>Ga0075424_100005255_pt1 | contig 12336 bp, 14 predicted proteins | sample SoiMethybrSBSTD3_FD_75301 | JGI IMG/M metagenome (GOLD analysis project Ga0075424, IMG submission 75301) | Bulk soil microbial communities from a Populus tree surrounding site in Tennessee, USA - Soil MetaG P. TD hybrid SBSTD3 | ecosystem: Environmental > Terrestrial > Soil > Tree plantation... | reverse complement strand
CCGATAGCGAGGTTTGGCGGACCGACAACCATCAGCTGACCGCGGTGGTTGACGGCTTGATCAACGAGCTGCTGAAGCAGCGCGCGTCGGCCCGAGACCGCAAAGACTTCACAACAGCTGATGCGATTCGAAGCTCGCTCACTGCCCTGGGCGTGGAGGTTTCCGATACTCCGAATGGCACTCGTTGGTCCATACCCGCTGAGGCAGTACCGGGTCATGCCGGGCAATAGCCAGCGCAAGGGCGCGGTGCGGCGCAAGGGTCGAGGCAACACGGCCGGTTCCGGAGGTCGCGTGCGGCGAGGCCTGGAAGGCAAGGGACCGACTCCCAAGGCCGAAGATCGGCCGTATCACAGTGCTTATCGGGCCAAGAAGGCCGAGGGCCAGCGCAGGCCGGCGCGCGCGTCGGCATCCAAGACGGGCCGTCCCGGGTCGGGTCCCGAGTGGGTCGTAGGACGCAACGCCGTACTGGAGGCGATGGAGGCGGAGATTCCCATCAAGGCCGCGTACGTGGCAGAGGGCGCCGAACGCGACGACCGCCTCCGTGACATTCGCAAGCTCTCCGCGAGCCGCGGAACGGCCCTGCTCGAGGTCACCCGGGGTGAGCTGGACCGGTTCACAGGGGGTGCGCTCCACCAAGGCGTCGCATTGCAGCTGCGGGCATTCGAGTACGACCACCCCGACGACCTGCTGGCTGCGGCTCTGGATTCCGATCAACCGCCGCTCATCGTGGCACTTGACTCCGTCACAGACCCGCGCAATCTCGGGGCGGTCGTCCGCTCGGCAGCCGCTTTCGGCGCGCACGGCGTCCTCATTCCCGAGCGCCGGTCGGCCGGCGTGACCGCAGCCGCCTGGAAAACTTCCGCCGGCGCCGCTGCACACATCCCGATCGCCCGTGCCACCAACCTCAACCGCAGCCTGCGCCATTACGCCGATGCCGGTCTCACCTTGATTGGGCTTGACGGCGATGCAGTCATCGGCATCTCTGAGGTGCCTGACGCCTCGGGGCCTATCGTTCTGGTGATCGGGAGCGAGAGCTCAGGTCTGTCGCGACTGGTCCGCGAGGCATGCGACTATCTCGCCTCAATACCGATCAGCAAGAATGTCGAATCCCTCAACGCTGGAGTGGCGGCGGGAATCGCCCTCTATGAAATCTCCCGACAGCGCGGCTGAGGGCTGGACTAATGTAGGCGGCGCCCGGTTTACACCTCAGGAGCGCTCGTGACCGACATCCTTTCCACTGCCCCCCAAACCGAAGACAAAGGGACCGAAAGCTCGGGCTTCGACTATTCCGGAACTGCCTCCCAGGCCTACCGCGCGATGCTGGCAGTGGTTGAGACGGTCGAACCGAGGATTGCCGGCGCCATCCGCTCGGAGCTGACCGACCAGCGCGGCTCTTTGAAACTCATCGCCTCAGAGAATTACGCGTCGCCGGCAGTGTTGCTGACCATGGGCAGTTGGCTGTCCGACAAGTACGCCGAGGGCACCATCGGACATCGCTTCTACGCAGGCTGTCAGAACATCGACACGGTCGAGGCCGTTGCTGCCGAGCATGCGCGCGAGCTCTTCGATGCCGAGTACGCCTACACCCAGCCGCATTCCGGCATCGACGCCAATCTGGTTGCTTTCTGGGCCATTCTCGCCAACCGCATCGAGCTGCCAGAGCTGGCCACCCTCGGTGTGAAAACGGTCAATGACCTGACCGAGGCGCAGTGGGAGGAGCTGCGCCACAAGTTCGGGAACCAGCGGGCCCTCGGTATGTCACTGGACGCCGGTGGCCACCTCACTCACGGCTTCCGGCCCAATATCTCGGGCAAGATGTTCCATCAGCGCTCCTACGGCACCGATCCCGAAACCCAGCTGTTGGACTATGACGCGGTACGGGCCATGGCCCAAGAGTTCCGTCCGCTGATCTTGATCGCGGGCTACTCCGCCTATCCGCGGCGGATCAACTTCGCGAGGATGCGAGAGATCGCGGACGAGGTGGGCGCGACGCTGATGGTCGACATGGCGCATTTCGCCGGACTGGTCGCCGGGAAGGTCTTCACTGGCGACGAGGATCCGATACCGCACGCCCACCTCGTTACGACCACGACGCACAAGTCCCTCCGCGGGCCGCGCGGCGGACTGGTACTGGCGACCAAGGAGTACTCGGACTCTGTCGACCGCGGCTGCCCGCTAGTCCTTGGCGGCCCGCTCGGCCACGTGATCGCTGCCAAAGCGGTGGCACTCGCCGAGGCGCGGAACCAAGAGTTCCGGACATACGCGCAAGCGGTCGCGGACAACGCCAAGACATTGGCTGAGGGGCTACTGCGGCGCGGCACGAAGCTGGTCACCGGTGGAACCGACAACCACCTCGTGCTGATCGATGTGTCAACGTTCGGGCTGACGGGCCGGCAAGCTGAGACGGCGCTGCTGGATGCAGGGATTGTCACCAACAGGAACGCGGTGCCGGCCGACCCCAACGGCGCCTGGTACACCTCAGGCGTACGGATCGGCACACCAGCCCTTACGACGCGCGGATTCGGTGCGGAGGAGTTCGACAAGATAGCCGAGTTGATGGTGAACGTCTTGAAGAACACCACTCCGGCGATTGCGTCGAGCGGTCAGCCGGGCAAGGCTAAGTATGTGCTCGCCGAAGGCGTGGCAGAGGCTACCAAGGCCGCGGCGGCGGAGCTGCTGGACGCCAACCCGCTCTACCCAGGGCTAACTCTGTAGACACTGACTGGTTGCCGAAGGACCCAGGCATGGAGACGACGACTATTACGACGATCTGCCTGATCCTGTTTGGCGTCGGCATCACGAGCTGGGCCCTCTACTTATGGTTCAGCGATTGGCAACCGGAGGTGCGCCGGTATATGACCGAAGAGGAGCGGCTCGAGGCTGAGATTCAGGTTGCCGTACGACGGATGCGGCAGGCCATCGAGGATTATGAGCGAGGCGAGCGACACCTTTAGTCGGCATCCTGCCTCGAGAGCGCACATACCCTCTGTGTATGCGTCGTGTCATTGTTGCCACTCTCCTGGCTACTACCTCTCTCTTGGGACTCGCCTCCTGTTCCCAAACCGACCTCAATCCGGCGGACGTGTACAAGATCGGTTGTCCCGCAGTCGATGCGGCTGTCGAGGGCGGCTCGGTAGTGAGCAAGGTGACGGTGGCGGGCCTTAAGAAGCTCAGCCAATCGGGCAAGCTCGATGCAGAGGCACAGCGCTGGGTGGATGCGACGATTGGTCTGCTGGATTCCAAGGACCCCAAGAACCCACCATCCGACGCGAAGAAGTTGATCATCGACGGCTGCGCGAAGAACGGCTACACGCTACAGAACGTGCACTGATCAAGCCAGCGACTACCTGGAGAACAGGCTCCCGGACACGACGGTCACGAAGTTCCTCATGGAGTCTGGCAGGTCGCGCATGTGCCAGTTCCCGGGTCCGTGATACCAGGAGAGGTCATAGGAGTCTGGATGCTCATCGACATCGCTCGCAACGATGGCGTCCAGCCAACGGTCGACACCGCCGAGCACAATCGCGTACGGCAGCACCTCGGAGATCTCGCCCAACTCGCGGCCCGGCGGCATCTGGTTGGTCGGGTGACTCAGCAGATCTGAGCGCAAGGCTCCCAGCCCGCCCAGCAAGGCAGCTCCCTTCGCCGTGCGCGACGGCATCTCCTGCGCAACGAAAACCAAACCTAGAGACACCACGATCAACGCCAAGCCGACCAGGCCGAAGGTCGTGAATGCGGCCAGCACACCCGTCACGACAACAGAGATGATGAGTGCTGCCAGTGCCAGCTGGGTCCAGCGGTTGCGCGTGTCATCGGGTCGGCGCTCATACCAACCATTACTCACCATTTCGTCGTAGAGCGCATTCTGAACTCCTCCGACGGACTCCTGCACCCTGCTGGCCAGCTCCGAAACGCGCACGCTCCCACCTGGCGAGGCAATGCCGTCGAGGAGCTGCTGCTCGAAGGGCCGCAGGCCGTCGGGCGCTCCGTCGACACGCTTGATCTCCCAGTCACTCCGGGTGAATTCGCTTTCCCGTGGCAACTCGGTGATCACCAGCTGTCCGCGTACGGCCAGATCGACCAGGGTGGCAGTGATGTCGATCGGATCGACGCGCTCGTCGGCAACCGTGCCGACATGCCCGGGGCGGATATCGTCGACCACTCGGAACTCCGACTGCCCCGCACCAGTCGGCACGAATTCGCCCACCTTGCTGACCTGGCCGTCTGGGCTGATGTCGACGCCGGCACGCCGATGGAGGCCGTAGAGTGCGACAGCGCCGAGGGCCAGCAGGCCCAGCGAGAGCGCGAGAGGCAGCGGCTCAGCGGAGAAGGCACGAGCGAGTGTCCATTTGTACTCGATCACCTCGTTCGAGGCGATGCCACCCGGAGGGAACCCGATGTCGATCGTCACCACTTCGCCCTCTCCGCGCGGTCCGTCGCGGAAGGTTGGGATCTGGGAGCCCTCGGTGCCAGCAGCAGCAAAATTGCAGGGGACGGTGGAGTTTGGGCTGCCCGCTGTGCACTTGATGTAGCTGAACTGGGTAGGAATCTGCACCGTCGCGGTGAACTCCGCGACCGAGGCGCTGAGACCCTGCAGCATGCCCCAGCGCAACGCCGTGCCGCTGTTTGTCTTGACCACCGCACCGGTAACCGTGTAACTCATCACAACCTCGGTGGCGCCGTTCGTCGGCACCGCTACCGTTGTAAAGCGATCATCAGTCTTGATCGTGGGCTGAACCTGAGCGCCTTTTACGGTCGCTGTGATATCGGAGAGCTTCTGGACATATTGCCGGTCCCCGACCAGGTCTTCCCGCGTCTCGAACTTCTGCGAGAGCTCCGGCGGCACAGCGCCCGCGAGTGTGATCGTCTGCTTGACTTTCAGGGTGCCGTCCTTGGACAGATTGCCCTCGGCGATGAATGACGACGCATTGCCCTCGGCGTGCGCCGTTAGGGCCAGCGGACCGGCTAGCAGACCGCAGGTCAGGAGGCAGAACGCGATCATCGCCCCAATGCGATGAAGCGTCCTTGAGAGGTTGGCGAGCACGAGGTACAGCCTTCCACTTGTCTTTGGGAGCCGTGGCTTCATGCCTAAAACGTGATCGAGAAGCAAGCCCGAGGCCGGGCATGCCCGGTTATCGTTGCGCGTGTGAGCCAGCAGCAGTGGCGGGGTCCTCAGTACGCACCACCCCCATCAGCTCCCCAACAAGGCTCACGTCCATATGGCACTTATGGGTCGGGCGGCGGCTGGCAGCCGACCGTACCGGCGGGCGGCTACTACCAGCGCTATCCCTCCTCAGGCTTCGGCCCGTCCTCACGGTTCGGCCCGCCTTCCTTCGGTGGCGGCGTGCCACAGTATGGACCGCCGCCGCAGATGCCTGCGCCGCGCAGGCGGAATCCGCTTCGGTTCCTGGCCCTCGTCATGATCATCGTTGCCCTGGCCGCGCTAGTTGGACTGGTGATCACTGGCCTCAGCTCAAGCTCGTCGAACGTGGCCTACCAGAACGAGGACTACCAGGTTCCGCCGCCCGAGAAGAACCCGCCGCCGATACCGGTACCTCAGACGTACGCCGAAGCCGAGCAATTGATCACCAACAATGCGTTTTACGGACAGAGCGTGCCCGCACCGGTGCGCTGCAACTCGCAGCCGATCAATGTCACGACGGCAACTGATGCCCAGCTGAAGTCGCATTTCGAAGGCCTCATGGAGTGCTTGGTACGGGTCTGGGAGCCACCGGTCACCAACGCCGGCTGGATCATCGTGCGTCCGAGTGTGACCATCTACGGCGAAGAGCTCACCACGAAGTGCGGCCGCAGCGGCATCAATGCTTTCTACTGTTCCGCCGATCAGCAGGTGTACTACAGCAATCTGCTGCCGGAGGCGATTCCGACCGTACGCAGCAACAAGTGGACCGCAGATATCGTCATGGCCCACGAGTTTGGCCACGCGCTGCAAGCTCGAACTGCCATTTTGATCTCTGCGCACGCGCTCGGTCAGGAGTCTGACGACAAGCCCACCGAACTGCAGTACATGCGCCGGCTCGAAACGCAGGCTGACTGCTTCTCCGGAATGTTCATGCGCGCCGTCTCACAATCCATGGGAGTGCAGCAGCAAGACGTCGATGGGATCCTGAAAATCTATCTCGCCATTGGGGACGACAGTCTTTCCGGAAAGCCCGACATCGTTGGAAACCATGGGCTCGGCCAGTCGCGCCAATACTGGGGAAACACCGGGTTGAATAACAGCGAAGTTGCGAAGTGCAACACCTTCGTCGTCCCGTCTCGGTTCGTGCGCTAGCTGGGAGTTCGACGACCAGGCCCGTCGTGGGGAGCTCAGATCAGGAGCGCCGTCGCGATTGCGGCAATGCCCTCACCGCGCCCGATCAGCCCGAGGCCATCCGTGGTGGTCGCCGAGAGACTGACCGGAGCGCTAACGGCCGCACTCATGATCAGCTCGGCCTCAGCCCGACGAGCCCCGAGCTTGGGACGTTCACCAATCAGCTGGACCGCAATGTTGGCGATCTCGAAGCCAGCCGCTCGTACGCGCGCCGCGGTTTCAGAAAGAAACGCGGCGCCCGGGGCGTCTGACCACTTGGGATCAGTTGTCCCATAGTTACTGCCGAGATCGCCGAGGCCGGCAGCACTCAGCAATGCATCACAGGCAGCATGGGCAACCACGTCACCATCGGAATGGCCAGCTGGGCCAACTTCGTCATCGAAGAGCAGGCAAGCAACGTTCATCGGCCGGCCAGCAGCCAGCCGATGAACGTCGATGCCGATTCCGGTACGCCCAGGGGGTGCTTGCGAAGTCAGGAAGCGAGAACCTCGTCGAGCAAGACCTCAGCCTTGTCCTCCTCGACGCGCTCAGCAAGAGCGAGCTCGGAGACCAAGATCTGCCGAGCCTTGGCAAGCATACGTTTTTCGCCGGCGGACAGCCCACGCTCTCGCTCGCGGCGCCAGAGGTCGCGAACGACCTCGGCAACCTTCAAGACGTTGCCGGAGTGGAGCTTCTCGAGATTGGCCTTATACCTGCGCGACCAGTTGGTCGGCTCCTCGGTATGGGGCGCCCGGAGGACACCGAAGACTCTTTCCAATCCGTCGGCGTCAACCACGTCACGGACCCCTACCAGGTCCAAGTTGCACGCAGGTACGCGAACGACAAGATCGGTCTGACCAACAATCCTCAGCACCAGATAGAGCTTGTCTTCGCCCTTGATCTGGCGGGTTTCAATGTCCTCGATGACGGCAGCTCCATGATTGGGGTAGACCACCGTTTCGCCGACTGTAAAGGTCATATTGTTTTGTACCCCTTTCGCGCAACCAAGTTTAGCACGGCGATAAGTCCGCCTTGGCAGCGTTTGCGCTAGCCAGAGGCCAGTATTGGGGTGATGTCGCGCTTGACAAATCGGTCACGAATGTGCCTTCGCGGCGTATTGTGTCACAACATTCTCACGTGACATCGACGAGGCATGCACGAACAGCAACGGTCTCGATAGGCTGCTCGCAAAGTGTTCGTCCTCCAGGCAGGAGTCGGCCATCGTGTCGTGGGAACCGAGTCGAGCAAATGGTGTCGGCCGTATTGCGATGCGGACGCGCGCGCGAAGAGCAGCACTGCGTGGATCGGCCCTGCGTGGATCGGCACTGCGTGGATCGGCCCTGCGTGGATCCGCAGTATGCCGTGCCGCGAGCTTGCTGCTGGTCGCCGGTCTCCTCTTCTTTGCGGGCGCATGCGGCAGGGCCCAGACCAGCCAGCCCTATACCCCTGGTGAGGGGGTCAATGTCGACGTCGGTAACCCCGCAAATCCCAACGATGTGGTGCACGTTCGCAACCTCGCGATCATCAGCTGGGCACCGGGAGAGGGCGTTGTCTCCGGCTCGATCGTCACGGCTGGCCGCGATTCGTTGACAGCCGTAACCGGCGTGCCCATCAAGGCTGACGGAACCGAAGGTGCTCCGTTCACTGGGACGATCCCATCGACGGTCTCAGTCGCGAACGGCTTACAGGTCGTACTCACCGACCAGCCGCCGATCGTTGTCAAGAGTCCGGACATCATGGCTGGGCTCGACGCGATTGTGACTCTGCAGTTCGCGAACGCCGGCGAGGTGACCACACGGGCGCCGATCCTCGATGGCAATGTGGCGCCGTACCAGTCACTCAAACCGTCCGAAGCGCCTAGCCCCTGACCTCATCGGGCCCAACTGAAGCCGACACGCCCGACTGCTAGAGCCGGCTAAGCCTCGAACTTGTAGCCGAGTCCGCGAACCGTGATCAGATAACGCGGATCGGCCGGATCGGGCTCGATCTTGGTACGAAGCCTCTTGACGTGGACGTCCAGGGTCTTGGTGTCACCGACGTAGTCCGCACCCCAGATGCGGTCGATGAGCTGACCGCGGGTCATGACCCGACCCGCATTGCGAAGCAGGATTTCCAGCAATTCAAACTCTTTGAGGGCTAGCTTGATCCGGTCGCCATTCACTGACACCTCATGCCGCTCCACGTCCATCCGAACGCCTGCGGCCTCGATGACATCCGGCATAAGCTCGGCGTCCTGCCCCCGACGAAGCACAGCGCGCATGCGTGCCACCAGCTCTCGGTGGCTGAACGGCTTGGTCACATAGTCGTCGGCGCCCAGCTCAAGGCCGACCACCTTGTCGACCTCGGTGTCTCGCGCCGTGACCATGATCACCGGGACGGGGCCGCGTACTCGAAGCTGGCGGCAGACCTCGGTGCCAGACATGCCTGGCATCATCAGGTCGAGCAAAACGATATCTGCCCCACGCCGATCAAACTCGGCGAGCCCGGTCGCACCGTCATGTGCCTCGATCACCTCGAAGCCTTCCTTGGAAAGCATGTAGGACAGCGCTTCGCGGTAGGACTCCTCGTCCTCAACGATCAACACCCTGGTCATTGAGCGATCTCCTGTGGCTCAAACGTCGGCTGATCCGGCGGCCGCTCGCCATCGGGAGACACAGCCCGGCGTGGGGCGGCGGGTGCAGCCTCATGCAGATGCGCAGGGATCTTGATCGTGAAGGTTGATCCATGACCCACCTGGCTCCACACCGACACATCGCCGCCGTGGATAGCGGCGATGTGCTTCACGATTGCAAGCCCCAGCCCGGTGCCTCCGTTGGCCCGACTTCGCGCGTAATCGACGCGGTAGAAGCGTTCGAAGATTCTGTCGACCTCGGCCGCCGGAATCCCGATCCCGTTGTCCGAGACTGTGATCTCGACGTAGTCGTCGTCGCTTCTGGCTTGCACATGTGCGGCCACCACGACGCGCGCGCCCGGGTCGGAATAGGCCATCGCGTTCTCCACCAAGTTGCCAACCGCGACTCCCAGCTGACGAGCGCTGCCCAGCACCCGGGTCCCCGTGACACCAGCAACGGTGAGTGTGATGCGATTCCGCTCGGCGTCCAACCGCCGGCGGTCGACTGCCTCGGACAGCACGTCGTCGATGTCGACAGGCTCCGGATCGACCAGCGGGTCGTCGGATTGGAGTCTGGACAGCTCGATGATCTGACTGACGAGATCGGTCAGCCGGGCAGACTCGATGCCCATCCGGCTAGCGAACTTGCGAACGGCGGCTGAGTCGTCTGCGGCGTCTTCGACCGCCTCAGCCAGCAGCGCGATGGCACCGATCGGGGTCTTGAGTTCGTGGCTGATGTTGGCGACGAAGTCCCGACGGGTCTCCTCGATGCGCCGGGCGGCGGTCTGGTCATCGGCCAGCACGAGAATCAGGCTTTCGTCCAGTGGCGCGACGCGAGCGGTGAGGTAGGTGGAGGCAACGCGTGCGCCTCGATGGATCTGGAGCTCGACGGTCTGGGCGTCGCCCTGTCGGCGAACGTTGCGGACCAGCTGCAATAGGTCGGGCACCATAATCCGGCTGCCCCGAACCAGACCGAGGGTTCTCGCCGTGGGGTTCGCGTCGAGTACCTCGTCGTGCGGGCCGACGACGACACCGGCGGAAGGCAGCGCGGCGAGCACCTCGGCAACGCCGGCCGGGACCACCGGCTCGGCGACGTCGAAGGTCTCCGGCTCTGCTTGTGGTCGTCGCAGCAACGCCCAAGTGATCAGCGCGCCGATCCCAAGGGCGACAACAAGCGCCACGCTGGCGACCCAGAGTGGGATCACGACACGATAGTAGGGGGTCGGATGACCGATAGCAGTCTTGCTGCCTGCCGCTCGGACGCAGGTCCATCAAGGGTTTGGCACTTGTTCACAGTCTGTTAACCACCTGCCCGACTCGCTGTAGGGGCCCGACATAGGGTGCCAGACATAGGGTGATTGGTGCTGAACCCCAAGAGACAGACGGGACTTACTGATGCGCGACCTCTACCGGGAGCAGTTGGACGACGTCCTTGCCGACCTGGTGCATATGGCACAGGTGGTTTCATCAGCGGTCCGGTCGGCGACGACCGCGCTTCTCGAGGCAGACATTCACCTGGCTGAACAGGTGATAGGCGAAGATGAGCAGATCGACGAGAAGCAGGCGGAGATCGAAGGCCGGGCATTTTCGCTGCTCGCGCGCCAGGCACCGGTCGCAGGTGAGCTTCGGACCGTTGTCGCGACCTTGCGGATGGTGACCGAACTGGAGCGAATGGGTGACCTCGCTGCGCATATCGCCAAGATCGCCAGGCTCCGCTACCCCGAGATCGCCGTGCCGGAGACGCTGCGGCCCAACTTCGTCCGCATGGGTGATGTCGCGGAAAAGATGGTGATCACTGCCGGGCAGACGTTGAACGACCGCAACATCCAAAGCGCCCAGGAACTGCGAGCCCGGGACGAGGAGATGGACGAGCTCCGGCGTACGCAGTTTCGGGTGATGCTCAGCGACGACTGGGCGTACGGCGTAGAGGCGGCCGTCGACGTGGCGCTACTTGGTCGCTATTACGAGCGGATCGCCGACCACGCGGCCTCGATGGGTCGCCGCATCATCTACGTCGTGACCGGCCAACTCCCCGAGGACGGGAGCTGGCCGCAGCCGTAGGCTGGCTCCACCTCTAATGACTGTCCCCTGCCATGTGGGACGTCGTTTCGCAGCACAGGCGTTAAAAGAACCGTCCGACCGGCCGTGCCGGGGGTCGTTTCGCGGCACAGCCGGCGAGACGCTCAGGCCCCGACGATGTGTCGCGCCCAATCGGTCTTGAAACGACGGCGTACGCCCACCATGCCCCGATCGATCAATGCATCCCGTACGCGACACAGAACCTCCTCAGGAGTGTCGTAGTAGTCATGTCTGGTGACAACGATGATCCGCCACCCCATCCGGTCGAGGGCCTCACGGCGTCTCAGGTCATGTAGCCACTGCTCGCTGTCCTCGGCATGCTGCCTGCCGTCGTACTCGATGATCAGCTTGAGTGACGGATAGCAAAGGTCGAAGCGCATCCACCAGCTCCCGTCCGGATAGCGTAAGAGGAAGTTCACCTCGGGTACCGGAAGGCCAGCGAGTAGGAGCAGCATGCGCACGCGCGTCTCCATTGCTGAGTCGACGCCAGCGCGAACGTAACGCGCCGCCCGGCGAGCTCGCTTTGCGCCACGACCACGCCAGACGAGTGCGGCGTCGCGCAGAGCAGCGGCATTTGTTCTGGCTCCCTTGACGAGGCTGTCGCCAAGCACTACGAGCGCCACCAGATCCAGACCCGCTGCGAGATCGAGAAAGGTCTGCTCTGGACTGCTGATTGGCAGATCACGGAAGCGGGTCAGAGCCGCACCATCGACGCCAGCGTGTGACATGACACCCTGGCGCGAGCTCCTCCCGGACTTCCCCGGCACTGTCACGTGAACGTCAGGTGTGTCCGGGACCAGCCCGCCCAGAGCCGCGCCGCCGTGGCATGGCTGACGTAGCTGCCCGGCGGGGAGATCCCGAGTACTGCCTTGGCCCGGAGCCTTGTCGTCAGCGGCACACTCGACGACACGTAGCAGTCGTAAAAGACCTTGTGAAAGCGACTGCTCAGCAGCGTCTTCGGGCCGAGTCCAGCCGCGCGGGCCTCCGCGCGGCTGAATGGTTGCCTCGGGTCAAAGGTGCGAGCCTGTCGTGCGGTGATAGCCATCCGCAGATGCTGGACGGGCGAGCATCCTCAGCGCTACAAGAAGCGGTCATTCCTGTGGATAGCTGTGGACAACCTTTCGCCATCAGCGCGGAGATCGTTTGAACGGCTGTGCTGCGAAACGCACCTACGTCACCAGCCTCCTGGGTGCGTTATGACGCCTGTGCTGCGAAACGACCCCCCCAAAAAGAGGCCGAGTCAAGATCCTGAACCTTATTTCCTGCCCTGCATCTTGACGGCTTCGATGGAAGCTGCAGCCGCCTCGGGATCCAGGTAACGGCCACCGATTTC
>Ga0075424_100005254_pt1 | contig 12336 bp, 9 predicted proteins | sample SoiMethybrSBSTD3_FD_75301 | JGI IMG/M metagenome (GOLD analysis project Ga0075424, IMG submission 75301) | Bulk soil microbial communities from a Populus tree surrounding site in Tennessee, USA - Soil MetaG P. TD hybrid SBSTD3 | ecosystem: Environmental > Terrestrial > Soil > Tree plantation... | reverse complement strand
GCACCGACGAGGGGGGCGCGCGCTACGCGGTCACCGCGGACGATGCCGCCTACTCGACCTTCCAGCTCGAGGGAGGCGTCATCGCTCAGTTCAACAGTTCATGGGCAACGCGCGTGCGTCGGGACGACCTGCTCACACTGCATGTCGACGGCACCCACGGCTCGGCGGTGGCGGGCTTGCAGGAGGTGGCTACCCAGCAGCGCATGGCGACGCCGAAACCCGTGTGGAACCCCGACATCAAGCAGCCGATCGACTTCCGTGCAGGCTGGCAACCGGTGCCAGACACGCAGACCTTCGACAACGGCTTCAAGGTGCAATGGGAGGCCTTCATCCGCCACGTCGTCGAGGGTGCCCCCTATAACTGGGATCTGCTGGAAGGCGCCAAGGGCGTGCAATTGGTGGATTGCGCGCTGAGGAGCTGGCGGGAGCGCCGTTGGATCGATGTGCCGGACTTGAACGTGCCCTAGTTCGGCACCCAGCCTCTTGCCACCCCAATTTGCGATTGAGAGCTTTTGCCCGCAGGGCTACCGCGGCGCGAAGAGGGCGGAGCGCGGACCGTTGAGGCCCTCGCCCAACGCCCGCTCAAGCCCAGCTGGTCCCAAGGTCTGCGCGAGCCTCTCCGGCACAATCCACATGGTGTAGGTCTGTGCATCGATGCCGTGCCGGCAGCCGAGGCGGCCAGCCGTGATCGCGCAATCGGAATCGGCGAGGACGGCGAAGCCGGCCCTCAGATCGTGCCGGAAGATGTGCAAGTCAACGGGCTGTAGAAAGGTCGGCAGCACGCCGAGCTCCACGCTTCGAAAGATGCATCCAAGCGCATTGCGGCAGGCGCCGGCGCGCGCGCCCCAGGTGTTGCGGAAGCCCAACGCCTTGCGTCCAGGCAAAAACGTTGCCGGGCGATCGGCGCCGGCGCTGATGTAACAACCATCGCGCAAGCACAGGACCGGATCAGCGACCTGGACGCCACCGCGGCGGATGCCGTAGCTGCCGGGGACCATCACGAGCAAGACCGTGACGCGGTCGAAGTCGGCACCCGCCGACGCCGTCCTCTCGGGCGGTTTAACCGGCGAGCGAGCGGCGCTTGCAGGGGGAGGCGCGACGTGAGCGGGCGAGCGCTCGCCGAACGTGGTCGCCTCGGGCTTGGCAAGCGGCGGGGGGGCTACCACCCCGGCTGCGGGGAATGGCGGGCCAGTCTGTGCCGTTGCGACCGCCGTGCCCGTCGCAGCCGGTGCTTCGGACGGGGGGTGGATCTCTGCGGATGCCGCGGCAGGTGCACCGGTCGCAGCAGGCACCCCAGCCTGCTGCGGGAGAGGTGGCAGTCGATCCCGGAGCGGGGTGGGCGCGGGGATCGACGGGGTCGGCAAGGCAACCGCTCCGGCAGCCCGCTCCACTCCAGGCGACGGCGAGGCAAGAGGCTGTGGCGCTCGCCCCAACGTCGCGCCCCCGATTTCAGGCTCGCGACGCGCCCGATTGGCAAGACGAGTTGCGTGGATTTGGCGCACGCGTTTCAGCTTCGCGACGAGCCGGCGCGTCGCTTCGGCGCGTTCGCGGACGCGGCGCTCGGCCTCACCGCCGCCGGCGTGCTGAGGCTCGCGCGCGATTGGCGCAGCCGGCGCATCGGGGTGCCCTGCGAGCAGCTCTTCGGCCTTCGCGCGCTCCCGTTCGGCCTCGATGACCAGGCGGCGCGCCTCTTCGGTGAGGCGAGCTTCCTCGGCGGCGGCACGCATCTGCTCCGCCTCGAGGCGTGCCCGGGCGAGCATCTCCGTTTCCTCCTCGCGGCGCCGTTGCGCAGCCCGTGCCGCATCGGCCGCCTCGTCGGCAGCGCGCCGTTGTTTGGCGTCCGCCGTCCGGCGCGCGGCCTCCGCTTTCTGGCGTGCGGCCTGCGTGCGCACCGTCAGGGCCTTGCGTTCGGCTTCGCGCTTGGCGGCCTCAGCCGGCTCCGCTGCGGACTTGGCCTGCGCGGCAGCGGTCGCTGTCGCCTGCGGCTTGACGGCGGCACCCTTGGCATCGCCGGCAAACCGCTCCGCCATCTCGTCCGCGGCCTCGTTGGCGAGCGCCGAGGCCGAAAGGAACGCGGTGATCGCGACCATCGCGCCACGCGCAATCCCCCTCCCCCACATGGCCAACTCCTGAGGTGCTAACTGCTGCGGCGCCACCGCCGAGATGCCAACTGCCGAGACGCCCACCCAAGACCGCGGCGTCGGCAACAGACCGCCCCGACCTGGCGGCCAAGGCTCGGGCGAGGCCGGTGGCCCCCGACCGTTGGGTGGCCAATCTTGTTTGCCTTTGCGGCGGAAAGCGGGAGCTGAGCTGAATGGAGGCTGAACGGGCCGTGCGGGGGTGCAGCGCTTGTGATCGGCCGGCTCAGCCGGCCGATCAGGCCACCCAGCCCGACGCCCTCAGTTTGTGGCGCTCAAGGCTGCCAGCACCTTGGGCGGCGACATCGGCAGATCCGTAAGCCGCAACCCAATGGCGTTGCGAATGGCATTGGCAACCGCCGCCGGTGCCGGTACGAGCGGCACTTCACCGACACCACGGATACCCTGCGGGTGCTTCTCGTTTGGCACCTCGATCATGACGGATTCGATCATGGGCAGATCGCAGGCGACGGGCATGCGATAGTCGAGGAAGCTTGGATTATCCAGCCGCCCATTGGCGTCATAGATGCACTCCTCGTTGAGCGCCCAACCGATCCCCTGAGCAACACCGCCCTGCATCTGACCTTCCACGTAGCTTGGGTGGATGGCGCGACCAACATCCTGGAATGCGGTGTAGCGCAGAACCGTCACCTTGCCGGTCTCCGGATCGACCTCGACATCGCAGATGTGTGTCCCAAATCCTGGCCCTGCTCCCTCGGTATTGAGCGAGCTACGCCCATTGATCGGGCCCCCCGTCGCGCTTGCCTTGGCGGCGATGTCCGCCAAGCTGAGCGGCGGAAACTCACCGGCATTGGAGCCGGCAGGTCGAGCCTCGCCGTTCTCCCAGCTCACCGCCTCGGGATCGATTTTCCAGATCTTCGCTGCGCGCTCGCGCAACGTCTGGATCACCTGTTCTGTGGCCTTGGTCACCACCAGCGCGGCAGCGAAGGTGACGCGGCTTCCGCCGGTCAGCGCCGCAAACGGAATGCTGCTGGTATCACCGATCAGCGCCTGCACCCGCCGGTAGTCGATGCCAAGCATGTCGGCAGCGATATTGACCATGGAAGCGCGCGAGCCACCGATATCGGGGTGGCCCGTCACGACCACAACGGTGCCGTCCTCGTTGACGTTGACCTGGGCGCTCGATTCACCACCCGCGTTGAACCAGAAGCCGCTGGCAACCCCGCGCCCTTGATTGGGCCCGAGGGGTGTCTTGTAGTGCGGATGATGAAGTGCGGCCTCAAGCGTCTCCTCATAACCAATCCGGGCGAATGTGGGACCGTAGGCTGCTTTCGTTCCCTGTTTGGCGGCATTCTTCTGACGCAGAAGGAGCGGGTCCATCTTCAGGGCGCGGGCGAGCTCGTCGAGAGTGGATTCGACCGCAAAGGCGCCGATCGGTGCGCCCGGCGCGCGGTAGGCCGCCACCTTGGGCCGGTTCGTAACGACGTCGTAGCCGATGGTGTGCACGTTGGCGATGTTGTAGGGCGCCAGAGAGCAGCCGACCGCGCCGCGAATGGGCGAACCGGGGAAGGCACCCGCTTGCAAACGGAAGGTCGCCGCCACCGCGGTGATCTTGCCGTCCTTCGTGGCAGCGATCTTGACCGTGCTTGAGGAGCCTGATGTGGGACCGGTCGCGTGAAACACCTCCTGCCGGTTCATGACGATCTTCACCGGCCGACCCGACTTGCGCGACAGCACAAGCGCGACGGGCTCCAGATAGACGATGGTCTTGCCGCCAAACCCTCCGCCAATCTCGGCTGGAATTGCGCGAATGTCGCTGAGCTTTGCGCCCGTGAGTTGGGCCGTCATGTCGCGGACCATGAAGTGGCCCTGACTGCTGCTCCAGATTGTCGTCTGGCCATCCTGCCCGACGCTGACGAGGCAGGCGTGGGGCTCGATGTAGCCTTGATGCACCGGCTTGGTTTTGAAGCTGCGCTCGACGATGACGTCGGCGCCGGCAAAGCCCGCGTCGCAATCGCCCAGTTTGTGCTCGAGGGTGCCGGCGATGTTGGACGCCGTCGCCGGACCCGGCTTGGCACCGACGTTGCGCATGTGCTCATGCAGAATTGGGGTGCCTGCCTGCAAGGCTTCATCCACGTCGATGACCCAGGGCAGGACCTCGTAGTCGACCTCGATCAGCCTCAGAGCCTGCGACGCGATCGCCAAGGACGTGGCGGCGACGGCCGCCACGGCGTGGCCCACATAGAGCGCTTTTTCGCGCGCCATGACATTGCGGCTGATGAAGCGCAGGTCCTGGATGCCGAGGGGTACAGGTTTGTCCCACGCAAATTCCACGAGATCCCGACCAGACATGACGGCCTTGACCCCCGGCAGTGCCAACGCCTTGTCGAACTTGATCGATTTGATGCGCGCGTGAGGATGGGGGCTGCGCAAGACCCTGCCCCAGAGCATGCCGGGCCGTGAGAAGTCGGCGCCAAACGCGGCACGGCCCGTCACCTTGTCCTCGCCATCAGGCCTGTTGGTACGCTTTCCGATCCACTTGTTGTTCGAACCGTTTGCCGTCATCGCTGCTTCTCTCTTTTCCAATTCGGTGGCTGCAGTTTCGCCGTCTCTTCCGCTTCCGTGCCGTCGCAGCGGTTCGCCGCGCGGACGCGCGACACCGTCCTGCTCGACCGCCAATCGTCCCCGTCCAGGAGCCCGTGAGAACCTCTCTGCTATCCTACAAGGAATAGCCCATTGGACAACCGCGCTCATGCCATGCCCGGTATGCCTCGATGGTGCCAAAGGGGGCGCCTCCTGTCCTGCCTCTGGACCCGGCTGATGCTGTTGGCCCCGCACCCGCCCCCGTGCGCCGTCGACGTGACGTTGTGTGGCTTGACCAGCGTTGCTGCCCCCAGCTTCAATGGGCGGCCGTGGACTGCGCCAGCGGGAGCCCCAACCTCATGTTCGATTTCGACCGCGTGATCGAGCGCCGCGACACGCACGCATCGAAATGGGACATGATGGCGCGATTGTCGGGCATCGATGCGCCGGACGCGATCCCCATGTGGGTCGCCGACATGGATTTTGCCGCCCCACCGGGGGTGACGGAGGCCCTTGCCGCCGAGACCCGGCGCGCAACCCACGGCTACTATGCCAATACCGGCTCGTGGGCCGGCGCCTTGGTGGGGTGGATGGAGCGGCGGCACGGGCTCAAGCTCGACCCCGACTGGGTGAGCCCGACACCCGGGATCGTTTCGGGGCTCGGCCTCGTGCTGCAGGCCGTCAGCGCTCCGGGCGACGAGGTGGTGGTGTTTCCCCCCGCCTATCACGCGTTCCGTCGCATCATTCTTGCCAACGAGCGGCGCATCCTCGACGCACAGCTCGTCGAGATGAGCGGCCGCTACGTCATGGATTTCGACGCGCTGGAAAACCAGCTGACGGCCCGCACAAAGGTTGTCTTCTTCTGCAGCCCGCACAACCCCGGCGGGACCGTTTGGCGGAGCGAGGAGATCCGCGCGCTGGCGGCGTTCTGCGCCAGGCATGACCTGATCTTGGTCTCCGACGAGATCCATTGCGATCTCATTTTTGCCGGCGCACGGCACACGCCCACCCTCACCGCAGCCCCCGAAATCGCCGACCGGTTGATCACCTGCGTCGCCGCAACCAAGACCTTCAATCTCGCCGGTGCGCACGTCGGCGCCTGCATCACCACCAATCGAGCGCTCAAGCAACGTCTCGATCAGCGCATTGCCGCGTGCGGCCTTGCCTCCTACAACCGCTTTGGCATGATCGCGACGGAGGCGGCATGGCGGACCGGTGAGGCTTGGCTCAACGCGCTGTTGGCCTACCTCGCTGCAAATCGCGATCTCTTCCATGCCCGCATCGAGGCGGCGGCACCCGGGGCACGCGCGATGCAGCTCGACGCGACCTACCTGGCCTGGGTCGATTTCGCCAACACTGGATTGTCGCCCGAGGATGTGGCCAGGCGGGTCAAAGACCGCGCACGCATTTTTGCCAGCCCTGGCCCGCAGTTCGGGCCGGGTGGCGAGACGTGGTTGCGCTTCAACTTCGCGACACCGCGCCCGATCCTGATTGAGGCGTTGGCGCGGCTGGACCAGGCGTTTCAAGACGCGCGGGCGAGCAGATGAGAGCTGGGCGATGAGAAAACCCGTGGTCGGCGTGATTTCCAACACGCATCGCGTCGAGAACCGCTTCGCCGTTCAACAGGTCGGAGAGCGCAATCTTCGCGCCGTGGTAGAAGCCGCCGGCGCGCTGCCGCTCATCTTTGCAGGCGCGCCGGAATTGACCAATATCGACGCCCTCTTGGAGGTGGTAGACGGCGTGTTGCTGACGGGTGCGCGCGCCAACGTTCATCCGGCTCGCTTCCGCGCCGAACCCCATGTCGGATACGAGCCATACGATGAGCGCCGTGACGCGCTGGCCCTGGAGCTCATCGAGGTTTGCGTCGCGCGCGGCGTGCCGATTTTAGGCGTCTGTCGCGGCTTTCAGGAGATGAACGTCGCGTTCGGTGGTTCGCTGCACCACGAGATTCGCGAGTTGCCTGGCCGCTTGAACCACCGCATGCCACGAACCGAGACGGGCGAGATCCATCCCGACCCGACCGTTGTCTTCGCCGATCGCCACGAAGTCAGGCTGGTCTCGGGGGGCGTCTTTGCCCGCATCTTCGGCTGCGAGATCATCCGCGTGAACTCCCTCCACGGCCAAGGCATTCTGGAGCCAGGCAAGCGGGTGATCGTCGAAGGCGTGGCCGAGGACGGCACGATCGAGGCTATCCGCATCGCCGACGCTCCCGGGTTTGCACTCGGCGTGCAGTGGCATGCAGAATACGATCCACAGCACAATCCGGTAAATCGCGCGCTGTTTGCGGCGTTTGCCCAAGCCCTGTCGGCGCGCCGGCGTATCAGCTAGTTTTTTGCGGCATGGGCCGAGCGGGGCATGCTTTTCGCGGCCCTGATCCGGCCGAGGAGGCATCGATGGCCATGGTCGAGGATCTCAAGCGCATGATCGCCCAGGCAGGCAATGTCGTGGCCTTCACCGGCGCCGGCATCTCCACCGAATCGGGCATCCCCGATTATCGGTCGCCCGGCGGCATCTGGACGAAGATGCAGCCGATCGAGTTCGGCGAGTTTCTCGCCTCGTCGGAGGCGCGGCGCGAGTCCTGGCGCCGCAAGTTTGCGAGCCACGAAATGATGCATAGTGCGACGCCCAATGCCGGACACCGCGCCCTCGCTCGCCTCGTGCAGGATGGCAAGATGACCGCTATCGTCACGCAAAACATCGATGGCTTGCATCAGGCCTCGGGCGTACCCGACGACAAGGTCATCGAGCTGCACGGCAACGCCACCTATGCCGCCTGCCTCGACTGCCGGCGGCGCTACGAGCTCGATTGGGTGCGAGAGATTTTCGCCATCGACGAGCGGCTGCCTCTTTGCACGGGCTGCGGCGGCATCATCAAGACAGCGACGATCTCCTTCGGCCAAGCGATGCCCGAGCCGGAGATGGAGCGGGCACGAGAGGTGACGCTCGCAGCCGACCTCTTCATCGTGCTGGGCAGCTCCTTGGTCGTCTATCCCGCGGCCGGCTTTCCCATCATGGCAAAGCAGAACGGATCGCGGCTCGTGATCATCAACCGCGAGGCCACCGATCAGGATGAGATGGCCGATCTCGTGATCCATGCCGAGATCGGCTCGACGATGAGCCGCGCCGTTGGCGTAAACTGACTGGGCTCGCGCGTGGCACCACCAATCAGCTAAGCGCTGTCGGACAATGGCCCTCGTCCGCGCAGCGTGGTTGCGGTGGGGCACAACGGCCCGACGCGCAATGCCGCCGCGATCAGCGCGGCCCCGGTCGCTGAGAAAAATCGCGGAGAAAGCGGTCGCGCAAGGGGACCCTTCAGCAAAGTTGGGTCGCCCTTGGCTCTTAAAGGTTTGGCCGAGACCGTCCGGCGGGCGCGGCATAGGGCGAAAGATTGCGCGCGACGTGCTCCCCGGTGGCGCTGCCGCCGACCAGCACACCGTCGAGGACGACGATCTTTCCCCGAACCATGGTCGTCATCGGCCAGCCCGTCACTTCGAGGCCCTCGTAGGGTGTGTAGTCCGAGCCGTGGTGCAAAATCTCCTGGCGGATGGTGGTCTTGCGGTGGGGATCCCAGATCGCGAGGTCGGCGTCGGCGCCGACGGCAATGGTACCCTTGCGGGGATGCAGCCCGTACATTTTGGCGTGATTGGTGGCGCTCAAGGCCACGAACTCATTGAGGCTGATGCGGCCCTTCACCACACCCTCCGAGAACAGGATCGGGAGCCGCGTCTCCACCCCCGGTATGCCGTTGGGCACCCAGCGGAAACTGGTCCGCCCCTTAGGTATGAGCTTGCCCTGTGGGTCATCGTAGCGGAACGGACAGTGGTCCGAGGAAAAGACCTGGAACACGCCCGTCTCCAATCCAAGCCAGCAGGCCTTCTGGCTCGCCTCATCGCGCGGGGGCGGGCTGCACACGTATTTGGCGCCCTCCATGTTGAGACCTTCCAGGTCCTTTTCCGTAAGCACCAGGTATTGCGGACAGGTCTCGCCAAACACCTTAAGCCCGCGTGCTTGCGCCCAGCGGATCTGCTCCATCGCCTCACCGTTCGAGACGTGCACGATCATGATGGGCACATCGATGAGCTCGGCCAGGCTGATCGCCCGGTGCGTCGCCTCGCGCTCGACGGGAATAGGCCGCGAGGTGGCATGAAACTTGGGCGCCGTGTGGCCTGCCCGCTCAAGGCGCTCGGTGAGGAAACGGATCGCGTCGTAATTCTCCGCGTGCACCATCACAAGGGCGCCCGTCTCACGTGCGGTGGAGAACACCTCAAGCAGCTGAATGTCGGAGAGCGCGAGGTCCTGGTAGGTCATGAACACTTTGAACGAGGTGTAACCGTCGCGGACTAGGGCCGGCAGCTCCTGGCCCAGAACCTGTGGGGTCGGGTCGGAAATGATCAAGTGGAAGCTCACATCGAGGTGGCAGTGCCCCTCGGCGAGCGCGTGATAATCCTTGACCGCTTGGCGCAGGCTCTGACCCTTCTGCTGCATGCAAAACGGCATCACCAGCGTGTTGCCGCCGAACGCTGCGGCGCGCGTGCCGCTCGCAAAGTCGTCGGCCATGACGATGCCGGGCCCGCTCGGCTGCGCAATGTGTACGTGACTGTCGATGCCACCCGGAAGCACCAATCGGCCGCGTGCGTCGATCACGGCATCGGCTGCACCCAAATCATCGCCAAGGGCTGCAATCTTGCCGTCGCGAATGCCCACATCGCAAGCAACCGTGTCGCTGGCCGTGACGACCCGGCCGCCACGCACGATGGTATCGAACCTCTTCATCAGCTGCCTCTGTATGTCGAGTAGGTCCACGGCGAGGCCAAGAGCGGTACATGGTAATTCGCCTCAGGCGCGAACCGGATCGGCAGTTCCGGATGACCGCGGCTGCAGTGGATCTGCTCGACCCCGCTGGCATCTCTTAGGGCGGCCACGAATGCGCCGCGGTCCGCCACATTGAGCTCGGCGAGTTCGCTACTAGCCTGCGCCATCCCATGGCTCCACGCTGGCATCTAGATCTTGCACAGGTTTTTCCCGGAGGCGAGCTTTTGCCAATGCTTTTCTGCGAGCGCCCACCCATCAACCGTGACCGAACGGCGGTCATGAGTGCAAAGGTTCTCGTGGGGCGCAAGGGTCGTGATTGCTCCCCACGGGTAAATCCAGGGGCTTCAAGCGGCTCGCGCCGCTCTGCTGCCTGCTTCATCGGCCGCAGCGACCGCGTGGGTCGGGTTACGCAGGCCTCCGCAGGCAGGGACATGCAAACCGCCCGCCCTTGTTCGCGGATGCTATACGAGGGATGTTGATCGCCGCGTTAACATCCCAATCGTGCTCGGAGCCGCAGTTGCCGCAGATCCAAGGGCGCACAGACAACGGCATCGCGTCGGCCTTCTCTCGCAGCACGCCATGGGGGTGGGGCCTTGGAGCGTCCGGATCGGAAAAGGCCGGCGGAACCACCCCCGTGCAAATCCCGCGCGGCAAACATCGTCACAGCCGCGGCTTGCACTTAGGGCCCAAATGGCGGTGCAGCATTCGCGTTATTCCGAGACGGCGCGCAGCAAAGGACGCGCAAAGAATGCCCAATGCGCCGCGCTCGTTGTGAGGGCGCTGAGGCCGATCATGCCAAAGAAGAAGATTGCAAAGCCGCACGCTGTGAGGAGGAGCTTGAGGGCGCGCATGACAGGTTCCCTGGACCCAACGCGGCACACTGATGGGGAGGAGAACGCTGGAGGGAGCGGGCCGTTCCAGGGTTGAATGCACGGGGGACGCGCGCGCACGCCAGCGCTCGTTTGCGCAACAAGTAAGGCCTATGGCCTTCACACCGGGCACACTTGCCATCTGGGGCCGCTGTGGCAGGGTGTTCACCTGACGCTGTGGAAGAGACGGGGGTGGCCCCTTGTGGGAAATCCTTTGGGTTTGGGGTGAAGCGTTCCTGCGCTGGCTGCATCTCATCGCGGCCATCGGCTGGATCGGCTCCTCGTTCTACTTCATCCACCTCGACTACAGCCTGCAGCAGCGCCAGGGCCAGCCCGAGCACGCTTACGGCGAAGCATGGCAGGTGCACGGCGGTGGCTTCTACAACATGGTGAAATATCTTGTGGCACCAACGCGCATGCCCGACGAGCTCACCTGGTTCAAGTGGGAGGCCTACACCACCTGGATCTCTGGCTTCGCGCTGATCGTCGCCATCTACTACGCTGGCGCCAGCCTCTATCTGGTCGACCCGGCGGTGCTGGCCATCGCTCCTGCGACCGGCATCGCCATCAGCATCACCTCGCTCGCAGTCGGATGGGCCGTGTATGATGGTCTGTGTCGTTCGCCGATCGGGCGCAACGACACGCTCCTGGCCGCAGTGGGCTTTGCATTCATCGTCGCGCTTGCCTGCGCCTTCACAAAGGTGTTCAGCGCGCGCGGCGCCTTCATGCAGATCGGCGCGCTCATCGGCACCATCATGGCAGCCAACGTGCTGATGGTCATCATTCCCGGGCAACGCAAGGTGGTCGCCGATCTGATCGCCAAGCGCGCGCCGGACCCTATGCATGGCCAGCGCGGCAAGCAGCGTTCAACCCACAACAACTACCTGACCCTGCCCGTCGTCTTTGTGATGATCTCCAACCACTACCCACTGGCCTATGCGACGCGCTTCAGTTGGCTCATCCTAGCGCTGGTGCTTGTGATAGGCGGGCTGCTGCGCCACTTCTACAACGTGCGCCACCAGCATCGTCCAAATCCATGGTGGACGTGGGGGCTGGCCGCGATGTGCGGGCTCGCCATCATATGGTTGTCGGCACTGGGCCCGGCGACAATTGATCGCTCGCGCAAGCGAGCTGATGCACCCTCCGCCGTCGCGGCGTTTCCGGAGGTCGAGGCTATCGTGGCGAGCCGCTGCAGCATGTGCCACGCCAAGCAACCGGTGTGGGCGGGGATTACCGTTGCGCCCAAGGGCGTGCTGCTCGACACGGCCGCCCATATCAAGGCCAACGCCCGCGACATTGCCATCGCCGCGGTCTGGTCCAACGCCATGCCGCCCTCCAACGTGACGCAAATGACGCTCAAGGAGCGGGAGGCGCTCTCGGCGTGGGTCGCCTCGGAGCGAGAGTAACTGAGCCCCCTCCAGGCGGCGAACGCCAAAGTTCTCCAGTGAATGGTTGCTTGGCGCGATCCGCAGACGGTTGAGCGCTGCGGCCACGGAGCGGCGGCTCGGCGTCCCTGACGGCTCCGCAACGGCGCATGGCCAGGCCAGCTGAGGGCACGCACGCTCTCTGGAGCTCTGGGTGTCGGGATGACGGCGTCCACCGACACGCACGCCCCGAGAATTTCGCCTCACGCGAGCTCATCGATCGTGGATAGAGGATCGCGCGTCGTCACGCGGCGCAGGTCGCGTGGATATAGCGCGTCGTCGTAGGGCCGGCCGCGGTGCAGCGTGCAACGGTTGTCCCAGATCACCAGATCGCCCACGTGCCAGCTGTGCTGATGGACGAACTGGCGTTGCGTCGCATGCTCCATCAAATCGCGCAGCAGCAGCCGCCCATCCGGCACGGGCCAGCCGACGATGTGGGACGCGTGCGCGCCCATGTAGAGGGTCTTGCGCTTGGAGCCTGGATGCAAGCGCACCAGGCGGTGATGCGCAGGCGGTAGGGCCGCACGCTCTTCGTCGGTGTAGTCGGTA
>Ga0075424_100005253_pt1 | contig 12338 bp, 10 predicted proteins | sample SoiMethybrSBSTD3_FD_75301 | JGI IMG/M metagenome (GOLD analysis project Ga0075424, IMG submission 75301) | Bulk soil microbial communities from a Populus tree surrounding site in Tennessee, USA - Soil MetaG P. TD hybrid SBSTD3 | ecosystem: Environmental > Terrestrial > Soil > Tree plantation... | reverse complement strand
GCCTCGAAGCGCCGCTAGGTAAGGCGTCTCGACCCGGTCCCAGCCACCCACCTCCGCGCCCCAGGCCCGCGCGATCAGCGCATAACCGGACAGGCCGGCGCCGCCGATGCCGACGAACCAGATTCGGCGGCCGTCAAGCGGAGGCAAGCGCCACCAACTCCTCGGCGATCTCGGCCGCCGCACCGGGACGGGCAACGTCGAGCATCGCACGCCGCATGTGCTCGCGGCGCGGTTCGTCCGCCAGGAGCTCCTCGACCAGCGACGGGACGCGTTCGAGCTCTGACTCGGGCACGACCACCGCCCCGCCCGCGGCCTCGAGCTGACGGGCGTTCTTCGTCTGGTGATCCGCGGTTGCATGCGGATAGGGGACGAGGACGGCGGGCAGCCCCGCGGCCGCCAGTTCCCAGACCGAGCCGCCCGCACGTGCGACGGCAAGGTCGGCTGCACCGTAGGCCGCCCCTATTTCGTCCGTGAACGGGAGCAGGCGATAGTCGGGGCGGGAGACTCGGTCGCGAAGCGCCTCGTAGTCGCGCTCGCCGCAGAGGTGCAGCACGGCAGGACCACCCGCCCCCCACTGCTCGACCGCGAGCTCGTTCAGCCGCAGCGCGCCCTGGCTTCCCCCGAGAACCAAGAGCACGGGCCCCTCCGCGGGCAGATCGAAGCCGGCGCGCGCCTCGGCTGCCGGGCCGGTGAGCGATCGCTGCGGCACCGGCCGTCCGGTGAGGCGGAACTTCGCCCCGTCATGTCCCGGGATCGGCGCAGCGAGAAAGACCCGCTTTGCAAACGGAGCGGCGAGCCGGTTCGCAAGCCCGAGATGCGCGTCCGCTTCCAGCAGTGCTGCCGGCGTGCGTTCCAGCGCCGCCGCGAGCACCATCGGCCCGGAGACATAGCCGCCGGCTCCTAGCACCACATCCGGGCGGCGCCGCCGCAGGATCCTCAAACAGGCGGCCGGCGCGACCGCAGCCGTCGCCGCTGCGCGAACGAGCGCGACTCCGGCTCGACGGGGCAGGCCGGAGCTCCGAAACGCATCGAACTCGTAACCGGCCTCAGGAACGAGCCGCGCCTCGACGCGATCCGGCGACCCGGCGAAGCTCACCTGGACGCCGCGCTTTCGCAGCTCCTCGGCGACGGCGAGCGCCGGCAGGACGTGTCCCGCCGTGCCCCCGGCTGCGATCACGCACCTGAGCTTTCGCTTCTCCGCCATGACCGACCGCGATGTTAAGGAGGATGCCGACCCCGGCGAGAGCGACGATCAGGCTCGAGCCCCCGTACGAGACGAACGGCAGCGGAATCCCGGTCAGAGGAGCGAGGCCCATCACGGCCGCGATGTTGATGGCGGCCTGGCCGCAGACGAGCATCGTCACGCCCGTTGCCAGCGCCTTGCCGAAGGGATCCCGACAGCGCAACGCGATCCGGAGGCCGACGTAGGCGAAGGTCGCGTATGCGGCGATCAGGGCGGTCGCGCCGACGAGCCCGAGCTCCTCGCCGATGATCGCGAAGATCATGTCGGTGTGGGCCTCGGGGAGGAAGTTCGCCTTCTCGATGCTCTGGCCGAGCCCGCGGCCGAAGATGCCGCCGGAGCCGAGGCCGATCATCGCCTGGACGATCTGGAAGCCGGCGCCCTGAGCGTCGTGCCAGGGGTTGATGAAGCTGAAGATGCGCGCGCGCCGATAGGGCTCGAACCAGATTGCCGCGACGCCGAGCGCCGTCGCGATCGACAAACCTGCGCCGAGAACGCCGACCGGCGTCCCGGCGACGAGCAACATCCCGCCGAGCATGACGAAGATCGCGATCGTCGTCCCAAGGTCGGGCTCGAGCATCAAGAGGCCGGCGAATACGCAGGCGAGCGCGCCGACCGGGCGCCATAGCTCCTTCAGCGTCGCCGGGGGGCGGTGCCGAGCGAGGTAGGCCGCCGCCCAGACCGCAAGCGCAAGCTTGGCCAGCTCGGACGGCTGAAAGACGGCTGGACCGAACGTGAGCCAGCGGCGGGCGCCGTTGACCGTGGAGCCGAGCACGAGCACCGCCGCGAGCAGGGCGAGACTGGTCGCGACGAGGACGGGGGCGAGCCTCCGCAGCGCTTGGAAGGGGAAGCGTGCGAAGACGACCATGAGTGCCAGACCCAGGACGGCGTAGATCGCCTGGCGCTTGACGTAGTAGGCCGGGTCGCCGTTCTCGAGCGCGGCCGACGCCGACGTCGCGCTGTAGACCATCACCAGGCCGAACGCGACCAGCCCGAAGCTGACCAGCAGCAGGAGCCTGGCCTCGAACTGCCCTTTCGTCACATGGGCAGGTTCGCCACCAGGCGCTTGAACTCCTCGCCGCGCTGCTCGAAGTCCCGGAACTGGTCGTAGCTCGCGCACGCGGGCGAGAGCAGGACGACCTCGCCGGGCTGGCCGGCCTCGGCGGCCCGCTCGACGGCCGTCGCCAGGTCGCCTGCGCGGATCGTGTCGGGGATGGCGCGCGCAAGCTCATCCGCCGTCTCGCCGATGACGTAGACGGCGCCGACGTTTGGACCCAGCGCGGCCGCAAGGGGCGCGAAGTCCTCGCCCTTGCGCGAGCCGCCGAGGATCAGGCGGACCGGCGTGTCCTCGTAGGCGGCCAGTGCGCGCAGGGTCGCGGCAACGTTCGTGGCCTTCGAGTCGTTCACGTAGCCGACGCCGCCGCGCTCCCCGACCCGCTCGAGCCGGTGCGGGACGCCTTTGAACTCGCGGAGGCCGCGCGCGATCTCCTCCTCAGCGGCACCGGCGGCCCGCGCCGCGGCAACGGCGGCAGCGGCGTTCTCGCGGTTGTGCATCCCGCGAAGCGAGGGTTCCGCCGGCAGCGGGTCGTCGGCAGCGAACTCAACCCGCCGGGCCTGAACCTCGTGATCCAGATCACGTGGAACCACGGCCGTATCCGACTCGGTCTGGTTCTCGAAGATCCTCAGCTTCGCGTCGCGGTATGCCTCGAACGATCCGTGCCGATCGAGATGATCCGGCTCGAGATTCAGCAGCACCGCGATCCGCGGGCGAAATTGATCTATGTCCTCGAGCTGAAACGAGGAGAGCTCAACGACGACGAGCTGCTCGGGCTCGACCTCGCCGTCGAGATCCGACAGCGCCCGGCCGACGTTCCCGGCCACCGGCGCACCGAGCATGAATCCGAGCCATTCAGCCGTGGTCGTCTTCCCGTTCGTGCCGGTGACGCCGAGAATGGGATTGCGGAGGAGCCGCGTGGCGACCTCGATCTCGCTCCAGACCGGAATCCCGCGTTCTCGAGCCTCGGCCACGAGCGGAGCCTCACCAGGCACGCCGGGGCTCTTGACCAACAGCCCGACGCCCTCGAGCAACGAGAGATCCTCGTCGTTTCCAAGCTCCCGGCCTGCGCGGACGACCTCCGCCCCGCGCCGCTCGAGGGCCGCTGCCGCCGCCTGCCCCGAGCGGGCGAGCCCGAGCACGAGCACGCGTTCCGGCAGCCCGCTCAGCGGAACCCGCGGAAGTAGCGGTAGTACAACGCGAAGGCGGCCGCGCAGAGCAGGCCGGTGACGATCCAGAAGCGGACCATGATCTTGGTCTCGGACCAGGCCTTCATCTCGAAGTGATGGTGAATCGGCGTCATCAGAAAGATCCGCCGCCCCCAGTAGCGGAAGGAGAAAACCTGCAGGATCACCGACAGCGCCTCGATCGCGAAGATGCCGCCGATCAGGAGCAGCAGGAAGATCGTCTTCGTCATGATCGCGAACGCCGCGAGCCCGCCACCGATCGCCATCGAGCCGGTGTCGCCCATGAAGACCTCGGCCGGAAACGCGTTGTACCAGAGGAATCCGATCAGGCCCCCGATCAGCGCGGCGCCGACGATGGCGAGGTCGAGCTTCGTCTCGAACCGATGTCCGGGCGGGCCTGAGCGGATCCAGGCGATCACGTTGATCGCGGCATAGGTGAAGAGCGCGATGATCCCGGTGCCGGCCGCGAGGCCATCGAGACCGTCGGTGAGATTGACCCCGTTGGCGGCCCCGGCGATGACGAGAAAGAGCAGGCCGTACCAGGCCCATGAGAGCTCGATGTGCCCCAGTCCGGGGATGTAGACGTTGGTCGGGAGATGCTGGTGCCGCGCGGCGATGCCCACGCCGACGGTGATCGCTCCGAGCAGGAGCAGCTTCCAGCGGGCATTGAGGCCGAGTGAACGGCGGTGGGTCAGCTTGATGAAATCGTCGAGGAAACCGATCGCGCCGCAGGCGAGCGTCACGAAGAGCACGGTCAGCGCGGGCACGGTGTAGCGGGCGACGGCGAGGTACGCAGCCGTCGCTGCGCCAAGCGTCAGCAGGCCGCCCATGATCGGCGTGCCCTGCTTGGTCACGTGGTGCTCGGGGCCCTCCTCGCGGATCGTCTGCCCGTATTCCCTGCGGCGCAGGAAGGCGATGAAGCGCGGGCCGACGAGAATCGAGATGAGCATCGCGGCGAGGCCCGCGATCAGGACGCGGACCAAGTTAGGCCTTCACCGCCGCCAACGCCTCCGCCACCGCCTCCAACTCGAGCACCCGGGCACCTTTCACGAGCACGCAGTCGCCCGGACGCAACTCCTCGCGCAGCGTCTCGATCGCTTCGGCCGCGTCGGCTACCGGGTGGCCGCCGTAGACGCCCGCCTCAGGGCCGACGGCGATCAAGACGTCGACCCCAATCTCTTCGACGGCGCGCGCGACCTCGCGGTGGGCGTCTCCGGCGTAGTCACCGAGCTCCGCCATCTGCCCGAGCACGGCGATGCGACGCCTCTCGCCCGCCCGCTCGGCGAGATGCTCGAGCGCCGCGCGCATCGAGATCGGGTGGGCGTTCCAAGCGTCGTTGATCAGGAGACCGCCCCCTGGTAGCTCGATCTCTTGGTTCCGCCACTCAGCAAAGGTCGCGTCGATCCGCTCGGGCAGGTCAAGTCCGAGCACCTGAGCCGTCGCAAGCGCGGTGACTGCGTTCACGGCGAGATGTCTGGCCGCGAACCCGACCTCGAAGCTGCCCAGCGAGGTAACGAGGTTCGGGGGCTCGAATCCCTCGAGCGTCACGTCCTCACCCACCCGGACGACCCGGAGATCGTCCCGCTCGACCTGAAACCCGGCCGGCACAACCGCGGCGCCGCCCGCGGGTAGTGCTGCGATCAGCTCCGACTTGGCACGGACGACTCCCTCGAGCGAGCCGACCTTCTCCAAGTGGACGGGGGCGATGGCCGTGATGACGCCGACCTCGGGCCTGGTGTAAGCGGCCAACTCGGCGATCTGCCCGAACCCTCGCATCGCGAGCTCCAGGATGCAAAGCTCCGTGTCCGCTTCGAGCCGGCAAAGCGTCAGCGGGACGCCGAGCTCGTTGTTGAAGCTCCGCTCGGCGGCGACGGTTCGGCGCTGAGTGGCGCAGATCGCGGCGAGAACATCCTTGGTCGTCGTCTTGCCGATCGAGCCCGTGATTGCAACGACGCGCGCGCTCGCCAGGTCGCGGACCGCCTTTCCCAAAGCCGCAAGCGCAGCGAACGGATTGTCGGGAACGAGGGTCGCGGCGGCGCCACGCGCGAGCGCGTGCTTGCGGAACTCAGAGCCGGCGCCGACGGCGACGAAGAGGTCGCCCTCGGCGATCCGCCGGGAGTCGATCTGGACGCCGGTGACGACGTCCGCCCAGGGCTCTGTACGCAGCTCGCCCGGCGCGAGGGCCGCGACCTCCGCGAGCGCGAGCGGGATCACAGCGCAGCTCCCAGCCCTCGCAGGGCCTCCCGCGCGACCTCCCGGTCGTCGAAGGGGACGACCCGGCCGGCGAACTCCTGCCCCTGTTCGTGCCCCTTGCCGGCAATGACGACGACGTCGCCCTCCTGCGCGAGCGCGAGGGCACGTCCGATCGCGGCCGCGCGGTCGGGCTCGACCTCCAGGCCCGCACCGGCACCGGCGGTCACCTCATCGATAATCGCCGCGGGGTCCTCGCTGCGCGGATTGTCGGAGGTGACGATCGCGACGTCCGCGAGCTCGTTCGCGATCCGTCCCATCAGTGGGCGCTTGGCCCGATCCCGGTCGCCGCCACAGCCGAAGACGCAGATGACGCGGTTGCGGGCGAGCTCACGGGCGGTGCGGAGGACGTTCTCGAGCGCGTCCGGCTTGTGCGAGTAGTCGACGACGACGGCGAACGGCTGGCCCGCCTCGACCGCCTCGAACCGGCCGGGGACGCCCTCGAGAGCCTCGACGCCCGCCGCAATCGCCTCGTTCTCGATTCCGAGCAAACGCGAGACGGCGACGGCCGCGAGGACGTTCTCGACGTTGAAGCGGCCACGCAGCTTCGTCCGCAACTCGATCCCCCCTGCTCGCAACCGCGCTCCGTTGGCGTCGAGCTCGAGCTGCTCCGGGCGGATGTCGGCATCGCCGGCGGCACCGAAGGTCAAAAGCGGTTCATGCCGGAGCGCGCGCAGCTCGTCCGCCAGGCGGCGGCCATAGTCGTCGCCGACGTTGACCGCCGCGGGAGGCCGTTCGCCCTCCACGAAGAGCCTGCGCTTGGCCGCGAAGTAGCGCTCGAAGGTCCCGTGGAAGTCGAGGTGGTCCTGACCGAGATTGGTGAAGGCGAGCGCGCTGAAGCGAACGCCGTCGAGCCGCCCCAGCTCCGAACCGTGCGAGGTCGCCTCGAGGGCGCAGCTCCGATCGCCGGCGTCGAGCATCTCCCGGAACGCCCGCTGGAGATCGATCGCCTCGGGCGTCGTGCGGATCGCCGGCCGCCGCTCGCCGCCGATGTGGCTCTCGATCGTGCCAAGCAGGCCGGGTCGCCGGCCCGCCGCGTCGAGAATCGAGTGTAGGAGGAACGTTGTCGTCGTCTTGCCGTTCGTTCCCGTCACGCCCGCGACCTCCAGCGTCCGAGTCGGGTCGTCGAAGAACGCCACGGCCGCTTGCGCCATCGCCCGACGGGGGTCGGGCACCACCAGCTGCGGAACGTCGAGCTCGAGCACCCGTTCGACGACGAGCGCGACCGCCCCACGCTCCACGGCTTCGCGGGCGAAGGCGTGGCCGTCGTGCCGCTCGCCCGGGACACAGAAGAAGAGCGCTCCGGGCCCGACGGCGCGCGTGTCGTAGGCGAGGTCGGAGATCTCGACCGAAGCGCGCTGCACGACGTCCGTGGGGGCGAGCGCTGCGATGACGCGCTCCAGGTTCATCTGGGCGGCGAGTCTACCAACGGGCTCAGCCGCCACCGCATGGGCAGTCGCAGCAAAAGATTGTGATTTGCAGCCTGTTCGTCGGAACAGGCACCCAAGGGCAAGCCACGGTTCGAAGGCCGATGTCAATCACCTGGCAGCGCATTTCGGAAGCGGGCATCCTTAGCAGTACCCTGAGCGATTTTGTTTCTCAGCCGAGGCGCGGCCGGCGCAGCGTCAGCATTCCGCGGCGTCTCGGCGTGCGACCGGTTTCGATCGCAGCCGCCGACTTCCACGGGAGCGCCGGCTTCTTCCTCCGGGTCGGGATCATCGGAGCAGCGACCCTCTGCCTCTTCGGGCTGCTGGCTTTGCGCCTCTGGTCACTCCAGATCGTCCGCGGGCCGCATTTCGCGCTCGCCGCCCAACGCCAGACCTTCCGCCTGATCGACCTTCCGGCCCCGCGTGGACAGATCGTGGACGCGCAGGGCAACGTCCTGGCGGGGACGAGCGGCGGACTCGCCGTGTCGGTGGATTCCGCCGTCCTCGGCCTGATCGACCAGCACGGCCGCTGGTGGCCGACACATCAGGGCCGGATGCTCCTCTCACGCCTCAGCTACCTCTCCGGAGTCCCGGCGGCCCGGTTCATCCAGCGGATCCGCCACAGCGAGTTCAAGTCGCCGTACTCCTCGGCGGTCGTCCTGCCGCGAATCACCAGCGACCTCGGCTTCTTCCTCGACGAACACGCGCGCGAGTTCCCGGGAATTCGCGTCGTCGCCTTACCTGAGCGGAGCTACCCGAGCGGTTCGATCGGTGGCGAATTCCTCGGCCTGCTCGGGGAGATCAGCCCTACGCAGCTCGCAGCACACACGTATCCAGGCCAGCGCGCCGGCGCGATCGTCGGCCAGTCGGGCGCGGAGGCAGCCTACGACCACCTGCTGAACGGCGGGCTCGACAAGGCTCGAGTCGTCGTCGACGCGCAGGGGCGCCCGATCGGGCCGGCGCGCGTCGTCCGCGTCGCCCGCCCGGCGAGCGGGCTTCAGCTGACGATCGACCTGCGCATGCAGCGAGTCGCCGAGAAGGCGATTCAGGACGGGATCGCGCTTGCACACGCGAACGGCCACTACGACGCGCACGCCGGCGCCGCGGTCGTGATGAACCCGCGCGACGGCTCGGTCTACGCGCTCGCGAGCTATCCACGCTTCAACCAGGCTCGCGCGGCGACCGACCCGGAGTACCTTCGCTCATTGCTCAACCCGAACGACCCGCGCCATCTGCTGGTCAACCGTGCGACGCAGGGCGTGTATCCGACCGGCTCGACCTTCAAGCCGATCATCGCCGAAGCCGGCCTCGCGTCGGGACTGATCAGCCCCTACTCGACGCTGGCCTGCACGAGCACTTTCACGCTCGGCAATCACGTCTTCCACAACGTCGAGGCCGGGGTCAACGCGAGCCTGACGTTGCCAGAGGCCCTTTCCATCTCCTGCGACACCTGGTTCTACCGCCTCGGTGCGATGTTCTATGCCGAGCAGCAGAAGGGGCACCTCTACATGCAGGACTGGGCCCGGCGCCTCGGCGTCGGACACCCGACCGGCTTCGACGTTCCGGGCGAGGCTCCCGGCCTCGTGCCGACTCCCGGGTGGCTGAAGCGAACCTTCAAGCAGCCCTGGCAGCGGATCTGGTACGAGGGCTACTCCGTCAACCTCGCCGTGGGCCAGGGCCAGCTTGCGATCACGCCGCTCCAGCTCGCGGTCGCCTATTCGACACTCGCAAACGGGGGCACCGTCGTCCGGCCGCACATCGGGAAGGCCGTGCTGAACTCGAATGGGCAGATCGTCCGCGAGCTTCGCTTTCCGGCCCGGCGCCATGTCCACCTCACCGATGCCTATGCGATTAGGGACGGCCTGATTGCGGGCGCGCACTCCGGCACCTCCGGCGCCGTCTTCGGCACCTTCCCGATTCAGGTCGCCGGCAAGACCGGCACCGCTGAGGCGCCGCCGGGCAGTGACCACTCCTGGTACGCGTCCTGGGCGCCGGCCTACAACCCGAGGCTCGTAGTCGTCGTCATGATCGAGCACGGCGGCTTTGGCGCCGAGGCGGCCGCTCCGGCCGCGAAGGAGATCTACTCGGCCTTCTTCAAAGTCAACGCGAAGTAGCGGCGACCTGCGCCGGCGCGTCCGGGGGCGCCGAGAGGTACTGCAGCGTCTGCTGCGCGATCTCCTTGAACGCCGGCGCGGCGACGACTCCGCCCCAGATCGCACCCTGAGGCTCGTCGACGGCTACCAGCACGACGACGCGCGGCCGGGTCGCCGGTGCGAAGCCGACGAACGAGGCGACGTACTTCGAGTTCGAGTAGCCGCCCTGCGGGTCCGGCTTTGCCGCGGTGCCGGTCTTCCCGGCGACGTGGTAGCCGGGGATCTGCGCCAGCGTCCCGGTGCCGTCGAGGACGACGTTCTGGAGCATCAGCGTCAGCTCGCGCGCGATCCAGCGCGTCACGATCCGGTGGTGGGCCACCGGCCGGGGCAACCCGTCGCCCACTCGCTCGACGAGATGCGGACGCATCCAGATACCGCCGTTGGCGATTGCTGCGTAGGCGGAGGCCATCTGGATCGGCGTCACTGCGATGCCCTGGCCGATCGGCACGTTTCCGATCGTCGAGCCCGACCATCGGTCCGCCGGCAGAACGATGCCCTGGCTCTCGCCCGGGAAGTCGATCCCGGTCGGGTGCCCGAAGCCAAAGCGCGAGATCCAGGACACGAGCCGGTTCTTTCCGAGCAGCTCGGCGAGCGTGATCGCGCCGACATTCGAGGACTTCGCGAGGATCTGGGCGACCGACATCGTCTCGGTCCCGCGTGGCTCGGCGTCGTGGATCCGGCGGTCGGCGACCTGGATCTCGTACGGGAGCGTGAACTTCTCTTGTGGCGTCACGAGCCCGGACGAGAGCGCGCCGCCGACCGTGACGAGCTTGAAGGTCGATCCGGGCTCATAGGTGTCGGTGACGGCGCGGTTGCGCTGGACGTCCTTCGAGGCGCCGGGGAAGTTGTTGGCGTCGTAGGCCGGAGCCACGGCCATCGCCAGTACGGCACCCGTATGCGGATCGAGCACGATCGCGGTGCCGTCCTTGGCATGCCACTTCTGGACGGTCTGGCGCAGCACGGCGTCCGCCGTCCCCTGGATGTTGTGGTCGATCGTGAGCGAGACGTCGCTGCCGTTCAACGCAGGCCGGGAGACGATCGAGTCGAGCACGTGGCCGAGCGGGTCGCGGACGAGCGTCTCGCGCCCCGGGCTACCGGCCAGCGGCTTGTCGAGCGCGAGTTCGAGCCCTGAAAGACCATGGTTGTCGACGCCCGCGTAGCCGAGTACCTGAGCGGCGATGCCGTGCTGCGGATAGAAGCGCCGCTCCTCCGGATAAAACCCGAGCCCGGGGATATGCAGACGCTGGAGCCGCTGGGCGCGCACGGCGTCCGCCTTGCGCTCGATGTAGACGAAGCCGTGGGTCCGGTCGATGAGCTTCTCGTAGACGTCCTTCGGAACGAGCCTCAGGATGCGGGCGATAACCGGCGCGACCTTCGTCGCGTCCTGGATCTGCAGCGGGTCGGCGTAGACGGTGATCGCCTGCTCGCCGACCGCGAGCTGGACGCCCGTGCTGTCGTAGATCGTTCCGCGGTTGGCCGCGAGATCGATCGTCGTGCGGTGCTGGCTCGCCGCCATCCGCCCGAGCGACTGCGCCCGGACGCCCTGCAGCCAGACTGCGCGCAGGAGCGTGGCGCCGAAGACGATCGCGAAAACGGCGAGAAGAAGGCGGATCCGGCGGTTCGCGAGCCGGCCGCTCAACGCGCGTGGCGCGGCGCGATGTCGACGTAGCCGATCGTCGTCGGATCGGCCGGAACGAAGCCGCGGGCCTTGGCGAGCGCCTGGATGCGCGGCGACGAGACTGCGCCCGACAGCTTCGCGCCCAGGGCCGCGTTCTCGGCCTGCAGCTGCTGGCTCTGGTTGTTCATGTGATCGAGCCGGATGTTCAGCCGGAGGACCGCGACGTTCAGTGCCACGATCCCGGCGAGCAAGACCCCGGCGACGATGATCCAGGCTAGCCCGCCCGCGACCCCGGCCCTGCGCTTCGACCGGCGCCTGGGCGCGGGGCGCGCGGCCTTGTGATCCAGATCACGGGTTCGGGGACGCCTCCGGGCCGGCGTGCGCGCCGGGGCCGTTGCGGCGGCTGCGTGCCACGACGCCATCAGACTTTGACGGCGGCCCTCAACCGCGCCGACGCGGCGCGCGGGTTGTTCGCCGTCTCGCGCGAGCTCGGCCGGATCGCCCGGCGCGGCGTCGCACGCAGGACCGGCTCCTGGCCGCAAACGCAGACGGGGAAGTCCGGCGGGCACGTACAGCCGTGCTCCTGGTCACGCAGGAACTGCTTGACGATGCGGTCTTCGAGCGAATGGAAGCTGATCACTGCGAGCCTGCCTCCAGGGTTGAGGAGGTCGACTGCCGCCGGCAGCGCGTCTTCGAGCGCGGTCAACTCGTCGTTGACGGCGATCCGAAGCGCCTGGAAGACCCGCTTGGCCGGGTGCCCGTCGCCGAAGCGAGCGGGCGCCGGGATCGCGCTTTTGATCGTGTCGACGAGCTCGCCGGTGCGTTCGAACGGCTGCCGGCTTCGGCGGCGAACGATCGCACGGGCGATCGGCTTCGCATAGCGCTCCTCGCCGTACCGGCGGAAGATGTGCGCCAACTCACGCTCCGAGGCCTCGTTGACGAGCTCGCGGGCCGAATAGTCGGCCGAGGGATCCATCCGCATGTCGAGCGGCGCGTCGGCTGCGTACGAGAAGCCGCGCTCCGGTTGGTCGATCTGCATCGAAGAGACGCCGAGGTCGAACAGGATCGCGTCGACCCGGGCGCCGTTGTCGGCAAGCTGATCGAGCACGACCGAAAAGTCCCCGCGGAGGAAGCGGCCCTGGACGCCGGTTTGCTTCCGAAAACGGTCGAAGTACGCGCGCGCGGTCGGATCCCGGTCGATCGCGATCAGCCGGCCCTCGCCACGCAAGTCGGCGGCCAGCAGCGCCGCATGTCCGCCCGCCCCGAAGGTCGCATCGACGACGGTCTCACCCGGCTCGATCGCAAGCAGCTGCCGAACCTCGTCGGCGAGGACGGGAACGTGATCAGTCGCGCTTGGTTGCAAGACGCTCGGCAACATCCTCGGCACTCCCTTCGATCTCGTCCAGGTG
>Ga0075424_100005252_pt1 | contig 12342 bp, 12 predicted proteins | sample SoiMethybrSBSTD3_FD_75301 | JGI IMG/M metagenome (GOLD analysis project Ga0075424, IMG submission 75301) | Bulk soil microbial communities from a Populus tree surrounding site in Tennessee, USA - Soil MetaG P. TD hybrid SBSTD3 | ecosystem: Environmental > Terrestrial > Soil > Tree plantation... | reverse complement strand
GAGCAGGCACTGCCCGTCCAGCGCGCTATGGCATGGCACCGGCTTAAAGCGCGCGTCTCGGGTCAGGAGGGGTCCAAGCAGGACTAGCTATCCCCGCCGGCGCAGCGCCTGCGCACTGGATTTGCGAGAGCCGCAGCTGATGCCAAGGGGGGACGGGCAGCCGACACCTCGGATTTTCGTCGCGGTCAACGGCAAACTTGCGCCGCAAATTTGCATGTCCGCATTATCGACCCGGGGTTGACGCGCGGTACCTGCGTCTGCGAAAGCAAGCCGCACGAATGATTTCGGCTGCCAGTTCGGCTTCGCTCTGGGAAAGTCCAATATCGGCGGCAAGGGAGCAAGCCATCAATCCAATGCTGAACCGCTCTCACCCGGCCGCTGCTCACCACGCTACGGATCGACGAGGATGCGAATAAGCCGTCGCCAGGCCGTGCTGGGCGCGGGAGCCGCCGTCGTCGCATCCTCCGCGCTGCTGGCCAAGGAGACGAAATGGATGCAGCCAATCACGCCTGAGGCGGCCGGCTTCGCGCCGGACCTGGAGGCCCAGCTTGACCAGGCCATCGCCGACAAACGGGTCTGGAACCTGCATGGGCTCGTCGTTCTCCGCAACGACCGGCTTGTGCTGGAGCGCTACTTCGAAGGCGAGGACCATGCCCGCGGCGTCGGAGCGCTCGGCCGCGTCACGTTCACGGCCAACGCCCTACACGATCTTCGTTCCTGCTCGAAGAGCATCGTCGGTCTGCTCTACGGCATTGCGCTCCATCAGGGGCAGGTGCCGCCACCGGAGGCGCCCCTCTTTTCCGCTTTTCCCGAGTTTGCCGATCTTGCCGACCAGGAGGGCCGCGAGCGGCTGACCATCCAGCATGTGCTAACCATGACGATGGGCACGGACTGGGACGAGAGCAGCCTGGCCTATTCCGATCCACGCAACAGCGAAACCGCAATGGACAATGCCCCGGATCGCTATCGCTATATTCTGGAGCGGCGCGTCGTGGATACCCCGGGCGCGACTGGACCTATTGCGGCGGCGCCACGGCTTTGCTGGCGCGCATTCTCGCCAAAGGCTCCGGCAAGACCTTGCACGAGTTCGCGCGCGAACACCTGTTCGAACCGCTCGGGCTAGGCCCGACACAGTGGGCCAGCGGAAGCGATGGCGAGCCCTTTGCCGCCTCGGGGGCGCGCATGTCGGCGCGCAATTTGGCCCGCATCGGCCTCTTGATGCTGCACGACGGTCGGGTAGACGAGCGTTCGCTCGTTCCCGCCGACTGGGTAGCGCGCTCAACGGCTCCCCTCGTCAGCGCCGACGAGGTCCGCCGCTACGGCTACCAATGGTTCGTCCTCGACATCGCCTTCGGCAAGCCGAAAGGCTGGGCGGTCGGACGGCTGGAGCGCATGTGGATGGCCCAGGGCGAGGGCGGTCAGCGGCTGTTCATCATCCCAGCCCTTCAACTCGTTATCGCCATCACCGCCGGCAACTATCTGCAGCCGGATCAGTGGATGCCGCCGACGCGGGTGTTGCGCGACGTCATCCTCGCAAACCTCCGCCCCTGATGCGGCCCGATAAGCCACCTGCGTTGCTGGCGCCTCCTACGCTACCCTTGATTTTCCCCGAGATTGAGCCAGACCTGCCGCTATGGCAAAAGGGGAAGCGGACCATCGCGGTCGTCTGTCGCGGCTTCGATCACTCACCCCCTTTGCGGACTTGGCGAGGCCGAAGCTTGGCAAAGCCTAGTCTGTCCATGGAGAGCGCATGACCTCCCGAGGTTCCGATCGTTCCGAGCCCAAGTACGATCGTGATTTTCTGCTCAACCCCGGCAAGCGGAACGAGCCGATCGAACTGTGGGAGGTTGAGAAGTACGGGCGCGACTGTTTCGGCGATCCTGAGCACGTCCACCTTTACGGTATGCCGCCGAAGGAGTGGTGGCGGCGGGGCGTGCGCATCTTGGCGCGAACTTGCCTTGAGGCCGTGAAAGACCCGCTTGGTGACGCCATAGGCGGCGACGTTGCAAGTGTGATGAGGCGGGCTCCGGGGCAGCCTGCAATCGGTGTCGTCGACCCGTTTGCGGGGTCGTGCAATGGGCTCTACGCCATACTGCAGCATCTACCCGCCGCCAAAGGTATCGGCTTTGAGATTGAGCAAGGTGTGTTCGAGCTAACGGCCCGCAACATCGCGCAGCTCAACGCGCCGATCGATTTGGTGCTTGGCAGCTACAAAGACCACCTGGCCGCGCGCAGGCATCCCGGCGATCACCTGATCGTCGCCTTTTTGGCACCCCCGTGGGGCGACGCCCTGCATCCGGTGACCGGTCTGCATCTCGATCGGACCAAGCCTCCTATTCTCGAGATCGTTCGTGATTTTGAGCACGTCTATGGCTCTCAACCCCTCCTCTATGTGACGGAAGTGCATGAGGTCAACGAGCCAACGGCACTCAAGGCGGTCGAGTCGGCGTTCGATTGGACCGATCTTCGCATCTACGATGTTAACGTCCCGGGCTTGCAACACGGCGTTCTCCTGGGTACGCGCCGCTGGAGTCCTCAGGCTGGCGCGTGAGGTTTTCCTTGCGGCTGGAAGGTCTAAGAACGGCGAAGGCGGGCAGGAGCAGGAAGATGGCGGCTTACCTGATTGTCGAACACATCATTACCGACGCGGCCAAATTCGAAGAGTATAGAACGAAGGTGGGGCCGCTGATCGCCAAGTACGGCGGGCGCTACCTGACAAAAGGCGGCACCCCTAAGATGCCGGAGGGAGGACATTGAAAGCCGGAGCGCGTCGTCATTGTAAGTTCCCGGACATGATTGAGTTCCCGGACATCGACACCCTCAAGGCTTGGTACGACGCGCCCGAGTATCGGCCGCTCATTGCGCTCCGCAAACAATGCACGAGCGACCTCGATATGATGTTCACGCTCGAGGGCGCCTAGTCGCTGCCTGGCCCAATTTCGACAAGTCAGGCGATGCCGAGCGCCGGTCGGCTGACGGTGGTCTTGGCGTCCGGCTCAAGCGAGCCATGACGCTGCCGCCGACGTCCCAAAGCTTGCAACCTCCTGCCTATGCGCGCCTTTCGCGATCCCTCGCATTCTGCTCGCGCGCGACGGGGTCTAGTGAGCGCGACCTGTTGGCCCCCCGAACCCACATTGCGCGCCGTTGCACGGCAAGGCCGCTTTTGGGGGGTAGAGGTGACGAGAATTCGCTCGCTTAGCGTCCTATGCCGTAACGACACCGGCTTGTTTGGCTGGCAACAGCAACCAAAGCACGACAGCGACCAGCAAGAGAGAGGGCACATCACCGACGAGGTGACCCATTTCGTGCGCGTCGGTAATCGACTGGGCCGCCATGATCAAGGCGTGGACGACGCTCGACCAAATGGTGAACCAAATGAGGCTGCGATGCTGAGACGGATTACGGGCCGCATTGAGCAGAAATGCGCCAAGCACGGCATATATCCCGCAGATCATCTGTAGGTAGTACCTGCCTTCGCCGCCGTGCCAGATCCACCCCGACGGCCAAACCAAACCGAGAGGATAGACGAGAAAGAAGGTGACGCCGAAAACGACAAGCGCGGCTCTGAGCAGCATTTCGCGGGTGGTCTCGTTCATCGTGATTGTCCAATCGCCATGAAAGCTTGCAAGCTGATCCCCACTTCAGGGGTTGGCAACCGAGCAAGCTCGCACCTGCTCGAGCGTGCTCCGCCGCAACGCGGTACCGAACAGGACCGCCTGTGCTGCCGCGCCTGCGCGCGTTATCCGCAAAGGAGCACGGTACAGCACAACCCTACTTATGGCACCTTGTGCGGGCCAAGCGCGCCTTGGGCAAGGGTCAAAGAAAGTCCATCCTTGTCGCGCAATGGCCTGTTGTTGAACGAGGGTGCACCCATGAACGGCCATGTCGACCCGAGCAAGGCAGCTTTTGCTGCGTTCCGCGCCAACAATCGCCCCGGCCCCATCCATATGCTCAATCTGGTACGCTTTCGCGACATGGCCGCCTATCCGGACGGGCGGGACAGCACGGGCGCCGAGGCCTATGCAGCCTATGGGCGCGAAAGCCATCCGGTCTTCTCAAGTCTCGGCGGTCGCATTATTTGGCGCGGTCGATTCGAGCAGATGCTGATCGGACCGGTCGAGGAAACGTGGGACGAGTGCTTCATCGCCGAGTATCCTTCGGTCGAGGCCTTCGTCGCCATGCTGCGCCATCCTCTCTACCGTGAGGCAGTCAAGCATCGGCAGGCGGCCGTACTCGATTCGCGGCTGATCCGCGTCGACCCCGCCGAGACCGGCACGGGCTTTGGCAGCACGCGCTAGCAGGGGCGTGGGGAGAAGATTGCGCTCGGGCTGGCTTCTTGCGCCCGCCAAGAGCCCGATCGAGCCCCGTTCGCCGCCACTCGCGACTGGCGCTGGTGATCAGGCTGTCTCAAGGTTCAGATGCGCACGGCCAAGACCGGCTGCATCAGCGCTGAGCCGGCGCTCGTGCGTCAGTCTCGGCGACCAGCGCGCGAAGGCGCGGGATCAGCTCAGCGCCGTATTGCCGAGCGTCATCGAGCGGCTCGTAGCCTCGAATGAGGAGACTACTAGCGCCGAGCTCATAGTAGGCAAGCAGCGCCTTGGCGACCGTGTCGGGAGCTCCGACGAGTGCCGTCGAATTGCCCCGCGCACCCGTCGCCTCGGCGAGCTTCATCCACAAGCAGGTATCATGCACCTCGGCTGCGGCGGCTGCCGATAGCAAGCGCTGCGAACCAAGGTTCTCAGGCTTTGCTGGGGGTACTCCGCCACGCTGGTCTTGCACACGGCGAAGAATGTCGCGCGCCCGCTCCCAAGCTTTGTCATCGCTTTCGGCGAGAATGGGACGCGTCGATAGGCTGAAACGCGGCGGCGGGTTCCCGGCCGCCACCGCCGCCTGCCGGACCTGTGCCATGAATGCCGCCGTCTCGCGCAACGGCTCGCCCCACAGCATGTAGTGGCCAACATGCTGTGCCAGTGCCTGGATCGCAGCAGTCGATCCGCCTCCGCCATAAATTGGGATGTGTGGGCTCTGCCGACAACGGATCTCGGAGTAGGCGCCCGACACACGGTAGAACTCGCCGGCGTGGTCAAACGGAGCCGATGCGGTCCAGGTGCGTCGTAGAAGCCCGATATACTCGCTGACGCGGCGATAGCGGCCCGCATGGTCGGTAAAGTCGCCATCGCGCGCCTGGTCCTGGTCGCTACCTCCGGCAATGATGTGCACGGCAAGGCGACCACCGCTCAAGTGGTCGAGTGTCGCCAGCTTGCGCGCGGCAAGGGTCGGGGCAACGAAGCCGGGACGATGGGCCAGCAGCAATCCCAACCGCGTGGTGACGGTCGCGGCATGCGCGGCGATCAAAAAGCCGTCCGGCGCATCGGAAAAGTAACCAATCAGGACGCGATCGAAATCCATCTCCTCGTGGATGCGGGCCGTTGTCGCGATAACGTCCGCATTGAACGGCGGCCCGCGCGGTGGCATCACCTCGGACGCTACGCGCGGCGCAATCCAGCCAATCATCTCGACAGGCAAAGGGGCCTCCACGTGATCCCGCGGCCGCGATACTAGCCGAGGCTTAGGACAATGCCCACTTCGACCTGCCCGATCCTATGAGAGCCCCACCAACGAAAGGCCAGCAGCTCTAGGACACCGCAAAGGCTCGCGAGCAAGGCTCGCCTGTGTTTAGCGAGCTTCTTCCACCATGCCGCGCGGGCCGCCAACAGGCGCCCTGCACCCACAGCGAGCGCGAGGCAACAATCCCGCTGTGATGGGCGCGCCGAACGGGTATTCTCCGGGCAGTCGGGAAGGGACGACGTCGTCTCGATGGAAAGCGCAGAGCGCGCGGCGAGCCCGCTGCCATTTCCCATGCCACGCAATTGGAGCACTCTCATGCCATCTGACCTTGAAGGACGCTGCGCCCTGGTCACCGGCGCCCAGCAGGGCATCGGTCGAGCCTGCACCCTCGCGCTCGCACGCGCCGGCGCCGATGTTGCCGTCAACTGGCTCGATGACAAGTCTGGCGCCGCGGCGGCAGCGGCCGATATTCGTGCCCTCGGGCGCCGGGCTGTGCTCGTGGAGGGCAGCGTTGCCAGCAGCAAAGAGGCGCAACGGATCGTCGAGGAGGCCGATGCCGGGCTCGGCGGCCTCGACACTCTCATCAACAATGCCGGAATCTTTCCGCGCTCGCCTTTTTTGGACCTGGCGGAGGCGGAATGGGATGCGGTCCACAACGTCAATCTCAAGGGAAGCTTCCTGGTCGCTCAGGCCGTCGCGCGCCGCATGGTCACCAGCGGTCGGAAGGGCGCCATCGTCAATCTTTCTTCGTCATCCGTGCGGGGCCACATCCTTGGTGCCCACTACGCCGCCAGCAAGGCTGGCCTTATCGGCCTTACCCGCTCCATGGCCCTGGCGCTGGCGCCACATGGTATTCGCGTCAATGCTGTCGCCCCTGGCCTTACCGACACAGCCCAGCCGCGCTATCAGTTCAGCGAAGCCGATCTGCTCGAGCAGTCGCGGCTGATCCCGCTGGGCGCTATGGCCCAACCCTCCGACATCGCCGACATCATCGTCTTTCTCGCCTCAGACCGCGCCCGCTTCATCACCGGTGAGGTCGTGCATGCCAATGGCGGCCTCTACATGGCCTGACCGCTTCGCCACGCCCTACCACCAGACGTCCCTTGGCTCGCCTGTCGCAGCCGAATTCCGCTTACGCCTTCGGCGATTTTCTTGCCTTGGCAAGCCGCACGGCAGCGCTCGCGCTTGCTTTGCCGCCAGGAGTGTTTGATTTTGCCCGGATTGGGCAGCCGCAGCGTCAGCGGACCACGAGCATGGCTCTGACCCGGGCGACGGCGGCCTGCAGAACGTCGCGTTCGGCTTCGCTATGGACTGGATCCGCAGGGAAGTTCTCAGGTTGGCGGGCGTTTCCGCCCTGGTCGCTCCCGCGATGCTCTGGCGTGGCATGCGTGGCGCGCTCGCGCAGATTGAGAACGCAGGGCCTGGTGCCGTTTTTGACGTGCGCAGCTTCGGCGCGGTCGGCGACGGTAAAACGATAGACTCCCCCGCCATCAATCGTGCCCTCGAGGCCGCCGGCGCCAAGGGCGGGACGGTCTATGTCCCGGCCGGCATATACGCCTGCTACTCGCTTCGCTTGCAAAGTGCGATTGCCATCTACATCGAGCAGGGCGCCACACTCCTTGCTGCGGATACCCCGCATGAGGGAACGGCCACAGGCTACGATCCCGCCGAATCCAACGCGCCTTGGGAGGCGTTTCAAGACTTTGGACATAATCACTGGCACAATAGCCTGATCTGGGGCGAGAACATCCACGACGTCACCATCTTCGGACCTGGACGCATCTGGGGACGGGGGCTTGCCCGCGGACATGACGATCTCGATTTGCCGATCGCGGAAGCCCCCGGCGTCGGCAATAAGGCCATCGCGCTCAAGAACTGCCACAACGTTATTCTGCGCGATCTTTCGCTGCTAGCGTGCGGGCACTTCGCCGTTTTGGCAACGGGCGTCGACAACTTGACGATTGACAATCTGAAGATCGACACCAACCGCGATGGCATCAACATCGATTGCTGTCGCAACGTGCGCCTCGTCAATTGCAGCGTGAATTCGCCGTGGGACGACGCGATCTGCCTCAAGAGCTCATTTGCCCTCGGTACTGCGCGTGCAACCGAGAACGTCACGATCGCCAATTGCTACGTCACGGGCGGCTACCAGGTCGGTGGCTTGCTCGACGGCAGCTTCAAACGCTTTCCGGACGCCTGGGAGCCTCCTGGCTGGCACCGCACGGGCCGAATCAAGTTCGGCACGGAATCGAACGGCGGCTTCAGGAACATCACCATCGCCAACTGCATTTTCGAGAGCTGCCGCGGCCTTGCCTTGGAGACTGTGGATGGCGGTAGCATGGAAGACATCACGGTGGTCGGTCTCACCATGCGCGACATTCGCAACGCGCCGATTTTTCTGCGCCTAGGCGCCCGCATGCGAGGGCCCGGCGGGATCCCGGTCGGCAGCCTCAAGCGGGTGCTGATCAGTAACGTCACGTGTCATGGCGCCCTCAACCAGATGCCCTCGATCATCAGTGGCATTCCCGGCCATGTCATTGAAGATATCAAGATCAGCGACAGCACCTTCCTGCATGCGGGCGGCGGCACGGCCAAAATGGCGGCGCTGCAACCGACCGAGCGGCCGGATGAGTATCCCGAGCCGGCGCTGTTCGGTCCACTGCCGGCAGAACATTTCTATTTGCGTCATGTGCGCAATATCCAATTCAGCAATGTCGAGGTCGCCAGTGTGGCTGCCGATGCGCGTCCTTCGTTCTGGCTCGGCGATGTGGCCGGCGCCGAACTCCGGCACGTCAGGCTCCCCCGTGGCCCCGGGCCGGCGTGTGTGCTGAATGACGTGTCGGACTTTCACCTCAATTCCGTCCGCGGCTTAAATGACGTTGCCATTGATGGCACGGTGTCCCGTTTAGAGATCTGAACCCTTCGCGTGGCGCTTCGGCATTGTGTGCGGCCTACATCCGCACCGTCGCGGCTTATCGCAGCGCAACCTTGTGCGGGCGCAGTCAAGCCTTTGGGGTGTGCATTGCATGGCAGGCGTTGCGAATTCCCCGCTGGGCACCTGGAAGGCTTGGGTCTAGACTGGAACCTCTGAAAGGCGGCGCCTTATTTTCCGGGTCACCCGCCTTCGGCAAGAAAGATAGTTGTCCGTGCGCATGGAAATTGCCCCAGCGCCGAGGCGCTAGAAGGGCTGCCGATCACCTGGCTATCTCCATGCGTTAGCGAAGGGGAGACGCCATGCGGATTGCCCAAACCGGGTCCGTCTCGGTTAGCGCCCGATCTTTACGTACATTCGTAGCGCCCTGCTCATGCCGACACCTGATCGCGCTTGTTGCTTTCGCACTCCTGCTCGGCACCCCCCGGTCGAGCCCTGCTCAGGCACCGGACGGGCAACTTACCTGGGGCGTGCACATTTCCTTGGCGCCGACGTGGTTCGACCCGGCGGAAACACCGGGGATGATTACGCCCTTTATGGTGATGTACGCGCTGCACGATGCCATGGTGAAGCCGATGCCCGGCAAGCCGTTGGCCCCAAGCTTGGCCGAATTGTGGACGGGCTCCGACGACGGCCTGACCTATGATTTCGTGCTGCGCAAGGGTGCAAAATTCCACGACGGTGAGCCCGTCACAGCCGAGGATGTGAAGTTCTCCTTCGAGCGTTATCGCGGCACCTCCGCTAAAGCCATCAAGGACCGGGTAGCCACGGTGGAGACGCCGGATCCGCAACGGATCCGCTTCAAGTTGAAGCAGCCGTGGCCCGACTTCCTGACCTTCTATGCCAGCGCCACCGGCGCAGGCTGGATCGTTCCCAAGAGATACGTGGAGAAGGTTGGCGAGGAGGGATACAAGAAGGCGCCGGTGGGTGCCGGCCCCTACAAATTCGTGTCTTTCACGCCGGGCGTGGAGCTGACGCTGGAGGCGTTCGATCAGTATTGGCGCAAGAGCCCCAACGTCAAACGCTTGGTCTTCAAAGTGATCCCCGACGAGTCGACGCGCCTGGCCGCGCTAAAGCGGGGCGAAGTCGATATCGTCTATTCCATTCGCGGCGAACTCGCCGAAGAACTCCAGCGCAGCAAGGGGCTTACCCTCAAACCGGCGGTTATCCAGGGTACGTTCTGGCTCTACTTTCCGGAGCAATGGGACCCGAAGTCACCTTGGGCAAACCCGCGCGTGCGGCTGGCGGCGAGCCTTGCTCTCGATCGCGTGACCATTAATCAAGCTCTGACGCTCGGTCACTCTCGACTGACCGGGAGCATAATCCCGGACAGCTTCGAGTACTACTGGCAGCCGCCGGCTCCCGTCCATGATCGGTCAAAGGCCATGCAGCTGCTCGCCGAGGCGGGTTACCCCCATGGCTTCGACGCCGGCGATTACTACTGCGATGCCACCTACGCTAACCTTGGCGAGGCCGTGCTCAACAATCTTCACGCAGTGGGCATTCGCGCCAAACTGCGGCCGCTGGAACGGGCGGCGTTCTTTAAGGGCTACTCGGAGAAGAGCTACAAGAACATCATACAAGCTGGCAGTGGCGCCTTTGGCAACACGGCGACGCGCCTCGAAAATTTTGTGATGAAGGGAGGCGCCTATGTTTACGGCAGCGATCCCGACATCGACGCACTGTTCGAGCAGCAGGCCATCGAACTCGACGCCAAGAAGCGAGAAGCAACACTGCACAAGATCCAGCAGCTTGTGCACGAGCGCACCATCTACGCGCCGATTTGGCAGTTGGCCTTTATCAACGGTGCTGGTCCCAGGGTCGGGGAATCGGGCCTCGGCCTGATCGAAGGTCACGCGTATTCAGCGCCCTACGAGGACCTGACGTTGGCAACCAAGTAGCCGAGACGCGATCGGCTGCTTGCCCTGATAAACAAGCGATAAAAAGTGGAGGAAGCAAAATGGCACGCATGACTCGCCGCAAGTTCCTCAAGGCGTCGGGCGCCGGCGCACTTGCGACCAAGACGCGCGGCATGGCTGGCATTCTGGCCGCTAGTGCAGCGCCTGCGTACGCGCAGGCTACAACCCTGCACTGGTTGAAATGGAACGATTTCGTTCCGGCTGGCGATCAGATCTTGCGCCAATCGATGCTGGCGGAAGGCGAGAAAGCGCTTGGCTTGAAGATCAACCTTGAGACCATCGGCCTCAATGACCTACAGCCGCGCGCGACGGCGGCAATCCAGGTGCAGGCTGGGCCGGACATCATCATGATCTTCGATAACAAGGCCCAACTCTATGCCGACAGCTGTGCCGACGTCTCGGCTGTGTGCGAAGCGATTGGTTCCTCGCAGGGCGGCTACTACGATCTCGCCAAGGCGAATACACACGACGGCAAGAAATGGATTGCCGTACCCTATTGCATCATTGGCGTCATGATCGCCTACCGCAAATCGTGGTTCGACGAGATCGGCGTCAGCAAATTCCCGGAGACTTGGGAAGCGTATCGGGAAGTCGGCAAGAAGCTCAAAGCCGCGGGCCATCCGCTCGGACAGACGCTCGGGCACACGGTGGGCGATGCGCCGGCGTTCGCCTATCCCTACTTGTGGTCCTGGGGTGGTCGCGAAGTCGAGGCTGACGGCAAAACGGTCAAACTCAACACAAAAGAGACAATCGAATCCGTCAAGTTCATGACGGCATTCTGGAAAGAAGCCCATGACGAAAGCGGTCTAGCTTGGGACGATTCGAACAACAATCGCGCGTTCCTGTCGGGCACGATCAGCGCAACGCTGAATGGCGCTTCCATCTATATCGAATCCTTGCGCAAGCCCGACCAGTACCGGACCGACAAGGGAGCGCCGATGAAAACCGACATCCTGCATGCGCCCCTGCCCAGCGGGCCTGCCGGCCAGTTCGGTGTGCACCCCTTCCAGTGCATGATGGTGATGGGTTATTCGAAAAACCAGAAGCAGGCGATGGAATTCTTGAAGTGGTTCCACTCGACCGAAGTCTACGACAAATGGTTCAACGTGCAGAAAGGGTTTGCCACCGGCCCCACCAAGCAGTGGGAAAACCACAAGATGTGGGGGGAGGATCCGGTCATGCTTCCTTATCGCGTCGCGCCCCGGCTCGGCCGTGTCTATGGCCATGCCGGACCGGCGGGACCAAAGGCTGCCGAAGTGCTCTCCAAGTACATCATCATCGATATGTACGCCAAGGCCGTCCAGGGCATGTCCGCCGAGGACGCGGTGAAGTGGGCCGAGGCCGAGGTGCGGAAAGTTTACGGCTGATCGATTGAGCTGGCGTCGCGGTTTCGCTGCTTGACGCGCCGAGGCGGAGGTGTCGGCATCCCTTGGTGCCCTAGCACGCCTTGCCGCGGCCGTTACCAGCACGGGCTCCGCCAGGAGAGCATGCGGCCTGCAAAAGGTCGCGCGGCTGAGTTCTTGGTCCTGCCTCCTGCCACGGCCCCGCGGCGGCTGAGGCCCGCGCCGTCGGCGCGGCACGGGCGCGGCATACGTGGGTTAGCCGGCGATGAGGTGACTGCAGCTGCGCAGCGGGTGCATGCACGGCCCAAGCAACTGTTTCGACGCCGGCCGCGTTCCAGCGCTGGAGCTGAGACGTCAAAAGCAGCGCTTGCCGCTTCGGCACGCAAGCAGGGTTCAACAGCTGACATTGAGCGTTAAGCCAGTAATAAGCCTGGGTCGTCGTTGCCGGCTTCTGCGCAGCAGCAGGTCGGTCTAATCTCGGCGCCGGCGGCCCCAGCCGCGCGCAACCCACGGGAGACAGTCGCCATGGCAGTCGTCGAAACCGAGCGCCGCGGACAGGTCCTTATCCTTCGCATGA
>Ga0075424_100005250_pt1 | contig 12344 bp, 9 predicted proteins | sample SoiMethybrSBSTD3_FD_75301 | JGI IMG/M metagenome (GOLD analysis project Ga0075424, IMG submission 75301) | Bulk soil microbial communities from a Populus tree surrounding site in Tennessee, USA - Soil MetaG P. TD hybrid SBSTD3 | ecosystem: Environmental > Terrestrial > Soil > Tree plantation... | reverse complement strand
GGAGGCGAAAGTCGGTCCTGAAATCGCCAGTATTGAGGCGGGTACGGAAGGTCGGAAGGCTACCACTGCCGCCACGCAAGTCAAGATCGGGATTGAGGAACGCTCGGCGGATGACATTGTAGCTACTACCAAGGCTAACCGTCAGAAGGCACAAACTGCCGCAGACGAGGGTGTCAAGGACGCTGCGCTCAAGGAACTCCAGCGAGATAACGACGCCCTGAAGGCGATGGCTCAGCGCGGGAACATCAGCACGATGGTCCAGCAGGAGATCGACAAGAACGACGCTACGATTCAGCAGCTGAGAGCGAGCGCCACAGAGAAGGGGGCGAAAGGCAGGCAAGAAGTCGCCAAGGCCGGCATGGACGAGATGACTGCGGAAATTGTCCGTAGTCTGCCAGCGGACGAGCAGCGAGATTTCGCCCTCAAGCGCGGGAAGTACGGTGCAGGTAGAGATTCCGCCCTGGTGCAGCAAAGGGACCTGTATGGCGAGCTGTATGACTCACTGCCTGAGGACGATCCCAACAAGCGAGGGATGGACAAAGCGCAATTCGTGTTGCAACGGCTGAAGGAAGGCAAGCAGAGCTCTGCGCTCAAAGAGCTTACCGACTATGTCGCGAAGATGGAGGGAGCAGGGCTTACGCCAGACCCGGAAATCGTCGACCTGTACACGAAAGCAGCGAAAGCCGCAGGAGCTGGACGCTCGGCAGGTACTCCTGGAGAACAGCCCCCCACGCAGAAGGTCACTGGAACCATTGCTCAGCCGGGCAAGGGAAAGAAGGCGGCGCCGACAGGGAAGACTCAATCCGACCCGGTAGACTATCCGGGTGATGCAGCCTACGCGGCGCTTCCCAGTGGAACGTGGTACAAGGCGCCAGATGGCACAACCAGGAAGAAGAAATGAGCTGGGAAGATGATCCAGTACTGAAATGGGGCAGGAACCCCAAATCTCCGCCAGACTTTCCAGCCGAGAGTGCGGATGAAGCTCAGCAAAGGGCTGGCCTCGCTGTGGGAATCATGGAAAGTGAACGTGGGGAACACCCTAATCCTGATACTCTGGAGCGAGAGATCGACAGAACGAAGGCTCTGGCTGGTCCTGCTGCTCCTGCACCTTCTACCGCGAGTTATGCAGCTCCTAGTCCGGCGCCGAAACCGACCTGGCAGCAAGATGAGGTGGCGGGGTCCGATCAAACTGCCGGAGGATGGCAGTCTGACGTAAAGGCTGCCTCGTGGTGGGACACTATCAAGGCCATTCCAGGTACTTTGGTCGGCCAGCTCAAGCAGCAGGCAGGCGGATTTATGCAGGCGTTAGGGGAGAGCGGGATACTGGAGTCGGACGCCCTGAAAGCGGGGCAACTGGAGGCCGCCGGCCTGCCGAAGGAATACGCGCTGTTGCCGAAAGAGGAGCAGCCGTATGTCAAGTTCATTTCCAAGAAGACTGGACAAAGCCCAGCGGAGGTTGCGGAAAACTTCGAAATCGACGATCCCTCGACTCCGGTAGTAGAACGGGCAAGGAGCCTGTTCAAGGAAGGCGAGGCGATGATCAAAGATTACTCGCCTGGAGAGCTGTCGTTCTGGAAGCAGGCGGTGTTGAATGGCGGTACCTCAGTATTGTCCCAGGCACCGTTCCTAGCGGCTAGTATTGCCACAGGCAATCCGGCGATCGCGCTGGGAGCTGCAGCAGCTACTCAGGGATCGCAGACATATGGGGAGGCGAGAGAGGCAGGGTTGTCTCCAGGCCGATCTGCCGCCCACGCTAGCTTCGATGCAGTTGTGGAAGCCGGCATGGAGCTGGTGCCACTGAAGTTCATGATGGATAAGGCAGGAGGACCAGTAGGTCACCTGATTCTTGGCACCCTGTTCCGTGAGGTGCCGACGGAAGTCGCTACTACCATGCTCCAGTCGGCGAACGCCAAACTGAGCACTCGGCCTGACATGGGCTGGGAGGAGTACTGGCAAGACGTGCTGGACACGGCAGGTGCAACGTTGGTTTCCGCTCCCCTGTTAGCAGGTGCGGCGAAAGCTGCCAGTCCCCTTGCACCAAAAGGCGCTTTGCAAGGGGAAGCGCCTACGGCGCAGCCTGGGCCGTCGGTTGCCGACTGGCAGGATAATCCCATAGCGGTGATGAGTCAGTCGACCGACCTTGGGCACATTAATGGGGAGTTAACAAGCCCAAATATCGACGAGCCTACGAACATCATGGACACCTCGACCGTGGATCAGGTTAAGCAGTCCCTGAACGCGATCGACCCTGAGCAACTCACCGAGAAGGAAGTGAATGAGGCGAAACGCCGGCTTGAAGAAGACAGGAAGCAGTCTAAAGCTCCTCCGCTCCCAGCTGCAGAAGAAGCGTGGTCTCACATTGCGACCGCACCTACGACGGCCGTGGAGGATGCCGGGGAGCTCGGAGCGAGTACAAAGTCGGTTGGCAATGCAGCGAATTACGTAAACCCTAACACCGGCGAACGGCTGGATAGGACTTTCCTCTATGGGCCCGAAGGCTTCGAGGGGTTGACTCCTCGGCAAGTATTGCCAAAGCCTGGGACGTATACCTTGGGCGTTCCCAGCGAGGACCGGCCCGCGGAGTACCTTCGGCCCCTCCACGACACGATCGAGCAATGGCGACAAGAATACCTACCAAACGACACGATAGTACTGTCAAACGAGCAGCTTTTCTCGAATTCGGCACTCGGATGGCACTACAGTACGGACAGCAACAGCCACCTGATCGTACCGGCAGTGCTCCGGAAGCCTTCTCGTGGCCTTGGGCAGTACAATCCCAATACTATCGCGAGCGCATTCTACAATGCGACTCACGAGTTTGGCCACGCACTTATCACGTCGAAATTCTTCGAAGGCGTACAGAACGCCCAACAGGTGAGGGATGAGTCGCGCAAGGGGCTGGTTACCAGCACAGAGGGTCTGCCCGAGGCGCAACAGGCCGTAGTGGCGGAATTTAATGCCCTGAAGGAACAGATCCTCAGTGGGCAAATGAACGCCCAGCAGTTTGTCGAGCGCTGGATGAGCCCGAGCAAGATCGGGAGAGCCAACTTCCTGAAGGATCACAAGGTAGCTCCAGAAGCGCCAGCGAAGCAGCTGATCAACGCTATAGTTCGGCGTGGAGTGGTGAACTCAAACATCAGGGACGAGGTTAGCCAGACGGCGTTGAAGCAACGGCTGAATGAGGACTACCTATCCCTAGACGAGTACTTGGCAGAGCAGATGTCTCGGCATGCGTACAAGCAGCAGTGGGACAAGACAAGCCCATTGGGTAGGTGGTTTGGGGAAACTCTGGCTAAGATGCGCAGCTTCTTTGTCAAGACCAAGAAGGATGGAGTTATCGCTCCGGGAGTGGGATTCCAGCAGTGGGTCGACGGCCTAAGCAAGACCGCTCGAGCGGATGAAACCACCGCTGTGGTAAAGAATCGCAAGGAAGCCGGCAAGAAGGTACAGAAGCCTAAGGCAGCAAAGACCGCTCTCGCGGGCGTTAAGAAGCCCAAGGTCGCCAAGGTGGCCCACAACGTCCAGTCGGACACGTACGAGAGGGAGAAGGCCAAGGCAAACAAGCTCGTCGACTCGCTGTTCAAGAACGGCTCAATCAACACCGAGACGTTGAAAGAAATGAAGGCGTTGATCGACGCCGCGGCTTGGGACGAGCTCGTAGACACCATTCAGCGCGAGTCTACCAAGAACGTCAACTTCGAGCTCGATGTAGGAGAAAACGTCGAGGACCAACCCGATTGGAAGGACGGCAAATTTGACTCACCCATGTTCAAAGCCTGGTTTGGGGAGTGGAGAGACGATCCTACCAGTGCAAGTGTTGCGCGAGTTGGCGTGTTTAGGCAGCAAGCCGACGGTACACTGGCAGTTGATCGAGAGCGTGATTCGCCTCCACTCGTCCTTTTCGCGTCTGCAGAGAGAATCCAGACAGGCGAGAATACTTTCCACGTGGGTACCCTGAGGGGCGTGGAGTACGCTGAAGCTCATCACCCCCAGCCCCCACAAGACCGCTCGCTGGTGCCGGTCGTGCTCAACATGCGGAATCCCTATATCGTGTCAGACTTCCAACAGGCTGCGCCGAATCGGGCAGAGTTGGAATCTCAGGGGCACGACGGGATAGTCTACCAGAACGACCTCGAGGGGGATATAAGTTTCGTTGTCTTTCGGCCTAACCAAGTCCGAGTCATGCAGGACCGTAATCCCTACGGCCGTAACATGCAGATGGAGCTTGATTACGACTCCGCGACACCCGAGGGACATGGGGCCGGCCGGCTGTGGCAGAGCATCAAGAACTTCGTAAACGAGCCCGGGCCGACCCGGCGAGCTTTGCGTCATGTCAAGGGCCTAATATTCCAGGTCTCGCAAATGCAGCAGCTTGCCCAGCTCAATCCGGACCTTACAGATCTTACGTACCTGATCAATACTAACACTGAATACGCGCGTTACGGCTCCAGTAGGAGAGCCGACGCCGACCGACTCCTCGACAAGTGGAAGAGTCACGGGAAAGAGAACATCGCTAAGATCAACCGGGCGCTCATTGCGGAAAAAGAGTCGGGTGAGAACTGGTTCGAGCTCGTCAAAGACACAAAGCAGCGCGAAGGGCAGACAGTGCCCTGGTGGAAGTTTCAGATGTCGGAGAAGGCCAGGGCGCAACTTAAAACTCGAGGTATCGACGTTGACACGGAGAACGGTCGAAGCCTTGCAGGAGATATCCTCGCTGTAAAAAACAATCTCCTGGACTACCTGAACGAGGACGAACAAGTACTCCAGGAGGTCCTCGGCCACAGGTACGCACATTCTCAAGCTCGTCTCAACGACGCTGTCAAAGTCCTGAAGTCGCAGGTTCACCAGTTCCGGCAAACGCCCTTCTTTCCGGAAGGCAGGTTCGGTAATCTCGTACTCACAATCGCAAAGCAGAAGCTTTCCGGGCCAGGCCATGAGGTTGTGTACAGGGAAGCGTTTGAATCCAGAGCGAAATGGGAAGCCGCTTTCAAGAAGGCTCAGGCTAAGGCTACCCCGGATGAGCAAATTCGTAAACATGAGGTTGCGGACTCCAGTTATGTTCTAATGTCCCTGCCTACGGATTTCCTTGACATCACCGCGGCAGAGTTGGGTTTGACGGAGGCGCAGGTCGATTCGCTCACTCAGGTGCTTCAGCCTGTGAAACAGGAGCGTCTCCTCAGTGAGTTCGACAAAGCGCGTCTGGGGGTGAAGGGGTACAGTTCCGATGCCATGCGAAGCTACGCAAACTTCACCTGGCACCATTCTAATGCGGAGGCTAAGCTCCTTTACCGGCGCAAGTTCAATGGAGCTATCGCCAGCATGCGCCAACGCCTTAGGGCGTCGGAGCTCGATCCCCGTCCACAGTCGCTCAATGAAGTTGCTCGTCTCACGCGAGTAGTCCGAGCAATGGAGGGTATGCGAGACTACGTCATGAGCCCACCTAATGAGATGCAGAACGCTCGGGCGGCCGTGAGCGTACTCTATCTCGCTTACAATGTGAAGACCGCGCTCGTAAATCTCTACGGTCTGGCGACAGTCTGGAGCGATCTCACTTCCAAGTTTGGGGCTGTGGATGGTGAGAAGCGCTTTGTTCGAGCAAGTTATAGAGCCGCCAGCTCCCTGCGACTCACAGACCTGAATGCACGCAAGCAGGGCGATTATCTCCCTCCCGACATTCAGCGGGGACTCGACCGAGCAATCGAGGAAGGCGTGCTCTCGCAGAGTTACGCGTATCATTTGGCTGGCATGGCGCAAGCTAATGCGCTGAGGAGGCTGCCGTTGTACGAGCACTCGGGCAAGTTGACCCAGGGGGCGGTAGATTTAGGCATGTATCCTTTCCGTCTGATGGAGCTCGCCACGAGGAGGATTACGTTCGTAGCTGCTTTGGAAGAAGAGCTGAGCAAGCACAAGGGCGAGTTTAACATTGCCTATGAGAATGCAGTAGCGCAGACAAACAAGCTGCAGAACGATTACACTCTCGGCAACCGGCCTCCAATTATGCGAGGAGGAGCTCTCAAGATGGGGCCAGTAGTTCCGCTGGCTACTATCTTCGCCAGCTTCGCGCAACATATGGCCTTTCACGGGTTTGGCGGCTATGAGCTCGGGCAAAGGCGTGCTCTCAAACAGGCGATTTCGAACGGCGAGCTGGATGCCAAGCATGATCCCAAGTGGTACTCATGGGGATATGGATATACTGCGAGGATCTGGCTCCTGACCCTCATGGTCGCAGGGTATGCAGGCCTTCCAGGCGCTGAGAACATCCTGGATCTTATCTCTGCCTTGTGGCGCCAAATTGGAGGGAAGAAACCTCTCAGACAGGAACTCCGGGAACTGGTACAGGCAGTCGACGAGAATCCGGAGGACTGGAGCCGGAATCTGGGGACCTCCATGCTGAGCCTCGAGCACGGCCTGACGGGTAACGTAGCAGGGTTCGACATCAGCCGTAGCATAGGTTTCGGCAGAATAGTCCCTGGCACTGACACGTTTGCTCGTAGCTCGGCAGCAGATCCGGAGAAAGCCATGGGTGCGGCTACGCTTGATGTTCTGGGGCCACTTGGCGGGGTCCTGAAGTTCGGCCTTCAATCCTACTCGGCCATGACCTCCCAGAAGACGTGGAAGGACGCTGCGAAGTACACTCCAGGCGGATTGGGGAACCTCGTCAATGCTTATATCTGGTCGCAAGAAGGGGTCCTGGGCCCCGATGGAGGCAAGATCACTCTGGAGCGGACGCCTGAGGGCAAACTCGCACCACGCGATCTGACATGGCCGGAGATTGCTGGCAAAGCGCTGGGGTTCAACCCAGAGATCGTAGCGCGCAACAGGGAAGCCAACTTCACCTCCTTTGATCAGAAAGTGTACTGGCAGAGTAAGCGGACAGAGCTTATCAAGGCGAACGTTCGCGCTCGCGAGGAAGGAGACGGAGAAGCTATCTCGGATACAAAGAAGGCGATTAGCGACTTCAATCTGGATGTGTCCGGCGAGGAGTGGAGTCGGAAACTTCGCGTCACGGGCCAGGACATTGGTAATGCCTGGAAGGCTCACATTAGGAATAAGCGCCTCGAGGAGAGTGGGCAGCCCAAGGAGAAAAGATACCGTGGGCTGTATCAGGATATTAGGAAGAGTTACGAGACGCCTGAATCTGAGTCTTCAGACAAGTAGGTAACCGCTCGCAGGACTTGCAGCCTTGGCGGAAGGCCCGACGTTGGTGCCGCACTGCTCGGGCCGTAAGCTTGAAGCCTTCATCCTTAGCTAATCGCACCAGGGCCGAGGTCGGCGTCTGACGATGGACCGAGAGGAACATCCAGATGCAGCAGTATCCTCTAGCCCTGACGAGTTTTATCAGCTTCTCGTACATCTGGGATCTCCTTAGGTTTCTCGGCCGGTTTCTCCTCGGGCGGCTTCTTTAGGTAATAATGTGGCCCGTCGCTGCGGGTGATGCAGTGGATTTTTTGAGCGTTGATGGCGCCGTTGAGGGCTTCGGTGTAATCCTTGTAGGAAAGGCTCCTGAAGAGATAACCGAACAGTTCGGCGCCCGGGATGCCTGGGTTCTTACTTACGATCTCGACGATTTCGCTCGAGCCGCGCGTGATGTCGTTCTGGCCGATACGGGAGAAGACCTTGGGCATGTCAGCTTCGATCGATCCTGTCATGTCGACCGCCGCCTGAAGGTGCCGGGCGTAGATCTTGAGGGAGTCGTCCTGGGAGGCGGACAGTACCATGGCCAGTTTATGTACATGAGTCTGCTTACGGGAGATGTAGCCGGAGTATTGATCCCCTGTGAGTTGAGGAGGAGGGTTGGCCCACAGTTGGCGATACCACTCCCTACCCCATACGCGAGCCTCTTCGGTTATCTCATACTCGCCGAAAAGCTGGGAAATAACTTCCAGGTCGTGTGTGAGCTCCTGCTTCATCTGCTCGAACTTGGCCGGCACATTCTCGTCTACGTAAGGCACCAGTTGGCGCTTCGCGTCAGCGTAGACGAAGATACATCTGGAGGTGAACCCGCCGCCTATCATGTACTCAGGCACGTTGAGCGAGATCCAGGACGGTGTCGTACACCCTATGATGTTAACGTAGGGATTCTCTACCGTGTTCTTGCCCATCGTCTTAGTCGCCTTCTCGAACGAGCCCTTTTTCCCGTCCCAGAGTGCGACCAGCGCGTCTATCAAATCCCCGTCCTTCATCTTGAGCAGGTTCCCGAGCTCGTCCGAGCAGAACGTCACTGCAGACATTGGGTAGAATGCGCCTGGCTCTCGAGGGTCTGGGTCGTGCTGAGTGTTCTCTGACAGCGCCTTGATCAGTTCCTGCCAGGTGACCACGTCCGCTCCGAAGTGGATCTCCTTGAGCGGCCGCAACAGGTTCATGCCTACGTTGGCTGTGGTACTCTTCGCTATGATTCCCGGCGGAGCTACCATTATGACGTAAAAGTTGGGAATCCATTGGAAGTATTTTTGGTCGATCCAGACCCGACGACGCAGCGCTCCCGCGACCGTACTCACGCCGGTCCAAAACAGCATCTTTAGTGGCGCCTCCCCGAATGAGGCGTACTCTACGAACGCTCTCAGCCAGTCATCATGATATCTCTTTCGTCCCATTTCCAGTTGGCCATGACCGCTTCTCGCAATCGCCCCAGGACTTTAGGCTAGTCTTGAGGCCCCATGGTATTATTAAGGGGTCGTCGTATGGAACTGTAATGTGAACTAGAGGATGAATTTTCGTCAAGACTTCGGTGCGATAGATGACTGGGTATTGGAATACTAGCTCGTCGTGAACTTGTAGAAGGAATTGGATTCTAAGGTCTTGGATAAACTGTCCGCGATCGTAATTCTCGGCCCGAACCAAGGCTCGGTTAGTAACACAGGCTGTCGTAGACTGACCAATCCACGCGACAGCTTCAGGGAGAGCGGTCTCAATGCGATCGAAGCAAAACCAGCGATAGCCGAATTTGTTAAAGACCTTTCGAGTTTTGCTGAGCTGGTCAGCGATACGCTCGTGCCACTCGCGTATTGCAGGGTGCAGGTGAAACCAGGTGGCCCGAAAGGACGCAGCCTCCCACTTAGGAACTCCCATCGCGTGAGCCAGCTCATCATCCCCGCCAAGGTAATTAACGAGGTGAACTCCGGTTCGGATAAGATCGTAATATGGCTGCTCATATCCGGTGGGACAGTGCCGGGGAAACATGCCCTTAGCGTTATGAGCATGGATCTTAATTTTGTTCTCGCGGAATACGCGCTTAAGATCTTCGTCATTAGATTCCCATGCGACAGTCTGGGCGTCCGCCCCAGTGAGGTCAATCGACGCGATCTCGAAGCCGAGGTCAGGGATTAGAAGTTTCCTGACGTTGGGAATTGGGTACTGGCCTAGAGCGTCAGCTTTTCGGGCCACGACTGTCCTCTCTGAAGAGCATGATTCCTCCCAAAGCCATCCATGCCGATCCGACTGGCCACCATAGCCAGTAGCCAGTGACGGCGCCTATGAGAAAGCACAGGTGACCGATTATCATGTAGTGGCCTATGTTCATGCCTCCTCCTCCTCCTCATCGCCCTTGGTCCAGTTCTGCAAGTTGGTCCCATCGCCAAAGGCGTCCTTGGACGAGGTCCAACGGAAACTCACTGCGGTTGGCGAGAACTGGCTGCGCATCCTGCCGTCCGGACACCGCGCCTGGACGACGTTGGAGTTGAGGGTGTTAATGGCTCGGATTTCGGTAATCCGCTCGACTATCGGGCGAAGGAGCGGCTCGCGCATAGCGAACAGTTTGAGGGCGTCCTCGTCGCAGGTGGGACGTCGAGTCTGCTTGTTCCTTACCACCTTGCACTTGAGCTCGCCGTAGAACAGGCCGCTCATTTGCGGGAAGGATTGAGTATTGAACTCCCTGCCCAATATGGCATTCAGCTCGTTCTGCCGCTCCTGTGCCGCAAGCATGAGCTTGCCCGCGATCTCACCTCGACGGAGCGTATCCACCTTGATTCCCCTCAGCATCATGCGCAATATGCTCCACCACATACGCATCTGGAAGCGATACAGGTCATACAACCCCAGTCGACGCAGCATGCGCTCTAAGCCGAAAAACACCTCCAGAGTGCTAGTGCTGTCATCGCAGTTGTAAGCCCAATAGTCATCTTCAGGAATTTTGGGATTCCACTCCTTTCCCTCGTCCTTCCAGTAAACGTGATGCTTAGCGTACATCGAGGACAGGAAATCAAGGCCTTGAGGTAGCCCGGGCCAAGCAACGTGTTGCATGAGGCGCGTGTCATGTCGCAACCTTGGCACATAGCCTCTTCGGCGGGCGGTGTACTGTGCGTCGTAGAGGTAGTTTTGGCCAACCAGTTCGATATGCGGGTGAGTGCACAATTCTCGTTCCCGCTGCCAGAGAGACACATCCTCATCGAGCGTGAAGTACCCTGTCGGCCTTTCCACGCACATATTAGGGATACAAATTGCATCAGTGCGAGACCACGCGTAGCCTGAGCAAGCGATATATCCTCCACGCGTTTCAAGGTCGTTCGATAGTGGCAGAGGTGGAAAACCTTGGCGCTGTCGGACATTCGCCCTCCTGATCAAGTCGCCAAGGCAATCCATGGCGTCAGTAAATGATGGCCGAACTAGGTACCTCTTTTCCTTACCCGGCCAGCAGCCGCGGTCAAGTGCTTCCTTAGCTCGTCTGAGGTCATGAATAGCAATTGAGCGCCAACCCCATTCTCGAAGAATGAGGGCAGGATGGTAAGTAGGCATGAGGAGTGCAACGTGCTGAACCCCATCTGGTGTCTGATAGTGATGTTCCAGCATACTTCCACGCCACTTGGTAATCCCAACCCTACCTGTAACGGCCCAGAGCGCAGTTTTTCCCATAAGTAGAATGAGCCGAGGACGGACTTTCCGTATCTCGTCGCGTAGCTCGGCAATTCCTTCAAGAATGAGTTCATTGGGCTTGGTTTGCTTCTTGTCTAAGAAGAAGTGCTCGATCTTGTTCTCTGGTGGTCGGTACTTGCAGACGTTGGTGAGGAAACAGTCGGACCTGAGGAATCCCGCCTCATGGAGCATTCGATCCAGTTCTGCGCCCGAGGTCCCCACAAACGGCACACCTTTAACTTCTTCCTCAGCGCCAGGGGCCTCGCCGCAAATAAGGATGTCCGCGGGTATAGGCCCAGACGGACGGGTCTTGATGAATTGACTCTGTAGCGAGACCAGCGGTGTTGCAACTGCGTCCATTTCCAGGTTCCCTGATATTGCTCAATGAAGAAAGCCAAGGCCTGATAACTGGTCTTGGCGTTGAGAAACTTGCGCGCTCGCTGCAGGTGCTGGTATATCACGCTGCGGTTGTTACCGAGCACGGCTCGGATCTGCGCGGGTTCGAGCCCGAGGTACATCAGGAAGAGTATGTCCTCTTCCCTTGGGCTCAAGCATACCTTGTGCGGGACGTTGAGCCGCTTGCTGTACGAGGGACTCACAGCCCCAGCTTCCGAGCGAGCCAGGACTTGATTTCGATATCCGTCTCCAGCCCGACCACGTCTCGGATGTACTTCTCGTCCGGGTCGACGAGCTGGGAGAATGGAATCCAGACCGGACCCTCGCCCTCTGGCTCGAATTGGAAAGCGAGGTCGGTAACTCTCAGCACCTTGCCGTTCAAGCTCGCTGTGTCACTCACGGGGAACGCGCTCCTTGGGATATACTACAGGTTTGGGCGGCGCCATCTTGACGACCCACTCATAGCACTCTTCATCCGGCTCGATACGCTCCAGATGTGGATATACATTGAGCAATATCCACGAGTGCGAGGGTGTGACCCAGAAGGCTCTGTCTTCAATAGTGTCGTACATCAACACTACGTCGATCGGGTGCTGACTACTCGCCATCGCTCTTGGCTATGGCTCTCCTGGCTTGCGCTCCCAGCACCCGAAGCATATACAGGGAGCGGCCGTTCATGCTGTCAGGAATGTTTCTCCTGATCAGCCCCTCGAGCTGCATCTGGTAGAACCAGACGTCGTTCGCGTCCAGTTCCGGCATTTCGCTCTCGAGCGGGTCGTACTTGGGTACTTCAGGCACCTTCGAGGTCGATTGAGGATTCTCTTTCACGCAGTCTCCTGTTACTTAGTGTTGCATTTTGGGAATCTGATCTGTTGTACCTTTGCTCCGACCACGAGGCCCATTTGCAATTTCCAGGCTCGTAGTGACCGTCAGGGTTGATTCGTTCAAGGGTGAAACCTTCCGGCCTCTCACCCATGTCAGCTAGGAATCGGACGAAGCTGCTCCACCGTTTGCAAACTGTAATGCCTTTGCCTCCATACCACTTGTACGCCTTGTTGCGTGAATTGAGGCAACGCATTCGCATAGCATTCCAGACACTG
>Ga0075424_100005249_pt1 | contig 12346 bp, 14 predicted proteins | sample SoiMethybrSBSTD3_FD_75301 | JGI IMG/M metagenome (GOLD analysis project Ga0075424, IMG submission 75301) | Bulk soil microbial communities from a Populus tree surrounding site in Tennessee, USA - Soil MetaG P. TD hybrid SBSTD3 | ecosystem: Environmental > Terrestrial > Soil > Tree plantation... | reverse complement strand
CTACGACCAAACGCAGCAATCTTCGAACGATATCGACGCCGACATCGTCTACGTGGGCTACGGCATTGAAGCTCCCGAGTACAACTGGGACGACTATAAGGGCGTCGACCTCCGCGGCAAAGTCCTCCTCATGCTTGTTAACGAGCCAACTTCCGCCGATCCCAACTTCTTCAAAGGCCGCGCTCTCACCTTCTACGGCCGCTGGGTTTACAAGTATCTCGAGGCCGCGCGTAAAGGAGCTGTTGCCGCCCTCCTGATTCACAAAAGCGAAATGGCGAGCTATCCCTGGGAGGTTGTGCGCAACTCGAATTCCGGCGAGAGATCTCTTTTGAAAACCGATGCGCCGCAGCTTAAGGCCGCCGCGTGGATTCATCTCGATGTCGCTAGGCAGCTCACGCAAAAGTCAGGCCTGGACCTCGACAAAATGATCGCCGACGCAAATTCTCGCGACTTTCATCCCCTCGAGCTGCACGCCAAACTCAAAGCGCACATGGTAAGCAAGATTCGTCCTTTCTCATCGAGCAACGTCATCGCGATGCTGCCGGGCTCTGATCCCAAGCTCAAAGACGAAGCCGTCATGTACACCGCGCATTACGACCACCTCGGCATCCGTCCCGACATGCCCGGAGACAACATCTACAACGGCGCGCGCGACAACGCGACCGGCTGCGGCATTCTCCTCGAACTCGCCCGTGCGTACGCTCAATCGCCCACCCGGCCGCATCGTTCCGTTCTGTTTGCTTCAGTCACCGCAGAGGAGCAAGGCTTGCTCGGCTCCGAATATTTAGGAAAACATCCGCCGATTCCGTCAGGGAAGATCGCGCTCGATCTCAACTACGACGATGTTCCACCCCTCGGCGCGCCCGAAGAAGTCGAAGTCGTCGGCTCCGAGCGGACGACGTTCTATCCAACCGTGGAAGCCATGGCCCAAGAATTTCGCCTGGCGATTCGACCCGATTCGCATCCCGAAGCCGGCCACTATTATCGCTCCGACCACTTTTCGATGGCCCGCGTCGGTGTGCCTGCGTTCTCGATCAACGAAGGCATGAAATTTAAAAAACACAACACCGAGTGGGGAATGCAACAGGCCGAGGAATACACCAACAAGCACTATCACCAGCCCAGCGACGAATACAGTCCCGACATGGATTTCACCGGCGACGCCGCCATGGCCCGCTTCGGCTTCGCCCTCGGCTGGACCGCCGCATCGCAGCCGAAACTGATCGGCTGGCAAACGGGAGATGAATTCGAAAAGGCAAGGCTCGAAACGCAAAGCGCCAGTCACTGATGTCGTATAGGTCTAGTAGATCCCGCCGCCAGGCTGAGTCGAGCTCATCACGCCGGCATCCGCTGAGACTGTGTAGGCAATCCCGCCCCTGCCCGACCAACGGCTCAGATCGAAGCTTCCGCTCGCATCAATGCGATAAATGCCAATGTTGTCGTAGGTCAACGGAGTGTCAGGCTGGCAAACCTGAGGCGCTCCAGGCGCCTGCATGAAGTAAACCGTACTCGATCCCACAACCGTAGCTGACCCCTTGGGTTCTATGAGCAAAGCTGTTTTTTCGTCGATCGCAATATCACGCGGCGCCGCCGACCAACCGTTTGCGTAGATCCGGCACATGAAGGCGAGATCGCGGCCCATCCGGTCGCGGGTAACAAAATGTGGGTCGCCGATGATTCCGTGCAGATCCGCAAGGCTGGCGAAATCCCGGTCCAGCGTGATGTATCTGTTGAACGGATCGGCCAGCCCCTGGCTCGAGTTAGCACCCTGGCTCGCAAGGGCTGAATAGACAAACTCCGTCAGCACATTCATGCCCGCGCTAGTGCCTCCAATCGGCGCTCCACGCGCGATCAGCGCGTTGATCTGGTCTTCAACCGGCGTGCCTTTCCAGAAATTAATGTAGTTGGATTGATCGCCGCCCGCGATCCAAAGCGCCTCGGCGTTCTGAATCGTCGTCACGACAAAAGGGTCGCTCGCCGCAGTCCGATTCGGAATAATAAGCGTCGCAACCGAATTGATGTTCGGGCAAAGCTGCTGAATGTACGGATTGTATGCATCAGTCCCAGTCGCGCGAATAACCAGGAAGTCGCCGCCACCGCTGCGCTGGCACATCCACTGGAACGCCGCATCAACGTCCGTCCCGCCGCCCATGAGTACCGTGCCGGGAGTCGTGCTGGTCGTGACATCGGTAGCATTTCCAACTCGAAAATATGAATACTGTTTTGCGCCAAACGCGGCTAGCGACGGCCAAAGCAGGGCGAAGAAAACCGTAAGAACTGAAACTCTACGCATACCAATCCTCCAAGCGACGGCATATTAGCCTGAACCGGGCCTGCTTGCAAATTCCAGGAACCTGGACGCCAGCCTTGCCGTATAACTAGAAAGAGGGAACGACCATGGCAGCGTTTTTTCTTTGGTGTATTTTGTTTATTCTCTGCTGGCCGCTGGCCATCGTAGCGCTGATCGCATATCCGTTCATCTGGCTGTTGCTGTTGCCCTTCAGAATCGTCGGAATTGCGGTTCATGGAGTGCTCGCTCTGGTGTGGGCCGTGGTCATGCTTCCAGCGCGCCTGCTAAGCGCCCCTTTTCGTCTGGCATGAACCGTGTGGCTCGGACACTCCCGTCCGAGCCTGCCCGTGGGGCTCGCACAGTTCTGTCCGATGAAAAAGCAAGAAACAATCGTCCGCCAGCTATGTGGCGGTAATTCCCCGCCTCCTCCGCTTTAAAGAAGGTAGGAGTGGAAGGCTGCGCTTGCCTCGTTTGTTCCGTTTTTTGAAGCAAACGCGTCTTTCGTTCGCAATTTCTCGAAACAAGGCTAGACTGTCCGCCAACCACTTCGCGAACTCACGTTTTCTTCCCCCAGGGAAGTTCAATTCACCGCCGCTAACACCGCCCCGAGGAGGTGTCCTATGGAATTCCGCATCACAGTCGATATTTTCAGCGGCCGCAAAAATCCAGTCATCGAGATCAAGGGAAAAGAAGCCACCGGGCTGTACGAACGTCTTCGCCCAGCCCACCCGCTTTCCGCTAGAGAGCTTCTGCCGCTCCCTGAATCAACTCTCGGCTATCGTGGCCTGATCATCGAATCAACCGGTGCTCGTAGCCTGCCCAAGACTTTTCGCTTCGCCCACGGCGATCTCGTTGGCCCGCGCCTTTCTCCCCGTGCCGCCGACGAGGAATTCGAAAAATACATCTCTCGCCATTCCTCGCTCTGCAAGCTCGGCAAGAAGTTTCCTTCGCTATTTCTCAGAGAAGTCGAGCGCTTCCGCGAGTGCCGCAAAAAGCATCATCCGCCGCGCTGGCCCCGTCGCGAGCATTGCAAATGCGCTCCGTTGTATGAGCCGAACTGGTGGAACGATAGCGGCCAGGTTCAGTACAACAACAACTGCTACAACTACGGCTGCGACTACCGTAGCGACACCTATGCTCAGCCCGGCTTAGCCGCCGGCGCGGAGTACACGTCCTTAACTTGCGCTTCGGTTCGCCCGGCCGCCATCGCCGATTGCCTGATCGACGCGCCTACCGCCAACAACCGATGCCCCAAAGAAGGTCATCTCGTCGCGCTGGTAGTCTGGCCGGGCGGGTGACTTCCACTGGTTCCGCAAAAAACCGCAACGGCTATTGGAGCCAGAAAATGGGCGGCACACCGGTAACGAACGTTGATAATAGTGGAAACCTGATCCCCGACGTGCGTACCGCCGATCGCGGGCCCTATACCGACTTCTGTACGTTCATGGTTGTAATGCATGGCCACATCAAAATCGCATAAGGATTGGATCGCGGGGGCTTATATCTACTCAGGCCGCCGCGATCCAAGCTGGCCTGTTTCGAAATCGCTGGTTCGCAAGTTGCAGAAATTATGGGAGACGTTGCCACTCTCGCGCGAGAAGCCGAGTCCATCCGGACTCGGCTATCGCGGCACATTCCTTCGCGCGCCCGAAAATCGCGAGTGGCTCGCCTTCAATGGCATTGTCACTCTAACGGCATCTTCAGGATCAGAATCGCGAGCGGATCCCAATCGGGAGTTTGAGCGCTCGCTCCTAAGCTCGGCCCCCACCGGCATACTTCCGTCGGACCTCCAGGCGAGCGAATGACTCCAATTGGCGCGTGTGAGCACGCGTAGCGCAGACACTCCTGTCCGCGAGGCCGCTGCAAGTTATAAACCTCACTGAAATCCCGGGTCGCCAAAACCCGGTTTTTCCTCATAATCCGCGGCAGTTGGGTGCATTAAAAATATTTTCGTATATACCTTTACACGTATATGCCATGTAGAGTATATAAAGAAGGTGGAATCCGTCTTCGAAATCATTGCCGAGCCGAACCGCCGCGCGATACTCAGCCTTCTGGTCTCGTCCGAACAGTCGGTTGGAGAAATCGAGCGGCAACTTCGTATGTCGCAGCCGACCGTGTCCAAGCACTTGCGAGTGCTACGCGACGCGGGTTTCGTGGAATCCACGGTGGATGCACAGCGTCGCCTCTACCGGCTGAGGCCACAACCGCTTCAGGAGATCGATGACTGGCTGGCCCAGTTCCGCCGGTTCTGGTCGGCTCACATAGACGCTCTTGAACGCTACCTCGACCGCATGGACCGTCAACTGGACGAACCATCAACACCGAAAAAGAAGACAACGAAAACAACGCGGCCCAAACCGCGAAAGTAACAAAGGAGAAATAAAATGAAAATCAAAGTAACCAGCTTATACGTGGACGATCAAGAAAAAGCGCTGCTCTTCTATACAGATGTACTGGGCTTTACCAAGAAAACCGATTTCAGCCAGGGCCCATATCGCTGGCTGACGGTGGCTTCGCCCGAAGAGCCGGAAGGCACCGAACTGCAGTTGGCGCTCAACCATAATCCCGCGGCCAAAGCATATCAGCAGGCGATCTTTCAACAGAACCAGCCCGCTATCATGTTCTTCACCGACGACGTCAAAGGCGACTACGAGCGCATCAAGTCCCGTGGCGCTGAGTTCACCATGCCGCCCACCGACGTGACGGCCTCGACGATTGCTATGCTGAAGGACACCTGCGGCAACCTCGTTCAGCTCACGCAGCTGAAGAGCTGGTGAGTGATCGGCACAGAGCATTTGGTACTTAGTATCTGGTGCTGCCGGCCAAGTGCAAGTTGCTAAGTGCAAATGCGGCGGTCGTTCAGGAAAAAACATGATCGAGCACGAACACTACACGCCGGGTCCGGCCTACGGAGCTCAAGTAAAAAAGGATGGACCAGAAAAGGACAAGTGGACGCTCATTCTTGTCCGCGAACTGCGCCATCCGCCGGAACAGGTCTGGCAGGCGCTCACCGACCCGGTGCAGCTGCGCGAGTGGGCCCCGTTCGTGGTTGATGGACACTTAGATACGGCCGGAGCCATGGTGAACCTCACCTGGGTTGGAAACCCCACGCCTATCGAAACCAAAGTGACGAGAGCCGACGCTCCCAGGATTCTTGAGTATGGCGATCAGCGTTGGGAACTCGAGCCCTCTGGTAGCGGCACACGCCTGACGCTGTGGTCGAACATCGATCGCCGCTTCATCTCGTGGGGCGCGGCGGGCTGGCACATTTCTTTCGATGTTCTGGACCGCCTGCTCAGCGGAAATCCCATCGGCCGCATCATCGGCGCCGACGCGATGAAGTTCGAAGGCTGGCAACGGCTGGTCGGGGAATACTCAAAGCTGTTCGGAGCCGAAACACCCAAATCGTAGCGCGCTTACAACTTGAAGTGAGGCACCATAAACACACGCACGATGTTTCGCTGGATTCACATCATCTTCGCCATCCCGATCATCGGCTACATTTACAGCCCGTTCGAAAAACTTCCAGACTACGCGTTCCCAACTCGGTATGTCTTCCTTCCTATGATGGTTCTCGCAGGATTGTGGATGTGGAAGGGCCAGGTTGTTCGCCGACTGGTCTCGAAAGGAGCAGCCTAGTGCGTTTCCGCCAACTGTTTGCTGGCACGCCTATAAGATTTCACAACAGCCCCATTTGTGGTAAGATCGTCTTACCATGCAAACCAAGGTTTCCACCAAAGGGCAGGTAGTGCTTCCCGGACCGCTTCGCCGAAGGCTGGGTATTCAGGCAGGCGATCCTCTTGACGTAAACGTAGAGTCCGGGCGGATTGTGCTGACCCCGAGAAGGGGTCGTCGACTCCAAGTGAAGATCGCGACTGATCCTGTGACTGGCCTCCCCGTCTTCAGCGCGGGGCCTGACGCTCCGGTCCTGAGCAGCAAGGAAGTTGAAGAAATTCTGGCAAGCTTTCCATGACCTATTTGCTTGATGTAAACGCGTTGGTGGCCCTCGGGTTCGCAAACCATGAATTCCATGATCGCGTGGCTGCCTGGGTAAGTCATCATCCGCTGCCGACCATAGCCACCTGTGCAATCACGGAACTGGGATTCGTCCGGATCCTCGCTCAGACCTCAGCGTACGGATTAACCGTCGCGCAAGCGCGCACATTGTTGCTAAGATTGAAAAAAGCCGATGTGTCTCGCTTTCTTTTCCTTGCGGATGATCACGATACTTCTCGCCTTCCGGCCTGGGTAAAAACTCCCAAGCAAATCACGGATGGTCATCTGGTCGAGCTTGCCGGAGCAAATGGGGGCGCGCTCGCGACTCTGCATAGTAGGATTCCGGACGCATATTTCATACCTGCAAAATGAGGCGGCTACGTTTGTTGGCCATCCACTCAAATAAGCATCAGCGAGCGAATGCAGTTGCGAACATTTGTGACGGACTGACGGTAAATCGCGTGCATTTCCTAAAGGAAGCTTATGTCGAACCGAATCCCTTCAAAATCAGAATGTGAAGAACTACTCAACACAGTGAAAACCCGTTTCGAGAAAAACATGAGCCGCCACAAAGGTCTCGACTGGACCAAAGTCCAGGCAAGACTCGAAGCGAACGTCGAAAAAATGAGAACACTTTACCAAATGGAAAAGACCGGCGGCGAACCGGATGTTATCGGCCAAGACAAAAAGACGGCGGAATACATTTTCTGTGATTGCTCGCCGGAGAGTCCGAAAGAACGCAGAAGTCTTTGCTACGACCGTGACGCGCTGCAGTCGCGGAAAGAAGCTACTAAGGGTCTAGAGGTAACCCGCTTGTGGGTTCAATGTCGCCGGGCGTGACGACGGATGGCCAGTCAGTACAGGAATGACAACGCCAGCAAGAATCCGAAAGCCACGCCATGCTTCATCTCAGACCAGCCTAACCTTTTAACGTCGAGCGGCTCAGGTTTTTGAAAGAACCATCGCGAACCTTCCACAACTGCAGGCACAAACGCGATAGTTGCCAATGCAGGTAGGATGTGCGACCGTGTCCCCAACCCAAGCGCCGTCAGCAATACCGGCTGGGCCACGAGGAACATCTTGCCTCTTTCGAGTTTTTCTGCAAACGTTGTCGCTCGGGCCGCGTGGATGCGCAGTTGGACAAAGTGAATCTGGTTTCCCGCAAATACCCAGTTCGCAACCCATAATACGAACGCGGGCGCGTCCAAATGTCCTGTAGCAATGTAGTACACCGCCGGCGCGTGCAGGTGAGACTAATTGCGCCCACTATCTGCGAGATCATTCGCGCTCCACGGCCGAGTCTTTTTAGAACACCCTGCATCACGAGCGCACAAACGCTGACAACTCCCAAGGCCGGCAATGCAGTATAGTGACCTTTCCACAGAAGGACACTCAAACACACACTCGCTACTGCTGCATACAAAACTGACCCAATCGACGCAGTCCAACGTCTTCTGCGGTGCGCGCTGAAATTGCACTTAGGCCTAGCAGGCTCTCGAGTGGTGTCCGCAGAGCAAACAACGCAAGTACCGCTACTGTGAACAAGAGCAACGGCCACGCGCGATATTCCGGAGCAAAGCCGGCGGCCATTCCTGTGAATAGCGGCACCAGCAGCAGGCCCCAGGCGCCGTGTTCGCGGGGGAACGTGGATGATCCGCCACAGGGCACACTCAGTAGCGTCGCCCGGATGATAAGACCGCGAAATACCTCATCGATATGAAACGCAAATGGGCCGAGGGTGTATGCGTTGATAATGGCGTGGTCGAGGGTCTGCTCGCGACGTTTTCCAGGGCACATCAACCAGCGGGGGGCGCTTTAACAAGGCCGATGAACTGAAGGACGATCCCCGCCAGATGCAAAGGTATGCCAAGTTTGGACTGACACATGGCTGAAGCGCGATGGTACGTGGCAGATCATCGCCTCGCACCATAATCGCGTGGAATGTAAGTCGCTGAGGCCAACTTCGCGAGGTTACTGCGGCAGCTTCGGCACATTAGCACGCGCAAGAACTGAGCCGACATCGTCCAAAACATAAACGTCCGCTCGATTCTTCCCAAACATGTCGCGCTTTGGCGATTGTCCGAGGTGAAAGGTGATGAGCGTACGCGGTGAAGTGCATCCGGTCAACTCCCGCAATTCGAGGTCAGGGCGTTGCGGTTGAACTCCCCGCGAATCCAAGCCTCCCGCTCGAAAGCCGCCACGCAGGACCACTTCGATTGCGCCAGCCAGATTCCTGCAGTTCATGGAAATCTCAACTTCCCACTCCTTCGCGCCTGTCTTTCTGACGGTGGGTGAGTCGGCGAACACCACGATCGGAGGATTGCCTCCGGGCGACGCATACCAATCGTGCCAGCGCTGTTCGAATTCCAAGCCGGCTGCAACATAGGCGCGGACCAGTTCCCGGTCTCGCTCCTCCCAACACGGATGCATGGCACTAAGAGACGCCGTTGACTCCGGTCCTTGGGCGTGCAACAGATGATGCAACGCTGGTACAAAGTCCGGATGATACCCGGCACGCGCCATGAGCATCAGGCCATCGCGGTCGGCCTCGACTTCTAACTGGCGGCAGAAAAGCCCCAGGTTCTGCGACGCCTTTTGCGAGTCAGTCCAGGATGCGCCAGGTAGCCCGGGATCGCCGAGCGCGATATTTGCCGCGTGAGCTTCCAGCGATCTCTGATAGAGATAACGCTGTGCCCAGTCGCGGCGAGTTATGTGCGCGACCTCATGCGACAGGATAGCCGCCCACAGTCCTGTGTTCTGGGCCGCCAGATTTGCCAGGCCGGCCTCAATAAAAATTGTTCCGTCCGGAGACGAATAAGCATTCAGGTCGTTGTCATCAACGATGCGCAGCTCCCAAGCGAATCGGCTGGCTAATTGTGTTGGAAGCTGTTGCACGAGCCCCTCAAACACACGCTGTCCAGTGGCGTAGCGGCCGGTGGCGGCCAAGCTTTGCTTGAGAAATTGCGGCCGCAGGAGTGCCGCAGTCTCCAGGTCCTTATTGAAATTGGGCGGAATCTCCCGCTCCGGAATCTGCTGCCCAGAGGTGACAATTGCTACCAACACGCAGAGCGAGGTTTTCAACACAAAACGACAGCGCGTAGCGGACGCAAATTCCACGGGCTCCTCCGCGGAAGCACTTGAAAATTCATTATGACCCCATATTTCTCCCGTGCAACAGAGAATTGTCGCCTTTGACAATTTTGTCCACGGCGCTCCGCCCTTTGCCCCGTTGTTGTTCCCAAACTTCGCGACTGGATTGTTATTTGAACTTTGCAGGTGAAACTCCCATTTGATATCGCCTCCCCCGACTGCGGGAGCTGCTCGGTTAAGACGTAAAGTCAAAGTAGGAGAAGTGCGAGGCAGCGAGGCAGGCGGTGTCAATCGCCAGTAATGATTTTGTCAAGGTTTGGACAACATCGTGAGTTGCAGGAATCTGAGAGTACGCGAAATCGGCAAGCGTTTTGCGAAGCAGAATCGCGGCATCGTCAATTGGACGGCTTGCCCACGCCAACTAAGACGCACGGCTCACTCAAGATCGATTCGACTGTGTGCGGCCGTGTCGGTTGATGCCTCGGTAGTACAATTTGCCCGACCCACCAACCGCCGATTGAATGGAGAAAGAAGAAAATGAATAAAATCCTTTTTGCACTCACCACCCTGGTCGCGATAGCTGCGACCGTAGCATGCACAACCAGCTTCGCCGAACGTAGCAAAAAGGACATTCTGGGGTTAACTGCAGACAAAGTACGGTGGTTCACGCCGCTTTACTACAACGACGGCAGGCAGCGAGCGCAGTTGTTCGGCGACTCCAGCAAAGGCGGCGCCTGGATCGATCGCGCGAAAATACCGGCCGGCGCCCGCGTGCTCGCGCATACGCATCCGCAAGACGAACTAGTTACGGTCATCGAAGGCACCTGGTATCTAGGCGAGGGAACGAAATTCGACGCAGCGAAGCTGAGGAGATACCCGAGAGGCAGCTTCATCGTCATTCCGGCCGGCGTCCCTCACTTTGTCGCAGCCCAGGAAGGCATAGTGGTTGTCCAGCTAAGCGGGACAGGAAAATTCCAAACCGATAATCTGGAGAAGTGATCTATTGAATTCACGTTTCCATGGGCGGCGGGTTCGCCCTTGAAACTAATGCGGCCGAAACGTCTTGCCTGCCTCCAGCAGAGTCTTCAGCCGCGATAGAATGCGCGGCCACCCGTCTGCGTTCTGAGCGTAGGTGGGATCGTTCTCCTCAAATCCGTCATTCGTCACTACAACCTTTACCGCCTCTGTCTCCGGAGTCAGTTCCACCTTTACTCTCGACATCACTTTCCCATCGTCCATGCCAAACTTGTATTCAAACAGGTGCGGAGGATCTACCCGCAGCACCTCACCGGTTACATACCGCATCGGCTTGCCATCTTTACCTGGCCCCGACCATGTCATCGCCCCGCCAGGTCTCAAGTCCACTTCAAAATCCGCGCCCATAAAAATTGTCCGATTCGCCTCCTTCGAAACGAACCCATCCCATACTCTCTCCACAGGAGCAGCAATGTAATACGTAAAGATCAGTGGTGCCTTCGCCATCTCAATTCTCCAGAAGTTCCTCAGGTCACGACTCTACCAAAAATGAGAAGCCCTCGGCTGGACCGCCACTGTTGTAATATTCAGCGCATCAGCTTTTCTCGTCATTAATTGGTTGTGGAAAATAACTCGGCAACGAGCAAGTTCTCTGAGTTTCGATATCCAGTGCCACGCGAGGTGACCAGTGAAGATGAAAAAGTACGCCAGCTTTGATGACTATCTGGATGACCAGCCGCCGAAGAACCGCACCATCATCCGCGCCCTGCGCCGGTTCGTGAAGCGAGTGGAGCCCGGACTCGATGAGTCCGTGAAGTGGGGCAACGGCTGCTGGCTGAAGAGCAAAGCCCCGGTTTCCTACGTGTACTCGGCGCCGGATCACGTCCAATTTGGCTTTGTACGTGGCTCGGAGTTAAAGGACCCACAAGGCCTTCTCGAAGGCAATGGCCAGTACGTGCGGCATGTCAAAGTCCGCACGCCCTCTGAGATCGACGAGGACGTGTTCAAAGCGTTCCTGCGACAAGCGGCGAGCTGACCGATTCGCCTGCATTTAGGCGCATACTTAAGGTTTTAGGAGTGACCTGCCGTAGCCAACAGGAATGGCGAAATTCGACCCGCCGAACTCACGCACCATCGCAAAGTTAATTCCTATTACTTTGCCCTCGTTGTTGAATAGCGGACCGCCCGAACCTCCCGAAGTGGTTTGTGCATCGTAAACGATCTTGTCAGCCAGTACGTCGCCGATGTGACCCTGGGTTGTGACCGGCCTGATCAGGTTGCGACGCGCGAGTTCTTCCATCACTTGTTTCGGATCACCCTTGGTCGCAGTCGCGATGGATTGCAGCGTTTCCGCGGCTGCTCGGGCCAGAATTGCACCCAGCGCAGTCGGATATCCCAGCAACACCACGGGGCCTCCCCGAACTGCTGAGCGCCGACCCTCCGCAAGAGCTACGCGTTGAATCCCCAGCTCCGAAAGGTTTCCTTTTACGACAGCAACGTCCGCGGCAGAAGAAATCTTCTCGATGTTAATGGCAATGCCATGCCGAACACCGGGGAAGTACGCCATCATCTCGGAGATCACCGGATCGAGACCCTGATCAGTCATTTCTTTCAGTTCGTCGTTCTGCCACCACGGCTCGGCGACGTGATGGTTTGTGAGAATTTCTCCGCTCCCAGAGGCGAGAAATCCAGTGCCGAAGACATCAATGCGCACCTCGGGACCAATCCCAGTAAGGCCCACAAGCGGGTTGTTGTGATCATCGGTCGTTGGCTCGCCAGTACCTGTCAGCCCCGCGTAACGCAAACTCAATCCTGTGCTGTGGTCGTGGAAACCGACTACAACATGGATAAGGCAGACGCTCGGCTCGTACGACTGGATAATCGTTTGCGCGACCTTGCCTTCGGTTTCCAGCCTTTGAAGGCGGCCTTCTACTGCGGCCAGTTGACTTTGCAAAGCGCCAGCGTCGGTCTTGCCGCTTGCGATTTGCGACC
>Ga0075424_100005247_pt1 | contig 12347 bp, 13 predicted proteins | sample SoiMethybrSBSTD3_FD_75301 | JGI IMG/M metagenome (GOLD analysis project Ga0075424, IMG submission 75301) | Bulk soil microbial communities from a Populus tree surrounding site in Tennessee, USA - Soil MetaG P. TD hybrid SBSTD3 | ecosystem: Environmental > Terrestrial > Soil > Tree plantation... | reverse complement strand
ACAAGCCGCGCGACGAGGACTACCCCGTGACGCCGGGCGCGGGCCTCTTCACGGAGACGCTGCTCGGCCTGCTCGGCGACACCGTCCCCTCCGTCCGGGCGATCGGAATCGGCCAGGATCTCTTCGACTACGACGAGAAGCGCGAGCTGGCCAGGCTGGGACGGGTCGTGGCCGGGGAGGGCGGGCCCGATGCGCGGTGACGGCCGCTCCCGGCGGGTCGCAGTCGTGCCGGACGCGTACCTGAACCCGGCCCCTGGCGCCGCCGACCGCCTGGCCGAGCTCGCCGAGGGCGGCTGGGGCGTCGTCGCGCTGCCGCAGCCGGGGCTCCCCCGCGACGTCGAGGCGGGGGCGCTGGCAGCCGTCGTCGATCAGCTGGCGGCCTTCCTCGACGACGGCTACGAGGTGGCGCTGGCCGAACCGGACGATCGGGCGGCGCGGCGGCTCGTCGAACTGCTCGCCGCCGACGGCCGCCGGATCGAAGCGGGGGCGAGCCCATGAGCGTTCGCGAAGGCGGGTGCGCGTGCGGCGCCGTCCGCTACCGGCTGGCGTCGGATCCCCTCTTCGTCCACTGCTGCCACTGCCTGAACTGCCAGCGCCAGACCGGCAGCGCGTTCGTCATCAACCTGCTGATCGAGGCCGACCGGGTCGAGCTCGTCTCCGGCGACCCGCGGCCCGTGGACGTTCCCCGCGACGACGGCAGCGTCCAGTCGATCTTCCGCTGCCCCGCCTGCCAGGTGGCGGTCTTCAGCACCTACAGCCATCCGGCGGTGTGGTTCGTCCGCGGCGGGACGCTCGACGACCCTGCCTCGGTCAGCCCGGACGTCCACATCTTCACCCGCTCCAGGCTGCCGTGGGTCGAGATCCCCAGCTCCCAGCCGGCGTTCGAGGTCTACTACGACCAGCGCGCGCTGTGGCCAGCGGAGAGCCAGGAGCGGCTCGCTACACTGATCGCATGACGATCGAGCACCGCTCGTGAGCACCCTCCGGCCGACCCCGGCCCTCGCTCCGCTGCCTCCGCTCGGGCACGTCCCGGCGTAGGCGCTTCCGCCGCCCCCGGCCCGAAGCGCCGCGACCAGCCCCAACGCCGGTTCACGTTCGTCCAGGAGGTCGTCATGAGTGCCGTCCGTCTGCCCCAGCAATCGCAGGACTTCCCCGCCTGGTACGGCCAGGTGGTGCGTCGCGCCGGTCTGGCCGAGAACTCGGCCGTGCGCGGGGCGATGGTGATCAAGCCGTACGGGTTCGCGATCTGGGAGGCGATCCAGCGCGCCCTCGACGACCGCATCAAGGCGACCGGCCACGAGAACGTCTACTTCCCCGTCCTCGTGCCCGAGTCCGTCCTCGCGCAGGAGTCGGAGCTGATCGAGGGCTTCGCGCCCGAGGTCGCGCTCGTCACCCGGGCCGGGGGCAAGGAGCTCGACGAGCCGCTCGCGATCCGGCCCACATCCGAGGCGATGATCTGGGCAGCCTACGGGCGCTGGATCGAGTCCTATCGCGACCTGCCGCTGCTCTACAACCAGTGGGCGAACGTCGTCCGCTGGGAGCTGCGGCCGCGGCTCCTGCTGCGCACGAGCGAGTTCCTGTGGCAGGAGGGCCATACCGCCCACGAGACCGAGGACGAGGCGGTCGCGGAGGTGCTGACGATCCTGCACGACGTCTACGCCGACGTCGTCGAGAACGTGCTCGCCATGCCCGTGCTGCGCGGGCGCAAGAGCGCGAGCGAGCGCTTCCCCGGCGCGGTCGAGACGTACACCCTCGAGGCGCTGATGCGCGACGGCAAGGCGCTCCAGGCGGCCACGTCGCACTACCTCGGGCAGGGCTTCGCCCGCGCGTTCGGCGTCACGTTCACCGACCGCGACGGGAGCGAGCAGCATCCGTACGCCACCTCGTGGGGCGCGAGCACCCGGCTCGTCGGCGGCGTCGTCATGGCCCACGGCGACGACGCCGGCCTGCGTCTGCCACCTGCCGTGGCGCCGCACCAGGTCGTGATCGTGCCCATCGTGCGCGAGGCGGATCGCGCACGGGTGCTCGCCGCCGCCGGCGCCCTGGCGGACGATCTGCGCGACGCCGGCGTGCGCGTGCGCCTCGACGACCGTGAGGAGCACCGGCCCGGCTTCAAGTTCCACGAGTGGGAGCTCAAGGGCGCGCCCTGCCGGGTCGAGATCGGCGCCCGCGACCTCGCCGCCGGCACCCTGACGGTCGCCCGCCGCGACACGGGGGCGAAGGCAACGGTCGCGCTCGGGGCGCTCGCCGCCGAGCTGCCCGCGCTGCTCACCGACATCCAGGCGGCGATGCTCGCGGGGGCCCGCGCCGAGCAGGAGCGGCGGACCGCCTTCCCCGGCACCTACGCCGAGATGGTCGCCTGCCTGCGCGAGGCGGGCGGATTCGCCCGGGCGGGCTGGTGCGGCGGCGAGGAGTGCGAGGCCCGCGTGAAGGCAGACAGCGCGGCGACGATCCGCTGCCTCCCGCTCGGGCAGAGCCCTGCAGTGTCGGACGCGTCGGACAGATGTATCGTCTGCGGGCGGTCGTCCGAGGCGGTGGCCGTCTGGGCGCAGGCGTACTGACCGGAGCTCCGTTCACCGCTGTTGCGGGAGCAACCGCCTCGGATTAGGCTGCTGGAGTCAAATGGGCAGCGCGGATGTTGACTTCCGGGCGTTGTTCGAGGCTGCGCCGGGGTTGTTCCTGGTGCTCGACCCCGATCTTCGGATCGTCGCCGTGAGCGACGCCTATCTGGCTGCCACGATGATCCGGCGCGACGACGTCCTCGGGCGCGGCATCTTCGAGGTGTTTCCCGACAACCCGGACGATCCCGCCGCGACCGGCGTCGGCAACCTGCGGGCCTCGCTCGAGCGCGTACGAAAGACGGGGAAGCCGGACACGATGGCGGTGCAGAAGTACGACATCCGCCGGCCCGAGGGCGGCTTCGAGGTGCGCTACTGGAGCCCCGTCAACTCGCCCGTGTTCGACGATCTGCGCCGCGTCCGCTACATCATTCACCGGGTCGAGGACGTGACCGAGTTCGTGCGCCTGCGCGAGCACGGCGATGAGCAAGAGGCGATGACGGCCGAGCTGCGCGAGCGGGCCGAGAAGATGGAGGCCGAGATCGTCAGCCGCTCGCAGGAGCTCCAGACGGCCAACGCCGAGCTGCGCAAGGCCGGGACGGCGAAGAACGAGTTCCTGTCGCGGATGAGCCACGAGCTGCGCACGCCGCTCGCGGCGATCCTCGGCTTCAGCGAGCTCCTGGCGACCCGCGACCTGGGGGAGAAGCCGGACGAGTGGGGGCGGATGATCCACGTCGCCGGCGAGCACCTGCTGACCCTCGTCGACGAGATCATGGACCTGTCCCGGATCGAGGCCGGCACCGTCGGCATCTCGACCGAGGCCGTCCCGCTGCGCCCGCTGGTCGAAGAGGCGTTCCAGCTCATGCGGCCCGTTGCGGCCGGCCACGACATCACGCTGTACGACCCGGTGTTCCTGGAGGCGGCGGCCGCGGCCTATGTCCTCGCCGACCGTCAGCGGCTGACCCAGGTCGTGATCAATCTCATATCGAACGCGATCAAGTACAACCGCCATCGCGGCACCGTCACGGTCGAGGCCGAGGAGGACGAAGGCCGCATCCGCCTGTCGGTCGCGGACACCGGTGCGGGGATCGATCCCGACCAGCTACCGCGCCTCTTCACGCCGTTCGACCGGCTCGACGCGGCCGCGTCCGGGATCGACGGCACCGGGCTCGGGCTGGCGCTCTCGCGGCGCCTGGTCGAGGCGATGGGCGGGAGGATCGGCGTCCGCAGCCGACGCGGCGTCGGGACCACCTTCTGGCTCGAGCTCGCGATCGCCAGGCCGGCTGCCGTCGACGCGGCGGAGGCGATAACCGAGGATCTGCTGGCGACGCGCGAATACGCCTCCGAGCTGCGCGTGCTCTACATCGAGGACGTGGTCGCGAACGTGCGCCTGGTGGAGGAGATCTTCGCCCGCCGGCCGAGCATCCGCCTGATCCCGGCGATGCAGGGCCAGCTCGGGATCGAGCTCGCGCGCGACCACCATCCCCACCTGATCTTCCTCGATCTGCACCTCCCCGACATCACCGGCGCGGACGTCCTCGCCGCGCTGCGCCGCGACGCGGCGACCCGGGCGATCCCGGTGGTGGTCCTGACCGCCGACGCGACCCGCCGCGAGCTGGACAGGCTGAAGCGGCTGGGTGCCCGGTCGTACGAGAGCAAGCCGATCGGCATGCGCCGTCTGCTCGAGCTCGTGGACGAGCATGCGCCGGCCGGCGACCGCGTCCCGAACTGATATCTCGACCTCGAGTTGAGGTTTATCCTTGACGGCGAGCGTCGTGTAGGAACCACGTCCCCGAGCGCGAATCGCAGGGAGACGACGAGGAGGAACGGATGAGCACAGCCAGCCCCAACCCACCCGCTCCGCGGCCGGCCCCGGCCCAACCCGCCCGTGCCGACGGCCCGTCGCGGCACGCCCTCTGGCGCGCGCTCTTCTTCCTGCTCGTGCTCGTCCTCATCCTGATCACGGTCTGGCACGTCACCGACCAGATCACCAAGCGCCACGCGGAGGAGTCGTTCGCGAACGGCCAGGTGAACCTGCAGATCGCCAGGCTCGAGAGCCGCACGCACCTGGCCGAGGCCCGCGCCCACCTGGCCGCCGCCGAGGCGGGACGCGACTCGGCCATCGCGACCGCCGGCATCGCCGCCGCGCACTCGCTGGAAGGATCGGGATCGAAGCGGATCCAGGAGATCTTCGCCGCGATCACGGATGCGATCTCGCAGGCGGGCACGAGCTCGTCCTCGGCGACTCCGTAGGTCAGGCGCGCTTGGCATGGCTGCCGATGGCCCCGGCCACCATCGCGTGGCAGTCAGGGCTGAAGGCAGCCGCGAGCGGCGGGCGGCGGCGAACACGTCCTGCTCGGCCGTCTCGGCGCCGTAGATCTCGAAGGCGGCGACGATGCCGCCGTGCATGCGCACCACGTCGTGTTCGACCGCCCCGCGGACGACCCGGCGCAGCCGTGAGCGGGCCTCCTCGAAAGCGGCGAACTCGACATGCCCCGGATGGTGCCCCCGGATGGGCGTTTTCCCCCATTGCCCGTGGGCGCTGCCCTCCTCTACGTTTGGCGTGCCGTCTCGGGCCGACCCTCAGCGGCCGGGCGGATCGGAGATCGAAGGCCGCCGGAGGCTGACCACCCCTCGGCGGCCTTCCTCGTCGCGGGTGATTCCCGGACGGCATAGCGGGCGTCCGACGCGGTAGTTGTGGGGGCGCGGCGGCGGGATTAGCGTCTTTCCCGGGCGTCGTCGGGCTCTTCCTCTCCTGAAGCTGGCTGCTGCCTCGCCGACGCGCCGTTGGGGAAGGATGGGAGGCCGCCTGCGTCAATCCACACGCGGGCGCCGGCGGCCTCCCAGCCGCCCCGCCGGTCAGGGGCCGGTGGCCGCGTCGGCGATGTCGCGCGCCGCCTTCGCGACGGCGTCCGGGCCGCCTTCGATCTCGAGCTCGCGGGCGCCCATGATGCGCACTCCGGTCGGCGTGCGGCCGCGGTCGTCGGCCAGGTTCTGGTAGGCGGCGGCCGCCAGGGAGGCCGCCAGGCGGCGGTTCTCGGACACGGCGACGGCGACCCAGCGCCGGCCACCCGAATATCGCACCTGGACGTAGAAGTCCTCGGTCACGTGCGCCCGTCCTTCACGAGCCGTCCGTGGCCCGCACGCCCAGCGTAGACCCGCGCGTGGGCCCGGGCAACCCAACAATTCGGGAGTAGGGTCTCGGTATGGCGAAGCAGAGACGTCGCCGCCGGCGGGGGTTCGCGATCGGCGCGGCCTTCCTGTTCATCGAGGCCTTTGGCCTCCGCCGCAAGACGGGGCGGATGGCCGGCACGGTCGTCGTCCGCTGCCGCGCGGGCCATCTCTTCACGACCATCTGGATTCCGGGCGCGTCGCTCAAGTCGGTGCGGCTGGGGTGGTGGCGCTTCCAGCGCTGCCCGGTCGGCCGGCACTGGACGCTCGTGACGCCGGTGCGCGAGTCCGAGCTGGGCGAGACCGAGCGCGCCGCCGCCCGCCAGGTGCACGATGCCCGCGTTCCCTGATCCGGGCGCTCAGGCGGCGAGCAGCGTGCGGGCCGCCGCCTGCAGAGTCGTGGTCACCGCGGGCTCCTCGAGGCCGGCCACGCCGCGCAGCTCCCGGAACGTCTCGAAGCTCGTGAGCACCAGCAGGATGCCCAGCGCCTCGGCCACCGCAAGGCCGGGGGCGGAGGCGCCCCGCCTCGTCGAGCCGGCCGATCAGGTGGGCGCCGGCCTACGACACCTTCGCCCGGCTCGGGTTCGCGGTGCCGTACACGCGCACGCATCACATGCGGCAGTCCGCCGCTACGGCGTCGGGGATATCCCGCTGGCCTGCCTGCCCGCGAGCTCGGCCCGGTTGCGGATCCCGAGCTTGCGGAAGATGCGCGAGAGGTGGGCCTCGACGGTCTTCTCGCTGATCCAGAGCGCCGCGGCGATCTCCTTGTTCATCTTGCCCTCGGCGACGAGGCTCGCGACCTCGAGCTCGGCGGGCGTCAGCTCGTCCCGGCGGGACGCCTCCTTGCGTAAGACCTTGCCGCTGCGCGCGAGCGCCGAGGTGGCCTGCTCCTCCCAGGGAGCCGCGCCGAGCCGCTCGAACTCCTCCCGGGCGGCGTCCAGCATGCGCCGCGACTCGACTCGCGCGCCGGCGCGGCGCAGCGCATCGCCCCAGGCCAGGGCGGTGCGTCCCTTCGCGAACCGGTCGCCCGTCTCGGCGTGCAGCTCCCACGCCCGCTGGAACCGGGCGACGCCGTCGTTGCTCACGAGCGCCTCCGCCCGCTCGGCCAGAGCGAGCGCGGAGTCGCGCCCGGAGCGGGTGGCGGCGTCGTGCAGGGCGGTCGCCTCCCTCGCGGCCTCCTCGGCCCGGCCGCAGCGCATCAGCGCCTCGACCAGGTCCGCGCCAATGACGGGATGGGTGGTGGCGTCGGCGATCTCGCACTCGCGCTTGATCGCGACCGCCGCGGCGAGGGCGTGCGCGGCCGTCTCGGCGTCACCGGAGGCCAGCGCGTGCAGGCCGCGGCAGGCGCGCACGCACATGCGCTGGTAGGGGAGGTCGAGCCGTTCGGCCAGCGATTCCTGGTGGGCGAGCATCTCCTCGTCCAGCCGGCCCTGGGCGGCGCCCAGCCAGGTCAGGATGCTGAGCCCCCAGCACTCGTCGTTCGCCCGGCCGAGCTGGCGGGCGAGGCGCACCGCCCGCTGGCAGTCGGCCTGTGCGCCCTCCCAGGCGCCGGTGATGCGGCGCAGCCAGGCCCGGCTGATGAGCGGGTAGGTGAGCGCGCCGGGCGCCGCCTCCTCGCACTCGTCGATCACGTCGTCGAGGGCCGTCCCCGCCCGGTCGATGCGCTCCGCGAACGCGAGGGTCATGCACAGGTACGCGCGCAGCTGCGGGTCGGAGACGACCTCGGGCGTGCGGGCCGCCTGGTCTGCCGCGGCCTCGATGTCGTGCTCGGCCGAGACGGCGTCACCGAGGAAGACGAGGGAGGCCGCCCGGGCGATCCGGGCCGACAGTCCCAGCGCGTCGCCGGGCGGCGCCAGGTCGAGCGCGCGGGTCGCCGCGGAGAGCGCCTGCTGCGGGCGCCCGGCCCGGATGGACGGGTCGACTGACTCGATGAAGAGCGCCGCGGCCGCGACCGGGTCGGCGTCTTCCAGCCGGTGGGCGGTGCGCAGGAGGCGGGCGCCGGCGGTCAGGGTCGAGCCAGTGCGCGCGTCGATACGGCCGCGCAGCAGCTCGACGCGGGCGACCTCGGCCGGGGTGCGGACGTCGCCCTCCACCTCGTCGAGGATCGCGTAGGCCGCGTCGGCCCGGCCGCTCACGTGGGCCGCCTCGGCCGCGAGCAGTAGCCGCCGCCGTCGCTCGGCCGGGTCGGCGCTGAGCCCGCCGGCGCGCTGGTACCACTCGATGGTGGCAACGGCGCCGCCGCGCAGGCCGACGTCCGACGCCAGCCGCTCGACCGCGGCTGCGAGCTCCTCGTCCGGCTCCACTGCAGCCGCCGCGCGATGCCCGACCCGCTCCCATTCGAGCTCCGGCTCGACGCACGCGAGCGCGAGCGCCTCGTGCGCCCTGCGCCGGTCGGGGCCGCTCGCGCTGGCGTTCACGGCGGTGCGGATCAGCGGGTGGCGGAAGCGGATGCGGCCCGGCTCGACGCGGATCAGCCCCGCCTGCTCGGCCGGCGCGAACGCCTCGTCGGAGAGGCCCTGGGCCGCCATCGCCCGTCCGATCACGGCCGTTCCCTCCGACTGGCAGGTCGCCAGCAGGAGCAGCGCTCCCCGGCATGCCTCGGGGAGCGTCTCGACCATCGCGGCGTAGGCCTCCTCGAGCGTCGAGCGGCCCGGCTCGAAGCGGCCGTCCTCGAACGTGGCGAGCTCGACCAGCGCGAGCGGATTGCCGGCGGCGTCGCGCACGGCGGCCTCGAGACCTGTGGGCGTGAGCCCGCGCCGCTCGAGCAGGTCGCGCGACTGGCTAGCCGTCAGCGGCCGCGGGTGGACGGACGGGATCCCGGCCAGCCCGGGCGTGCGGGTGGCGATCAGCAGGGCGATCGGGTCGGCGCCGATGCGGCGGGCGGCGAAGCCGATCGCCTCGGCCGACGCGGCGTCGAGCCAGTGCGCGTCGTCGACGAGCGCGAGCAGCGGCTGGGCCGACGCCGCCGCGCACATGAGGTTGAAGCTGCCGACGAGCACCGCCAGCCGGTCGGCGGGGCGAGGCGGGCCGATCGCGAGGGCGCTCTCGAGCGCCTCGGCCTGGCGGTCGGGCAGCGCTCCGATCGAGTCGACGAGCGGCGTCAGCAGGTCGACCAGGGCCGCAAACGGCACCGCGGTCTCGCTCTGCACGCCGCGCGCGTGCACGATCCGGATCCCGTCCGCTTGGCCGGCGGCGTAGTCGAGCAGCGACGTCTTCCCGATCCCGGGCTCGCCGCAGATCGCGAGCGCGCCGCCGCGGCCTGCCCGTGCCTCGTCGAGCAACCGGTCGACGCTTGTGCATTCGTCCACCCTGCCCACAAGCATGACGCGGCCGATTGTACAGATTGTTGCGTTCTCCCGTTCGCGCGAGTTGCCGAAAGGCGAGGGGTTTCCCCGACGCCCGTCCGCAGGGGCCGTTCCTAGGTTGGGCGCACCTTGCGGCGACCGCCGCGAGGAATCCGAAGGGGAGAGCACCATGACCGAGGACTGCAGACAGACCCATGCCGGGTGGTGGTTCGCCGCGGCGTTCGGCGTCATCGTCGCCGTCGCGTTCGCCATGCCCGGCATGGCGCGGGCGTCAGGCATCGCCGACCCGGACGACGTCCACGGGAAGCTGGACATCGCGGGCGTGTCCCAGGAGCACGGGGCGACCGGGCCGGTCGTCCACATGATCACGACGTACGGGCCGTGGCGCAGCCGTGCGATCGCCCTGCGCCGCAGCTCGTTCTTCCTGATCGACTTCGACACCACCGGCAACGCCCGGGCGGAGCGGGTCGCGCTCGTCTTCCGGGATCACGGCGTCCTGCGAGTCGCCGTCCTCACCCGCAAGGGGCGCCTGGTCGGCTTCGGCTCGGCCACCAGGCCGAACGCACGGTCGATCCGGGTCTCGGTGCCGCGCAAGCTGCTCGGGAAGCCGAACGGGTACCACTGGCGCCTGTTCTCGGTGTATTTCGGGGCCGGCTGCCCGGCGGGGTGCGTCGACCGGGCTCCGAACAGCGGCCAGGCGCTGCACGACCTCGCCGCGCCGACGGTGACGTTCCCGCAGCAGGGGCTGCCGGCCTCGACGACAGCGGCCGTCCGGTTCGCGGTCATCGACACCGGCCACTCCGGCCTCGCCACCTGGACGCTGCAGGGCCGCAACGTCGGCGACACGACCTGGACCGACATCGCCAGCGGCTCCGGCAGCGGGGACCAGTCCGTCGACGTCACCCGGTCCGAGGGTGACCGGCGCGAGTTCCAGGTCGTCGCCACCGACCGGGCAGGGAACTCGGCCACCAGCCGCATCCGGCGGATCATCTTTCCGTTCGACGACGCCAACGCCGGCATGACCTACACCGGCACGTGGGCGACGACGGGAGCGGACTCGCTGGACTATCTGGGCACGCTCCACACGTCGAGCGACACCGCCACGCCGGCGACCGTGTCGTTCACGTTCCAGGGCTCGTCGGTGGCGGTCATCGCCCGCGGGTCGTGCGGCAATGCCACGGTCGCGATCGACGCCGGCACGGCCCAGCCGGCCGCCCAGCTGTGCGGCAACGAGCACCGCGCGATCGTGTTCTCGGCGCCGGCCGACGCGACGGCCTCCCACGTCCTCACCCTGACGGTCACGGGCGGGACGTTCGGCCTGGACGGCATCGTCGTCCGCTAACGATCGACCTCATGGAGGGCGGCGCCCGCTGCGGAATGTGGGCGCCGCCCTCGCGGCCGGCGGCCGGGTCACGATCGAGTTCGCCCCCGAAAGGGTGGCAGCAGCTCCCCCGGAAGCGGGGGGTGCGTGTACTGCGTAATGCTGGCACGTTTCGCCCACACCCGCCGATTACCAGAGCATGAGCGCCGAAGGCACCCCAGCACCGATCCTCGCCTATGAGACCCAGGCCCGCTACGGTCCGGGCGAAGCGTGGATCACCCTCGACGTCAGCGCGTCGCACGCGCTCGCCGTCGACGAGGCGTTCTTCCGCCGCGACCCGTGGGGGCGCAAGCCGACCGAGGTGCGGGTGCGGTCGATCGTGCAGCAGCCCAGGGCCGAGTAGCCGGCGTCCGTTACGGCCGGGCAAGCCGCGCTCGCATAGGCTGAACGCGTGCGGCGACGTGTCGACCTGGTGCTCCTGGGGACGGCGCTCGCGGCCTCGTTCGCGACGGGCGTCTTCGGCCTGTGGGTGAGCGAGCGCCATGCGGGGCCGATGGTGTGGGCGCACGGCGCCGCCGGGTTGGCCGTGATCGCGCTCGTCTGGTCGAAGATCGGCGTCGTCCGGCGCGGACTGCGGCGGCGATGGCCGCAGGTGGGCGGGTCGCTCGCGGGCGCAGCGTGCGTCGTCGGGCTCCTGGGCTTCGGTCTCGCCCACTCGGCGGGCGTCGGGGATGTCGGGCCGCTGACGGCGCTCGGCTGGCACATCGCCTTCGCCCTCGTGCTCGTGCCGCTGGTCGTCCTGCACCTGGCGACGCGGCCGGTGCTGCTGCGCCGCGGCGACCTGACCCGGGCCGCGTTCCTGCGGCTTGCCGCCTTCACCGCCGCCGGCGTCGCGGGCAAGCTCGCCTTCGACCGTACGCTCGGGGCGCGCCGGGCGGCCACCGGCTCGCTCGCGCAGGCGCGGCCGTCGCCGACCGTCTGGATCGACGACTCGACGCCGCGGATCGACCCGGCAGCCTGGCGCGTCGATGTCGGCGGCCGTCGCCTCGGTCTCGCCGACCTCGCCCGGCTGCCGCAGCACGAGTGGACATGCACGCTCGACTGCACGAGCGGCTGGTATGCGCGCAACCGCTGGCGCGGCGTGCTCGTAACCGACCTGCCGCTCGCGCTCCCGGCCGGGACGGGCAGCCTCGAGGTGGGATCGGCGACCGGCTACGCGCGCCGCTTCGACCTCCGGAGCGTCCCCGGCCTGATGCTCGCGACCCATCTGGACGGCGCGCCGCTCGACCCCGGAAACGGCGCACCGGTGCGGCTGGTCGCCGCCGGCCGGCGCGGGTTCTGGTGGGTCAAGTGGGTCGACTCGGTGCGTCCGAGCTCGCGCCCGGCGTGGTGGCAGTCGCCGTTCCCCCTGTAGTGCGGTCTACGATTCGGGAATGCCTCCCGATGAGCTCGAGGTGGCCGCCAATCGCGCCTTCGACGAGGCGCTCGACCGCATGGGCGCCGATGTCTGCGTCTACTCGGTCGACCTGGCGATCGACGAGATCGCCGCGGATCTCGGGGTGAAGCCGGGGGACGACGCGCGGGTGCGCGTGCTCCTGCGCGAGCGGTTCGGCCTGGCGGTTCATCCCGCCGACCGTGCGGCCAGCAGCTAGCCTTGCGCCCATGAGCACCGAGCCACGGCCCGACATCGACACCTGGGCGGAGGCCCACGGCTTCGCGCCGTCGAGCGACCAGATCGGCGGGACGACGCAGCTGCTCGACCTGGGCATGCTCGACACGACGGACGCCGCCTACCGCGGGGAGGTCGACGGCCACGAGGCCGTCCTGGCCGAGTTCTCGGTCGGATCGCCGGACTGGTCGGAGGCGTTCGGCGGCTGGGGCGTCGATTCGACCGGCTTCACGGTCTTCCTGATGTTCGTCGACGCCTCGCGCTGGGGACGGATCACCGTGCATCCGAGCCGCGTCTCCGACCACGAATGGGCCCGGCGCCTG
>Ga0075424_100005246_pt1 | contig 12348 bp, 9 predicted proteins | sample SoiMethybrSBSTD3_FD_75301 | JGI IMG/M metagenome (GOLD analysis project Ga0075424, IMG submission 75301) | Bulk soil microbial communities from a Populus tree surrounding site in Tennessee, USA - Soil MetaG P. TD hybrid SBSTD3 | ecosystem: Environmental > Terrestrial > Soil > Tree plantation... | reverse complement strand
GAGACCGCAGGACGAGCAGACTACGCCGATACCCGCCGCTTCTATCAGGCACGGGGCTACGAGGCGACCGCCCGTATCCCGGACTTTTACGCACCTGGGGACGATCTGGTCGTTTACACCAAGCGGCTCGTCGAGGTGTAGCAGTGGGTTTTTAGGCCGCTTCCGCCACGTCGGGTACCGCACGACGGAAGGCCTCGTACACGTCGGGGCGCCACCACCGACGGGATTCGTGCATTTGCGCCGCCGCTGCTCCCGGGCTCATTGGCGCGCGGTAGCTTCGGGTCGTTGTAAGCGCATCGTACACGTCCACAATGCAGATCACCTGCGCGGACAGCGGGATCTCATCACCACAGAGCCGATCTGGGTAGCCGGTGCCGTCGTACTTCTCATGGTGCCAGCGAATGATCGGTTTGATGTCCCAGGGAAAGTCTACCCCAGCCAGCAGCTCTACACCCCAAAGGGGGTGCAGCTTGATGATCTCGAACTCCTCACGAGACAGCGGTCCAGGCTTGTTCAGGATTTCGTGCGGCACCCGAACCTTGCCCACGTCGTGCAGGTACGCGCCGATTCGTACGGTGGTCCGATGCGCTTCTTCCATGCCCAGCGCTTCGGCGACGGCGAGCGCGTAGTTGGCCACCCGCTCGCAGTGCCCGAAGGTGTAGCTGTCCGCTGATTCAATCGATTGGCCCCAGTCCCGCACCAGCGCGAGATAGGTGTCTTCGAGCCGCTGCACCCGACCCGAGACGTCCACCAAGTCCAGGCGGGCCTCCAGCCGGCCAAAGAGTCGGTGCGCCGCACTCAGCAGACGCAGCGCATCCTGGTTCCGCCCCATGGCCTGATACAACAGAGCCAGCTCGCGAGACGCCTCCGCTTCGCTGAGGACCGAATGGGTGCCCACAGCCAGCTCGATCGCTGCTGTGAGCCGGGCTTCCGCCAGCGCCAACTGGCCCGTCTCGCGGTAGACCCGACCGATCACTTTGTAGGCGTCGGCCTTGTCGAGTTTGGCGCCCAGCCGATCGAAGATCCGCAGGGCCGCCTCCGCGTCGGCCTTCGCATCAGAGTATCGCTGGCGCGCCAGTTGGACCTCGGACCGGTTGAGCAGGCCCAGTCCCGTGAGGTGCACATCACCCACGGCGGCGGTGATCTCGAGAGACCGCCGGAAGTACTCGTCGGCTTCGTCCCACCTGGCCCGGTCCGCGCTCACCATCCCGAGGTTGTGATACGCGATAGCGCAGCCGTGGTCGTCGCCGGTCCGCTGGAACGCAAACAGCGATTGCTGGTAGTGTGCGAGGGCCTCCCCATGATCGCCCCGGATGTTCGCGAGGATACCCAGGTTCTGCTCGATCCGACCTCGCAGCTCCGGGCTCGAGCCACCCAGCTCGAGGGCGTGATAGAACCGCTCCCGCGCCTGATCCATGGCGCCACTCTCAAAGTCGAATCCGGCAAGCGTATTCAGGGCCTCGCCCGCCAGAACCGTGTCACCGAGGTCCGTGGCGAAAGCCAGGCTCTGCTCGCAGAGCGCGACGGCTGCGTCGCGCTCCCCCCGACGATATCGAACCACCGCCAGCCGCCGTTGCGCTTCTGAGCGCGCCCTGGCATCACCGCTCATCTCGGCCTCGGCGATCGCCGCTTCGTACCCGTTGATGGCTTCGGCCAGGCTGCCTGCGAGTTCCTGCTCCCGTGCTCGTTGTAGGAGCGTCGCTGCGGCCGTCGGCGGGGTTTCACCCGCCGGCCGCAGCGATGCTCGGGAGGGCGCAGTGCTCACGGGATCAGTACGCAACCGCGTACCGTGAGAAATGCAGGATGCTCCCGTTGACACTCCGGCTCAGCCGTAGATCCAGCGACGGAATCAGCTCCAGAATGCGAAGCTGTTCGTCGGTGTAGACCACTCGGCTGGTCAGCGGGAGGAGTAGGCAGTTGCTGTAGCTGAGCGTCAGGGTCGCGGCTTTGGCGAACTTGAGCCCAGCCGGTTGAAGCCGGACCGAGTTGACCGTGCCGCTCATCTGCTCGGCGGTAATCGTTACAGGAGACGACAACGCACCGGCGGGGATCGTAAGCCGGTGGGCGCCGACCACTATGGTGCCACCTGCAGGCCCCACCACGGCTTTGGTCTGGGCGTATGGCTGTGGCGAGCAGGTGAGCAGGTGAACTGTCTTAAGCGTGAGTTGCAGAGCCGGATCGACCAGGGGCTCCAATAGAGGATTGGGCGGCGTCGACTCCTGCAATGGCGGTGTGGTGGGCTGTTGCGACGGCTCTGCCGACGGCCCGACAATCGAGTCGTTGGATGTGCAGCTCGCGCCGACCGCCAGGAGGGCGGCAGCGATAAGCATGGAAACCAGCCCACGTGTCCACGGACGCATCGGAGCACCCCCCGCTGATGTTATCGCCATGCGACGGTACCGCGGCCGCTCGCGCGACCGCCGACAGCGAGTCCGTTGTTCTCTCGCCGCCGGTACGCGGAAAACCCCCAGTCCGAGGTCAAGCTGCAACCGGTATGCCCTACACGACTTGCAGCGTCAAAAACAGTGACACCCACAAAGGGATGACAGCGGAAGGAGGCGAAGGAGCGGATGTTGTGGCAGCAGTGGGCCGGAAGGTCTGTACGCTTTCAGGCCACCGGATTCCGTAGCTCAATGCCGGGAGCTGCACTCTCGAATCATGTGAGCCCAATGCAACAGAAGCGTGCAACAATACCTATCGCACCCCCCAGGTGGGCAAGTCATTGAGCCACGAATACGGGTCGATTTCGACACCGTTGAGGCGCTTGCTCACAGCCGCCGTAGTGGTTGGCGAGTAGAGGAAGATGGCGGGTGCGTCCGCATTGAGCGCATCCATTGCTCGGCGATACAGCTTCCGCGCGGCCACGGGATCATCGGTGGCAGCCGCCTGATTGAACGTCGCGTCGAAGTCGCGGTCGTGATAGTGGCCGTAGTTGAGTCCAGCCCATCCGGCCCGGGTCCACTGGTCCGCCAGGCCGCGGGGGCTTGGCTCATCCAGCCACGCACCGATGTAACTGTCGAACTTGCCCTCGCGAAGACGTTGCTGAAAGACCGGGAAGTCGACGGTCGTCACGGTGACCCTCGCACCGACCAGACGCCACATCGCCTGAAGCGCGGTCGCAAGCTCGCGACGAGTCGAGCTGGTTGAAGGCACGAGCACGTCGAACTTGAGGACTGCGCTTCCCCTGCGCCGCCAACCATCGCGCCCTCGGTGCCAGCCGGCGCGCTCCAGCTCCGCCGCTGATCGCGCCGTGTCGAACGGGAGCGTTTGGATGCTGTCATTCCAGATCCAGAGAAGCCGAGACATTGGGCCAGGAGGCGCCACGGCGCTGGGGCCGAAAACCGAATGCGCCAGCGCGGTGCGATCGACGGCCATGGCGAGGCCGCGACGGGTGGCACGGCTGCCCAGGACCGAATGCTGGTTCCCGTCCGCGCCCGCGATCTTGAAACCCAGAAAGCCGTAAGCGGCGGAGGGGTACGACACCAGCCGAAGACTTGAGTCGGCCGCCGGACGAGGATCTCGCGCAGCTGGACCCACTAGCTCCATCAAATCCGCTTCATGGCCCAACAGGAGATTGATCGCGGCGTCGGGATCGGGGGTAAAACGCCAAACCACCTGCCCGATCCCGACCTTTGACGGCTCCCGTGCCTGGACTCTGAGGAAGCGACCCCGTCTCCATTCCGCTACCCGATACGGACCCGAGCCAATCAGATGACCGAGCGCAGTGTCGGCCGCCCAGGATTCTCGCGGAATCGCGCTCCACACGTGCGCCGGTATGACCCGCACATGATACGTGGCGTCGTACAACTGCTCAGGCGAACGCTCAGCAAATACGACGCGGAACGAGCTGGAATCTTCCGGAACGATCCGCACCCGGCCAGCGAGATAAGGCCGGGCGGGCGCATCGATGAGGGAGTCGCTGAAGGCATCGAAGGAGAATTTCACGTCCCCACTTGTGACCGGACGCCCGTCCGACCAACGAGCTCCCCGAGCCAGATGGAATCGCCAGGTCCGCGAGTCGATTCGCTCCCAACGGTCTGCGAGTCTGGGCCGATATCCCGTGGCGTCGATGGGTGACATGCCAGGACGCAGGTCCGCGAGCCGCTCGTAAACCAGATCCCCGATGTCCCGACCGACTGTCTCCGTCACCAGCGGCGGAAGCACGCTCGACGGCTCGCCGACCGCGGCGACCACGGCGGAAGTGCGGGCTCCGACGCGGGCGGTCCCGGCGTCCGGCGAGCAAGCCGCGGCCAGCAGGAAGGCTCCAAGGGCGAGTGTGTGCGGTCGCATAGGGCGGTTCCAGAAGTTCCCTGTTGGAGGTTACTGGCCTGTGCCGAGCAGCCAGCGATCTGCAACATTCCGTTACAGCATGTGATATTACGTTGCGGGCAGGCCGGCGCTGTACTCTCTCCCAGACTTCTAAATGATTCGTCAGCAATATGTTAACTGCACGGCATCGATGGGTACCGCCCTTGCCTTGTGGGGCTCCGAGTCACCACGACCGCACATCGTACCCATCACTCGGAGCAACCGATGTCCTGCAGCTTATTCAGGCGGAGCCCTCTATTGCTGGGAGTCTGCCTCCTCGCCGCCTGCAGTGCCGAAAACACCGGCCCCGGCGCAACGCTCAGCCAAGTCCGCTTGGGATTCGCCTCCCGCGCCGCCAGCACGCCCAGCGCCAGCGCGGCATCGCTGAACGTTAGTTCGCCCACGCCCGGGACCTTCACCGACGGGACCAACACGCTGGTGCTGAGCAAAGTCCAGCTGGTGCTTCGCAAGATCGAGCTTCGCCGTGTCAACGCAACGGCCTCGGCATGCCTCGACATGGCGGTTTCACCGGACGCAGGATCTGGCGAGGCTGAGCCAGGCGACGATCACGGCCATGACGGCGAGGCCGAGCCGGGCGACGACCACGGGCACGACGGCGTACGCGACGACTGCGAAGAGGCCGAGGTTGGCCCCGTGCTCTTCGATGTGCCGGTGAATAGTACCGGTGTAAAGCAGTCGATCTCGATCCTGCTCGACGCCGGTTCTTACAACGCGATCGAGTTCAAGATCCACAAGGCAGAGGCTCCCGAAGATCAGCCTTTCCTCGCTGCCAATCCAAGCTTCGCGGGTAAGAGCATTCATGTGGAAGGATCGTGGAACGGGACCAACGTCACCTTCGACACTGATCTGGACGCCGAAGAGGAGCTTGCCCTGCAACCACCGCTTACGCTCAGCGCCGACGGGGCAGCGGACGTCACGATTCTAGTAGATCTGCATACGTGGTTCGCTGATCGGAGCGGGGGCCTGGTGAATCCCGCCAGCGGCAACCGGGGCCAGCCGAACGCAGGGCTGGTAACCGAGAACATTCAGCGGTCCTTCCACGCATTCGAGGACGAGAACGAGGATGGAAGGGACGACCACGGCACCGACTGAGCAACCCTGGATCGCGGCAATTCGCCTTTCCGACAGCTTCCGAGCCGCGGTGGCGGATCTCGCAGGAGAGTTGGGGGCGAAATTGCTCGAATGGACGCCGACGGGGGCCGAGAGGCCACCCGTCGGCGCCGCCTTGGTCCTGGTGCTGGCAGGCGGTGAGGAAAGCGCTGCTCTCGAGCTCCTTCCCGAGATTGGCCGCTCTGCAGTGCCGGGGTTTCTGGTCGGCGCGTCGACCGACTATCGGCTGGCGGCCGCGGCGGTCCAACGAGGGGCGCGGGACTACTTCGCCTTGCCTGACGACCTCGAGCTGTTGCGTCGCTCGCTGGAGCGCGAGCTGCGGGAGGCGCAGGCCCGGCGTGACGCTGCTCAGTTTGCCGACGCCGAACGGCACGCCACCGGCTTCGGCGCCATCCTCGGCCGCAGCGCCGAGCTTCAGCGGATCCTCTCCCAGGCAGCTCGCGTCGCGGGGCATGGGAATGTGACTGTGCTGATTGGAGGCGAGACCGGTACCGGGAAGGAGTTGCTCGCCCGTGCCATTCATTACGCCAGCCCGCGAGGCGCGGCGCCATTTGTCGAGATCAACTGTGCTGCCATCCCCGCCAGCTTGCTCGAGAGCGAGCTCTTCGGTCACGAAAAGGGTGCGTTCACGGGCGCTGTAGCAGCCCGGGCCGGACTGATGGAGCTGGCGCATGGGGGCACTCTGTTTCTCGACGAGGTCGGAAGCCTGCCGCTCGAGTTGCAGCCGAAGCTGCTCCGGGCCCTGGAGGGCAGGGAAATTCGGCGGGTCGGAGGGCAAGCCACCCGACACGTGGACGTTCGTCTCATCGGGGCGACTCATGTCGACTTGGCAGCGGCCGTCCGTCGCGGAGAGTTTCGCGAGGACCTCTACTATCGCCTCCAGGTCGTGGCGCTCACGCTGCCTCCGCTGCGAGACCGTAACGGGGATATCGAGCTTTTGGCGGAGACGTTTCTTGCCCGACTCGCCACCAGTTACGGTTTACCGATTCCACCGCTTGGCGCCGAAGCGCGAGCCGCGCTTCGCGCTCACCGTTGGCCCGGCAACGTGCGCGAGCTCCGCAACACGATCGAGCGGGCACTGGTGCTGTCGCCTCCGGGAACGCTGCGCGCCGAGGAGCTGGGGCCGCTCAAGGAATCGGTGCCCAGCGCTGATCCGTCGGGCCTGCCGTTTCCAAGCGACCTGGCCACACTTACTCGCGCCGCCGCCGTCCGCATGCTTCAACTGACTGCCGGCAACAAGAGCGAAGCAGCCCGCCGGCTCGGCATTTCCAGGCCCCGGCTGCAACGACTGCTCGATGGCATTAACGAACCGTGAACGGCATACCGAGGGGCATCCACGAATGAAGACTGAATCCGGGCGCAGGGGCCTTGTCCTTATGCTGCTGGCAAGTGCTCTCGCGGCGGGCTGCTCCGACAGCACCGCGCCGAGCCGATCCGAGAGCGATCTCAACATTCTCCAGCTCTTGCCGGCGGCCCCACCGCTGTCGCAGAACAGCGTGAGCTTCCAGGCCTGTCAGGGCCAGGGCGCAGAAGGACGCCTGTTCTTTCAGGATGGCAGCGGAGGTGAAGGCGACGAGTTCGCGCGGCTCACGTTCGACGGCCAGAGCCTGCTGGCCAAGCCGGACGGCTCACCATTCGGGCCGGGTGAATGTGTCACGATCACAATGGCATTGGCGGACCCCGCATCTCGCGACCTTCTGGTGCAGCTCGAGCCCAGCGGGCTGCGTTTCGATTCCAATCACCCGGTTCAGCTCCGTTTGGACTACGGCGAGGCGGAGGGCGTCGATTCCAGCATCGAAGATCGAATTGCGATATGGCGCCAGGAGCAGGTAGGAGACCCGTTTGTTCAGATCGGGTCAGCAGTGCTTAAAGACCAGCGTAAAGTGGAGGCCGACCTATCCGGGTTCAGCCGGTACGCGCTGGCCTACTGAGGCGGATGACAAAGCTATGAGCCCTACGCCCATGCCGGAGCCCGCTGGCCGGATTCGGGAGCTGGTACGCACAGGGCGCTTTGCCGATGCGCTGCAGATGTTCCGCGCCTCGGACCCGGCGACCCAGCGACCCGATGGGCTCCTGCTTGCCGCCACGGCTGCCACTCGGCTGGGTGAGCTCGCCGAGGCACGAACGCTGGCTGAGACCGCGGCTGCCGGTTTCCGGGCCCGCGGCGATCGCGACGGCAGCATGCGGACGTTCAACCTGCTTGGCGTGATCGGGATCGAGCAGGGACGGCTGCATGAATCGGATCCCGCCTTGCGAACCGCGCTCGGTCTGGCCCAGGAGCTGAGTGACAGTCAGCTTGCCGCACGCGCCTCGAACAATCTGGCGTCGCTCATGCACCTGCGGGGCCGTGCCGCCGAGGCGTTGAGTCTCTATCGAGCCGCACTCGTCGCCTATCAGCGGCTCGGTGATCGCCGGGGCACCGCCGAAACGTTCCACAATCTGGGGCTCGTCTTTCGTCAGATGGAAAGCTGGGCCGACGCCGAAAGCGCGGCCGAGGAGGCACTGCGCCATTCAGAGATCGTGGGCGAAGCGTCGTTGCTGGCCCTGGTTCTCACCGGACGTGCGGAGATCCGGGTGGACCAGGGCAGCCTTCAACTGGCCGAGGCGGACCTGGATCGTGGTTTGCGGCTGGCGGAAGAGGCCGGTGACGAGCTAACCATTGCCGAGGCCCAGCGGATCAAGGCAATGGCCGCAGTGCGGCGAGGCGACTTTACCGCCGCCCTCGCGCCCGCCGAGGCTGCCCATGGCGCCGCAGTCAAAGCGGGCGCGGTGTTGCTCAGCGCCGACGCTGCCGCAGTGCTGGCGCTCGCGTTGCGTGGGCTGGAGCGTTTCGATGAAGCGGAGCAGCGTCGTGCCGAAGCGGTCGAAGGCTATCGAACGCTGGGCGCTGAGCACCTGATTGCGAAGTTCGAACGGGGGTGGCGCGAGTAGACATCAATGACGAGCAGATCTCAGCGCCAGGGTTTTTCGTCGGCGCCACACCCAGACATACACCGCACAGTTCAGGCCCACCACGATTGCTCCCAGTATCAGTTGCACTGATCGAGTGAGCCCCGCGGGATACAGTGTGGGCAGCACGTAGCGGCTCACGAAATCGCCCGCGTAACCTGCCTCGCCTGCCTGCGCCCGAAGCGCATTTTCAAGCGGCGTGAGGGGACACACACTGCCGCTGAACTCGACGATCGCCCCCCAAACAGCGGCCGGAAGATGAATCCAGCGAACGCCGGGCCATCGAAGAACGAGCAGGCCGCCCAGGACGACGAACAGGACGAACGCAAAGTGAACGACGAGGACGAGGTCGGCGAGAAGGCGGGGTGACATGGAGATAAGAGCGTGAACGGTAAACGGTGAACGGTAAACGGGGGCCGGGATGCTATCCCGTTCACCGTTTACCGTTCACCGTTTACGCTGTTCCTAACTGGCCGCCGCGTGCTCCTTTTCTTTCTCGCTCTCAGCCGCAACCTTGGCTGCTACGTCGGGCGGCGCCTCGGCGTACCCACGGAATTGCTGGCGGTAGGTGCCGCGGCCGTGCGTGATCGAGTGGAGCGTTGTGGAGTACTTGTACATCTCCGCTTCGGGCACGATGGCACGGACCTTGGTGAGCCGCCCATCCTGCTCGGTGCCGAGGATCTGGCCTCGCCGCGCCGAGAGGTCGCCCATGACGTCGCCGAGCACGTCCTCGGGCGCCCATACTTCGATATCGAGCAGCGGCTCGAGCAGGATCGGCTTGCACTTGGGGGCGACGTTCCGGAATCCCAGGATGCCGGCCATCTTGAACGACATTTCGTTCGAGTCGACGTCGTGATACGAACCGTCGTAACACTCCGCCCTGAAGTCCACGCAGGGATACCCCGCAAAGATGCCGCGCTCGGCCGCCTCCTGAATGCCTCGATCGACCGCGGGAATGTACTTGTTGGGAATCACCCCGCCGACGATGCTGTCGACGAACTCATAGCCGCTGCCACGCGGAAGCGGTGAGATCCGCACCCAGCAGTCGCCATACTGGCCCCGACCGCCGGTCTGTTTCTTGTGTTTCCCCTGGCCTTCCGCCTTTCCCTTGATGGTCTCCCGATAAGCCACCTTCGGTCGGACCAGCTCGGCATGCACACCGAATTTCCGCGCCAGCCGCCCGAGGATCGTCTCGAAATGCCGCTCGCCCATGCCATGGATCAGCGTCTGACTCAGCTCCGAGCTGTACTCGAAGTGGAAGGTCGGGTCTTCTTCGTGGAGCTTGTGCAGCCCGGCTGCGAGCTTGTCCTCTTCGCCGCGCTGCTTCACCACCACGGCCGAGGTCGCGACCGCGTCGGGGAACGGAATGGGAGGAAGACGGACGGGATGGTCCCGCTGACAGAAGGTGTCGCCCGTGTGAGTATCCCTGAGCTTGGCCACCGAGCCGATATCGCCGGCAGCGAGTCGCTCCACTTCGATCCGGTCTCTGCCCTGCTGAATCGAGAGGTGATTCAGCTTCTCCGCTACCTCATGCTCGGCGTTCCATACCTCGGCCCCGTTGACCAGGTCGCCCCGGTGTAGCCGGAAGAAGGTGACGTCGCCCACGTGAGGCTCGGAAACAGTCTTGAACACCCGGCCGATCAGCGCTTCGTCCGCCGGCGGCTTGACCTCGGCCGGCGAGGGGAACAGCTCGACCATTTTCTTGAGCAGCGCTCGCACGCCATAGGTCAGCTCAGCGCTGCCACAGAACAGTGGGACGATCGCTCCGTCCGCCATACCGCGCTTCATCGCCTTGATCACTTCGTCGCGGGCGATCTCTTCGCCGCCCAGATATCGCTCGATCAGCGAGTCATCAGTCGCAGCTACGGTCTCGGTGAGATGCTCGGTGTATTCCTGGAAGCGATCCTGGTACTCCGGAGGAATCGGAACGACATCGTACTCTCCGGTCTTGGTCCCCTTCTTGTAGAAGTGGCAGTGGCCGGAGAACAGATTGATGATGCCGTGGAAATCATGTCCGTCACCGATCGGGATTTCGACCGGGACGACCTTGGGTGTGAGATGCGCCTTCACGTCCTGGAAGACCCGCTCGAAGTCGGCGTGCTCTTTGTCCATCTGGGACACGAACAGAATTCGCGGCAGATGCAGGTGATCGCAGACGTCGTAGGCCTTTTCCGTGCCCACTTCGACTCCAGCCGAACCGCTCAGAACCACCACGGCAGCGTCGGCCGCGTGCAGTCCGGTCACGACCTCGCCGAAATAGTCCAAGTATCCGGGGGTATCGATCAGGTTGATCTTGGTATCGAGCCACTCGGCATAGGCCAGGCCCAGGCTGATCGAGTGCTTCCGTTCGATTTCGTCGGGAGAATAATCCGTGAGCGCAGTGCCCTCTTTAATTGAGCCATGCCGGCGACTGGAGCCGGAAACGAAGGCAAGCGCATCCACGAGTGAGGTTTTGCCACTGCCACCGTGACCCACGAAGGCCACATTGCGAATGGCGGTTGAGCCATAGACCTTCATGGCCGCCACCCTCCAGAGCTGTAGGGAAACACAAGTTGGCCCTCGGACTTGGGCTTGTCAAATTGAACTGCGTAAACGATGAACGGGGGTTCGCTGGGCACCGGAGTCCCCGTTCACCGTTTACCGTTCACCGTTCACGCAGTCACCTGTATCCCGCGGCCTGCAACTGAAACAGCTCCGCGTACAGCCCTCCGCGCGCCACCAGCTCCTCGTGAGTCCCCTGCTCGACCAGCTCCCCGGCGCGAAGCACCAGTATCCGATCGGCCATCCGCACAGTGGAGAACCGGTGTGAGATCAGGACGGCCATCTTCCCTGCAGTCAGTTCGGAGAACCGGAGAAATACCTGGTACTCCGCGCGGGCGTCGAGCGCTGCGGTTGGCTCGTCCAAGATGAGGATCTGAGCGTCCCGCATGTACGCGCGGGCCAGCGCCACTTTCTGCCATTCGCCGCCGGACAGCTCGACCCCACCCTCGAACCGCCGGCCCAGCATCTGGTCATATCGGCCGGCCAGGCGACCGGCAACCGAGTCGGCCAGGCTGCGCTCGGCCGCGCCCTGAATGCGAGCCTGATCCTCCAGTCGATCGATATTTCCAACCGCGATGTTCTCCCGCATGATGAAGTCGTAGCGAACGAAGTCCTGGAAGATCACGCCGACATTGCGACGCAGACTGTCGATGTCGTAATCCCGGAGATCGACGCCGTCGAGCAGAATGCGCCCCTCTGTCGGGTCGTAAAGCCGCACGAGCAGCTTCGCAAGCGTGGTTTTCCCCGCGCCATTCTCGCCTACCAACGCAATGCGCTCCCCGGGCTCCAGCGCGAAATCGAGGTGGCGCACTGCCCACGTGTCCGATCCCGGGTAGTGGAAACCGACATCTTCGAACACCAGACCCCGCTTTATCGGAACCGGGACCGGACGGGCATTCGGCACGTTTCGCACGCGCGGCTCGAGCGCGAAAAAGCTGAAGAGGTCGTCCAGGTAGAGACTCTGCTCGAACACCTGGGTAAGCGAAAGGGAGACTCGCTGTATCAGGTCCCGGCTCTGACGAAAGGAGCCGGTGAGGAATGTGAGCACGCCAATAGTGAACAGGCCGGCGGGACCCCGGTGGCCGATCACGGTGAGGTAGATGATTACAACGTAGGCGCCGTAGTACCCCAACGTCCCTACCGTGGCGAGGAGGCTCGACACGAGGCTTCGACGTACGGCCAGGGCTTTGTTCGCCTCATAGAACTCTCGACTCAACCGGTCGTAACGCCCCACCAGGAAATCCGAGAGCCCGAAGAGCTTCACCTCCTTCGCCGAGACATCGCTCGCCCCCGCATAGCGCAGATAGTCGAGCAACCGCCGCTCGGGCGTCCAGGAGTAGAGCAGCGAGTATCCCAACGAGGCAAAATGAGTCTCGCCCAGCAACGAGGGCACGACTGCGAGCGCCAACAGCACCAGCA
>Ga0075424_100005242_pt1 | contig 12352 bp, 11 predicted proteins | sample SoiMethybrSBSTD3_FD_75301 | JGI IMG/M metagenome (GOLD analysis project Ga0075424, IMG submission 75301) | Bulk soil microbial communities from a Populus tree surrounding site in Tennessee, USA - Soil MetaG P. TD hybrid SBSTD3 | ecosystem: Environmental > Terrestrial > Soil > Tree plantation... | reverse complement strand
GATGATGATCGGCGCGCCTAACATGCGCTGCGCGGTGTCCGTCGCCGCCGCGATGGTTTCCTCGGTCGTCGCGATGATCTCCGGCCCGACATAGCCTTCACGCGCACGCTTGAATGGGTGCTGCTCGATCTCGCAGACGATGCGCCGCATCGCCTGCACCGCTAGGCGCGGGTGTGCCCCAGCGGCCGTCTCGGCGGACAACATGACGGCATCGGTCCCATCGATGATTGCGTTTGCAACGTCGCTCGCCTCGGCGCGCGTGGGACGAGGATGCTCGATCATCGACTCGAGCATCTGGGTTGCCGTGATCACGGGCCTGCCAATGATATTGGCGAGCTTGATGATCTTCTTCTGGGCAATTGGCACTTCCTCGAACGGAAGCTCCACGCCGAGGTCTCCGCGGGCAACCATCACGCCGTCGGATGCGCGGAGGATGCTCTCGATGTTCTCGAGGGCGGAGTCTTTCTCGATCTTGGCGATGACGAGCACGGACTTCGGCAGGAGGGCGCGGAGCTCGGCGAGGTCGGCCGCGCGGCGAACGAAGCTGAGCGCGAGATAGTCGAGTTTCTGCTCCACGGCGAAGGCCGCGTCTGCGCGATCCTTGTCCGTGATGGACGGAGCGGAAACGTTTACACCCGGCAAATTGATGCCCTTGTGACTCTTGACTTCGCCTCCATGAACGACGCGCGCGGCAACGCGCGGCGGCTTGACGTCGAGCACGACGAGCTCGATGAGGCCATCGTCTACGAGGATGCGGTCGCCAACGTGAACGTCCTTCGCGAGCCCCTCGTACGTGACCGGCATCTCGGCTCCGCTCGCCGATTCCTCCGGGCAGAAGACGACGTCGGTGCCGGGTTCGAGCGCGCGGGAGGTTTGCAGATCCCCAATGCGAATGCGCGGACCCTGCAGGTCGCCGAGGATGGCGACCGGCCGACTGCGCTTCGCGCCGAGGTCGCGGACCAGCGCTATCGTCCGTGCGTGCTGCTCGTGCGATCCATGTGAGAAGTTGATTCGGGCGACGTCGAGCCCGGCGTCCATCAGACTATCAATCACGTCGGCGGTAGCGCTCGCGGGCCCGAGCGTGCAGACGATCTTCGTGCGCGGCAGGTAGTTCGTGGGCACGGAGCGGTAGGAATGCGATGAAGGAAACGTCAGGCCTGGTCGCGTGCGCGATCGTGCACCAGCCAGCGATCGCGGGTCACCACCGGGTGACCCGCGGTTTTTGCGTTGCCGGCAGAGCGGTTCAGCGACCGGCGCCTATCGGCCGACCGAGTGTCTTCGTCTTGCGCTCGAGACCGGCGATGAGCGAATCGAAGGACTTCTGGAAGCTCGCCAGGCCGTCGACCAGAAGCTTCCTGGTCACGTCGTTGAAGTCGATGCCAACTTCCGCGAGCTGCTCCATAACGCGCTGCGCCTCGCGGAGATTTCGGTCCACGGTGCGTTCGACGACGCCGTGATCCTTGAACGCCTCGGCCGTGGCAGGTGGCATCGTGTTCACGGTGTCGGGACCGACGAGCTCCTCGACATACACGACGTCTCGGTACGCAGGATTCTTGGTGCTCGTGCTGGCCCACAGTGGCCGCTGCAACTGGGCGCCTCGCGCGGCCAGCTTCGTCCACCGCTCACTGGCGAACTGCTCCTGGAACAGTTTGTACGCCAGCTTCGCGTTCGCCACGGCCGCGCGCCCCTTGAGCGCCATCGCGCGGTCCCTCAGGCCCGCATCGCCCTTCGCCGCGATGGCGTCGAGTCGCTTATCGACCTCGCTATCAACGCGGCTGACGAAGAAGCTTGCGACCGAGGAAATGCCCGAGATTTCCTTGCCCGCGGCCACGCGGTCCTCGAGGCCGGCCATGTAGGCGTCGATTACGCTCCGATGGGCCTCGATGGAAAACAGCAGCGTGATGTTCACGTTGACGCCATCGGCGATGAGCGCACGAACGGCCCGCGCCCCTTCCGGCGTCCCGGGGATCTTGACCATCACGTTAGGCCGACTCACGGTCGCCCAGAGGCGGCGAGCCTCCGCGATCGAGGCGTCCGTATCGTGCGACACACCCGGAGAGACTTCGATCGAGACGAACCCGTCTTTGCCGTTGGCCGCCCGATTGGTGTCGCCGAAGATGTCACACGCCGTGCGAACATCGGTCGTCTCCACCAGCTCAAATAGGTCCCAGGCGGTCAGTCCCGGCGGCGCCGACTTGATCTGGTCATCGTATTCGTCGCCCTCCGCCAGCGCCTTCTCGAAGATCGTCGGGTTCGATGTCATCCCGGTGAGCGCATCCTCGCGGATCATGCGGGCGAGATCACCGTTCTGGAGGATCGTTCGATCGATGAAATCCAGCCAGATCGACTGGCCGACGTCGTGTAGCGCGATGAGCCGATTGGTCGTCATTTCTGGTGTGCGATCGAAGTGATGGACCGGATTCGGGATCCCGTCACGGGAGCCTCACGGAAACATATCACCCGCCGGCGGATTACGCCGACGGACCGCCGCCGGCTCAGCCAGCGCGGTTCCGGACGTTTGCGGGCGCGTCACATAGTCGTTACGCGTGGTGACCGCTCGACTCGTCAGCGCGTACCGCGCCGCAGTGCGTTGGTGGCGTACCACGTCGCTCGCAGGCCAGCTCGTCCTCACGAACCTCGGCGTGGTGGCGATCTGGGCTGTCACCACGCGTCAGATCATCTCCCTCCAGGACGCGCGCCAGGCTGCCGCGGAAGAGGCGGCCGCGCACGCCAGATCGGCCGTGTTGGTGAGTGCCAAAATCGGCCCGATTCTCGGGAACCTCGGCACTAACCAGCGCGGCTTCGCGCTCACCGGCGACTCGTCGTTTCTCGCTCCGTACCGGCTGGGTCGGATCCAGCTGGACCTGGCCCTCGATTCGCTGTCAAAGCTCGCTCAGGACAACGAGGAGCTGGGGCTCGCGGCCGCGCGCGTCGAACACTCGGTGCAGGCGTGGGGGAGAGCTGCGGCGCGCCAGTTCGCCGCGCAACCGACTGCACTGTCGGGAGACGCCCTCTACGACCTCGCGCAATCCGTCGCGGTCACGATGGACAACGCGCGAACAGCCACGTCGCTGCTAGAGCGGATCACACGCGCACAGGCCGAGCGCAGAGCGAAAGAAGCCGCTCGCCAGATCCAGCTGGATGCGCGCGAATCCCTGCTGGTTCGAATCCTCCTGGTGGCGATGATCGTGCTGGCGACGGTGGTCAGCCTCCGACGGGTGACGAGCACGCTCGATGCGATCGTCTTCGACGCACGTGCGCTGGCCGCCGGAGATCATCGCGCGGCGGTGCGCTCGGTCGCCGGCGGCAGTCGCGAGCTCGGGCAGCTCGGCGAAGCATTCGGCACGCTGGCCGCGGCCGTCGCCGAGCGCGAGCTCGGACTTCGCGACGACATCCGCCAGCTCAAGGAGGTCGAGAGGCTGAAGACCGAATTCGTTTCGACGGTGAGCCATGAGCTTCGCACTCCGCTCACGGCGATTCGCGGCGCGCTTGGCCTCGTGCTCGCCGGAACCACCGGCCCCGTCGTGTCCAAGACACGCGATCTCCTGCAGATCGGCCTGCAGAACACCGAACGTCTGATCCGCCTCATCAACGATATCCTCGACGTCGAGCGCATCGAGTCCGGCCAGCTCGTCGTACGGCGCGAGCCGTGCGAGCTGTCGGAAATTCTACGAACGACCGTGGATTCGCTGCGAACCGTCGCGATGGAAGCGCACGTTTCACTCGTGCTCGAGGCGGAGGAGAGCGCCGTCGTCACCGGGGATCCGGACCGGCTCGTGCAAGTATTCACCAACCTCATCTCCAACGCCGTTCGGTTTTCTCCGCGCGGTAAATCGGTGAACGTCGCCCTGCGCACGACGCCGACGAGCGTCGTGGTTTTCGTATCCGATCACGGGCCCGGAATTCCGCTCGAGTTTCGGAAGCGGATATTCGGGAAGTTCCAGCAGGCCGATCCTGCCGGGACGGCGGGCGGCGCGGGACTCGGTCTCGCGATCGTGCGCGCGATCGTCGAGCGACACGGCGGCTCGATTCGTTTCGACAGCGCGCCCGGTCACGGAACGACGTTCATCACCGAGCTTCCGTATACGGCGCCGAGCGCATCGACGAGCGTCGCCAACCAGACCGACCACCACTTGCTGGTCGTCGACGACGATCGTGACATGCTCAGTGTGCTGCGATCGCTCTGCGAGCCCGTGGGGGCGGTCACAGCCGTGGGATCTCCTGAGGAAGCCTGGCGCGTCCTAACGACTATACCGTGCGACGCGGTCGTGATCGACCCAACGTCGCCCGGGTCTCCGGGCGTCGACCTCATCAGGCGGCTTCGCGAGTTGCCCGCTTACGCGGACGTGCCGGTGCTCGTGTTCTCGGCCCGTGAGTTCTCGGACGAGGACCTCGACGGCATCACCCTCACGCCGTCACACGCCTTCGTGAAAGCAAAAGACCGCGAGCAGGATCTGCTGCTCCGACTCAAGGCGGTGCTGGCGATTCGCCGGCCCCGGCGCGCGATCGCGATTCCGGCCTAACGATCGCCGCGCGGCGTGTCCCCTGAGGGTCAGCCCGACGCCGCTCGCTCTCGCCAGAGCGGGATTTTGGCGGCGAGCGTCCGGAAGCTGACGGGCTTCGGTACATAGTCCAGCGCGCCGGCTCGCAGCGCCCGAGCCTGGTCACCGTCGCCGGTGTGGCCCGTGATGAACACCACGGCGTAGACGCCGGGTCGCTCTGCGAGAAGCCGCTCGTGCACGGAATGGCCGTCGAGGCCGGGCAGATCCACGTCCAGAAGCACGAGTGGGCGGCGACCGTCGGTCCGGAACGAGGCAAGGGCCTCCAGCGCCGCCTCGCCATTCGCGTAGGCCCGGAAGCTGAGACCGGCCGAGCGCAGCACGTACTGCACCATGTCGGACAGCGCTGCGTCATCCTCGACGAGCACGATGTCCGGCGCGAGCTCCGCTTCCTGGCGTCGCCACCGCCTAACGAATACCGACCGGTCCTGGCGCGCGATCTCGATGGCTTCATCGGCGGCGCGCCGTAACGCGCTGGCCTCCGCCGGGACCTCCGCCGTGTCTGCGATGCCGCATCGCCACACCGGTGCTCCATCCGCCCGCCCGAGCACGAGTGCCTCGAAGAGGGATTCGGCGATCTCGCCATCGCACTCGATGGCGGCCATGAGCGAGACGCCGTCGTGATAGCCCACCACACTCGACGATCCGGCAACAGCGTTCGCGATCCGTTGCGTCTCACGGAGCCAGCCCATGGCCGTGTCGCCGGCGAGGTCATCGACGTCCGGGCGCACGACTACTATCGCCAGCGTCCGGTCGTTCGCCGCGGCGTCGCGGACGAACTCCGCGACGTCGGTGGCGGTCCGTGGCGGCAACGCGAGGCCCGTGCCCGGATGACGCCCTTCGCTCAGACGTACGACGCGCTGGCGCTCGAGATGCCGTGCGATGCAGGCGCGCAGGTCGGTCGCAGCGATCGGCTTCGCGATGAAGTCGTCCACGCCGGCGCGCCGTGCCTGCTCCTGAGTACGCTCCTCGGTATCGGCGGAGATCAGCACGATCGGGAGATCGCGGTAGGCCGGGAGCGTGCGGAGCTCTCGCGCGAGCTCGATGCCCGAAACGTCCCCCATGCGCACGTCCATCACGAGCAGGGATGGCGCGGTGGCGGCGAGCTGCTGATGGAGCTCGTTAGGCGTGTCGCACGTCATGATGCGCACGCCCTCACTCTCGAGCAGGAACTGGACGATCGTCAGAATCGACGGGTCGTCGTCGAGGACAAGGATGGTCGCGCCGGCGGTGGAGCTGCCGAGCGAAAGGCGGTCGGCGAGGTCGAACAGCGCCCCGAGCTCGTCGGCCCGAGCGACCGTGGACACGCCGGCAGCGGCCGCGTCGGGCGACGGCGCCGTCCCATCCGTCAACGCGATCACGCCGGCATTCGAAGACGTCGTCAGGTCCCGCAACTCCGCGAGCTGCTCGATCGGAACGACGATCACGTGTGGCGCGAGCTCGCGTAGCGACGCGGGCGTGAGATCGGTCGCCCGCGCCGACGACAGCTGGTACCCACGCAGAGCCGCCTCGGAACGCAGGCGCCGCGCGTACGACGGCGCCACGTCCACGAGCATCATCCTTCGGCGCGACACCGGCGCGTGCCCCAGCACGGCCTCCGAGGACATCGCGAGCCGCAGCGCGCTCACCAGGTGGCCAATGATCGTGGCCCGTTGCGGGCGTTCGAGCTCCGGGTCCTGTTCCCATTTGCCAACGCGCTGCTCGAGCTTCGCCGCAAGGCGACTCGCCTCGACGAACCCGTAGCTGCCTGCCGTGCCGTGCACCCGGTGCAGCTCGCGCCGGACAGCCGACACGGTTTCCGGCGCGGACGGATCTGCAGCCAGCTGACGCGACAGGTCTTCGAGCAATGCGATTGTGCCGGCGCTGGTCTCGCGAAAACGCTCGCGCAACGTCCGGAGCGCGTCGCTGACCCGGGCGACGGTTTGGGCGCTCGCCATCAAACCTTCAGGGAAACGGAAAGCCGCGCGCCTGTCGCTGGGTCGACGAGAAGCCGTCCCGGAGGCGCCGTGACGTGATACTCGATAGAGACGTCCGACAGCTGAACCCGGTCACGATGCCTCACCTGCTCGACCCCAGCACAGAAGCCCGGACGGATGAAACTCCTTTGCGCTGACGACGAGCCCGATCTCAGAACGATTCTGGAGCTCGCGCTCTCGATCGATCCGGGCCTCGAGGTGGAGATTGTGTCGTCAGGCGCTGAACTCCTGGAACGCGCATCACAGCGGCGGTACGACGTGTTCGTGCTGGACGGGATGATGCCTGGTCTGGATGGCTACGAGACGTGCCGGCGCCTCAAGGGAGATCCGGCGACGGCAGCCATTCCCATCGTGTTCCTGACGGCGAAGACCCAACAGGAGGAGATGCGTCGCGCGATGGCCCTCGGCGCCACGGCCTGCCTCACGAAGCCGTTCGACCCACTCACACTCGCCACCGAGCTTCGCGCTGCACTAGAGGAACGGGACTAATCCCCAGTCCCCAGCTTTACCGTGTGCGGCTCGCCGATGCCTGGCTCTCCGTTGGGCGCGAAGCGCACGGGTAGCCACACCGTGAATGTCGTGCCCACCCCGTAGCTGCTCTCGACCTGCACGCTTCCGCCCAATCGCTCCAGCAGCTTTCGCGTGATGCTCAGGCCGAGGCCCGTGCCGCCGAACTCGCGCGTGCGGGATTGATCGATCTGCCGGAAGTCCTCCCAGATCGCATCCAGGTGCTCGCTCTCGATGCCGATGCCGCTGTCGCTCACGGCAATCCGCACGACGTCGTCACTGCGCGTGGCATCGAGCCGCACCCAGCCGACGTGCGTGAACTTCACCGCGTTCGAGAGCAGGTTGAGCAGAATCTGCTTCAGCTTTGTACGGTCGGTGTACAGCAGCATGCCGTCCTCCGCGACGCGGTACGTCACGTCGAGCCCCTTCTTTCGCACCATGGGCTCCAACTGCTGCGCGACCTCGATGACGACATGGCGGAGCGGAATGTCCTCAAGGTGCAGCGGCATCTTCCCCGCCTCGATCTTCGCGAGGTCGAGGATGTCGTCGATGAGTGCCTGCAGGTGCTGTCCGGCGGCTCGGATGCGCTCGAGGCTATCGATCTGCTGCGCCGTCACGTCCCCGAACAGACGGTCGAGGAGTAGCGATGTGTGACCCAGCACGGCGTTGAGCGGCGTGCGGAGCTCGTGCGACATGCTGGCGAGAAACTCCGACTTGAGTCGGTTGGCGCGCGCCAGCTCCTGCGATTGCCACTGCAGCTTGAGGTTCTGCGCCTCGAGGTCGCTGGTCGCCGCGCGGATACGCTCCTCCAGCTGGGCGGAGAACTTCTTGAGCTCTTCGTACAGCCGCTCGTTCTCGACCTGCTTCGTGAGGTCGTGCACGACGGACACGATGACGCTCGGTTCGCCGTGCTCGTTGATGATCTTCCCTGACACGACCTCGACGGGGAGCTCGCGGCCGCTCTGGGGGTCGGTGAGGGCCATCCGGGAGCGGCGTGAGATCGCCGTGCCTAACGTGAACTCGGAGATGAACGACGTGAACTTCGTGTCGTTGCCGCGGATCGCCTGGATCGCGCCGTAGTTCCGCTTGCCGCCCTCGCGCACCTGGAACAGGCGCTCGGCCTCGTCGTTCATCATGATGATGTTCGACTGGTCGTCGGTCACGAGGATCGGGTCGGCAACGTTTTCGAGAATGAGATTCAGGCGGTCCCGCTCGCGCGTGGCGTCGAACTCCGCCAGGCGGACGCGTTGCATCTGGCGCTCGAGCTCGTGGCCGGCACGACGCAGGTCGGTCACGTCACGGAGCACCGAGAGGACGGCGCCGGCCCCTTCGGCCTCGCCGCTGAGCGGATGCGCGAGGACCTCGAACAGGAGGTCCGTCCCCTCGCCGGGGTCCACGAGATTGAGCTCGCGCGGGCCGCTCTGCAGCCCACCCGTCATCACCGCACGGGCGAGGTACGAGGTGAACAGCAGGTTGTTCACCTCGACGGCGCGACGCCGGCCCTCGGAGTCGGAGTCACGCGTGTTGAGGAGCCGCTCGGCCCGCGCGTTCTGCACGATGATGTCGTTCGCCGCGTTCGTGATCACGATCGGGTCGGGCAGCGAGTCGATGATGCTCGTTAGGCGATCACGCTCCTTCGCGGCGCGCTCCGCCGCCTGACGCACGGCGGAGGCCATGCCCATGCGCGACAGGATGGGACCGGCGAACATCGCCACGCGTGCCAGCGACGCGACCGCCTCGTCGCCCGGATCGCCCTCGAGCACGACAACCCCGGCCGGTGCGTGGCCGAACCAGTCCTGCCGCCTAACGGGTCGCGGGCCGAGGCGGAGTCCGGCGGCGGACAGGAGCTCCGCCGCGCGCGCGGCCGGAATCAGAGGCGGCCCGCCCCGATCGTCGCCTCGCGGCAGCGGCAGCGCGATCCAGTCGCGGAACGGGATGCGCCCGTCGCCCGACGCGCCGCGCTCGCAGCGCACGGGGTGAAGCGAAAGCGTCGCAACGACGACGGGATGCGACAGGTCGCTGACAGACACCACGGCTGGGAGCTCGCTGCTCTCCAGCCCGACCAACGCAACGACCCCGAGCGCCTCCAGCGTCGGGTCGAGGAGCCGGACGTACCCCCGGCTCGATCCCGTCAGCTCGCCGAGGCGGGACAGCAGAAAGGCCGCCGACGACGCGAGGTCTGGCGCCTCGGCGAGCGTAGCGAGAAGCTCGTCGAGGTCGGTGACCGCGCCGCGGGGCGGGATTCCGCCGTCGGTCAGCTCATGCTCCGCCCTGCTCAAGTCGCCGGCGCAGCTCCGCGTTCTCCCGCATAACGCGCTCGAGTTCGGACTCCGTATCGGCAACCAGCTCACGCGGGCGTGAGACCGGGGCGGTGATTCCCACCGCTTCAGAGTACTTGAGGTACGTGTCGATCGACGCGACCACGATACGCGCTTCGACCGTCACGAGATCGATGCCAACGAGCGAGACCCGCACCCACGCGTCGATCACGATACCCTTGTCGAGAACGCGATCGAGAACATCGATGAGAGAACTCCCACTGGGGGAGCGTTCCACGGCCATTGCAGCCTACTCCGCAGGTAAGAGGGTCTTACTTCTTGCGGCGGCGAGTTCGCTCGGGCTCCGACGTGAGCAGCTCGAGCCCACGCTCGATCCGCTCGAGACGCCGCTCGATATCGCTCGCAAGAAGCGGGCTCGACGGCACGGCCGTGAGCCGCGGATCATGTCGCCACCAGTTCAATCCGATCTGTTCTGCCTTGTCGATCGAGCACACAAGCAGTCGCACCTGAATCGTGAGCAGCTCGACGTTCGCGAGATTGATCTTGATGTCGCCGGCGATCACCAGCCCTTTGTCCAGCACGCGGTCGAGGATCTCGACCAGACCGTGACCGCGTGATGGGGTAACGAGATCCGCCAAGCAGAAACACTCCGACGGCGCGCTGCGCAGCCGTAGTTAGCGTAAGCGTTGACGTGAGGGGCAAGCGGGAGCGGTGACCCTGGTGCTACCGCAAGCGACCTAACGGGCCCAAGTCGATCTGAAGATCGTCGTCCGTGAGCCCGAAGGCTCCTTTCATCTCCTGCATCCGCTCATCGAGCTTCAGGAGTGTAAGACCCAATCGCTCGACTTCTTCCGGGCTCAGTCCACCACCGTCCATGCGACGAACGGCTTGATGTTCCAAGACCTTACGCACCACCTCGATCAGGGTCAAGACGAGCCGAGCCAGTCCCTGCTCCACTCGCTCGGGATCGGCGTTGATTCGATCCGGTAACGCGCGAGCAACCGCCGACAGCTGCGTCGCGAGCTCGTTTCGCAGCGCGTCATCCACGTCAATTTCCGGCACGCGGTCGTCAGGCATCGCCAGCGAACGAATATGGCGCAAAGGGGCCGAGTACCGATAGACCAGTTGCTTTGAATATCAACATTTCTGCGAGCGCCGCTCGAAAGGCATCGACGTCCGCGCGCCGGATAAGGACCGGAAAGAACGACACGCCGCGCGACGACTCGCACGGGTGCTGGCCGACGATCAACGACTTCGCCGCGGACCGAACGGCGTGCCGGACATCTTCGCACGCGACCTCGCGGGCCAGGTCGGCGCGTCCCTGGCGAGCGAGCCGTTTGAGAAACGCCGTGCCAGGGCCATCCTCTTCGCGAGGCGTCTCCGCGTCGCCCGGCGGTTGCTGGCGCATTTTGGCAGCCGACGTATCGCTCACCGGATCGCATCCTGCGCTGACGATGATCCGCAGCTCGACGCAACCCGCAATCCGAGCGAGTCGCGTTCGAAGCTCCGTGTCATGCGAATGGAGCTCCGACGCCGCTGCGGCATCGTCCCGGAAAACCTGTCCGAAGCGCACCGGCAGCGGCGTCTCTCCGACGGCGAGCGCGGCACCGCAAACGGCATCGTGTGCCTTCACGCGATCAACGGTCGCGCTGACCTTCTCCGACACATCGCTGACCCACGCCACGAGACCGGCCGCTTCGATTGTGCGCACGACCCCGCCGTCCACGCCGGTGAGTCCCTCGGGCGGCTCCTCACCGTCACTCCGAAGGCAATACAGGTACGTCGGCATTCGCCCCCCTTCCCAGCTCCAGCTCACGCCGACGGCGTTCCGCGCTCCGTACCGTCTCGATGGCCGTGAGGACGACCGTGAGATCGAGTTGGATGAGATCGATGTCCCCAACGGAGATGGTCACGCTCCCGGCTATCACGGCACCCTTGTCGAGCACACGATTGATGAGATCCGACAGCTCGAGCGATGTGTTGTCGCCGACCTCACCCGGCATCCGCATTCTCGCGAGTGAAGTGGTAAGGCGGCCACGGCCCCGTAAACTCGATGCGGAACCCTCTGCGTTCGTGCGCGCGAACGACCTCGGTCACCGCGGCGCGAAATTCGTCGAGGCGATCGTGCGCAACGAGGAACGCCGCATTGAGCACCGCGGCCCCCGCTTGGTCTGGTGAAGGCTGTGGCAGCGTGTCGTGAGCGGAAGCAATCGATCGGGCGGCGAGCTCATTATACGCCACGGCCGCGATATCCGCCCCAACGCGCCGCAGCTCATCTTTCCGTGCCTGGTCGAGCTTTCGCGCGAGCAGATATCCCTGTCCGGGGGACTTTGCGGCCGCGACTTCGGCTTCGAGCTCGGCGACTCGCGTGCTGAAGGACGCGAGCGAGCGCCGGAGCTCGTCGTCGAGCCTGAAGATTCGAATGCCGTATTCCCGGCCACGCGAGACATAGGACAGCAGCGAAACCAGCTGATCTCGCCGCGCCGCCAGCATCGATGCAACCGCGGCTTCCGATCGGAACAGCGAGAGCATGGGAAGCGGCACGACTGCGCCGACATCGCTGGCCCATGTCAGCACGGCATCGTGGGCCGCGGCGCGCGGCGCGATCCAGGCAACGTCGGCAAGCCGATCGTCGAGCGCGTCTCCGTACACGGAAGCGTCTACTCGCGTCACGAGGGCTGCAACCTCACCGCTCGCCAGGAGAGAGACGGGCTGTCCGTCGATACCCGGTGGGGCAACCTCGACGGCTGTCGCGTGCGGAACGACCGCGTACACGTAATAGAGACGTTCAGCCATCGACCTCCAGGACTCTCCAGCGATCGTACCATTCGAGGAGCCGCGCAGTGGCGACCGGAGACGGAACAACGGCGGCGGCAACAAACTGACGGACGGTCGGCTCGACAGGAAGAGGCGAGGGCGTCTCGCGGACGCGATTCCAGAGGAGCGCGGGAACGTGATTGTCGAGTGAACGCACACGCTCGATCACGCGCGTCGTCTCGGTTCGCACGACCGGCTCGTCGAGGGCGACGAC
>Ga0075424_100005241_pt1 | contig 12352 bp, 11 predicted proteins | sample SoiMethybrSBSTD3_FD_75301 | JGI IMG/M metagenome (GOLD analysis project Ga0075424, IMG submission 75301) | Bulk soil microbial communities from a Populus tree surrounding site in Tennessee, USA - Soil MetaG P. TD hybrid SBSTD3 | ecosystem: Environmental > Terrestrial > Soil > Tree plantation... | reverse complement strand
TCGGCTTGAAGCTGCAAGCGCGCTACCGCGCGGCGACCCCTAGGGGGAAGGGGACTCGGGGGAGAGGCCACCGTGCCTGCCCAGGTAGTTGGGGTGGGGGGACACCTCCTCAGACGACGACCTGAAATATCGGACGGCGACACAACAGTCAGCCGTCCACACGTGCAGGAACGTCGGCGCGACCTCCCGCGTTACACGTCGGCATCGTCGCGGGCAGGCTGGCCTCCACGCATGGAGCGGTGCCTCCGGACGCTCCGGCGGGTCGGTGGGCCGCTCAGGCTCGCCGCGGTGCCGCCTGTCCCAGGTTGGCGAGGATGGTGGCGGTCGCCTTGTAGGGAGGCGGTGGAGCCTGGCGAGGTTGGTCCGGGACCGACCACCGAACCGGCAGCTTCCCCAGCAATCGGAGCGGCAATGATCCCCGCCACTCGGGGTGTCCGGCCAGCTCGAGGGACGGGAAACGCTTCAGGAGGGCCGCGAGCGCCATGGACGCCTCCAGCCGGGCAAGCGGCGCGCCCAGGCAGAAGTGGGGTCCGGCGGTGAAGGCGAGGTGGGGGTTGGGATCGCGGGCGATCTCGAACCGATCCGGGTCGGGGAACACGCCCGGGTCACGGTTGACCGCGCCGATGAAGATCGGGACGTAGTCGCCTGGTTCGAAGCGGAATCCATCGACGTCGAGGGTGGCCAGGGCGGTCCGCTCGGTGATCTGCACCGGCGACTGGAAGCGCAGGCTTTCCTCGATGGCGCTGGAGGCCAGGTCCGGCCTCTCGCGGATCAGCGCCATCTGGTCGCCGCGCTGCAGCAGCATCAACACACAGCTTCCGATCGTGGCCATCGTGGTCTGGTGGCCGGCGACCATCAGGAAGATCGCGTTCGCGAGGACGGTGTCGAACGCGACGTCTGTCCCGGCCGCCAGCGCGCTGAGCAGGTCATCGCTCGGACGGCGGCGTCGGTCGTGAAGCAGCGGTTCGAAGTATGCGTTCAGTGCGTCGATCGCACCGTCGCCCGCGGCGACCCATGCGGGGTCGCGTTGTCGTTCCAGCGCCGTGCCCAATCTCATCAGTGGCGCATCGAGCTTCGGGCGGTCCTCTTCCGGCACCCCCATCAGCGCGGCGATGACCTGGATCGGGACCCGGTACGCGTACGCCGACATCAGCTCGACCGGCTGACTGGACGCCTCCATGGAGTCCAGCAGCGTTCGGGTCACACGATCGATCGTCGGGACGTAGCCATCCACCAGATGGCGCGCGAACGGTGTTGCGGCAAGGGCGCGCATCCGGGAGTGCTCGACGCCCTTGAGTGAGATCAGCCAGCGACCAAGCTGCTCCACATCGCATGCTCCGATGCCGGCATCGTCCTGTTGCGGAAGCGGCGATCGCGCAGGACCCGAAGCGCGAGGCCGTGCGTGACGCCGGGGCCGTGGTACCGGCGGAGAAACGGATAGGGGTCCTGGGCCCCATCATCCGAGAACAGCGCGGCGAACAAGCCGTCGAGGTCAAGGTCCTGCTCCCGCGGGTCGGCCGACCGCCGACTGATGGTCGTCGGATGGATGGTGTCCATGGCTCCCCTCCTGCAGGATCAGACAAAGAGTCTAGACATCTTGTCTGATCCTATCGGGTCAGTCGACAGACTGTCTAGACTCAATGCCTATGAGAAGTCGCGCCTACCGGCCTCGACGGCCCAGCGATCGGGCCCGCCAGACCCGGACGGCGATCATGGACGCCGTGCGGGAGCTCCTGGCCGAGGGCAGGTTTCAGGAGGCGACCGTGGAGCAGGTCGCCGAGCGGGCGGGGGTCTCCCGGGCCACCGTCTACCAGCACTTTCGCTCTCGGACGGGGCTGATCGACGCGATCTGCGACACGATCGGGGAGGCTCCCGAGTTCGTCGCGTTGATCCGGTCGCTCGACCTGCCCGATGCGAGGGATGCTCTGCGATCCGTGGTGACCCACAGCGCGCGCTTCCTCGCCGCCGAGGAGGGCCTGCACCGCCATCTCTATGGCCTGGCCGAGTTCGACCCGGCCGCAGCCGCCTTCGTGACCCGACAGACCCAGGACCGGCGGCGGGCCCTGCTTCGGCTGCTGCAGGCCCTGCAGCGACGGGGGTCCCTACGTCAAGGCTTGAGCATCGACGAGGCGATGGCCACACTGCTCCTGCTGACGAGCCCGCGGACCTTCAACGAGCTTCGTCAGAGCACCGAGATGAGCCCCGAGCGGATCGGGCAGGTCCTGAGTCGCATCGCCGACGAGACGCTCCTCACCCCAATTGAGCACAAGGACCGGCCGTAGGATGCCCCGCGCTGGGGCCTGACCGAGGGTCACGCGGCGCGGCGCTCCCACGAGAACAGCGCCGCGACGACGAAGGCGTTCTCGCGCACGTGGTGGGAGACCTGGAACTCGAGGTGCACCGCGCCGAGATCCTCCGGGGTGAACACCTGGGTGCTGTAGTCCCGGTCGCTCGATGGACGACGCGCCGCGCCGGTGCGCCAACCGGCGACCGCCTCACCGGGGAAGCCCCACTCGGCGGCGTAGCGGGTGAGCAGCCGCTCGGTGGCCTCGAGGCCGGCGGATGGAAGCTGTACCGTCAGCCGGTCGGGATCGCCGGCGCGGGTCGAGCTGAGCATCACCGCCAGCTCGGTCAGGGCCTGATAGGAGCGCCCGCCGGGCAGCGCGACCGCGACGTCGAACGGCCGGCGGTTGGGATTCATCCAGACCCGGCTGTCGGTGCCTTCCGGGAAGCCGGCGGACTCGCGGGTGGGCGGGCCGGACAGGTCGATGGCCGTGCCGCCGGTCTCGGCCGCCAGCAGCGGCCTGGTGCCGGCGACGGCGAGCGCACGGGGACGAGCCGGGAGGGGACCGACGCCCACGTCCCAGCGCGTCAGCGCCGCGGCGGCCAGCCGGCCGGCGCGCGCGAGCAGCCGGTAGCGGGTCATGCGCTGGGAGACAGGGGTGGCCACCAGCGCGCGCGCCTCGCCCGCATGGTCGCGGACGAAGGCGAGATAGTCCGGCAGCGTGTCGTCGTCGATCAGCTTCCAGCGGTTCGCGAACACCGCGATGTTGCCGTCGGCCAGCGGCGTTCGCAGGCTGATGGCGGCTCGCGGCAGCCGCGCGACGAGCGTGAGCGGGTACCGCTCGGGGTAGGAGTCGGCGCCGGGGACCGACGGCGCCCCGGCGAGCGTCAGGAGATAGGTGAACGCCCGACCCTCCGGCCAGTGGTACCGGAGCATCTGGAGATAGAACCGGTCGATGATGTCGAACTGCTCGCGGAACAGCAGCGTGCGGTTGCCGCGGTCGACCAGTGCCGGGTCGCCGTTGCGGCGGCCGGCGTCGATCTGCCGCCACGCCTCGAGCGTGGCCGCGTCGATGATCCGCGCGCGGTAGAGCTCCTCGATCTTCGGGACGCCGTGGGTGAGGTACGCCTCGTGCATCGTCGCCTGGTCCTCGAAGATCTTCTTCTGCATCGTGAGCAAGGTGGTCTCGTAGAAGCCGAGGTCGCCCGCGGCGCGCCTGGCCAGGCCCCGGGAGGCCCGCCCGATCACCGCGTGCACCGCCCTGCGTCCGACCTCCGGGACGAATCCGATGTCCCAGAAACCGGCGATGAAGGCCGGGCCGATCATGTTCGCCATGCCGGCCCATCTGAGGTACGGGTGGTCGAGGAACAGCCGCCCGTAGTAGGCGTACACAGCCTCGACGGTTCGCCGGTTCTGTTCCACCCCGCGGGCCGGGCGCCAGCTGGCCCGCTCGATACCCGCCCTCGCGAGCGCCCGATTGAGCAGGGACTCCTTCAGCTCGTGCGGTTCCATGTCCAGCATACTTACGGCTCACAGCACCACAGGGCAACGACTGGACGGCGGCACGAACAGCTGCCGCCGGTCGCCGCCTCGGGTGGGTGGATCGCTACCATCCGCCCATGAGCGAACCAGCGATGACCGGGGCCGAGCTGTCCAAGGGGAGCGGCGCCGCCCTCGAGCTCATCCGTCGTCTCGTCGACCTGGGGATCGTGCCCCGCCGAGAGGGAGCGCGCCCGTTCGTGCCCGGGGACCTCCACCGGGTTCGGCTGGCCCAGGCCTTCGAGCGCTCCGGCATCCCCCTGGAGGCGATCGGGACGGCCATCGCGTCCGGTCATCTGTCGTTCGACTTCGTGGACCAGATGTTCGGCCACCACGCCCAGCTCACCGGCAAGACGTTCCGGGAGATCGCCGAGGAGCTCGGCCTCCCGCTGGACACGCTGACCCGCCTGTATGCGATGTGGGGCCTGCCCCGTCCGGCTCCCGAGGACGTGGTGCGCGAGGACGACGCCCCGACCTTCAGCGAGTGGAAGGCGCTCGTCCCGCCACAGGCGCTGAACGAGCAGCTGCTCACCCAGGGTGCCCGGCTGTTCGGTGAGGCCACCAGCCGGCTGGCCGACTGGGGCACGGCCGTCTACCGCGACTACGTCGAGGCGCCGATGCTGGCCGCGGGGATGAGCGCGCAGGAGACGATCGACGCCTCCAGCTCGTTCGGCAGGCTGGGGACCCCGGTGATGGAGCGCCAACTGTCCTGGCTGCTCGGCCGCAAGCTCGAGCACAACACCTTCCAGCTCATCGTCGAGCACGTCGAGAACGCGGTGGAGGCGGCTGGGGCGGCTCCGCCAGTGCTCACCCGGCCACCGGCCATCTGCTTCGTCGACCTGTCGGGGTACACCGCGCTGACCGAGGAGATCGGCGACCAGGCCGCGGCCGAGCGCGCGGGAAGGCTCGGGACGCTGCTCCAGGAGCTCGCCCACAGCCACGGCGGAAGCGTGGTCAAGCTGCTCGGCGATGGGGCGATGCTGCAGCTCCCCGACCCTGCCGAAGCGGTGAGGTGCGGGCTGGAGATGGTCGAGCAGGTCCAGGAGGCCGGGCTCCCGCCGGCGCGGGTGGGCATCGCATCGGGACCGGTCATCTTCCGGGATGGCGACTGCTACGGCCGGGTCGTGAACCTGGCCGCCCGCGTCATGGATCGCGCCCGGCCCCACCAGGTCCTGGCGACACCCGAGGTCGTGGCGGTCACGCCGAGGGAGCACGCCCGGTTCCAGGACCTCGGACCGGTCAGGCTCAAAGGGATCGCCGCTCCCGCCGAGCTCTCGGTCGCGTTGCCTCCTGGCTGACCAGAAACGGAGGAGATCCACCACGGCCGCATCCCAGGGGATCCTCCTCGACGTGGGCGGGGTGCTGCTCCCGACCCCCTGGGAGCTGCTGGAGGACCTCGAGGCCGCCCGGGTCCTTCGACCGGGTCCGTTCCCACCTCGGGCTGGCCCGGTGAGCCTCAGTCGGTCGCCTCGTGGCCGATGTGGCGGTCGACCTGGACCACCGTGCCGGTCCAGTCGCAGGAACGGCACCAGCAGTAGAAGACCCGGTCCTCGGCGGTCCAGTACTCGACCACCAGGCCGCCGGGGCCGGTGATGGCGGCGCCGCAGCGGGGGCAGTGCCGGGGGGCGTCGAGCAGGTGGCGCTCGGCGTCGCGGGCAAAGGTGGCCGTGGGCGGGGGCAGCGGGTGTGGGTCCTCGGGCAGCACCCCCGCCTCAGGCATCGGCCCGGACCTTGGCCGCCTCGGTGTGGAGTCGCAGCAGGTCCTCCAGCTGGGGCGAGTAGCGGGTGAATCCGAGGTTCATCCACTGCAGCGCGAAGTCGGCCCCGGCGCCGAACTTGTTCTTCTCGCACGGCAGGTCGATGCGCTGGTTGGCGGCGGGGTCGCGGACCACCGCGATCGGGTCGCGGCCGGCGGCCACCGCGGCCAGCTGCTGCTTGAACTGCTTGCGGAGCATGGCGATGCCGACGTCGGACCTGCCCAGGTGCTCGACGGTCCGGTCGGTGATCGGGCCCTGGGTGACCCAGGCCATGATGTCCTGGCCCTCGACATAGTCGACGATGTGGTTGCCGTGCTCGTCGCGCCAGGGCAGCTCGTAGTCGGGGATGGTGGCCTGCGACCCGGCCGGGGCGCCCGCCGGGGCGTGGACCGTGTAGAGCACGAACCAGGTGGTGGTGTCGTCGACCGGGACCCGGATCTGCATCTGCTCGATGCCGGCCCCGCCGACCCGCATGCAGTAGGGGAACACCATCGGGTGCCCGATGGCCCAGTCGTCGTCGTCCTCGGTGTGGCCCTCGAGCAGGCGGCGCTTGATGATGCCGTGCTCGAACTCGTCGAAGGCGACCTTGACGTGGCGGCGCTGGAACGACTTGGGGGCCTCGAACCCCATCCGTTGGCCGAGGAACTCGAAGTAGCGGCCGTGCAGCCACTCGACGTGATGGGGGTCGACGGCGTTCTCCATGATCTGGAGCCAGTTGCAGGGCAGCAGGGCGTGGCCGAAGTCTCGCACCCCCGCCATCACGTAGACGTCGTAGCGGGGGAGCAGCGGGGCCGGGTCCGGGCCGACATAGACCCAAACCATGCCGCCCAGCTCCTCGGCCCGACCGGTCCGGGCCCGGACCCGGTCCTTGAAGGTGGTCTTGTCGAGCTCGGCCGGCTGGTCCAGGCAGGTCCCGTCGCGCCCGAACAACCAGCCGTGGTAGCCGCAGCGGATGCCCTCGGGCTCGACGACCCCGTAGGCCAGCGACGCCCGCCGGTGCGGGCACTGCTCCTCCACCACCCCGTAGGACCCGTCCGGGGTCTTGTACAGGGCCCAGTCCTCGCCGAGGAGCCGGACCCGCTTGACCGGGAAGTCCTCCAGCTGGCGGGTGAAGGCCATCGGGTACCAGTAGCGGCGCAGGAGCTCGCCCATGGGCGTGCCCGGGCCGACCCGGGTGAGCTCGGCGTTCTGCTCGGCGGTCAGCATGGGCGCCTCCTAGTCTGCTTCGCGGAGGGTCCGGGGAACCCGGCCGGGTGCCCTGGTCAATCGAGGATGGTGACGGTGCCCTGGTTGCCATCGACGCGGATCCGCTGGCCGGTCTTGATGGTCTTGGTCCCGAACGCCGTCCCGGTCACGGCCGGCAGGCCGTACTCGCGGCAGACGATGGCCGCGTGGGCCATCATCCCGCCGACGTCGGTGACGGTGGCCCCGATCTTGCCGAAGATCGGCGCCCAGCTGGGGGCGGTCAGGGGAGCGACCAGGATCTCGCCCGCCTCGACCTCGCCGATCTGGTCGGCCGAGAAGATCACCCGGGCCGGTCCCTCGGCCACCCCCGGGGAGGCGGCGAAGCCCTTGAGGCCGCCGTCGCCGCCGCCGTCGCCGGCCCCCAGCCACTGCCTGACGCTCTCGCCGGTGATGCCCCAGAGCATGATGGTGAACGGCTCGGTCACCACCTCGGGCGGCCGGCCCAGGGCGGGTGGCGGCGACCAGGACCGCAGCGCGGTGAGGATGGCGCGGCGGCGCTCCAGCTCCCGGCCCCAGTAGGCCGGGCCCCGGGGCCGGGTCCCGACCGCCCAGGCGCTGTAGTAGTCCCACAGGGCCTCGGGGACCTCGTCCCGCTTGAGGAGGAAGATGTCGTCCCTGTCGCCGAAGAACCCCTCCTTGGTCAGGACGCCGCCGAGCTGGCGCATCTTGCGCCACAGCACCGAGTGGCTCCAGTGCTCGACGTAGAAGTTGTGGTTCTCGACGTAGGGGAACACCACCCGGGCCAGGCCGAGCTTCTGCTCGAAGGCGGCCCGGTCCTCGTCGGTGGCCAGCAGTTCGCCGTACTCGGCCACGATCCGGTCGCGCTCGGCCCGGATGGCCGCGATCGGCCGGCTGATGTCGGCGCCGGCCCGGAGCTTGGCGATGTAGTCGCGCACGAACCCGAAGGGGATCTCCAGGTGCTCCAGCCACACCTCGTCGGTGTGGTAGAAGCCGCTGCCCGAGGAGAAGTTGAACCACGGCTGGGCCGACGCCTCCCACTGCGACAGCCACGCCTGCCCGGCCTCGCTGCCCCGCAGGACCTCGATCACCTCGGTGGCCGAGGGCCGCTCGAAGGCGGCGTCGACCCGGGAGACGACGGCCAGGCGGGCCAGCTTCTTCAGCTCCTCGTCGGGCTGGAACAGATCCACCTCGACCCCGGCGACCATCTTGGCGATGGCCAGGTCGGGGATGCTGGGGAAGGCGTGCTTGCAGAAGCCGAAGAAGTCGAGGTAGGCGGCGTAGCCGAGGTTGAGGAACTCGAAGTGGTACTGCCACAGCTGCAGGGCCAGGTCGATCAGCCGGTGGTACTGGCGCTGCAGCTCGAAGCCGGAGCCGAGGCCGCGGCCCTCGGTGACGACGGCCAGGTCCTCGGCGTCGGGCAGGGGCTCGAACCGGAGCGCCTCCATCTCGCCGATCAGCGCGCGGATCTTGCCCATCCACTGCTCGTACAGCGTGGCCCAGTTCTGGAAGTAGAACCCGGCCCGCTCCAGGAAGTGGGGGACCCGGGCCTCGATCTCGGCCGGGTCGGCCACCCCGACCGGGGACAGGTAGGCGTAGCCGTTCAGGACCCGGAAGTCGACCCCCAGGGCGGGCGGGATCAGGTAGTGGCGGGTGTTGTACTGCGACAGCGAGGCCAGCGCGAACTCCAGGAAGGTGGCGTCCCAGGGGCTCAGGACCTCCGGCCAGTGGACCCCGTCCTGGAACCAGAACATCGAGTCCTCGTAGTCGCGCCGGTCGGTGCTGAACGGCAGCGAGTAGGTGTACAGCTCCTGCCACCCCTCGGCCCCCGCCGGGGTCTCGAGCTCGAAGGGGCTCGGGAACCGGTCCGCCATGGCCCTGTCCTTTCCGTCGAGGCCCGGGTCACGGCCCGGGCGAGTCCGAGCTTCCACGTGTGTGCGGCGGCGACACCAGGGTGGCGACGATGCTGGCCACCGGGTCGTCGGTCGTGGCCAGGGGCCTGGGTGCCTTGCGGCTCCAGACGGTCTCCGGGCGGGCCTGGAGCAGGGTGACGGCCTGCCCCGGGGGCAGGTCGGCGTCCAGCGCCCACTCCACGTCCTGGGGGCGGCGGTAGTGCCGCTCGGCCTGGCGGGCCAGCCGGGCCACCGCCTTGACCTGCTCGTCGGTGAGGCTGGGGGCGGTCCGCCGCGCCTGGTCGACCGGCACCCGCTCGACCCGGCCGCCCTGGCCCAGCCGGTACTCCACCGCCTTGTCGGAGATGGTGCGCTGCACGATCTCGCCCATGACCTTGTCGACCAGGAAGCTGTCGGGGGTGACCTCGCCGGACACGACGCTCTCGCCGAACCCCCAGGCGGCCTCGATCGCGACCTGGGAGCGGTCGCCGTCGCGGGGGTTGAGGGTGAAGGCCACGCCCGACGCCGCGGGCCGGACCATCTTCTGGACCCCGACCGACATGGCGACGACGTCGTGGTCGTAGCCCCGCTCGCGCCGGTAGGCGATCGCCCGGGCGGTGAACAGGCTCGACCAGCAGCGGCTGAGGTGGGCGAGCACGTCGTCGGCCCCCCGGACCCACAGGTAGGTGTCGTGCTCGCCGGCGAAGCTGGCGTCGGGCAGGTCCTCGGAGGTGGCCGAGGAGCGCACCGCCACCGGCACCGCCTCGCTGGCGCAGCGCTCGCACAGCTCCTGGTAGGCGGTCCGCACCGCCGTGGCCACGCCGTCGTGGAGCGGCACCTCCTCGATGAGGCGGCGGATGGCCGCGCTCAGCTCCTCCAGGGCGGCCGCGTCGCCAAGGTCGACCTCGCCCAGCAGCCGGCCGACCGCCCGCCGGACCCCGACGTGGCCGCGGACGGTGTGGTAGGCGTCGATCGTGACCGCGAACCCGGGCGGCACCGGCAGCCCGGCCGCCAGCAGCTCCCCGAGGCCGGCGTTCTTGGCGCCGAGGCGGGCCCGCTCGGCCGGGTCGTAGCGGTCCAGCCAGCACACGAAGCTCATCGGATGCCCTCCCACCAGTCGGGCGGCTCCGCCATCGGCGGGACCTGCACCTCCTGCACCCGGTTGCGGTAGGCGACCAGGGCCTCGCCGCCGCCCTCCTTGAGCTTCACCAGGACTTCCTCGGTGTTGTAGGGCTCGCCCGGGTCGTAGCCGACGGCCCAGGCGGCGAAGGCCCGGATGGGGCCGGAGTGGGTGGCGCACAGGATCCGGGCTCCCGGCGCCTCGTCGACCAGGCGCTGGAACCCGGACCAGAAGCGGCGCACGCAGCTGGCCGGCGGCTCGAAGTGGAGCATGGGGATGGTCATCCAGTGGTGGATGGGGTCGGCGCCGCCCTGCTGGACGTTCCAGAACCGGTCCAGCTCGACCAGCCACATCGGCCGGTCCCCGAGGCCGACCCGCTCGTAGCGCTCCATCAGGGCGTGGTACATGCGGAAGGCGCTGGTCACGTCGCGCAGGCCGTCGGGGGTGGCGACCTGGAAGTTGCGGAACTCGGCCATGGGTCGTGGCTCGGCCACCTTGGCGTCGCGGCGCCACAGGTCGAGGCCGTCGAGCAGGCCGCGGTGGAGGTGCTCGGCCGTCTGGCGGGCCCGGTTGGTGTCGGCACAGACGATCCGGACCTGCTCGCCGTCGCGGATGCCCTTGGACAGGTCGAAGCCGCGCCGGTGGGCCTGCCAGCCGCCGAGGGGGGTGAGGCCGCTCTCGGTGGAGTACCCCTGGGTCTCGCCGTGGCGGACGATGTGGACCTGGGCGGCGACCCGGAAGGTCCCGGCCGGGGTCTCGGGGACGATCTCCTTGGTCCGGGTGATCTCGGCCCAGGCGCGGGTGACCTCCAGCGGCTCGCCATTCCAGACCGGCGGGGGCGCGTCGGGGGCGTCCGGGTCGGCCCGCCGCTCCCGGAACCGGCGCAGGTACAGCGGCGTGGCGCCCTCGGCGTCCTCGGCCGCCGGGGCCTCCTCGGAGGCGGCCGCCCGGGCCCGCCGGCGCAGGTAGCTGGCCAGGTACAGGGGCGCGTCGGGCCGCTCGGTCCGCGGCAGCGGCGGGTCCTCGGCCACCTCGCCTCCCTCCCCTCGCTCAGCTGTGCACGGTCAGGAACCGCTGGTTGACGGCGCCCTCGTAGTAGAAGATGGCCCGGCCCATCTCGGCCTCGGTCCAGGTGACGGGCTCGTGGTCGGGGTCGACCCAGTAGCCGCCGGTGAACACCTCGTTGCGGTTGCCGGCGGCGTCGAAGAAGTAGACGGCGTATCCCCGGGTGGCCCCGTGCCGGGTCGGCCCGGCGTCGATCGGCACCCCGTGGTAGGCCAGGGTGTCGGCGGCGTTGCGCACCTCGTTCCAGTCGTCCAGCCAGAAGGCGAAGTGGTGCAGGCCGCCGTTGGGCCCGGTGACGAGCGCGACGTCGTGCGGGGTGTGCGACACCTCCAGCCAGGTGGCCAGCTGGTGGCCGTCGTCGGCCAGGATCTGCTCGGTCAGCCGGAACCCGAGGACCTCGCGGAAGAACCGGGTCCCCTCGTCCACGTCCTCGGCGGTGAGGAAGATGTGGTCCAGGCGCGGCGGGGCGATCCCGACCAGCCCCAGCGGCCGCGGCGGCGGGTTGGTCCGGGGAAGCAGGTTGCCGACCTTCTCCATGCCCCACACCAGCTCGCAGCGGTGCCCGGTCGGGGTCTGGAAGCGGATGGCGTCGCCGTGGCCGGGGGCCAGCTCGCCGCGGGCGTGGCGGGTCACCAGACCGCCGTCCCGCTCCACCGCCCGCTCGAAGCGCTCCAGGTCGTCGGCGTGCTCCACCTTGAAGCCCATGTGCTCCAGGCCGTAGGTGGCCGCATAGCGCAGGATCACCGAATGGTGCTCGTGCTCGTCCCAGCACTTGAGGAACACCCGCTCCGGCTCCCGGCCCGTCTCCAGCAGCCCCAGCACCTCGGTGTAGTAGGCGGTGGCCAGCTCCAGGTCGGGCACGCGGACCTCGACGTGCGACAGGCGCAGGATGCCCATCTCAGGTGTGCACCTTCATGAACCGGTCGTTCAGGTCGCCCTCGTAGTAGAAGATCGCCCGGCCGATGTTGTCCTCGGTCCAGGTGATGGTGGGGAAGTCCGGGTCGGGCCGGTAGCCGCCGGTGAACACCTCGTTGCGGGTGCCGAGCGGGTCGAAGAAGTAGATCGTGTTGCCGCGGGTGATGCCGTGACGGGTCGGGCCGACGTCGATCTGGACGCCGTTGTAGGCCAGGATGTCGGCCGCCTTGCGCACCTGGTCCCAGTCGTCCAGCCAGAAGGCGAAGTGGTGCAGGCCGCCGTTGGCCCCGGTGACCACGGCCAGGTCGTGGGGGGAGTGCGAGCGTTCCAGCCACACGCCGATCTGGTGGCCGTTGCCGTCCAGCAGCTGCTCGGTCAGCCGGAACCCCAGCACCTCCATGTAGAAGCGGGTCGCCTCGCCCACCTCCTCGGCGGTGACCAGGACGTGGTCGATGCGGGGCGGGGCGATCCCGACCAGCCCCGGGGGCGGGAAGGGGGGCGGGTTGACCTTCGGGAGCAGCCCGCCCACCCGTTCGACCTCGCGGACCAGCTCCATCAGCTGCCCCGAGGGGGTCTC
>Ga0075424_100005240_pt1 | contig 12353 bp, 10 predicted proteins | sample SoiMethybrSBSTD3_FD_75301 | JGI IMG/M metagenome (GOLD analysis project Ga0075424, IMG submission 75301) | Bulk soil microbial communities from a Populus tree surrounding site in Tennessee, USA - Soil MetaG P. TD hybrid SBSTD3 | ecosystem: Environmental > Terrestrial > Soil > Tree plantation... | reverse complement strand
ATTATTCAAACCGGCGGATTGCCTGAACGGCTCGGAGCGCTGAAAGCCGGCGCGGTCGACGGCGCCATTATCACCGGTGACACCGCTCTCGAAGCCGAGAAGTTGGGTTTTCACAAACTTATCGATCTCTCGCAGCTGCCGGTCCGGTATCCGAGCAGCACCATCATCGTCAGCAAATCGTTTTTGACGACAAAACGGGATACGGTAAAAAGATTTCTGCGCGGCTGGATCGAGGGCATTAAAATCGCCAAAACCGACAAAGAAACCACCATTTCGGTCATGCAAAAATTTCTCAAGACCAGCGACCGCTCTCTTCTTGAGACGATTTTTGAAGTTTACAAGTCCGTTCATGAAAGAGTTCCGACACCGGATCCCAAGTTAATGGCCGTCGCGCTCAAACAACTCGCCGCCAGTGTGCCGCAAACAAATCCGCTCAGGATCGAAGATTTCACCGACCAAAGCTTGATCAACGAGCTAGAGAGCGAAGGATTTATCAACAAAGTCTACGAAAACCGCTGATGGGTGCGAGGGAGCAGCGTGAATCTCTGCTCCTATCCGGAAAGATTTCTCCCTGCGGTCGAAATGACAGCAATACCAAATTCATTCTGTCAAATTCTGTTTGCTGCTGCCCTGCAACGGCGCAGTAGACGGGGTTCGCCCAGTCTACCGACGAAGTCGGTAAATGCTTCGGCAGGTCCGCGCCAGCGCAGCTCGTCGATGTTGCTGAACAGCGGCTCATCGGCTCTTAGGGTAGCCAAGCGCTTGAACAACAGCGCAAGCTCTCTGTTATTCCCCAGTAACGCGGCGGGAAAATTTTCGATAACGCCGTGGCTATTCAGCAGGCGCGCTGCGCCGACAGGGCCGATTCCCGCTATGCCCGGGTAACCATCGGCGGCATCGCCGACGAGCGCGAGAAAGTCTGGAATGAGCGCGGGCTCCACGCCGAACTTCTCGCGTACGCCGACGGCATCGCGGATTTTGTTGCTGCGGCGATCCATCTGCACGACGCGGTCTTCACGCACGCACTGCGCCAAGTCTTTGTCAGGAGTCCAGATGCAGATCTTTTGCGCTCGCTCATCTTGAAAGGCAATGTTTGCGGCGGAGGCAAGCGCATCGTCAGCCTCAAGCTCGATCATCGGCCATACCACCACACCCATCGCCGCGAGGCCGTCTTCCAGCGGGTGGAATTGCGCGAGCAGAGCGGGGTCGATGCCAGCGCCGGTTTTGTAACCGGGCCAAAGCGCGTTGCGAAAAGATTCAATCACGTGATCGGTCGCGACGCCGATATGGGTCGCGCCCGTTTCAATCATCTGCAAAACCGTGTTGAGCACCCCGACGACCGCACCATAGGGCCGATCTTCGCCGTTGTTGAAGCGTCGAAGGCCGTAGAAGTGCCGGAACAACTCGTACGTGCCGTCGATTAAATGAACGACGAGGTGATCGTTATGCGCCGAATTATTATTCATCGAAATTCTAGACTCTGACAATCAGTCCGCCGCAATGATTACTCATGCAATGGATGTCTACAGATGTCGCAACAGGTCACCGATAAACGGCGTCGATAAATCCGTTTTGCTGGAGCTGCCGCACGATGTCCGTATCGACGAAGTTCTCCGGCTTGTAACTCTTGGCCTTGGGAACTTGCGTGGCGATTTCGTCGAGGATCGGCTCAATCCCCTCAAGCGCCGGATACGGTGTTTTTTCATAGAGCGCAGAAAACACCCGATAGGTTTCCTCGAGGATCTCGCGATCGCTCGAGCGCAGCATTTTACCGAGCGTTTTGATCGCAAATTCTCGGTCGGTTTTCACCCGATGAACGCCCTCGATCACTCCCTTGGCGAATTGCAGGAAAGTGTCGCGGTCACGGCGTAGCAGGCTTTCACGCACCACGATGACCGTGGTCGCGTATTTGAATTCTTGGCCGAGATTCGCCAGCTCATTGAAGCCGAACTTCTTTCGGCCGATGTAAGCGCGCGGCGGATCGAGGACCGCAGCATGGATGCGGCGCTTTTCCAATGCCGCGAGACTTTCAATATATCCACCGGTGGCCAAAAACTTTACGTCAGATTCAAGTCCCCACTTTTTCAGCAGCCGCTGTGTTAACAGGGTCGGCGACCCGCCCAAGGCGCCGACGCCGATGTATCTGCCTTTGAGGTCGGCGGGGCTTTTAATCTCGGGAGCGGCAATCACGGAAAGGGTGAAGGAATTGAGGAGTCCCATGATAATGATCGGATCGGCGCCTTCAATCCTCGCTCTTACCGGCGTGGTTCCCGACAAACTTGCGGCCAGCGTGTCTCCCGCCAAGATGAGCTGCACCTGGCGAGAAGCCGACTGCAGGCCGAGGAGTTCGACGTTGAGTCCATACTTGGAAAACAAACCCGCGTCGCGCGCAGCCCAGAGCGGTAGCTGCGCAGAACCTAAACTCAAAGATATGCGGAAGGGTTTAAGGTCTTGACCATCGGCAGCTGACAATAACCCGTATAACAGCGCGCTGATCAGCGCCGAACAAATTTTCCATCCTTTGTGACCGGACACGCGGGCGCCTCAGCAGTTACTTGGAAAGTCCAAGCTCCAAAAAGAATTTTTCGGCACCCGGATGTAACGGAATAGCCAAGCCACGGAGTCCAGTTGCCGGGGACTCACCGCGAAATCCATCGTTCATCTTCTGTAACTCGGCCATGCGCGAGTAAACGATCTTGAGCATTTGATAAACCACGTCGGGATTTGTATCGTCGCGCGCCACTAACGGTCCGGGTAGGCCGATTGCTCGCGCAGAACGGGGATAATCCGGATAGAAGGTCTTGATATCAATATCGACATAGAGCGGAGAGCGCTTTTGCAGTGCCTGAACTCCCGCGGCATCCAACGGAATAATTTTCAATGTCCGCCGCCTGACCATTTCGCTGTAGGCCGGTACGGGCAAACGCGCAATGCTGAATACCGCATCAATTTCTTTCTTATCGAGCGCATCGCGCGCTTTGTCCGTATCGCCTCGGACGGCTGTCACGTCGCTCGTGATGCCGTAAACATCCAGAATCTGCTTGCCGATGACGGCAGAGCCCGTGCCGCCGCCGTACACAATCTTGCGTCCTTTCAGATCCGAGATCGATTGAATACTGGAATCGGGATGAGTGTAGATGAACATCAGACTGAAACCGAAACTCGCGACGTGCCGAATTCGGCTTTGCGGCCGGCCCTGAAACTCGCCGGTGCCGTCATAGGCTTCTTTGACCGATTCCGCCGTGCTAGTGCCAAACGATGCACGCCCATCGTTGACCGAAATCATGTTGCTCGGCCCGCCTTCGGACGGTAGGGTGACCAGAGTGAAATCGGTGGCGTATTGGTTCACCAGATTGGCGAAGTAAAGCATATTGACATATACACTGCTGTTGAGTCCCGAAGTGTGAATCGTGTATTGGTTGTCGGCCGCGAAAACGGTGCCGGCACCGATTAGCTCCTGTAAGGAAACAATTAGGAGCAAAATATTTTGTATGCGCATGGGGAGTTTCTCGGTTTCAACTTTAATAGAGAGAGCGCAGGAGCAAGTCAAGTTCAGAATCCGAAGCACCTTTGACGCACGCTGAGCGTCATTTCGCCAGACTGAAAGGGGGAAAATATGTCGTCGCAGTTTATGCAATCGATGGCGGTCTTGGAGGGAGCACGCGGCGCTTTGAGAGTGGGGGCTGTCAGCAAGGGTGAGAGGGTCGGATTCATTTGCGATCTCCGGGTCGAGCCCGATGTCATCTATGCGTTCTTCACGGCCGCCGGCGAAATCGGCGCAACGCCGTTTTTGTGTATGGTGGATCGCGGCAGAGGCTACGGCCCGCCGGATGAATTTGTCGAAACCATCAAAACGGCGAACGTTCTGTATTTTTCCTGGGAGATGGCGAACTCCCTGGTGATCAAAGCCCTGCGTCAAGAGCGGGGAATTCGATGCGTCGGATTTCCACATTGTCGGACGGCCGCCTTGCTGGCCGATGATGCGGTGCGTTTTCCGCTCGATGTGCTCTCCGCGTTGTATCCGAAGACGTGGGATGTGTTTCGCTGCGGCAAAGACGTCGATGTCCACATCACGGATACCAAAGGAACCGATTTTCGAGTCACGCTCACGAAACAGAATATTGAAGAGAAGTTTTCTCAGGACCCCCGCTATTCCGGTCAGATCGTGGCCAACAAACCGGGCTTCGTCAGCCATCTGCCCGTCGGTCATGGGCCAAATGTTTTGAGCCCCTCCGAGCCGCACAATTCTACCAGCGAAGGAATCATTCGCCTCGATGCTTTAACCTTGGCACCCGGGGTCTATCGGGGCTGGTCGGGCGATTCCGCATACCAGGAACCCGTAACCTGCCACATGAAACAAGGGCGTATCGTCTCGATTGAAGGGGGTAAAGAAGCGGATATGTTTCGCCGCGTGATCGAAGAAGATCTTGACAACGTTTGCCAGCTTCGGGAAATCGGCGTCGGCCATAACCCGAAAGTACCGACGTTTCGCGGCGAGCGCGGTTACCACGGCGCGAATCATGCGGGCGCGGTTCATTGGGGGTTTGGCGGCGGCCATCAAAAAAAACGCATTCACGTGGACGCGATCATCTTTCAAACCACGGTTCGCGCCAATGGCACTGCCATCATCGATCGCGGGAGACTCAAAGCGCTCGATGATCCCGAGGTGCGACAACTGGCAAGCAAATACGGTGATCCTGATCGCGTGTTGGCCGAAGCTCTATAGAGCACGAGTCAGCTAGCCGCATATGAATGAATACTGTCCAGAAAGCGCAACATTGTTGACACGCGGTTTCGGTTATCGCTAATCTCCGCCTGGCGAATAGTACTTTCATGTGAGGAACCGGATGGGCGCGCGACTATTGGTCATCTTTTTTCTCGGGGTAATTCTTATTGGCACTGGAGTGCGCGACGGCGCACCGCAAAGTCCGCCTGTCTATCTCCAGCTCAGCCCGACGGTCAAAGCAGTATTGTATTCACCCGATGAGAGTGTCAAAGCGCGAGTCGCCGTCGTTAACATGCATGAAGACGGCAACCGCCTGAACGATATCGCTTGCACCGAGCTAGTTCAGCGCGGTTTTTACGTGCTCTGCATGAACGGTCGCTCCGACAATAATGAAGCATTGGATTATTGGAACGATCTACCCCTCGATGTCGCCGCAGGTGTGAAATATCTGAAGGACACGGTAAAGGCACAGAAAATCATTCTTTACGGCGGAAGCGGCGGCGGTCCCCTGATGAGTTTCTATCAAAACATCGCGCAAAACGGCTCCTCGGTGTGTCAGGGCGCGAATAAACTAATTCCCTGCGGGAACCAGCTCGCCAATTTGCCAGCGGCGGATGGAATCATCTTACGTGACGCTCATCCGGGTACGGCGGTAAATACGCTGCGCTCGATGAATCCATCACTGCAGCGCGACGACAAGCCGCGGGAGATCAACGCTACCCTCGATCCATTCAGCGCCAAAAATGGTTTCAATCCGAGCGGGCCGAGCCATTACACGCACGAGTTTCAGGAACGCTACTTCAAAGCCCAGGCGGCACGCATGAATCGACTGGTCGAGGCAGCGCTGCAGAAACTGCGCACCATTGAGGCCGGCAAATACTATTACAAGGACGACGATGTCTTCGTGATCCATGGCAGCGAGGCCGCGCGGCTCTCGGAAATGGATCTAACCATTCATTCGGGCACGGTGAAGCCGCAAAAGCTTCTAAAGAACGATGGCACGATCGTAACTGAAGTCGTCAAAAGTGTGCGTCCCGCTGATGGCAAAAACCCGGAGCGGGCAAAATCATTTTACGACGGATCAAAAATGCTTACGGTAAGGTCTTTTCTCGGTACGCGGGCGGTCCGTGCCAAGCACTCGATGGACGATATCGATTATTGTTCGAACAACAACTCGACGCCGTGTCACTTGCAGAGGATCACCGTGCCGATCCTGATCCTCGGCATGGGCGGCCATTATTTTTTGCGCGATAATGAGACTCACTATGAAGTCTCGGCCAGCCCCGACAAAGAATACATCGTCATTGAAGGCGCTTCTCATGGAATCCGTCCCTGCAAACCCTGCGAGACCACGCCGGGTCAGTATTCCAACACGGTCAAGAACACATTCGACTACATGCAGAAATGGATCAACGCACGGTTTTAGCTCTAATCGATATTACCAAGGAGTTCAGATGGATCAGACAATTCAAATCATTGATGGCGACGGACATATTTTCGAGGATGGTGACGGAATAGCGCGTCATTTTCCATTTAGCGCGGCCGGTGGGCGTTTGCGCAGCGGCGTATTTCCGCTGAATAGCCACATTCAATATTCGCTAACGCGACGGCCGCCCGGCGCTTTCGCGACCACACCGGACGGTCGATTTGAAAATCCCGGTCCTGAGGGATGGGTCCGTTTTATGGACCAAGTCGGAATCAGTCGCGCCGTGCTATTTCCTACAGCGGGGCAACGCATCGGACGTATTGTCGATCGCGATTATGCCGTCGGCGCGGCGCGCGCGTACAACGATTGGTTGGCGGAAACATATCTGCGGCGGGATGCACGGTTCAGGGGTATTGCTCTCGTGCCGATGCATGACACGGAGGCAGCACTGGAAGAGTTGCATCACGCCTACAGCGAGTTGGGGATGTGCGCTGTCTTATTTCCAGCAACGGGCGTGCACTTAAATCTCGGCGCCAAGCCATACTGGCCGGTCTATGCCGAGGCGGCTCGCCTCGGTTGTCCGATTGTGGTTCACGGCGGCGGCCACTGGGATCTGGGTATGGAAACCATGAACGTGTCCACCGGCGCCAATGCGATCGGCCACCCGATGTCCCTGGCGATCGCTTTGGCGGAGATGGTACTCAATAATCTGTTCAATCGCTACCCCGGACTGCGGGTCGCATATCTCGAAGGCGGGCCGATGTGGTTTCTGATGGCGCTCGAACGACTTTCGCGGTCTTTTGAAGCGGGCACGCCGGTAAACCCACGCGGTGAGTTGCTAACCTTGCCGGCAGGCGAAACCGTGACCGATTACATTCGGGAGCTGGTCGAGGAAGGGCGGTTGGTGGTTGGAATCGAAGGAGGAGAAAACGACCTTCCGTATGCGATTCGAGTAGCAGGTGAAAAAGCGTTCATGTTTTCGTCCGATTTTCCCCACGAGGTCAACGTCCAGACTGTGAAGAAGGAGATCCATGAACTCTGCGAGCGCGAAGAAATCAGCAGCGCCGCGAAACAGGCGATTTTATGCGACAACGCCGGACGGTTTTACGGTTTCGGGCAGATCGCGAATTAGAGTTACAGCCCGGCTGTGAAACCGGATAGTCTCGCGGATTATCGACGAAGAATTTTGCCTAACAACGCCGCATCACCATGGACGTGATGACAAAGCCGCTCGACGTCGGTTCATGACTTCTTTGCTCCATTGTGGATTGGCCCATCGCTTCAGTTTCATGAAAATCTTGCTTGTACGAACCGCCTCGGCTTGTCCGCCCTAGATCCGGGAATCACGAATTTTCTTCAATCTCATCCGCCGGCAGTTTTCGGCATACCGAGCCGCCTCTCCGCTTGTAGGTTTTGTCTCCGGCCGGCCAGCCATCGCTCTCGAGGGTGTCTAATCGGAGCGGTCTAAGCATGGCACCAGCCTTTGTCAAGGCACTTGACGGGTGCGCAGGCGTACTTACATTCCAAGCATAAGCATAAGGAGGATGAATGATATGGAACTGGTTAGATGGGAACCGTTTACGGGTTTTGGAAATCTGCACTCGGTATTGAACGATTGGTTCGATAATGACGTTGATCGCTCGCCGGCGCAGGCAAAAGCCTGGTATCCTGCAGTGGACGTCTTGGAAGGAAAAGACGCCTACGTAATTCACGCGGAGCTTCCGGGTATGAAAAAGGAAGACATCCACGTCGAACTAAAGGACGGAAACTTGGTGCTCAGTGGCGAACGAAAAGCCGATACGCTAACCGACGGCGTGAAGTACCGCCATGCCGAACGGGTAGCCGCAAAGTTCTGGCGCTCGTTTAGCCTGCCTGAGATGATCAAATCGGACGGCATCGAAGCCGCTTACAAAGACGGCGTGCTGGAAGTGAAGATCCCGAAGGCTGAAGAAGCGAAGCCGCGACAGATCGAGATTAGCGTTCACTAACCGAACCGCTGGACTCGAAGCAAAAAGGGAGGCAATTCTGCCTCCCTTTTTTTGTCGTCATCGATTCGAGAATCATTTCATTTTTTTGTCGATTGATGCCAGCAGCGGCGGCAGTGACGGGCGGCGAACGCTTTGCGGCCGCTGCACGCCGGACATTGATAGGCTCGTGGATTCTTGCGGCTTTTTTCGATCAGCTTTAGCGGCGTCAGCTCTAACCGCAATTCACGAATCTGTTTATCATTGGCTCGTTCGGGACATTCGCGGCGTCCTCTAAGCCAAGGCCAGAAAAAGGGCACGTGGTTCGGCTTGGTGACCGAAATGATTCGAAGCTGCCGCAGTGTTCCGCAGCCGAACTGCTTTTGTAGCTCGGCGCATTTCATCAACGCCATTCCGCTCATCTTCATCGGACACCACACCATTCCACTCGGATACCCCCATTCATCAAGCGCTGTCCGATCATCATTGGGGCGCTTGTTGAATCCGGCGCTTCGGATCACGTTCGGCATTGTATCCCAGTATGCGCAAAATCTTTGCGATAACAAGACAAAAATAAATATTGAAGAAATCCTGCGGCGGGCAGCCTCTGAAAAATTCCAAAATCAAGCCATCGCGACATCGTCAAACACCGAGCCCTCCCGAACGCGCAGCACTCGAGATGCGCAGTCACGCGCGAATGCTTCGTCATGGGTAGCAACCAGTAGAGTACGTCCTTCTCTCGTTAACCCACAGAGAAGGTCGCGAAGCTCCGCGCGGCGATTCGCATCGAGGGACGCCGTCGGCTCGTCCAGTAATAACAGCGGCGGATCAACCGCAAGGGCACGGGCGATCGCAACACGCTGTGCTTCGCCGCCCGAAAGCTCGTGTGGGAGCGCGTGCGCCCGATGTTCAACCCCGAGTGCTGCAAGTAGTACGAGAGCGCGGTTTTCCGCCTCTCGTTGGGCCATTCCGCGCGCGTAAACCGGAGCAAGCCAGACGTTTTTGAGCACCGAAAGGTGTTCGAAGAGATGATGAAATTGAAAGACCATGCCGACTTTGGCGCGGAGATCGCGAAGCGTTGCGGCTGGATGACCGTTTGCGCCGTTCAAGGTGATCTCTTCGACTTGCACGATTCCTGACTGAAATGCTTCAAGCCCGGCAATGACACGGAGCATAGTTGTCTTACCAACGCCTGACGGACCCATTAGGGCAACCAATTCGCTACGGTGAACGTCGAAACTGACCCCGGCGAGTACTTGCCGGCCACTTCGAAGCAGCCTGACTTCTTGCAGACGCAGCATGCAGCGATTCATACCGTGGAAAATCTCCAGCGCTGTTCGAGCCGACGCGCCAGTGTCGCGAGCGGTAGCGACATCGCCAGATAGAGCGCAGCGCAGAGCAGCCCCGGCATGACCCAGCTACCGATATTCGTGGCAAAAATTTGCGTCTGTTTTGTGAGCTCGAAAACCGTGAGGACCGAGACCAATGAAGAGTCTTTCAACAATGCGATAAAATCATTGGTCATCGGCGCCAGCGCGAAGCGCAAAGCCAACGGGCCGCGTACGAGCGTCATCACACGGCTCTCGCTCAAGCCCAGAATACGCGCGGCCTCGAGTTGCCCCACCGGTACGGCTTGCAATGCGCCGCGATAAATTTCGCTTTCGTATGCAGCATAGTTCAGGCCGAGACCGAGGAGCGCCGCGCCAAATGCCGGGAGCCGGATCAAATCAGCGATGCCGTAATAGAGAACGAAGAGTTGGAGCAGGATCGGCGTGCCGCGCATGACCTCGACGTACCCGGTTAAAAGCATGCGCATGACGCGATTGCCATAGACCCGGCCGGTGGCGATCGAAATCCCCAGAATAATTGCCAGAGCCATTGCCAAGCAGGAAAGCACAATCGTCACCACTGAGGCTTGAAGAAGCGAGGGTAGATAACGTAAGATCGCTGTCCATGCCGTGAGTGCCATAGGGGCCGCTTCAAACCCGGTCACGGCGGGCACAGGTTGCGCCGAGAGTAGTCGAGCATAGAGCCGCGGCTGGTCATCATTCCAAACGCGCCATTTGCGGAAAATTCGTTCCAAGGTGCCATCACGCATGGCAGCACGCAAAATGTCATTGATCTGATCGCGAAGCGCGCTGTTGCGCGCCGCCAAAATGCCGACGTAGTGGCCGACGGCGACGCTTCGGGGCTGAATGGCGAAGCCGGACAATGCACGAGCGCGCCGCTCCGCTAACACGTTGTCCAGGAGCACGGCATCGATCCGGCCGATCACAAGATCACTATAGGGGTGAACATCGTCGTCGTAGGAAACAGGGTGAACACCGAACTCACGTTCGGCGTTGAGCAAGATCTCGTACGCAATCGTCCCACCGAGAGTTCCCACTCGCTTGCCTTTGAGATCGGAGAGAGTGCGATAGCGTTCGCGGTCGGCAATGCGCACGCTTAAGACTTCGCGAAACTCATAGTAGGGGATCGTTGGCGCCATCGCGGCGCGCCGCGCGGGCGTATCTTCGGCACCGCTGAGGCCAATCTCGGCATCGCCCCGCTCGATGGATTGATCGATCGAGCTGAAAGTGATGTTGATGAACCGCGGTTCGCGATTTAGCTTTCGTGCAATGAGCTCGGCGATTTCGACATCGAAGCCGATGAGCCGATTGGGCTGAGCGGGATCAGCTTCGACGAAGGGCGCGCCGCCTTCTGGATCGCCCGCCCAGCGAAATTCGCCCACTGACTGCGCAGCAACGAAATTGATCGGTTGAAAAAAAACCGCGGCCGCAAGGCAGACGCTGCGAAGGAAACGTGATCGGGAAAGGATGAATGGAAAAATCGATTCAGCTGTAGGGGAGCGACAACAGCATTGAAAAAACAAAATGGCCATCGATTGGGCGCAATCTAGCGACGGCCGATCTCGATGTCAATCTCGTTTTCAGTGGGAAAAAGACGGGTATCAAACTGCTGCCGGCGCAAGCGGCTCGCCAGCGCTGTTCGGACCGCGAACGTGTGTATGTGCTCGATGGGAAGCTAGGCTACTTTTAAACGCTTGAGGACGGAATCGTTGCCGATGACATGGAATTCCATGTAATCGATGAGACGGCGCGCGACGAAGAAATATCTTTGCAATTGTTCCACCGACGATTGATCAGCCGATCCGCTCGATATCGGATTGCTAATGGCGGCTGCCTTTCTCGACCGATAGGATTCAATCTCTTCGACCAGTCCTTGCAACGCTGGCGGCAAGATCTCCCAAACGCCCGTGGAGCGGCACATTGACACTAATTGGCTATGATCATGTTCACGGGGTAAGCTACCGTGGTTTTCAATCAGGGCGGCTTTAATCGCCTTTTCCACGGCGTCGGCTAACTTATCGAAGTCACTGAGTGCGGCGTTCTGCCCGCCGATCTCCTCAGGAACCGACCGAACCTTGTCTCGCGCCTCACGCAACCACGGCTCCGCGTAAAAACCCATCCAATCCTCCGGCAGCTCACGTTGATTTTGCTAGATATGATAAGGGCGTAGCGGTTTTTTCGCAAGCAAATGGTTTTTGTGCTCGTGTTACCAAACAGCGGCAAAAGGCAGCCGGAAAACCGTAGATCCGTATGTGTGCCAGACCTTCGATGCGATCACGCAATTACTGGAAACAAAAAAGCCCCCGGCCTTCCGACCGAGGGCTTTTTGATCATGCTCCGCTCTGTTGATCAGGCCGCAGGCCGTGATCGCATTGCTTCAACTAGCGGACGGTACTTCTTGTTCAGTTCCATCCAGTGGGCGGCGCGTCCCTTGGCTTCCGCAAGCTTGGCTTCTGGAAAGGTAACGAAAGGCACCCGGGTTGGGCCCACTTTGCAATAGTCCGCGAACTCTTGCGGCCGCTTGTTGCCCGAGCCGGGAACCGGCTTACCGGCGCCTACACCGCCAAGATCCTCTATCACTTCCATCGCCTTTTGATTGTCGCCTTTACGCACCTGCTCCAGTAGGTAAACAATCGGCCACGGGCCCATCCAAACTTCCGTTGACCAGCATCCCGCCGCGCCCATCGCATAGTACGGGTACAATTGGGTCTGATTCACAAATACGCTGATTTTACCCGCCACGATCCTTTGCAGGTTCATGAATGCCTGGGTCGTGCGGTGACTATCTTTCATCCCGATGATGTTCGATTTTTTCACCAACTCCTTAAACGCAGCCACAGGAATCGTAAACTTGTGATTGTCAGGGTTATGATAGACGACGATGTTCA
>Ga0075424_100005239_pt1 | contig 12355 bp, 15 predicted proteins | sample SoiMethybrSBSTD3_FD_75301 | JGI IMG/M metagenome (GOLD analysis project Ga0075424, IMG submission 75301) | Bulk soil microbial communities from a Populus tree surrounding site in Tennessee, USA - Soil MetaG P. TD hybrid SBSTD3 | ecosystem: Environmental > Terrestrial > Soil > Tree plantation... | reverse complement strand
TCGACGCTCACGGCGCAGCAGCCGGAGAACAACATCGTCCGCGTCGCCATCCAGGCGCTGTCGGCAGTGGCCGGTGGCGCGCAGAGCCTGCACACGAACAGCTACGACGAGGCGCTCGCGCTGCCGTCGGAGCACGCCGCGCACATCGCTCTCCGCACGCAGCAGATCATCGCCGCGGAGGCGGGCACGATCGACACCGCCGACCCGCTCGGCGGCTCCTACTACGTCGAGGCGTTGACCGACGAGCTCGAGGCGCGCGCCTCGGAGCTGATCGCGCGGGTGGACGAGGCGGGCGGCGCCGTCGCGGCGGTCGAGTCCGGCTTCGTGCAGGAGGAGATCGAGCGGGCGGCATTCGAGTTCCAGCAGCAGGTCGAGGCGCGCGAGCGCGTCATCGTCGGCGTGAACGCGTACGCGGAGGAGTCGGGCGAGCGCATCGAGCTCCTGCAGATCGACCCGGCCGCGGAACGGCGTCAGCTCGAGCGAACCGCGAAGGTGCGCGCGGAGCGGAACGCGGAGGACGCGGCGGCGGCGATTGCGGCCGTGGGCGAGGCTGCTCGCGGCGACGCGAACCTGCTCCCGCCGATGCGCGAGGCGCTGCGGGCGCGCTGCACGGTCGGCGAGATCTGCGAGGCGCTGCGCGAGGAGTGGGGGATGTACGACGCGGTGCGGGCGCGCGCCTGACGCTTAGCCGAGGCCGAGAGTGTGGTTCGTCCCGACGAACACCGCACTCCCGCCGAAGTCTGAGCGCGAGAGCGCATTGACGCGCCTCACGATGCCCGCGCCGGACGTCCGGCGCGGCACGCCTCCGACCAGGCGCAAGGGCAGAAACCGTCCTGAGACGACCGTTCCGTCGCTGCCCAGCGTCACGACGAGGATTGCGCTCTGGCCGAGGACGCCCTCCGTCGAGAGCGCGCGGCTGCACATGGCGAAGTTGCCGAGCGAGTAGGCGATCAGGGCGTTGTTGAAGAGCTGAAGCCCGCGCAGTACGTGCGGGCCGGAGGCGAGGACGAGATTTGCACCCGCGGTCACGAGCGCGTGTGTGAACCGTCGTGCGTTGCCGCGGTTCTCTCCGAGGTAGTACTCGGTGCCGTGCGGAACATGCTGGTGGTCGGTGCCCTCGGCGCCCGCGTGGAGGACCGCGACGACCAGGTCGGCCCGTGCCGCGGCCTTCCGTACGAGCTGCTGCGCCGCGGGAATGTCGGTCAGGCTCTGCGCCCACGGGTACGGCGCGAAGCCGAGGATGGCCACGCGCACCCCGTGAGAGCGGAGGACGGTGATCTGGTGCGGCCGGCCGCTCCACCGCAAGTGATAGCGGGAGAGAGCCCGCAAGGTCTGCTGCTGGCCCGAGGCGCCGTAGTCGAACGCGTGGTTGTTGGCGACGTTCACGTCGTCGAAGCCCGCGCCGCGGAGGAGGGCAGCCGACTGCGAAGGCGCCTGGAACGCGAAGCAGCCGGAGCTCCCAGCCTTGCACTTCGACGATCCGCCCGAGCCAAGCGTCCCTTCGAGGTTCCCGATCGCGACGTCGGCTCGGCGGAGCTGTCGCCGGACACCTGCGAACTCCGAGGCCGGGGGCTGCCCGAGCAGAGCGATGTCACCGGCGAAGGCGATCGTCACGCGAGCAGACGGCGCCGCCGACCGGGCCGAGGAGACAGGGGAGGTCAGCTGAAGCAGCGCGCATAGCGCGAGGGCTGCAAGTCCGAACCTCGGAAGGCCGCTGCGCACTCGGCGAGCATACGCCGCTAGCCGGTCCACCAACCGGGCACGATCTCCCCGTCGTTCTCCTCGCCGATCGGCGCCCCGAAGGCGATCAGCGTGATCCCGTCGGAGCCGGCCTCGAGGTTGCGCATCACGCCGGGGCCGATGCGCAGGATGTCCCACTGTCGTAGGTCGTGCACCTCGTCGTCGAGCTTGATCCGGCCCGAGCCCTCGGCGATCACGTAGATCTCCTCCTGCTGCGAGTGCGTGTGCCCGAACGGCGTGCGCAGGCCGGCCGGCAGCTTCTCGACACCGACGCCGCCGACGGAGCAGCCGAGATGTCGCTTGGGGAAGCGGACGTCCATGCCCTCCGGCATCTGGAACTTCGGGGCGACGTTCTCGACGTCGCCGAGGTTGACGATCGTGTAGTCGCTCATGTCCAGGAGGCTACGTCGTCGAGCAGTTCGTCGAGCGGCAAGGCGGCGCCTTCGGCTCGAAGCTCCTCCGTGCGCTCCGGGCCGAGAGCCTGGACGATGTACTCCCTGACGCGTTGCTGCACTTCCGCTTCATCCGGGCTGGGAATGGCGCCGATCTCGGTGAAGAGCTGTTCCGATGCGCCGAGGAGCGTCGCTGCTCGCGCGGCGTCCTCCTCGAGCATCGCGACCTCGGCGAACCCGCCCAGGCAGTACGCGATCACCTCGCGGTAGCCGAGCCGCCGCCCGATCGTCAGGCTCTCCCGCAGGGACTCCAGGCCTTCCTCGAGCCGACCCAGGACGAGCTCCGACCGTCCGAGGTTGTGGAGGTTGACCGCGGTCCCGTCCTCGTCGCCCGCCGACCGCGACGCGTCAATCGCCTCGGTGTAGTAGCCGACGGCCGTCGTCGAGTCGCCTCGCATTTGCGCGATGGTGCCGAGATTGCCGAGCGACGCCGCCAGGCGACTCGTCTGGCCCTGGCTCCGGAACAGGGGGACAGCCTCCTCGTACAGCGCGGCGGCGCGGTCGAGATCCTGCTGGGCAATGGCCACGCCGCCCAGCTCGGCCGTCGCGCGGGCGATTCCTTCCTCGTCGCCGAGCTCCCGGTAGAGATCGAGGCTCTCCTGCAGCCACTCCGCGGCCACCGTGTTATCCCCCTGCCGGAACGGGAAGACGGCGCCGTGCACGAGGGCCAGAGCGCGGACCTCCTTCGGCGCATCCACCGAACGGACGGCGATGCCGTCGAAGAAGCGGCGTGCCTCGCCGAGGTGCCCCTTCAGGGCCCAGTACCACCGCGTCGCGACGGCGAGCCGCACCTCGAGCTCTACTTCTCCGGCGGTCGCGGTCCAGGCGAGCGCAGCGTGGAGGTTGTCGAGATCCTGGTCGAGGACGCGGAAGAGCGTCTCGTGCGGATCGGCGCCTGCGTACCATTCCTCCACCGCCGCCTCGGTCCGGGCAAGGATGTCCTCGCAGTGGCGCCTGCGCAGGACCTCCGCCTCGCCTGACGCCTCGAGCAGCTCCGCGGCGTACTCGCGGATCGTCTCGAGCATGGCGAACCGCGGCTCGCCCGTCGGGCGCCGCAACGGCCGGACGAGGCTCTCGTCGACGAGCGAGGCGAGCGCCTCGAACGCGTCGAGCCCGTCCTCGCCGCAGACCGCCTCGGCCGCCTCGAGCGTCCAGCCGCCGGCGAAGACGGCGAGCCGGGCGAAGAGCGTGCTCTCGTCCTCGTCCAGCAGGCCGTGGCTCCACTCGAGCGTCGCGCGCAGCGTCCGCTGCCGGCCGGGGAGGTCTTGCGCACCTCCGACGAGCAGGTCGAGCGCCCGGTCGAGGCGCCGGCGCATCGTCTCCGGCGGCAGGAGCTTCGAGCGCGCCGCAGCCAGCTCGATGGCGAGCGGCAGCCCGTCGAGTCTCGCGCAGACCTCCGCCACTGCCGCGGCGTTGTCCTGGTCGAGCTGGAACTCGGGGTCCACCGCCACGGCACGGGCGGCGAACAGCCGCACCGCGTCGTTCGAGGTCAGCTCCTCGAAGCTCAGCCCGGCGCCGGTCTCGGGCGCCGCGAGTGGCGGAACCGCGTACTCGTGCTCCCCGGCGAGCCGCAGCGGCGTGCGGCTCGTGGCGAGCACTAGCAGCCGCGGTGCCGCCGCCAGGAGGCGGGAGATGAGCTCGACATGCGGCACGAGCTGCTCGAGGTTGTCGAGCAGCAGGAGCATGCTCCGGTCGTGGAGGTTGGCCGTGAGCACGTCCTCCATCGCATCGCCTGTCTCGCTTACACCGAGCGCCTGTGCGAGCGCGGGTCCGAGCAGTGCGGAGTCGTGTACGCCGGCGAGGTCGACGAAGACGGCGCCATCGCGCAGCTCCGGCCCCAGCTCCGCAGCTGCGGCGAGCGAGAGCCGTGTCTTGCCCGCTCCGCCCGGCCCCGTGAGCGTGACGAGACGTACGTCGTCGCGCCGGAGGAGCGCGGTGATCGCGGCCACCTCGAGGCGGCGACCCACGAGCGGAGTCGGCGGCGTGGGGAGCTGCACACGCACGGGGGCGGGCGCCTCCGGTGCCGCGAGCGCGGGATCGTGTTGCAGGATCCGGCGCTCGAGCTCCTGGAGCTCGGGGCCGGGGTCGACGCCGAGTTCTTCGACGAGCAGCTCACGGGCCGCCCGGCAAGCGGCAAGCGCGTCGGCCTGCCGTCCCGAGCGGTAGAGAGCAAGTGCGTACTGCGCGCGCGCGTGCTCGCGGTACGGCTCGGCCGCGATCAGCCGCTCAAGCTCGGGAACGAGCTCGTCGTGGCGCCCGAGCGCGAGCTCTGCATCGTGGAGGAGGTCGACGGCCCGCAGCCGCTGTTCCTCGAGCTGTCCCGCCTCGGCCGCATGGACGGGCTCACTGGCGAGATCCGCGAGGGGTTGGCCACGCCAGAGATCGAGCGCTCGGCCCAGGTCCTCGGCGGCATCCGCAGCCCGTCCCGCGGCGAGCGCTGCGGCGGCCCGGTCGACGAGTCGCTCGAACCGGCTGAGGTCGAGCGCCGAAGGATCGAGGTGGAGGCGATAGCCGGTGCCGTGCCGCTCGATGCGCTCGCCCCCCAGCGCCCGGCGGAGGCCGTGCACGTACACCTGGAGCGAGGAGACTGCCGAGTTCGGCGGCTCCGCTCCCCACAGCGCGTCGACGAGGCGGTCCCGCGACACGACCGTGTTCGCATTCAGCAGCAGGAGGGCCAGCAAGGCGCGCTGCTTCGGGGCTCCAAGCGGCAGCGGGCCATCGTCCCCGACGGCCTCGATCGAGCCCAGGATGCGGAATTCGATGCTCGTCGACCCCCTTCCCAACCAGCCGCCAAGCGGATCTTAAGCGGCTCGATCGATGGTGTTCCCGACACCCGGAACGAACCGAAGGAGCCCACATGATCCGCGCAGGAGACACCATCGAGAACCCCGTCACCGGCGAGCGCATCGTCTTCCGGCAGACGAGCCACGAGACGAACGGCCAGGCCGTCGTGATCGAGACCTTCGTGCAGCCGAACGGCTTCGTCGCGGCCGCGCACGTGCACCCGAGCCAGGAGGAGCGGTTCGAGGTCCTCCGCGGCAGCGTCGGCTTCAAGGTCGGCCGCAAGAAGCTCGTCGCCGGCCCCGGCCAGCGCATCACCGTCCCCGCCGGCACGCCGCACAAGTTCTGGAACGCCGGCGAGGAGGAGGCCCACTTCGTCTGCGAGGTGCGCCCCGCGCTCCAGTTCGAGGCGCTGCTCGAGACGATGTTCGCCCTCTCCGCCGACGGCAAGACGAATCGCAAGGGCATGCCGAACCCGCTGCGGCTCGCGGTGATCGCGAACGCGCACTTCGACACCGTCCAGCTCCCGTTCCCGCCCGCCATCGTGCAGCGGATCGGCCTCGCTCTCGGCGCTCCCGTCGGCCGGCTGTTCGGTTACGAGCCCGTCTACGTCCCCGCCGAGCCCGCCGCCGTCCCGGCCGCCGCGTCGATCTGATGCGCCGCCGCCTCTTCTTCACCGGCCTGATCGCCGCCCTGCTCGCGCTCGCCGCCCTCGGCCTCGTGCTGAGGGTGGCGCGCGTGGGCGCACCGGCCTGAAACTGAGACCAAGGAGGACACTCGATCATGCACGACACGCCCACCACTCCGCTCCCGGGCTCGTGGCTCACGAGCCGGCTCGGCGTCAACCCGCGCGAGATCGAGGAGCTGCGGAAGAACGGCGAGCTCTTCGCCGTGCGCGGCCAGGACGAATGGCTCTACCCGGCCTGGCAGTTCGGCCCTGGCGGCTCGATCCCCTCCGGCGTCCGCAACGCCGTCAAAGCGGCTCGCGCGGTCGGGCTCGACGAGGCGCGCCTAGTGGCCCTGCTGCGCCGACCGGTCGGCCTCGTCGGCGGCGGGCGGCTGCTGGACCTGCTCTTCGAGGGTCGCTCCGACTTCGTCGTCGACGCCGTCCGCAACGCAGCCACGGCGTGAACCGCGTGCGGGGCCCGCGTACGCTGGCCCCGTGCGCATCCTGCTCGTCTCGCAGATGTACCCGGGGCCGGACGCGCCCGACCTCGGGACGTTCGTCGCGCAGGTCGAGCGTGAGCTCGCGGCGCGGGGGAACGAGATCGAGCTCGCCGTCCTTGACACGCGCGCGGGCGGGAAGCTCCGCTATCTGACCCTCGCGCGCAGAACGCGCGCGGCGAGTCGGCCCGACGTGGTCTACGCCCACTTCCTCGTGCCGTCCGGCCTCATCGCCGCACTCGCGGGGGGCGCACCGCTCGTCGTCACCGCCCACGGGAGGGACGTGCGCAACATCGGCGCGATCCCCGGCGTGGCGGCTGCGACCCGGCTTGTGGTGCGCCGGGCGGACTCCGTGATCTGCGTCTCTCACTACCTGCGGCGGGAGCTCGAGACAAAGCTGCCTGAGGCTCGCGGCAAGGTGGAGGTCGTCTCGAGCGGCGTCGACCGCGAGCGCTTCGTCATCACCGAGCCGCCGCCCAGACCGCCCGGCTTCCTCTGCGTCGGCGCGCTCGACGAGCGAAAGAACGTCGTCCGCCTCGCCGACGCCTTCGCGCGCCTCGAGGAAGGAACGCTCACCTTCGCGGGCGACGGGCCGCTTCGGCCGCTGCTGGAGGGACGCGACCGCGTCCGCCTGCTCGGGCGCGTCCCCCACGACGAGATCCCGCGCCTGCTCTCGGAGAACCGCGTTCTTGCCCAGCCGAGCCTCGTGGAGCCGCTCGGCCAGGCGCTGCTCGAGGCGATGGCCTGCGGCCGGTCGGTCGTCGCGACGCGGATCGGCGGGCCGCCGGAGTTCGTCTCGCCCGAGGCCGGCGTGCTCGTCGACCCGCTCGACGTCGACGCTCTCGCGCGCGGGCTTGCGCAGTCCGCGGCGCTGCCGTGCCCGAACGGCGCCGCCCGTGAGGCGACCGCCGAGCACGACGTCCGCCGTCAGGCAGAGCGGATCGAGGCGATCCTCAGCCGGGCGGCGTCTGTTCCAGATCCGCGAGCCTGACCTCGACGAGCGGCCGGATCCGCTCCTCCAGCCCGGCCTCCCGCGCCAGGGCGAGCGCCTGCTCCCAGCTCTCCCGCGCCTTCGCCGGGTCGACGCCCTGCTTGAGGCGGTTGTCGCCGGTCACGAGCAGCTTCTGGATCCGCTCGCGGACGCCCTCTTCCACAAGGCGACGCTAACAGCGAGGATGAACGGATGCCGCGCCGCACGAAGAAGCCCAGGCCGCTCCGCGTGCTGATCGCCGACGACCATCGGCTCTTCGCCGAGGCGCTCGAGGCAATCCTCGCCACCGACGAGCGGATCGAGGTCGTCGGCCAGGCGGGCGACGGCAGCAAAGCGGTCGAGCTCGCACGGACGCTTGACCCCGATCTCGTCCTGATGGACGTGAGCATGCCGGTGCTCGACGGGTTCGAGGCCACGCGCGAGATCCGCGCGACGGCCGAGGATGTCCGCGTCCTCATGCTCACTGGCTCGAACTCGCGCGCCGACGTCGACCGCTCCCGGGAGGTCGGCGCCTCCGGCTACATCACGAAGGATCGCATCGCCTCCGAGCTGGTGGCGGCGATCGTCGAAGTCTCACGACGGCGGGTACCCTGAGCGCGTGCTCACGTTCCTCGCAGTCACCCAGGTGCTCATCGTCGTCGGTCTGACGTCGCTCATCCTCATGCACTCCGGCCGCGACGCCGGCATGGGAGGGTTGGGATTCACCCCCGCGTCGCAGGGCGGCACGCACATCGTGGAGCGGAACCTGACGCGAGTCACCGTCCTGCTCGCGGTGCTCTTCTTCGCCAACAGCATCGCCCTCTTCCGCTACCTGTCGTAGGGGCGGCGGGGCGCTACTATGCGCGGGCCCTCGCGCTGGTGGCGGAATTGGTAGACGCGCTAGGTTGAGGGCCTAGTGGCCTTAACAGGCCGTGGAGGTTCAAGTCCTCTCCAGCGCATTTTCTCGGGCCGCCTCTCTGGGCGGCCTTTCGTCAAGTCGGTTTGACGCCGTCCGGAGGAGTCCGTACCCTGCTGTCGAACGTGTGTTCGGCACCGTCCCCGACCCCGGAGCGTGAGATGCAGACGACAGCCGAGTTGACCGGCCGGCAGCGCGAGATCTGGAGCTTCGTCGTCGAGTACGTCGACCGGCATGGCTATCCGCCGACCGTGCGGGAAATCGGCGAGGCCGTCGGCCTCGCGTCGCCCTCCACCGTCCACGCGCACCTCGCGAACCTGGAGCGCGCCGGCCTGCTGCGCCGCGACCCGACGAAGCCGAGGGCGCTCGAGCTCGTCGGCCGGGAGAAGACTGCCGAGGCGGTCGCCGCAGAGCTGCCGAAGCTGCCGCTGCTCGGGCAGATCGCCGCGGGCGGGCCGCTGCTGGCGGACGAGAACGTCGAGGACCAGATTGCGGTGCCCGAAAACCTCCGCGGTGACTTCCTGTTGCGCGTCAAGGGCGACTCGATGATCGAGGCCGGCATCCTCGACGGCGACGTGGTCGTCGTGCGGCGGGCCCAGGACGCGCGCGACGGCGAGATCGTGGTTGCCCTCGCGGGCGACGACGAGACGGCCGACGAGGCGACGGTAAAGCGGTTCTTCCGCGAGAACGGCCGCATCAGACTGCAACCCGAGAACTCCGCCCTCGAGCCGATCTATGCCCCGCACGTCCAGATCCTCGGCAAGGTCGTGGGGGTGTTCCGCGAGCTTTGATGCCGCCGACGCCCCTCCACCGGACCCTCGAGCAGGAGCTCCTCGCCGTGCTGCGCGGAGCGTCCCTCGAGTGCCCGGTCTGCGGCGAGTTCGTCCTGCACGAGGGCTCGCTGGTCCGCTGTCCCGAGTGCTCGATGCGCCTGCACGGGCGGATCGAGGAAGCCGCCGGGACCGGGGTACAATCCGGGCTGCAGGCCGGGTGACCGCGGCGCCCCCTCTAACGCAGAGTCGGGCGTCGAGGAAAGTCCGGACACCGAAGGGCAGGACGCTCTCACCAGAGAGGCGGCGAAAGCCGACGGAAAGTGGCACAGAAAACAGACCGCCGGTCGCGGATCTCCGGAGTCGCGACCGGTAAGGGTGAAACGGTGGGGTAAGAGCCCACCAGCGGCCCTGGTGACAGGGCCGGCTCGCCAAACCCCGTCCGGTGCAAGGCGAACAGGCTCCGCTGACGCGGCCCGCCGAGGAGCCGGGTAGCCGCACAGATGGATGGCCACCCTAGACAGAATCCGGCTTACAGGCCTGCTACCGAGAAGCCCCGCTCCGGCGGGGCTTCTTCATGGCGAGCAACGCTTCCGGGACTTCGTCCGAGCTTCCGTTTAGCTGAGCGGCTTCGGCCCCGTTAGGCCGAGCTTCTTCAGCGACCGGTGGAGGTACGTCGCGAAAGCGACCGCGCCCGTGCCGGTCAGGTGGATTCTGTCCGACGCGTACCACGAGCTGTGGGATCCCGAGTAGTGGTTCCAGTCGAGCACCGTCATCGTCGAGCCCCACTTCTGCCTCGCAGCGTAGATCGCGTGGTTGATGTCGACGTACTGCTTGCTGATGTCGTGGAGGGTGAACCAGATCATGTGGTGGACGCCGCGCTTCCACAGGGCTCTCAAGACGATCGGGATGCCGTTGCGGTAGGTCGCCGGGTCGTCGTTGTAACCGACGAAGATCACGACGTTCGGTCCGATCGCGCGGCCGAGCGTCCGCACGGTCGCCAGGACGCTCGGCGGCGGAGAGGCGGTCAGACAGCCGGGCTGCGTCAGTCGGCCGCAGGGATGGAGCTCCAGGCGGACGCGGTTGCCACGCTCGATGATCCGCTTCGCCGTCGAGTCCCAGTTCAGGGCCGCCCCGGACGAGTCGGAGAAGAGTGTCACGCGCTGGTTCGGCCGCTTCTTTTCCGCGGCCGCCGTCGCCGCGAGCGCGCAGCAGAGCCCGACAGCACCGAGAAGTGCCAGAGAGCGACCCACGGCGCGGACTCTAAGCCGAGCGACGGCCGTTGGAAAGTGCCGCTTACGTCCGCAGGACGACCTCGAGCGCGGTGCCGAGGCCGGGGGTGCTGCGGACGCTGAAGCCGCCGTCGATCGACGACGCCCGAGCACGCATGTTCCGCAACCCCTGCCCGATTGTCTCCGCCTCGGCCGGGAAGCCCGCGCCGTCGTCCTCGACGGTGACGAACCGCTCGCCGGACGGCCTCCGGCCGATCGCAACCTCGGCGCGGGTCGCATTCGCGTGGCGGCGGACATTGCCGAGCCCCTCCTGAACGATGCGGAAGATCTCGATCTGCTCGTCCGGGGCGAGGCGGATCGTCGGGTCGATTTCGAGGTCGACCGCGAGGTCGCCGTCGGCGGTCAAGAACTCGACGTACCGGCGCAACGCAGAGTCGAACGGGGCGGTGCCGCTCGCCGACGATAGGGCGAGGATGGCGAAGCGCGCCTCCTGCTGCGCGAGCGCGGCCGCCTGCTTGAGCTGCGCGCCCACCTCCTCGACCGGCGTCCCCGCTTCCAGCATCTGGGCGTGCGTCGAGACCGCGAACAGATACTGCGCCAAGCCGTCATGGATCTCGCGCGCTACGCGCGCCCGTTCCTCCGCGATGGCGCGGCCGAGCTCGGCCGAGCGGATCGCGCGCCAGGCGCCTACGAGCATCAGCCCGAAAGCAAGGAGGCGAAGGAAATCTCCCTCTGCGACGTACGTCGTCCCATGCGGCGGGTCGAAGACGAGATGCAGTGCTGCGAAGAGCTGCAAGGTGAAGCCGAGCGCGAGCCATTGCGCGAGGTCGTCACCAGTCCGGGCGAGTCGCCTTCCCCATCCCACCACAGCCAGGAGATAGAGAAGAGCCTGGATCGAGAGCACACAGGCAAGGCCCGGAGGCTCGGCGCCGCCGGCGGCTCGCGTCAGCGTGGGCAGTTCGGTGCTGTGCGCGCGCAGGAGAACCCAGGCCGCCAAGACCCCGATGGCCGAGGCGGCGAGCGTGTCCCAGATCGCGCGGTCCCGGGAGCGACTGCGGGCGCCGACGAACGGCGCCGCCGCCACGAGGGCCGTGCCCAGGATTCCTCCGAGCGCAGCTGCCCAGGCCTCCGAGGGTTGGAGCGAGCGCCCGCCCAGGACCGGGACGATCGCGAAGGCCACCAGAGAGAGCGACCCGACGAGGAAGCCGGCTGCGAGGAGCAGGTCGGTGCGCAGCCCGTCGACGGCGAACCGACTGGCGGCGAGAATCGCAACGAGGAGCCCCGCAAACGCCATAGCGGTCTCCAACACGAGCAGGAGCGCGGGTGCGTGGTACTGCGTGCGCAAGACGGGATGCGAGAGAAAGAGCACCAGGCTGGCGCCGAGTAGGCCGGTGAGAAGAATCTCTCCCCAAAGCCATGCCTGGAATCTCGTCCGTTGTTGCCTCACACGGGGTCTTGTCGGCAGAAGGGCCGCTGCCGATAAGGGATGCATGGCGGCACGCGTTCTCGTCGTCGACGACCATCCGCTCACTCGCGAGGCGCTCGCGGCGTTGCTGCGTTCGCACGGCTTCGAGCTCGCCGGGATCGCGTCCGACGGTGAGGAGGCGATCGCGGCCGCGGCGGAGACGCAGCCGGACCTCGTCCTGCTCGACCTCCTGATGCCCGGCCTTGACGGCCTCTCCGCGTTGCCCCGGCTCCGCGAGGCTGCGCCCGGGTGTGAGGTCGTGGTGCTCACGGCCTCCGGCACCGAGGAGAACCTGCTCGCCGCCATTCGCGGCGGCGCGGCCGGCTACCTGCTCAAGACCGAGTCGCCGGAGCGGATCGCGGAGTTCCTCGACGGCGTCGTCCACGGCGACGCGGCGCTCTCGGGTCCCGTCGCGCGTCGACTGCTCGACCAGGTGCGCAGCGGCGGTCGCGGCTCGGGCGTGCCGGACCGCATCGCGTCGGTCCTTTCCGCCCGCGAGCTCGAGGTGCTGCTCCTGCTCGACGAGCACCACGGCACGGACGAGATCGCGCGACGGCTGTTCATTTCCGAGCACACCGTCCGGTCCCACGTCAAGAGCCTCCTCCGCAAGCTCGGCGTCTCGTCGCGTCGCGAAGCCCTCGAGCAACTCGCTCTCGCGCGCGCCTGACGCCGAGGCTCTTGCTCAGGAATTGAAGCCGTCGAGCGCTGCGTCGACGAGGACAGGGAGCGTCTCGACGTCGTAGCCGCCTTCGAGAACGGCCGCCACCCGGTCCGACAGAGCCCGACAGCGCCGCGCAAGCTCGCGAAAGCCGTCCTCGCTTACGCGCATGCCCCCTAGTGGATCGTCGATGTGCGCGTCGAAGCC
>Ga0075424_100005238_pt1 | contig 12357 bp, 7 predicted proteins | sample SoiMethybrSBSTD3_FD_75301 | JGI IMG/M metagenome (GOLD analysis project Ga0075424, IMG submission 75301) | Bulk soil microbial communities from a Populus tree surrounding site in Tennessee, USA - Soil MetaG P. TD hybrid SBSTD3 | ecosystem: Environmental > Terrestrial > Soil > Tree plantation... | reverse complement strand
TAAGCAATCCCAAGAAAGTAGGCGGTTTCGAAGTTGTCCTGCAAATCCACAGACGCCTTCAACGCTTGGATCGCATCGTCCGAATCTCCCTCGAATACGTAGATGCGGCCCAACAACCCGAGTGCTCGCGCATTACTCGGCTGCGAGGCAACAACAGACTTCACCAACTCCTTCGCCTTGCTGACTTCTCCTTTGCGGAACCAAACGCCGGCCGCATCCAGCTGAGTTTCGGCATCGTCAGGCCTGAGCTTGAGCGCCGAGTCCAGATAGCTAGCAGCTTGATCCAGCTGGCCCTCAGAAAGGGAAAGTTGCGCCACTTGACGCAAGCCCAGTGTGATGGCTTCGCTGTAGTGATTTTCCGCCGAGGGAAGATCGCCCGCTGTCAACGACGCCTTAGCCGCCTCAAACTGTATCTGGAGCGCCTTGGCAGGATTTTCGGCTGCTCGAACGCAAGGAACCGTCAAGAATACAGCGATAGCTGCTAGGCTTGCGAGGACGCGGTTCAAGAAGCTCTTCAAACAAATAGCCCGTTGACGAACCCAACGCATGGGATTCCTAGACCTAAACGTCAGACAGCGTATCAGCTAGCATTCAACATCTCACAGTCCGTCACCGCACACCGCCAGCCCCACCCGATTCCCGGGACAGGGCTGGCAGAGGCTTCCGTTCCTGAATCCCCTTTCGTTCCACGACGGTATAAATGTAATCGCCTGGGAGGTCCTGCAGCATCTCAACATTGCCATTCGGCCAGCGAATCTGCACTGATTCCATCTGGTTGACGGCGCCTAAGCCAAAATGCAGGCGCAGGTCGCTCTGCGAAAGGTAGCTCGCGCCGCCGCGAACTTCGCTGAATTGCTGAACTCCGGCGGCCCGGATGGTCACACGTGCACCGATGGCAGCGCGGTTGCTCTTGGTACCGACGAGCCTGAACAGTACTCGGTGATAGCCATCGGCATTCATGTTCTTGAGCAGAGAAGGCGGCTCCCCGACGTTCAAGAGAAGAATGTCAATATTTCCGCTATTGAAAATGTCACCGAAAGCCGCGCCGCGCCGGGAACGAAGCGGGAGATCTGCAAGTCCGGCTTCTTTTGAAACTTCGTCGAAGGTGCCGTCACGAATATTGCGATGAAGCAGGAGAGGCTCACGATAACGAGGGCCGGTCTCCAACGTGTCAATCTGTGGATACACGTGACCATTGGCTACAAGGAGGTCCAGCCAAGTGTCATTGTCCATATCGAAGAAGGCGGTACCCCAGCCGACATAGGGATAGCTAGGTTGGCCCACTCCGGATGTCCAACTGACATCATCGAAGCCATTTGTGCCCTTATTGTGATACAACGAGTTGGGCTGCTCCTCAAAATGAGTAACAAAGAAGCTCAGGCGGCCGCTGTGATCGTAGTCGCCGAAATCCACCCCCATGTTCCCAAGTTCAAGGCCTTCGCCACTCAAAGCAACGCCACTCAGCAAGCCAACATCAGTGAACGTTCCGTCGTGATTGTTGTGATACAGGTAGTTGGGCACGGAGTCATTCGCAACTAGGAGATCGGGCCAGCCGTCATCATCGTAATCCGTCCACATCACGCCTAGACCGTAGTAGCCAATGTCGTCGTGGACCCCAGCCTTGACCGAAACCTCTTCAAAGGTTCCATCACCGCGATTGTGGTAAAGAAAGTCGGATTCGCCTTCCAGACCCCAGGGACCGCACTGGACTAGAATTCCTTTGAACCGGCAGAACTTGTTGCTGCCGAACTGCGGAAGATTGTTCATGTCCAGATGAGAATAGCGGGCGACAAAGAGGTCCACGTTGCCGTCGCGATCATAATCCCCCCAAGCAGCACCTGTGCTGAACCCTCCCCCCCGCACTCCGGCCTTTTCGGTGACGTCCTCAAATTTGCAATTGCCAGAACCGCGGTAAAGTGTGTTGCCGTTATAACCCGTTACAAATAGATCGAGATTGCCGTCGTTATCAAAGTCAGCCACTGCAACACCCATTCCCCAGCCGCGCCGGGTGAGGCCAGCTTCCTTTGTAATGTCTTTAAAGGTGCCATTCGCGTCCTGATGATAGAGAGTGACCATGGGGTCGCCGCCCTGACGCAGTCTCTCAACGGTTGAGCCGTTTATCAGGAGGACATCCAGCCGTCCATCGTTGTCGCAATCAAACAGACCAACTCCACCACTGGTCGAATCAATTACATAATGAGCCTCCGGGGCAGCTATGTGCGAAGTCGTTAAACCCACCTGCTGTGCGATGTCTTTAAAAGTTGCGACGGGTGGAAAAGTGCTTCTGTCCTTCTTGGTTTGTGATGGGCGCTTCGAGGGCGCGGGCACTGGAACCCTCTGCGGACCTTGCGTCTGTGCCGTCAGTGTGGAAATCAGAATACAGATCAGGAGAACCGCGAATATACGGGTACACACAAACATCTCTTGCTTAACCATAGACAACTTTATTCCGCCGAGCAACCCTTCCCGTTGTTTCCGATGAAGCGTTGGAATGAATTTGTGACCATAAAAATTATCCCGCTGGTGCGGCCCAGCGGGATAACAAGACACGCACGTTACAGAGCTAGAACGTAAACCTGAGCGAGTACTGTAGCTCTCGGTTGCGGTCTGCTTGCGTGCTGACCTGAGCTATTCCGCTAGCAGGCGTAGTGTTCTGGACTGTCACGGCATTTGCCAAGGTCGTCGACGGGGCCCCGTTCGCATCCAGAAATTCCGGACTCGCAGCGGTGTTCACGGCGTTGAACCCTATAGGAACCAAGCCGGCAGTGTCGCCCAAGCTGCCGTAATTGGGGTGGTTGAACAGATTAAAGAAATCCATCCGGAACTGCATCTTGACCCGCTCGGTTATGTTGAAACTCTTCCCTACCGAAAAGTCCACCAGGCGAGTCGGTGGCCCCAGGCAGTCGCCGACTGGTGCATTTCCGATTGTGCCCAGGGTGAAGTCATTCATGGTGTACCGGTTCGGGTTGACCCAGTGGAGGTCCGAGTGGGGCGAAAAGTTCGGATTCTTGCAGGGCTGCCCGGGTACTAGATTCGGCCTCGTTGCTCCTGAACCGGTGCCACCGCCGTTGCCAATGCCGGCGGGATCGGTAACATTCGACAAGCCTGAGATGGTCGGCGTATACGAAGTCCCACTTGCGATGTTGACACCTGTGCCGACTTCCCAACCACCCAGGACGCTGCGAATCATCCGCTGCATACTCTGAAAGGTTGGCAAGTTGTAAATCAGGTTCGCAGTAAAGATATGTGGCCGGTTGATCGTGGCCAGCCCGTAGCTGGACCTTAAATCGAAAGGATCTACAATACGATTTCCACCTCCGTTGCTGATATGCAGCGACGTGTCAGAAAAAGTTTTGGACTCCGTATAGGTCGCCTGAAAGATGGAATTACGTTGGAAGCGCGTTTTGAAACCCACTTGCAGCGAGTCATATTGCGAGCTGCCGCGGTGGGAATACATCGAAATGGTGCCGGACTGGATTACATCGAAAGGCTTGTAGAGGGCCCGCGCGGCGGGCGTACCGTTCGACTGCGCGAAGGCCAAACGGTTGACGGGAGCAACAGCGTTGGCATCGTAATTGGTTGTCCAATTTCTCGTCTGGCTGCCGACGTAGCCTATCTCCAGTATGGTATCCCTCCTGAGTTCACGCTGGATGGTTAAGTTATATTGCAACGTGTAAGGCGCACGGCTGTTCAAGTCTTGGCCGATTGAGGCATTGCCGAGACCACTGCCAAAACAGTTTGGCGTACAAGCAGGGAGCTGGTTCGTGTTGTCAAGCAATCGTCCATTGCCACTGACTGACTTGAAGCTGGCAATGAATGGCGGATTCACGCCGGCAGTGCCATCCGTAACGAAAATGTCGTCGCGGTTGTAGAACACACCGAACCCACCCCGAATCGCCCACTTTGCCGACCCGGTTGGGTCCCACGCCAGACCGAACCGCGGCGCGATGGCTCGATTGTAGTTGTTTTGGATTGCCCGGTTTGGTCCTGCCAATCCGCCACCGGGGACAAATATCTCATTGCCTGAGGAGTCCTTATTGCCTGTGTCAAACTGGGCCGGGCAGGGATTCGAGATCAAACCCGCCGAGTAGTACAAACCGTTGCAGGGGGCATTTCCAAGCGCAGGGTTAAACGCTGCCTGGTTAAACACCGTAAACTGATCATTGGCTTGGTACGGCCAAGGCAGATAGGAGTAACGTACGCCGAGGTTGACCGTCAGCCGATTGTTCAGCTTCAGGTCATCGTTGAAATACAGTTCAAAGTTTTCCCAGCGCCCTTGTTTGGGGAAAATGACGTTCTGTTCACCCCAATTGACTGCCATATTCTGCATGATGTAATCAGCGGGGCCGTAGTGGCTAGTGAAGTCCGCCAAATTGGTGCAGCCGGCTTGAGTTGTAGTCGTGCATCCGTTGTATCCGACTGGGCCAAAAGTGACGCCTGCTTTTTGGGAAAAGTTCTGCTGGTCTTTAGCATTACGGCTGTAGCTGGCGCCTATCTTCAGGGTATGGCGTCGTATGACTTTCGAAAAATCATCCTGCCAACTGTAGAGATCTTCCCGGTTGTTCCAAGGCGCAAAGCTCCAAATGGTGGGAAGGCCGCCCCCGTTGACCCAAACGGGCGGATTGTTCACATCCGGTGCACTCAAGAATGGTGGAATCACACCGTTTAGAGCCTGCTGGGCCGCCGGTGTGGCCTGCGTAATGTTGATGCGATTCGCCGAGTAGGAGAATTGGAAGTCATTAACGGCAGTGTTGCCGAAGACCTTACTCAAGCGGCCGACTGCGAGACGCGATGGCTGGCTCCATGCCTCCTGAATGTTCGAGGCGCCCGCATCGGCACCCCATCCGCTGTTGCCCACTGCTGAAGGGCCAAAGGTCCAGGAATCCTGGGTGTATTTCATCATCAAGCTAAGGGTCGGGGAAAGCTTGATGTCACCGCGGTAACTATCCTCACGCCAATACGTCGGCTGGCTGAATGTTTTTGCCCAGTTATTCCCGCAGCCATAGTTCGGCTGTCCCGGAGCAAGAGTCGGTAGGAAATATGTGTTCAGAATCGTAGAGCCGGCCTGGCTCAAGCGTGCCGAGGGAATTACGTCGATGATGCCCGGGGTGGAAGAAGAAGCGGTGAATGCTCCGCCGGCACTTGTCGGATCCGGGTCGACGAGCCCACCCTTCAGAAGACAACCATCGGTGCTCGCGGTAGTGAAGGCGGGGTCGGTAGCCGCGTCGGAAAAATCGCCAGTACGCTGCAGCGGCGTGGGCACATGAGCGTTTCTCACAACCCCGCGGATTTCCCGGTTCCATTCTTCCGAAGCAAAGAAGAAAATCTTGTCTTTCTTGATAGGGCCACCAATGCTGCCTCCGAAGTCATTCCGGCGAACCGCGTTTTTCTTGGAGGTGGGATCAAGGAAATTGAGAACAGGATCTTTGGCATCGAGAACGTCGTTGCGACCAAAGTAATAGACGCTGCCATGGAAGGCGTTGGTACCCGACTTGCTCACAATGCTGACTATGCCTCCTCCAGCTCCGCCAAATTGAGCGCCATAGCTGTTGCGCACAATCTTGAACTCTTCAATGGAGTCCAGGGACGGGTAAACCAGGATTGTGCGATTCGAACCCACGTCAACATTATTGGCGCCATCCACCAGCCACAGGTTCCCGTTGGAAGGGGCGCCGCTAACGGAAATATCCGCCCCACCGTTGACGCCTTTCTTGTCGTAGCTAAAGCCACTATCAGTTGAGACGCCCGGAACCAGAGTGACCAACTGCGCGAAGCTCCGACCGTTTAGCGGTAAGTCAGTGATTTGTGAACCTGAAATCGTACCGCTTAGTTCTCCGTTTGCCAGCTCAACCTGGGCGGTGGAGGCGGTTACCTCGACTGTTTCAGTCGCACCTCCGACATGTAATTGAGCGTCAAGCGTCAGGGCATCGTTGACGTGAAGGACAATTTCCTTTAGTTCAAAGTCCCTAAAACCCCCCTTTTTCACTCTTAGAACGTACTGGCCTATCGGAAGGCTCTGGAACCCGTAGTTGCCACCCGCGTCAGAGGTCATGCTGCGCGAATAGGCAGTAGCGGTGTTCGTGATGACAACGTCGGCCCCTGGAACGACAGCCCCCTTCTCATCGGTTACGGTGCCACGCACGGAACCCACGCCCTGTGCTAATACCTTCGGAGCAACGCTCAGCGCCAGGCAGCTTACCAACGCCACGAAGACAATTCTTTTCACAGGAACCTCCAAAAGGACGGTGAGGAGAGGTTTTTCACAAATAATTGTTTTGTACTACCAGATGGCGGGCATTTAACGGCAAGTTCATTTGCGTTGTCAAGCGAAAAAACCGGTATTCTAAATATTGCGGATGGACATAACCGGTATTCTAGAGGGCTATCAACGGGTTCCCGAGAAAGCAGAAGGCTGATGTTAATATCGACAGCTGTATGACGGCCCGAAAGAAAAGAGGCGGATACCAGGTAGTGACACTGCAAATGGTGGCCGACCACGTCGGACTCACCAAAGGCACCTGTTCCGCGGTACTGAACAAATCCGCTGCATCCCGCTCAGTCCCGGCGCACACCCAAGAAAAAATCCTGGCCGCTGCTCGCAAGCTCAACTATCGTCCCAGTTTCCACGCTCGTAATCTGGGAACAAAACGCACATACATGATCGGCGTAGTTACTCAAGAGATCGGCGACTTCTATGGCTCACCGATTATCGGTGGCATTGAACGGTACCTTCGGCGGAAACATTATTTTTTCCTCACGGTCGCTCACCGTCACGACCCGGAGCTCCTTCAAAACTATTCGCATCTTCTTTTGGATCGTGGCGTCGAAGGTTTCATTACGATTGACACGATTATGGATCGACCTTTGCCGCTGCCAACGGTTGCCGTCCCTGGTCACCTCCGTTTAAAAGACGTCACAAATGTCGTTCTCAATCATCGCAGGGGAGCCCGGCTGGCCCTCCGTCATCTCCTCGAGCTTGGCCACAAGGACATCGCGTTCATGAAGGGCGCTAACGTGAGCCCAGATTCCGAGGATCGCTGGAACTGCATTTGCGAAGTTGCGGCGGAACTGGGCGTCCGCATGCCGGCCAACCTCGTGGTTCAGCTGGAGGGCGACGATGCCACACCCCAGTTGGGTTATCCCTTTGCCAAGAAGTTGCTTGCCCGTGAGCGGCAGTTCACCGCCCTGTTTGCGTATAACGATATCTCCGCCATCGGTTCCATCCGCGCGTTTCAGGAGGCTGGATTGCGCGTTCCTGAAGACGTTTCTGTGGTGGGCTTCGATGACATCAAAATTGCTGTGCACAATAATCCCACCCTTACCACCGTTCGCCAGCCGCTCGAAAAAATGGGGGAAACAGCGGCACGCTTCTTGTTGGAACGCCTCGAAGATCATAGATCTTGGGTGCCTGAGATTGTAGTTGAACCCGAATTGGTGGTTCGGGATTCGACCGGCCCAGCACCAACCGTCCGTACGGTTGCACGCGATGCTTTTTCGCGGCGGACGACGACGAGTTGCTACAACGTCCCCGGTTGAGAAACGTATCCCGAGCTTCCCATCACCAATGGCAGATCAGGGCAGAAGCTCGAAATTGATTGGAGAGGTGCCGTGTTACGTCATTGTTGCCAATTAGTATCCATAACCGAGCTTTCCGCAGTGCACTCGCGGAACACCTGACTCTATTCTCCATGCCCCTGGTCGAATTAGGGTGCGGTTTCTAGCACACGATCGCAGCCGTCGATGTCAACAACAACAACACCCTGCCCTCATTCCCGTTTCTTTCGGTTAGCGGGTGTTTTGCGCTCTGACCGAAATCACTCACATATTGATGGGCACGCCCCGCGAATTAAATTTTGGAATGGAATCCGGCCCCCAGAGAGTTGGGGCGCGACCAGCGCGTGAATCACACCGATTGCAGCAACATCGTTATACGCAAACAGCGCCGTGAAAGGCCGCGCCCGCGAAAGTAGCTGCCTGGCAATCGGATAGCCCAATCTGGGCGTGGTATCCCGGCTCTCGAGCTGAACGATAAGCTCCGCTGGCATGGGAATGCCGAGTTCCTTGACAACTCGACGAATTCCCTTCCAACGATCCTTCGCGTCTGGACTTTCGTCCGGTCCCTTCACAAAGGCGATTTCTTTGTGACCCAGTTCGAACAAGTGATTCAGCGCCAACCATGCGGCTTTGCGATGATCCAATACAATATTCGTGACCCCTTCTACGTGGTGGTGACCCGGGATCGCAATCGCCGGCACCAGCAAAGGGCGATCGATCTGTGTGTCCACCGTAATGAGTCCTTCCACACCGCGATCGGCTAAAAGGTGTGAATAGGTTTCCAGTAGCTTGGGATCATCGCGTACAGCCACTGTAAGAAAGAAGTAATTTCTTCGCCGAAGATATCCTTCAATGCCGCTGATGATGGGGAGCCATAGAAGTCCCCGATCTCCTTGGTGACTACGCCAATCATGTAGCTGCGTTTCACTCCAAGATTGCGAGCATAGAAGCTTGGACGGTAATTCAACTCACGAGCGGCCCGCAGAATTCGCGTTTGCGTGTCTCGTGGAACGGACTGGGAGGCCGCGGATTTGTTCAACACCGCAGAACACGTGCCTTTGGTGAGCCCCACGCGCTCGGCTAACATTTGCAAGGTCACATGGCGCTTCTTGGCGTTTCCCTTCTTTTTTGTCGTCGTGCGGATGTCGGTCCAGAGCCTTGAGAACAGCGTACAAATAGCATGTACCGCTCGATCCAAGAGCGTTGGCTAACTCCTGGTTCGGGCCGCGTACGCAGAGCCTCGACTCCTGCGAGGGCCGTTTTCCGGTATAACAACTCGATCGAACCTGTCGCTGCTTTGTGTCGCCTTTATGGTAGGATACCGGTTTTCTATTGCTACGTTTGGCCGTCAAACCACTCTTAGCTGGAGCTAACGGACGTGCTGCGATTTCAGGCACGACTTGCGGGATCGCGCGAGCGACTCGCTACGATCGGGAGAATGTGTCAGGCATATGGCGTTTAACATGTCTTTCGCTCGTTGTTTGTGTTCTGCCATTGCCTTCTCATGTCTTCTTCATTTACTTCAAGCGCAGACCCCTCCCGCTCCATACCCGCTAGATAGTCCTGAGACCGAGCAACGCATTACCAAATTGCTCGGCGAGATGACGCTGCAAGAAAAAATTGGGCAGCTGGTGCACTTTGCCGATAGTTCCACCGGACCGGGTGCGCCCCATCCGGATTATCGGGAGCAGATTGTCCAGGCAAATGTTGGGTCGCTCGAAAACATCACAGGCGCGGCGGAGACGAATGCGTTGCAAAAGCTCGCCATAGAGAAATCGCGCCTGCACATTCCCATCGTTTTCGCGTTAGACGTAATTCACGGGTACCGCACTATCTTCCCTGTACCCTTAGCCATGGCCTCGACTTGGGACCCGCCGCTAGTCGAACGTGCTTCGCGCATTGCTGCTAAGGAGGCGACCAGAGAAGGCATCCGCTGGACTTATTCACCCATGGTTGATATCGCGCGAGATGCGCGATGGGGACGCATTGTGGAGGGTGCGGGCGAAGACCCATATCTGGGATCTCGGATGGCTGCCGCTTACGTGCAGGGATACCAAGGGCCCCGCCTGGATGACCCTCAATCCATGCTGGCTTGCGTTAAGCACTTCGTCGGCTATGGGGCTGCGGAAGCGGGTAAGGATTACAACTCCGTTGAATTGTCCGATCGCACTTTGCGTCAGGTGTATCTCCCGCCGTTCCACGCTGCCGTCGAAGCGGGTGCGGGATCGATCATGAGTGCGTTTAATGCGATCAATGGGGTACCTGCCACATCAAACTCGTTCACCCTGACCCATGTGTTGCGCCAGGAGTGGGGCTTCAAAGGAGTCGTGATCAGTGATTACGGAGCAATCAGAGAAACGATCGCCCATGGTACTGCAATGGATGGCAGAACAGCTGCACGGAAGGCCATCTCCGCAGGGGTAGATGTAGACCTCGAAAGCAACTTGTTTTCCCGGTACCTGTTGGAACTAGTGCGATCCGGAGAAGTTCCGCAAGAAACCATCGATCAAGCGGTTCGCAGGGTCCTGCGGATAAAATTTGCTCTCGGACTTTTTGATCACCCATACGTTCCTGAACCAGCAAGTGGCGGAAAGCCTCAACTCGATCCCGCTAACGTGGAATTCGCTCGCACACTTGCAGAACGTTCGTTCGTGCTGTTGAAAAATGCCAGCTGGGGGGGGCGAAGCACGCTTCCGCTGGATCCGAAAACCCGTACTATCGCGCTGATCGGTCCGCTGGCTGATAGCGCCGCCGACATGTTGGGTTGCTGGCACGCGCGGGGCGATGCAGCGGACGTCGTGACGCTGCGGGCGGCATTGTTTTCCCGCGTGAAACAGGAGAATGGCCAGCTGATCTATGCTCCTGGGACGAAAATTTTGACCAAGGATGACAGTGGTTTTGCGGAAGCGGTTGCCGCTGCCAAACAAGCGGATGTTGTCCTGGTGGCGCTGGGAGAGGATGCCCAGTGGATGACCGGCGAGGCGGCTTCCCGTGCCCATCTTGGACTTCCGGGAAACCAGCAGCAGCTTTTGGAGGCAGTCACAGCCACTGGGAAGCCTATCGTGCTGATCGTATTCAGCGGCCGGCCACTAAAGCTTAGCTGGGCCGCGGATCATGTTCCGGCGATTTTGCAGGCCTGGTTTCCGGGAGTGCAAGCCGGCCCTGCCCTGGTGCGGGTGCTGTTGGGCGATGTCAGTCCGAGCGGCAAGCTCACGGTTTCAATGCCTCGTGCTGTTGGCCAAGAGCCCCTCTACTATGATGCACTGAACACCGGCCGTCCTGCTGATGGCGTTGATCTCACTCACCCGCCGACCAACAATCGCGAGAAATATCGTGCGCGCTTCGTGGATGAGCAGAACACCGCGCTGTTCCCTTTTGGCTACGGACTAAGCTACACCACGTTTTCTTACTCTCCTTTAGAGTTGAGCACAATCCAACTGAGCGCCGATGCCCTGAATCAAAAGACTCAGGTGTTACATGTGTCCACCAGCGTAAGAAATACCGGCACGCGCGCGGGGGATGAAGTTGTGGAGCTTTACTTACGTCTTCGCGGGGCCAGCATATCTCTCCCGGTGAGAGAGCTGAAGGGATTCCGAAGAATTACGTTGGCGCCAGGAGAATCACAGCGCGTCGAATTCATTGTAGGCTGTAATGAACTCGCATTCTGGAACATTGATATGCAGGACCTGGTTGAACCGGCAAGCGCCACCGTGTGGATCGGTCCCAACTCTGCAGAGGGCCAGAGTGCAAACGTGGTTATTGCAAAGTAAGACCGTTGTTCGCATTCGCGTCAATCGGACATCAAACGGAGCCACTCGTACCCGCTAGAGCGAAACTTTCTTTGTCGTTGGACAATCTGGTTTCCTAGGCCGCGGCACGCTTCAGCAATTCAGCCAGATTGTGGACATCAATAGCGCTCGCGTCGCCGATGACAAAATAGCGGAGGCCGCCATGACTCCAGGTTTCCACATTGAACGATAGCTCTTTTTTTGCAGGAGCGTTCTCGTCCAACCTAGCCCGCAGCGACCCCTCCTGGAATACGAGCACGGAAATCCGGTGCTTCCGTACCTCGTACACGAGGTGCGCGCCGGGCGTTTGAGCGAGGTAAGTCATGCGACCTCCGAGCAGCGAAAACTCCGAATTCTGGAGTTCAGGCAAATCGAAGGCGAACGGAATCTTACCCTGGAACCAGGGCTTCACCGTGTGCCGATCGGTAGAAACGACATCCACCGGGGCTGAGCTAGCCAGCATTCCCACATGCAGGTCTGCTACCTCGCTATAGACCTGTTCCGTACGGGCCGTAGCTCGTGCCCGATAGATAGTCGCCAAGCCTATAACCACCAGAACAGCCGTGACAGCCGATGCCATCATCCATGCAATGCCGAAGCTGCTCCGGCGTGGTTTTGCTTCAATTCGTCGCTGTACTCTTTTGCGGAACTCAGGGCTGGGAGTAAATCGTTTTCCAACAGCCCGAATGCTGCGTTTCATCTGGACGCGCGCAAGCGCATCCGCCCCGCAGGTCGGACAGCGGTGCACATGGCTATCGAAGGCTCGCATCTCTTCTGACGCGAGTTCTCCGTCGAGGTACGTATCGAGTCTGGTCTTCCAAAGCTCACAAACCATAGATCATTCCGTTTTTCACTGGTGTCTCCCCCGATCGCGATCCCTCATGCATCCCTTGCCGCAGACCATCTCGTAACCTTTTTCTGGCGCGCGACAGACGCGACATCACCGTACCGATCGGAACCGAAAGCGTTTCCGCTATCTCCTGATATGACATCTCCTCTACTTCACACAGAAGCA
>Ga0075424_100005237_pt1 | contig 12362 bp, 17 predicted proteins | sample SoiMethybrSBSTD3_FD_75301 | JGI IMG/M metagenome (GOLD analysis project Ga0075424, IMG submission 75301) | Bulk soil microbial communities from a Populus tree surrounding site in Tennessee, USA - Soil MetaG P. TD hybrid SBSTD3 | ecosystem: Environmental > Terrestrial > Soil > Tree plantation... | reverse complement strand
CACGAACATCCGCTCCGTATCGTTGATGTGGCTGACGACTTCGCGAATCGTCCATTTCCCCGCTGCGTACTTGTGGAGCGATCGCTCTTCAGAGATGCCGCGAAGCAGCTGGAGCGTGTCTGTCTCCTGTGTCTCGAGGGTGCGCCGGATGTCTCCGTCAGGCACCTGGCTGATATAGGTCACGTAGTATTTCGCGAATTCCGTTTCATCCGGCGGCGCAATCGTGTTCATGAAGTCTCCGTCGCAAACGAGCTGGCGGCGCGGTCACTCGAGAAATTCGCCCGCGAAGCGCAGGAACGTATGGGCATCGGCGAAGTTGCTGACGAGGCCGAGCGAGATCCGCACGGCGCCGCTGCTCTTCGGCGCCACGCAGTGCCGGAACCCTTCGTAGGTCATGTGGTGGTCGGCGCGGCCGAAGCAGGGGCTCAGCTCTTCGCTCGACAGCCCCAGCGCGACCTCGCCCGCGCCGGGATTGCAGAAGCATCCGGTGCGCAGCGAGATGCCCTGAGCGGCCGCGCGCACTTCGATTTCGTCGTGGTCGATCACCATGCCGGCGGGGTCGTGGAAGTTCATCGCGATCGTCCCGCCCCGCCGTTCCGTCGATTTGGGCCCATACAGCGTCAGCAGCGGATGCCCGTTCGAATGCTGCAGCGCGCACAGACGCTCCAGCAGCCACGACGTCAGGCACATTACCCGTTCGTGAATGACGTCGAGGCCAACCTGATCGAGCAGGTCGAGCCCGATCTGGACGGCGGGGATGTTGGCGTAATCGACCGTGCCGTCCTCGAACGCTGCAGCTCCCGGCGCGAGCACGTAGCGATCCGCCGTGACCGACGCCACGGTGATCGTCCCGCCGGCGAACCACGGCCGACGGAGCTTGCGCAGCGCGTCGGTGCGCGCGATCAGCGCGCCCACGCCGGTCGGGTAGCCGAACATCTTGTAGAACGAGAGCGTCACGAAGTCCGGGCGCCAGCGCGCCACGTCGAGCACATTCGTCGGCGCGAACGAGGCAGCGTCAACCAGAACGTCCCATCCGTGCGCATGCGCCTGCTCGATCCACTCGAGCGGATGCTGCACGCCCGAGAAGTTGGACTGCGCCGGATAGGCGAACAGGTGACCGCCCTCGCTCCCGGCGTGTTCGGCGAGGGCGCTCGCAATCCGCGGCTCGGCGCTTCGCATTTCCGGTGGAACGACCGGCACGTAGACGATCCGCGCACCATGTGCACGCGCGTACTCCCGGATGCCGTTCACGGAGTTGTGATTGTCGAAGGTGAGCAGGAACGTGCCGCCGGGCGCGAACGGGTACGACTCGCCGACCAGCTTCAGCGCGTGCGTCGCGTTCGAGGTGAAGATGACCTGATACTCGTCCGCAGGCGCGTTGAAGAACTGCAGCACGCGCGCGCGCGTTTCCTCGAGCAGCGCCGTCGCGCAGGCGGATGCCGGGCTCTTCGAATGGGGATTCCCGAGCACCTGCCGGCGCAGCAGGTCGGCGTGCTTCTTGACCTGAGACTCGGCGTAAAGGGCCCCCCCGGTGAAATCCAGGTACACGTTTCCGCTCGCGTCGAGCCGGCTGAACTCGCGCGCGCGCAGCTCGTCGATCCGGCGCGTCTGCCGGAACGCCGGTGACGCGGTTTCGAACTGCTTTTCAGCGGCGTCGCGCGTGATCATTTCGCAGAGTCCCTCGGTTTGTTCGTCATCGGCACGAACCGCACGGGCAGCGTGTTCAGCGTTTCGGTGCCCTCGGCGGTACGGCGCAGAATCCGCAGTTCCTGCATGAAGGTCCCTACCGGGACCGCCATCAATCCGTCGATCTTCAACTGCTGCACGAGCGCCTCCGGAACCTCGTCGGGCGCGGCGGTTACCATGATCCGATCGAACGGCGCCTGCTCCGGCCAACCCAGATAGCCGTTGCCGGTGCGCACCTCGATGTTACGGTAGCCCAGCGCGGTCAACGTTTCGCGTGCGCGGTCGGCAAGCGGAGGAACAACCTCAACCGAATACACCTGCCGCGCGAGCGACGCAAGCACCGCCGCCTGATACCCCGATCCCGTGCCGATCTCGAGCACGCGATCGCCGGGACCGATGTCCAAGGCCTGCGTCATGAACGCGACGATGTAGGGTTGGGAGATCGTCTGGCCGTACCCGATCGGGACGGGTGAATCGTCGTAGGCCTCGCCGCGATTGCCCTCGGGAATGAACAGATGACGAGGCACGGCCAGCATCGCGTCCAGGACACGCGGGCTGCGGATGTCGCGCGCGCGCAGCTGCTGATTCACCATCCGCTGCCGCTCGGTGGCCCAGTCGCGCGACGGCGGCTGGCCGTCTGGCGCCCCGGCGCTGCAGGCGAGCGCGGCGATGGCAAGGACGGCCCCCAGCCACTGCGCCCACTCGGTCATACCCATCGCGGTCGTCAAGTGTAACTTTTTCGGAGTTCGCCGGTATGGTGAGCAGGAACGATGGACCTGCACGACCTCTACACGCGCTACGCCCCCGACGTGCGCCGGTTCGCGCTGTATCTCAGCGGAAATCCGGCGCTCGCCGACGATCTGACGTCGGAAACGTTCCTGCGGGCGTGGAGCTCGGCGTCACCGATTCGCGAGGCGACCGTCAAGGCGTACCTGTTCACCATCGTCCGGCACGTCTATCTGTCGGAGATGACGAGAGCGTCCCGGCGGGTCGAATTGACCCGCGACGTGCCGGCGACGTCACCGAGCCAGCACGACCAGCTCGAATCGAGTGCCACGCTGCGGACCGTGCTGAAGGCGCTGACGGTGCTGCCGGAGCTCGATCGCGCCGCCCTGCTGATGCGCACGCAGGACGGCATGCCGTACGAGGAGATCGCGCAGGTCCTCGAAATCTCGATTGCGAACGCGAAGGTCAAAGTGCATCGCGCACGGGTGAAGCTCGCGATGCTGATTCCAGGAACGGTGCAGCCATGAACATCACCAGCGACGTCGTCAGCGATCTGCTTCCACTCTATCTTGCCGGCGAAGCGAGCCCGGGCACGCGTACGCTGCTCGAGGACTATTTGCGGGAACATCCGGAGTTCGCGGCGACGGTACGGGACGCTGCGGCGCGAAGCGCCGCCCTGCTGGAGGCCGCCGACGAGGCCGTTCGACCCGATCACGAGCGAGCGACTCTGGAACGAGTGCGGCGCTTCAATCACCGACGGCGGGTACTTCTCGGTCTTGCCATCGGCTTCACGCTTTCGGTGTGCGCCTTCGGGTTCGAGGGCAGTCACATCCGCTGGTTCATGCCGCGCGATAACCCTCTGCAGGCGATGCTCTTCCTGTTTGCCGCCGTCGGCTGCGCGCTCGCCTACATCCGGATGGGACGGAGTCTGCGTACGTGATGCCGCCTCGCTCTTGCCGCGCCCGATGCCGGTTAGACTCGTCGATCGAGGGACAGAATGCGCGCAATCGTGCTGGCCGCCGTCGTGGCCCTGGTATCGGCGGGTCAACAACAAACGAGAACGCTTGTGGGGGATCGCGTGCTGACGATCACCCGTGAGACGCAGTGGACACTCGTCTCGTCCGTCGCGATCCGCTTCCGCACGTTCCATCCGCAGGGCATGGTCAAGATCGGCGACACGCTGTTTGTTTCTTCGGTTCAGGTGACGGTCCCGACGAAGCGCTTTCCAGCCCCGGTGGGCGGCATGGATCGCGACACCGGCGAAGGGATCGGTCACCTGTTCAAGATCGACATGAACGGGAATCTGCTCGAGGACGTTCGAGTTGGCGAAGGCGCCATCTACCATCCCGGCGGAATTGACTACGACGGCAGCAGCCTCTGGGTGCCTGTCGCCGAATACCGGCCGAACAGCCGCGCGATCATCTATCGCGTCGATCCGCAGAGCATGAACGCCGTTGAAGCCTTCAGGATCGACGATCACATCGGGGCAGTGGCCTACGACACCGACGACAACACACTGCACGGCGCGAGCTGGGGTTCGCGCCGCTTCTATCGATGGAGGATCGATAGAAGATACACTCGCACATCACCACGCCAGGAGCGTCCCGCGCTGAACTCCTCGCACTACGTCGACTACCAGGACTGCAAATATGCGGGCCGTCACCGGATGCTGTGCACTGGAGTAACCGAGATGAGAACGCCGGCGGCGACGGTGCCGTTTCGCCTCGGAGGACTGGATCTGATCGATCTGCGCGACGGCCGTCCGCTGCACCAGACTCCCGTGCTGCTGTGGACCACCACCGGCTTCAACATGACCCACAATCCAGCGTGGCTGGAACCGACCGCGAATGGAATTCGCGCGTACTTCATGCCGGAGGACGATGCGTCGACTCTCTATGTCTATGAAACGACAATCCCTGACGCGGGGCGGTGATCGTGGCGTCAATTCGCCGTGCTCAGGGAACGCTGGCCCGCGGCTCCCGATTCGCTGGCGTGGAAAATCGGGCCCTCCGGCTCGTGCCCTCACGATGCGCCCTCGCCTGCGACGGATCCGCGCGACAGCCAGCAATCGGTTGGATATCCGGGTATCGTGAGTGTCGGGGGCGAAACCGCGGCGAGGACGGCCGGATCGCCTCCGGACCCGATTTACTTACTTCGCTGTCACGCCGCTCAAGGTCGCTCGCGGGCCAGCGTCCCCTGAGCACGGCGAAAGCGCTCACAATGCGTCGTGATCGCGGAACTCGCTACGCCGTCGACGAGTCTAGACCCACCGCGACTTTGTGCCCCGTGACACGCGCAGTTCTAAAACGGCGTGCTGATCGGCGGCGGCGCTGTTTCGTCCCAAGCGAAACGGCGCGGCCGCGCAGGATGTTCTCATACCGACCGGGTGGCTTCGCCGCGAACCCAGTCGGCGATCTGCTCGCGCGACCATTGATGATCGTCGTTCAGGTGCACCATGAGCGCGGCGACAGGCAGGCGTTTGTGGCAGCCGGCCGGACAGCGGCGCGCCGTGTTCTCGAGAAAATCAAACAGGCGCCAGACGCGCGGGTGAAAGCCGCGCACGTCGCGGGGCAGCAGAAAGATCCCCTCGTAAGCGGCGCCCAGCGCGTCGGATCCGCCGTTCTCGCCGAAATACTCGCCGAACGATTGCACCGGCCGGCGGCTGACCCCGCGCATGATCGCGCGCGCCAGATCGGCGGCTTCTTCGTCGTACTGGCCTGCTGCAGTCATGTGGCACCTCGCTGCTCTTGGGCCCATCCTAAACCCGCGCGCGTGGAAGTCAAATGGACGCGGTTCGCGGCTCGCGACTCCGGTTCGCGGTTCGTCTCCCGAAGTTCGCGGTTCGCGGCTCGCGACTGGCGATTCGCGGCTGGCGGTGGCGATTCGCGGCTGGCGGCTTGCGGCGGGCGATTGATTGATTCCGCGATTAGCGATTGGGGATTGAAGATCACCGATCGGGGATTCCCGATCGGGGATTACCGATTGGTGATTGGTGATTGGCGATTGGTTTCTGCCCCCCGCGTGGCAACACCCGCCCACACGAGCGCGCCGATCATGATCGCGAGACCCAGGCCGTGCGCGCCGAGGCCCAGCGTGCGATCGAAGCGCATCCATCCGAGCGTCGCCAGCAGGTATTCCCAGTCGTGCCCCTGGACCTCCCTGCCGGTCTGTCCGCCGAGCAGCACGAGCTGCAGCGCACGCGCGTCGGCGATGTACGGCGCCACGTCGAGCAGGTTCTGCCCGGCCCACCACGCACAGACCGCCGCCCCGAAACGATCGCCCTGTCTGAGAAATGCCACGGCGATGATCGTCGGCACCATGCATTGAAAGAGACTCCCGCCGAGCACCGTCATGAATCGTCCGAAAGGCGAGAAGAGCACGTGCCCCGCTTCGTGGAACACGAGATTCGGCAAGTGCAGGACCGACTGGCCCGCCGCCACGCCCATCGGCACACGCGCGAACTGCCAGGTCCAGAGGGCGAGGCCGACGATCAGCGCCACGCGGGCTCCGAGAGCGATACGCGAAACCGGGTCGGTTGGTGCGATCGGCTCGGGTTCCGGAACGCTCGCGACGGCTCGAGGATCGGGAGCGCTGCGGCGCGTCCCGAGTTTCGCGAACACCACGCCACAGTGCAGACACTCGGCAGCGCTCGGGGCCGAGGCATGTCCGCACTTAGGACAGAGCATGGTGCAGGTACACCCACGCGCGAACGCCCGACGCCAGCGTCACGGCAACTCGCTTGTATGAGAACTGCGCTTCGAAATCGTCGGCGCGGGTCAGTTCGGCGTCAGTGACCTCGAACACAGTTCCGTCGACACGGTTTTCGGCGTTGCCCGTCGCCGTGACGTTGGCGTGATGCGTCCGTCCCAGCGCGCGCGCAAGCGCCGCGTCCTCAATCTTCACCAGCGAAGGCCGATACTCCGGGAGCTCGTCCCGTTGGCCCGCGAGCGTCCTGCCGAACGTCGACCGTTGCACGCTTTCCTGCTGCAACGTGCCGTACGAGAAGAGGAATGGCATTACCTGTCGAGCACCGGCAAGTATGCGCGCCATGGTCCAACGGCGTCGCGATATTGCTTCGCCAGCACGCGCGCGATCTGCGCCACGTGTCCAAGATCGTGCGCCGTCCATGTCGCCAGCAGCTGCCGGAGCGTGACGATGCCCAGCTCCGGATGTTCGCCCTCCAGCGCGAGCTGCGCGTCCGTGAGGCGCCATGCACGGAGCGTCGCCAGATTCCCGGAACGCAGCCGCTCGAATTCGTCCAGCAGGTCTGCGAGGCTCTTCCCCTGGCTCTCGCGCTTCTGTGCGAACCGGTCGAACGGCTCGAACCGCCGGGTCGCACCCTGGGCGAGGATGATGCGCGCGCGCGGAATCCAGTCGGTGCGCTCGCCGTGAATGAGATGCCCGACGTTGTCGAACGCGCTGAACGTCTCGGGGCCCTCGTTCGGCGTCGTCCATGCGCCGGGCAGACCGCCCAGAAGTTCGTTGAGCGCGCGCGGAGTACGTTCCAGGATCTCGAGCGCTCGATCGAGTTGAAATTCCATAGCTGAATTGTCCGCCGCCTTCAGCCGAACCAGAAGGTCAACATCCGTCTAGACCATATCCCCGCTCGAGTGCCAGTGTGGTGATCCGTTCGATGAATGGATGCTTCGCCTGGGTATAGGCTTCGCGATCGCGATGAAACTCGTGGGCGAGGCGCCTCTTCAACACTTCGTACTCGGCCGCAATGGCGGGATGGCTGCGAAGGTAGTCCCGGAACGCGATCGCCCCGCGCCACTGCCCGCTTCCAAACGGCACCAGATGAAGATGATGCGTGCGGAACGCCGGAGAGGGCTTGCAGAACCAGTGTTCGGAGTCAGGCCGGTACGGAAAGTAGCAGTAGCCAAGATGCGCGACCGCGTCGATCGCCGGTCGCGACGCCTCGAGCGCCTCCACGCCGGCCATGATGTCGATGACCGGCTTCGCTGCGAGTCCCGGGATTGCCGTGCTGCCAATGTGCTCGATCGAACCGGTGATCCACGTCTCGAGCGCCCGCCCGAGCGACTGTTTTTCCTGCTCGAACCGGGTCGGCCACGACGGATCGTACGGCACGATTTCAACCGGCGCTTCCAGCCATCCTCCTCATGAGATCGTACAGTTTCTTCGTCGTGTTTACGTTTCTCACGGTCACGTCCTGGAATATCTTCTGAGCCGACAACTTCAGCATGGTCGTCCGGGTCACATGCTTCACCTGCGCGCGCCACAGGAGCGTGCCGGGCCGATAGACCACTTCCTCGATGTCCGGCTTCGGCGCGAGCGTGCTCACAATCTTCTCGGAGTCGATGGTGTGCCGCAGGAAGATCACGTTGTATCGCCACTCGGCGTCGCCGTTCCAGGTCCGCGGCAGGCTCTCCACGAGCTTTGCCATTTCGGGCAGGCTCCTCACGACAACCTTGCACTCGAGCTGATGACGCTTCGAGAGCATCGCTTCTATCTTCCGCTCCAGCTTTCGCGGATCGGCGTCGCGCGCCTTGAACAGGAGGTTCCCGCTGTTGATGTAGCTCGCGACCTCCTGGAACCCCAGCTTCGTGAAGTCGGCTCTCAGCGCTGCCATGCTGATCATGTTGTTGCCGCCGACGTTGACGCCGCGGAGGAGCGCTACATAGGTCATCGTGCAGACACCACGGCGCTCACGCAGCGCGGTCGACGCGCACAGACGCGCGGCGGCGTCTTCCAGCTGCGCGCCGAACGTCTGCGCCAAGGGTCATGAGCCAATCCTGAAACGATTTGACGAGATCCTTCGCGCCGAACCCCTCGACGACTTGTGTCTGCGCCAGACGATCTCCCAGCCGCTGTCCCTGTGGATCCCGCACGATCAGCGTTCCCTCCAGAAAGATCAGGGGAACATTCGCCAGCGGAAGCAGCAGAAGAGCGTTGCGTCGTGCCGACGCGGCGAGCGACGCCGGACGACCCGTCTCGAGGCTGATCACGAAAAGCCCGCACACGAGCTTCCCGATGCTCTGTCCGCGCATCGCGTCACGGAACAACAAATACACGGCGCCGGCAACGAGATATGGCGCCGATCCGGAGCTCCAGTACAGGCGACCGCACGCGACGACGATCAAACCATCCATTGTCGCGGCGAGGAGCCGGCGCGTGATGTCGGCCTTCGGATACGGCGAGATGAGTCCTCTGGGGAGCTGCGGCATGCTCACTTCCGACGAGGCCGCTGTTTCGCCGACACGGACCGGATCACCAGAGCGCCCCGTCCTGCGCCGCGCAACGGCGTCTTCGCCTGCGCAATAGCCGCCGCAATCAAGTCTTCGACGTCCCGCTCGAGGAGGACGTCGGTCGATTCCAGCCGGATGAACCGCGTCTGACTGCCGGATCCCTTGAGCAGCTTTTTCGGATCGCCCAACTTCGCGCCGTGAATGAAGCAGAGGCCGACGCCGCTGGCGCCTGCCGTCAGCGAGACGATGGCGTCGGACGGACGGTCGGTCGGCGAGTACCCGATGACGAAGAAGTTGTAGTTGTCGTAGGCAAGCTCGTATGCGGTCGGGAACCGGCGGCGAAGCGTCTTCCTCGCCGCGCGGATCAACGACTGATGCTTCGGCTCGAACTTCTCGATGAACCGCCGAAGCTGCGCCTCAGGCGTGTCTGCCATGCCACTCTGTCGTGTGTCGGAACTATAGCACCGCTCTCCTGCAGCGCCGTCATTCGCCACTCTCGCACGGCTCATAGTCGCATCGAATTCGGCCGGATTACAATCCACCCTGATGCCCCTCTCCATCTTCGGGATCCTGACGGCTGCGTGGGTCGCATGGACGGCACCGTTCTTCCTGATCAAGCGCAAGGGAGGTCCGCCGCAGACGCTGGACCGGCGCGCCCGATGGGGAATCTTCCTTCAGGCCATCGCGTACTTCCTTGTCTGGCAACCCACTTTATGGACCGCATCTCGGGCATCGTGGCGTATTCCGGCCGGGATCGCGTTCCTGACGCTCGGCCCGGTGCTTTCGTGGACGAGCGCGCGAACGTTGGGACGCCAATGGCGTTTCGATGCCGGGCTGAACGCGGATCACCAACTAATCCGCTCCGGGGCATACCGATTCATACGACACCCGATTTATGCATCGATGATGTGCATGTTGATCGGCACCGGGACGCTGCTGACGCGACTATGGATCTTGCTCGCAGCGGTGGTGCTGTTCGTCGTCGGCGTGGAGATCCGCGTTCGCGTCGAGGACGCCCTGCTTGCGTCGCGCTTCGGCGACGAATTCAGTGAGTACCAGCGCAAGGTGCCTGCGTATCTGCCGCTGATTCGGTGAATCGGCGGGTTCAATCCCCGACCCTATTCTTCAGCGAGCCGGGTCCGGATGGCGCGCGCCCGGGCCTGCAGCGCCTTGCTGCTCGATCGCTCGAACTCGCGAAGATACCGCTGCACGGTTGGCATGAGCCGCGGTCGCGTGCGCGCCCACGACGCCAGGCCGTCGAGCGCCCATGCCCGTACGAACGTCTGCGGAAACGTGACGTTCTCGAGAAGCACCTGTTCGACTCGCTTCTGTTGCGAGGAGCTCCACCGAAAGAGCGGCAGCGCGCGGACGACCTGAAGGCGCACTTCCCACTTGTCGCTGGCCGCCAGCGGCCCGATGAAGATCGTCCTGTGCGGCTCGATCCAATCGGGGTGTTCGTGCGCCAGCTTCTCGAGCAGATCCAGCGATCGCTGCACGATGAGCCACTCGTCGTCTTCCGTGAGCGCCGCAAGATCCGCGACGCGTTTGGGATCATTCTCAACCAGCGCGCGGGCGGTGCGCGACTGCGCAATGCTGCGGCGATCGCCTCCGGTAAGCAGCTCCCTGATCTCTGTTCGTCGAGAAGACGGCATCACGTCGGATTCCATCATGCTGCCGCAACAGGGCCCGTTGGCCGGCGCCTCGCGCCCCAGATCGCGAGCCAGAAGACGATCGGCAATTCGGCCACTTCGAGCGGCAAGGCGATTCCGCCGACCAGCGGCCCATAGCGAGGGACGATGAGTATGGCAAAGGCGGCTGCCAGATAAGCAGCTCCGGCGATGAACAGGAGGACGCCCAACACACGCGGGATGAAGCCCGATCGAATCACCAGCATCCCGAAGGGGAATAGCCAGAGTCCCCAGAAGATCGACGCCACGGTGATCCCGCGGCTGTGCAGACGGAGAAACAGGTACGCGAGCGCATCGAGCTGCGGAATGTTGAACACCGACAGGAAGTCGCCGCCGCGAGCCACAGTAATCGCTGCGATCTCGTTCAAGACGTTCAGGAACATGATGGGAACGGACACCAGCGCGCCGAGGATGACCAGCTGCTTCGCGAGCATCTCGTTGACCGGTTTGAACAGGCGATACAGCGCGAGCACGAGAAAGATGCCGAGCGCCTGATGGCTCAGCTCGCTGAAGATTCCGATGCGGAGCAGCGCCTCAGATGTCCGGATGTTCTCGGCGGTTGCCGTGGCGTCTCCCGTCACGATCAACTTGCCAGGCACATACACCAGACCGATTGGCGCGATGAGCGCGAGCGCAACATACCAGCGCCCCGCGATTCGCGCCCTCTGCCGGATTACCGTCAGATCGTTTTCGTCTACCATCGCTCCTACTTGCGGGCCGTCATGATCCCTCGCGCTGCGGCCGTGGCAACGTACTCTACGCCGCGGAAGCCGGCTTCGCTCAGATATCCCTCCATCTCGCTGACTGAATAGCAGCGTCCCTCGGACGAATGCATCAGGAGGACCGAGTATTCCGCCACATGGAGCGGGCCGTTCTTGGCCGCGTTCAGGAACGCGTCGTGAATCGCGATCGTGCCCGGTGATTGAAGCGCGGCGAACGACTTCGAGAGCAGCTGACGGACGACGGGCTCGTCCCAATCATGGAGGACGTTCGAATACAGGTGCGCGTCCGCATCGGTCGGCAGCGTGCCGGACAGCATGTCGCCGGCGATGACCCTCACCTTCTCCGAGCATCCGCGATTCGCGATCGCACGGGCGGCGATCCTGTCCACCGGCGGTTTCTCCAGCACCGTCGCCGAGAGCCGCGGATAGTGACCCACGAGCGAGCACGCGTAGATGCCCGAGCCGCCCGCGATATCGAGCAGGTGTCGCTGGCCGGACAGGTCGACGGACTTTGCAACTGCCTGTGCGAGATAGACGCCGCGGCAGTCCATCGCCGCGGTGAACTGTGTCGCGAACTCCTCGGTCTCCATCGCGCGATGCCAGTCCTTCTCGTCCTTCCGGCTGCCCCAGTTCGCCGGCTTTCCGGTGCGGAGCACATTCAGAAGATCGAGCGCGACAGGACGATCCTTCAGAGACTCGTAATAAGGCCCGAGATACCAGGGAGAGCCCTTGACCAGGTGCTCCCGCGCCAGCGCCGTCAGATGAAACACCTGCTGCCGCTCCTCGACGAGACCCATCGCCGCGAACAGCGTCAGCATCACATCCGCAGGCCGATCGATGATGCCAAGTCCGCGCCAGATCTCCTGCTTCGTCGAGGGATGGTCGGCGAGCCAGGAGAAGAAATCGAGGTGGACGAGCGCCGTCAACAGCATATCGGCGGCGTAGATCCCGTCACGAACGCGATAGAGATCGACGGGATCAGTTTGTGGAACGGCGGTCAGATCGAACATGAGAGCAGAATCCCTAATCCCTGATCTGTGAATCCCTAATCCCTGATCTGTGAATCCCTAATCTCTGAATCTCTCGAATCGTTCACCAGCCGTCCAGGCCGGCCATGTGACGGCAAAGACGATCGCGAGGAAGATTCCAACGCGCCGCATCAACGCCGCCGCAGTTTATTGTCTTTCACTGTTCCGTGATACCGTCCGGGCATGGCTCAGATGACGACAGTCCTGCTCTTTCTTCTCATGCTACAGCCCGCGGCGCCGAAGGCTGGCGCGTGGAAGTCGCTTTTCGACGGCAAGAGCATGGATGCGTGGCGCATCTTCAAGACC
>Ga0075424_100005226_pt1 | contig 12371 bp, 12 predicted proteins | sample SoiMethybrSBSTD3_FD_75301 | JGI IMG/M metagenome (GOLD analysis project Ga0075424, IMG submission 75301) | Bulk soil microbial communities from a Populus tree surrounding site in Tennessee, USA - Soil MetaG P. TD hybrid SBSTD3 | ecosystem: Environmental > Terrestrial > Soil > Tree plantation... | reverse complement strand
AGGCGAGCTACGCTCGCGTGAAGTCGCCGGAGAATCCGGCGGGCGGTGGCGCGGATCAGCGGAAGAAGAGCGCTTCGGTGCGGCTCGAGGATCCGCAGCAATCAGGGTATGCGCTTTTTGAGTGGGCTCGCACCGATGACTATGCTGGATCGACGCCGACGTTCTCCTACACTTCGCTGCTCGCTGAGACCTGGGCGAAATACGATCGAGTGAACGGCGCATTGCGAATCGAGCGCACCGAGCGGCCGGACGAACAGCGTTTACTCAACGAGTTTCGCGCGCCGGTCCCGCCCACCGACTTGAGCATCTCCGGGCGATCGCGCTGGACTATCATCTCCGCACGCGCTGCGGTCTCGCTGGAGCCCGTCAGAACGATCCAGCTCGATCCGTTCGTCGAGGTTGCACGCGCGCGCGTCAGCCCGACGCTCCGGCCATCGGGATTCGATCCGCGCTCATTCTACGGATCGAGCACGATCTGGAGCGTGTCCACCGGCTTTAAGGTGTCGTTCGGTATGTCACACATGCGGATGGGCCGATACGGTGCTGCCGTCAGTGGAAACACATCGCGTAAAATGCGGGGTATGAGCATGCCGAACATGCCCGACATGAACTGATGCAATTTCAAATCATTCCACTCGTCGAGTGAAACGATCCCTTTTTGGTTTGCTCTGCATCGGTGTCGGGCTTTTGCTCGCTGCGTGCGGTAGCGACGACTCACTCCGACCGCCGCCGAAGGAATCACGGACGCTCACTATCCTCGGCAACGGTTCTGTCCTGGATCGTTTCACCGGCGAGCTGTGGGTAATAGGCGATGTTGCCTACACGACAACCTGGGGCAACCGAGGTACGGTCGGGAATGCCGTCAAAATCTGGGATGTCAGCGGCGATGTCCCCACTCTGATCGACTCGCTGATCGTACCCAACGCAGTCACACTCGGCGACGTGCAGGCGAGTGACGACGGACAGCTGTTGGTCGTCGCGACCGAATTCAGTCCCGGCGCGATAATGCTCTACAGCCTCGCCGACCCGCGCAAGCCGCAGTTCATCACGCGTTACGCGACCGCGCTGACAGATCCAGGCGTGCACACCGCCGATGTCACCCGCGTGAACGGACGCCTGTATGCTTTTCTCTGCGTCGACATCGGCAACACCGGCTCTGCGCGCCTCGTGATCGTGGACATCACTGATCCAGCCAACCCGACGCAGGTATTCACGCAGCCGATGGGCTCACCATACACGCATGATGTGTTCGTGCGCGACGGGATTCTTTTCATCGCCGTTTGGAACGACGGCATCAAGATCTGGGACATCGGCGGTGGCGGCCGCGGAGGGACCCCGTCGAATCCGGTGGAGCTCAGCACACTCGCCACCGTTGGTGGAGAGGCACATAACATCTGGTGGTACAGGAACGCGAATACGGGCGAAAGGCGATACGCGTTCGTCGGGCAGGAGGGACCGGGCGCTGTCGGAAAATTTGCGAGCGGCGACATTCACGTCGTCGATGTCAGCGATATGTCAGCACCGCGCGAAGTGGCGTTCTTTCACGTACCCGGCGCCGGGACGCACAATTTCTGGGTCGATGAGAATCGCGGGATTCTCTATGCCGCTTATTACAATGGCGGAGTGCGCGCGATCGACGTTACCGGTGACCTTGAAACGTGTGATCCCGCGAACCGCGACCTGACCGGTCGTTGCAACCTGTCGGCGATGGGACGCGAGGTTGGCCACGGACTGCTGGACGGGCCGCCGGTCTACGTATGGGGCGTTCAACTCGCAGGCGGTCACCTCTACGCGTCCGATATGCTGAACGGTATCTGGAAGCTGGACCCTCTTCCGTGATCCTGGCCTGAAACCGAGGCCGGTTCAAACCGTACGTGATGCAGGGTTGTCTAAAAATGCACACCCGAAGGGAGTCGGCATGAAGAAGCGGCAGTTTCGTGGGGCGGCGGTAGCAGCGGCGCCCTTTCTGATAGGATCAGCGGCACACGCGCAGTGGAGCAGCGCTTACACCGCGCCACGCAACGCCGTCGTGAATGCGGCAGGCGCGCGCATCGTTGAAGTCGAAGCCGCGGCGGGCAGTCTCCGTGTCGAAGGCAAGCAAGGTTTGAGTCAGGTTCAGGTCACAGGTACGGCTCGCGCTTCGTCGCAGGGAGTTCTGAATCGGATCCGTCTCATCGCCGAGCGTCAGGGTGATCGCGTTTTCATCAAGGCGGACATGCCGGACGACAACGGCTGGAACAACGGTGACTACGAAGCTGCTCTCGATCTCGTGATCGAAGTCCCACAAGGAATGGACGCCGATATCGGCGACGGCAGCGGCGATGCCAAGGTTTACAACGTCGGCGCGCTCGAAATGGCGGATGGCTCGGGCGAACTGCTCATTGACGGCGCGCAGTCGGTGCGTGTTACCGATGGATCCGGCTCACTCACGATCGAGAACGTGCGCGGCGATGTCCGTGTGAATGATGGCTCCGGAGATATCGACGTACGCAACGTGTCCGGCTCATTCACGGTCGAAAGCGACGGATCGGGCGGCATCAACGCGACCGACGTTAAGGGATCTGTGATTGTAAGGAACGATGGGTCCGGCGGCATCGACGTCAACAAGGTCGGTAAGGATTTCCGCGTCGACAACAAGGGCAGTGGCGGCATTGACTACGCGAATGTCAGCGGCACCGTGGACATTCCGGAGCGCCATCGCGACAGGCATCGCAGAGATCAGTAACTCTCGCGACCAAACGCAACGCGGCAATAAGCAGTAGTCTCTCGGCTGCACGAGCGCATCGTGCACGTTTATTGCCGCAGTCGTCTCCGAAATTACGAGACTGAGGCCGCTCCTGGGCCTCCAGACCTAATCGTTTCCTCGAACGGAGAGCAAAATGCGCTTCCTGGCACTCAGCGTTTGTGCCCTTGCGTTGATTTCCGGGTCTTCCAACGCACAGCAGGTCAGCGGTGCTGCACCAAAAGGACCCACGTTTCAGTCAGGTACAGTCGGTTTCAAGGTAAGTGAAGCCAAAGTCGATGCTTCGACAAAGCTCACGGCTGCGCCAATCGTCCGGCGCCATCAGGGACAGGATGTGGCGTTGATGGCAGTCGGAGTCGGCGCAATGATTGCCGGCGCGTTAATCGAGAATAACACCGCCAGCACGATCATCATCATTGGTGGTGCCGCGATGGCACTGTTTGGGCTTTACCACTATCTGGAGTAACCGCCAGGTAGTGAGTAACCGGCGACGGGCGCGGGCCGAGGGCGAGCGCGGGGGCGGGGGCGGGGGCGGGTCTCGATGACGAAACCGATTTCTGCGCGCGTGCACGGTGTGCTCGATTACGCCGCGGTTGCCGCGTTTCTCAATGCGCCATTGGTTTTCGGTTTCAAGCACACCACTGCCAGCGTCATCGCGTACTGGCTATGCGGAATTCACCTGTTGTTGACGGGCTGCACCGATTTTCCCCTTGGGGCTTTCAAGTGGATCCCGTTCAGGATTCACGGCGTGATCGAGATGGTGGCGGGGCTGTTCGTGCTCGTCGCGCCCTGGATCCTGGGTTTTGCAGATCAGCCGGCGGCGAGGAATTTTTTCGCGGCGATGGGCGCCATCATCCTGGTCGTCGCGGCGCTAACGGACTACACAGCGCACGTCGAGCTTCCTGCGCGACAGCCGGGCGACCGCCGGCGGTGGGGAACCAGGGAGCCCAGAGCGGACGAACCCCCGAAGACTACTTAAGCAGCTCCGTCGACGTAGAGCGTACCGGAGCTGACGAGCACCGAGGAGCCGCCGACGCGAATCGCGGCGACCTGGCCGCGCTTGCGGTCGACTTCGAGCTCGAGCCGGCTCGGTCTTCCCATCTCGACGCCCTGATCCACTGTCCAACGCAAGGTACCGTCGCGCGTGTCGGCGCGTAGAGCCAGAAAACCAGCGAGCGCGGCACACGCACTGCCCGTCGCCGGATCCTCACCGACACCCAAACCAGGCGCGAACATCCGGGCGCGAATGTGGCCCCCCTCGAAGATGTTGTCCCACTCGTCTGCGCTATAGACGTACATCTCGGGTGCCCAATAGTCGCCCAACGCCTGCTCCCACTTTGCCTGATCGACCTTCACCCACGAGAGCATCTCCGGCTTCTTGAGCGGGATGAACAGGTACGGCACACCGCACGACACCGCTTCCGGCTCGAGCATGTCATCTGCCAGGATATGACTCGGCTCGAGTGACAGAATCTCACACAGAACTTCGGGCGGCGGCGGAGGATCTTTTATCTCCGGCAGTTTGGCAGCCGTCAGCTGTGTGAAGACGGGCTTGCCGTCGCGCGTGCGAATCGAAACGGGAATCGGACCCACACCTTCCTCGAGCACGATCTGCTGCACGTCGCCGTTTAGGGGCACGTCGCCGATTGCCGCCAGCACAAATGCGCACCCCACCGTCGGATGGCCGGCAAAGGGCAGCTCTCTCGCGGGAGTGTAGATCCGCACGCTGCGAGTGTTGGCGTTGTCCCGTGGCGGAAAAACAAAAACAGTTTCCGAGTAGTTGAACTCCCTCGCGATCGACTGCATCTGCTCGTCGGTCAAACCGCGCGCGTCCGGCACCACCGCCAGCGGATTTCCGCCGTGCAGATGATCGGTGAAAACGTCGGTGGTGTGAAAGGAGTACGGCATCGCTGAAAATGTGCGAAGACCGGGCGCCGTCGGCTACTACGCTGGCACTGAACCCGCACTCATGGTGAGCATGAGCTTGGAGCGATCAGTCGGGAATAAACGGGCTCGGAAGCCGGGAAGCACTCCGAAAAAACCGCACGCCAAGCTTCGATTCGGGCCCGCCGGGTGGATGTACAAGGACTGGGAAGGAATCGTCTACCCGCTACCCAAGTCGTCCAAGTTCGACCAGCTCCGCTACATCGCAGACTTCTTCGACACCGTCGAAATCAACTCGAGCTTCTACGGTCCGCCGCTCGCTCGCACGGCGGAATCGTGGGTCAAACGCGTGAAGGATTACCCCGATTTTCGCTTTACAGCCAAAATCTGGAAGCGTTTCACCCACGAGCGCGACACCGCGTGGACGACCGAGGAAGTCGATCAAGTGCGCGCCGGCTTCGATGTCATGATGGAAACGGGAAAGCTCGGTGCCGTCCTCCTCCAATTTCCGTGGAGTTTCAAGCGGACCGACGAGAGCAGAGAGTGGTTGGGCGATGTCGTACGCACATTCAATCAGTATCCTCTTGTCGTCGAAGTCAGGCACTCATCCTGGCTGGCGCCCGAATTCCTCGGATCACTGGCGGAGGAAGGCGTCGGCTTCGTCAACATCGACCAGCCGATGTACCATGATTCGATCGGCCCGTCGGCGCATGTGACTTCGCACGTCGCCTACGTGCGGGTCCACGGTCGGAACTACAAAGACTGGTTTCGCGACAAAGCGCCCGTCGAGCAGCGCTACAACTACCTCTACACGGCGGACGAGCTCGAACCGTGGGTGGAACGCGTGCAGGAGATTGCTGCCGATCCGACTGTCAGTGACGCGTACATCGTCACCAACAACCACTACAAAGGGAAAGCCGTCGCCAACGCCGCGATGATGAAGTCGATGCTGAGCGGTGAAAAGGTGCCGGTGCCGAGTGGCGTTTTTGAGGCTTATACCGAGGCGGTTGCGCCCTACACGCAACCCGCGGAGGATCCCGCTCCGGCAGCGGAAGTTCGTTGACCGGGAGACCTTGATCAGCTACATTAAAACCCTCACGCGCAACGAATTGTGCGTGACAAGCCAGACGCCGTATGGGACCTGGGGTGTTGCCAGGTCTTTTTTAGTATCAGGCTTGAAAGGCGATCACAACGATCGCCAACAAACAGAAGTCGGATGGGTACCGCAACACGGCACTTCCGACGAATTGAAGAGGAAGTACCGCGCATGCGTACCACCGGAAAAGTGAAGTGGTTCAACGACGCCAAGGGTTTTGGCTTCATTACCCCCGAGAACGGACAGAAGGATTGCTTTGTCCATCACTCGGCGATCAACGGCCAGGGTTTCAAGTCCCTCGCCGAAGGCGAGCGTGTCGAGTTCGACGTCGTCCAGGGACAGAAAGGCCCGGCGGCTGAGAACGTCACCAAGATTGGGGCGTAACCCAAGTTTGGCAGCCACATTATAGACGGGGCCGGTCTGGACAACTCCAGACCGGCCCCGTTGTTTTTCATTACGCCAATTAATCGGAGGATTATGGCAAAAGAGGAAGCAATCGAGCTGGAAGGCATCGTCACGGAAGTACTGCCTGACGCGACGTTTCGCGTTCAGGTGAACAACGGCCACGACGTCCACGCTACTATCGCGGGCAAGATGCGCAGATTCAGAATTCGCGTCCTCGCAGGCGATCGGGTGACGCTCGAGGTCTCGCCCTACGATTTGACGCGCGGTCGTATCACGTTCAGGCACAAGGCCTGAGCCGGCTCCTCGCGACTACTGCACGTACCGCAGTATGTCGTAGTAGAAACGCAGCCCGTATCCGACGTTCTCCACTGAGAGACGCTCGTCGTTGCCGTGCATGCCGCGCTGGATCTCCGCGCGCGGAATCCTGAAAGGGCTGAACCCGTAAGTCGTAATTCCCAGTTTGCGATAGGTTGGCCGGTCTGTCGCCGCTGTTTCCATCGGCGTCGTCACGAACGCTGACGGCTCACGCTCGTGGGCTGCACGGTCGATGGCGCGAAATAGATCGGTGTCGATCGGACTCTCGAGTGGTGGCTTGGTGTTAGCGAGATGAGTAAGGTGGACCGCGGTGTCGCCGACGATCTTTTTCAGCGTTTCGCGAAATTCCGTGGTGTCCTGATCGGGGAGCAAACGAATATCGATTTCCGCGGTCGCCACGCCCGGAATGACATTGGTCTTGTTCGAGCCGTTCAGTACCGTCAGCGAAATCGTGTTTCGCAGGATGGCATTCCAGGTCACGTCGCTGAGAATCCATTCCCTGGCGCGCGGGTTGTCGAGTGCAACGCGAACGTTCGATAGCCAGCCGCGTTGAGGCTCCGCATAAGTACGTGAGATGTCCCGGAAGAACTTGTCGACTCCCGGCGTGACGTGGAGCGGCGTCTGCCACTGCGAGATTTTGTACAGCGCCGTGACGAGTTTCGGTACGGGGTTTTGTGGAGTAGGACGCGAGCCGTGGGACGGAACGCCGTTCACTGTCAATCGTTGCCAGAACGTGCGCTTCTCGGCGACGCCGACACCGAAGTAGACAACCTTCCCAGCGGAATCCAGCACGTTGTCTGCGCCTTCCGTCATCAGGTACTCGACGTCCCGCAACAGATCGGCGTGGCGCTGGACGAAAGTAATTCCGCCCAGCGATCCCAGCTCTTCATCGGCGTTACCGATGAAGACGATGTCGCGATTCAACCGGGCACCTGATCGCTTCAGCGCGATCATCGCCATCAGCTGGGCGATGCCGTGACTCTTCATGTCGATGGCGCCGCGGCCCCAGATATAGCCGTCCTTGATCAGTCCCGAAAACGGATCGACCGACCATGACGCCGGAGTCGCGGGTACCACATCCATGTGGTGCACCAACGCAATCGCCTTCTTGCTCCCGTTGCCGCGCAGCCGAGCATAAAGATTGGCGCGGTTCGCGCCGAGCTCGGCGGTGTCGAGGATCTGCGCTTCGATACCTTCGCGATCCAGAATTCCCTTGAGAAACCTTGCCGCCGTGAGCTCGTTGCCTGGCGGGTTGGTAGTGTTGATCTGGAGATAGCTCGAAAGCGTCTTGAGCGTCTCGGCGGTCAGCGAGTCCCAATTGATCGGTCGCGCCTGAGCTCTGAGACTTACCGGAAGAAGAAAAAGAAATGCAACGAGTAGCGGATTCAATCGTTTCATTGGATACTCACAGTTCGGACAAAGCGAGCGTAGATGCTCGCAAATGATCGCATCGCGGGGAAGGGGACGTTTCCTCGAACCGCCGCAATAATCCTCAACGCAATCTCCATCAGTGTCAGCACCGGCAATCACGTACCCGCCCAGGACGCCTGTCGCACCCTACACCCCGCTGGCTCGCACCCGAGTTGACTCAGTAGATCTTTTGCGCGGCATCATCATGGTGGTCATGATGCTCGATCACACGCGGGATTTCGTTCACTTTCAGGCGACGTTGTTTGATGCGACCAACGTGGCACGAACAACGCCGATGTTGTTCTTCACGCGCTGGGTCACTCACTTCTGCGCGCCACTCTTCGTTTTTCTCGCCGGTACCGGCGCCTACTTTCAAACGTTGCGCGGCAAGCCTAATCGCGAGCTGTCGTGGTTCCTCGTTACGCGTGGGCTGTGGCTGATTTTTCTCGAGCTCACCGTGCTGCGGGTTGTCATTCTCTTCAATGTCGATTTTGCCAGCCTCGCGTCGTTCCTGCAGGTGATCTTTGCGATCGGCTGCAGCATGATTGTGCTGGCAGCGTTGATCCATTTGCCGGTAACTGTGATCGCGTTCATCGGGGTGGCGATGATCGCGTTGCACAACACTCTCGATGGTGTACAGGTCGCATCCTGGCGAGGACCGGGCACGCCGGTTCCGGGCTTCTGGGCATCCGTGTGGCACGTGCTGCACGTGCCGGGATTGATCTTCCCGTTCGGAGCCAACGGTCCGCCCGTGATGGTCTTGTATCCACTGATTCCCTGGATCGGAGTGATGGCGGCGGGCTATGCGTTCGGCTCGGTCTACCGTCTCGACACGGTCGTCCGCCGCCGCTATCTGGTGCGCATGGGACTGCTATTAACGGCGGGATTTATCGTCCTGCGTGCGATCAACGTCTATGGTGATCCTTCGCCGTGGGCACAACAGAGCACAGCGGTGAAGACGGTGCTCTCGTTCCTTGCGGTATCGAAGTATCCGCCATCGTTGCTCTTTCTTCTGATGACCCTCGGCCCGGCTTTTCTATTTCTTGCCTGGGCTGAGCGGAACGACAATGGCGCCGGACAAAACGTAATGCTGCGCGCGCCGAACACTCTGAGCCTGCGCAGCTTCTTCATCACCTATGGCCGAGTGCCGCTTTTCTTTTACTTGCTGCAGTGGATCGTGGCGCACACGCTTGCGATTGTCGCTGGTGTGATTGCCGGCAAGCCGGTGGACTACCTGTTCACGAACATCGTTTTCGCACCGCCGGCGAAGCCAGGATCGGGCTTTGGCCTCGTCACCGTCTACGCGCTGTGGATTCTCGGTGTGCTGCTTCTCTACCCACTGTGTCGCTGGTACGCGAACGTTAAGGCAACGAGGCGCGACTGGTGGCTAAGCTATCTGTAGGGCTGAAAACAACCGCCATAACGTTCTGTTGCAGTTTTCTCAGGGTCCGCCCCGAGCCTGGGTGGGCGGCGCGGGCAGCGCAGCAACTCGATCCTTGAAGGCGTGGAACTGTGGGCTGTCGACGAGGAACTTCTTGCCTCTCGCTTCGGGTACCTCTCCGATGATTTGGTCCGCGCGGTGGATCCGCGCTTCTTCGAGCGGATGGTCCGCGAACCATCCCTCGACCTTGGTCGGCTGATATTCGCGTTCCTTTAACAGCACGCGGAATAGATCAGGAATTCCGCGCGGGTCGTAGCCCGCTCGCGACACGTTCACGACTCCTTCCGAATCCGCCTGCAGCTCGTCGAGGCGACTGTTGTGCGCGAAATACGCCGATCCCCCAACTTGAACCGCCACCTGGCCCAGTCCGCTGTGACAGATGCTGGTCAGCGAGCAAAGGACGCCTATCCCGACATTGGTCTTCTGCGCCTTCTCCATCTGTTTCACCGCATGGCGCTCGACGACGTGGCCGATCTCGTGGCCGAGAGTGCCGGTGAGCTCGTCGAGATGATCCGCCGTTTCGATAAGCCCACGATTCACGTAAACAAAGCCGCCAGGTAGCGCGAACGCGTTGACCTGTTTGGTGTTTACCACGTAGAAGTGCCAGTCCAGGTCGGCTCGACTCGTCTTGCTCGCAATCGATTGACCGAGGTCCTGGATGTAACTCGCCACGACGGGATCGTTTACAATCGGCAGCTGCGCGTTTATTTGCGCCGCGTTCTCGCGTCCCAGCTCGACTTCCTGGTCCTGTGAGACGGAGCAGCCAGCGAGGAGACAAAGGCACGCCACCGCGACTGATCGATGAATCATTTTTCGTCCAAAATGGTAGATTCTGGGAGCGGGCAAGACATGTTCCAGACCCTCCTTTAGTGTCGCGCGGATTACAGCGGTGACTATTTCTCAGGCGCAACGAACCAACCACCGAGTTTTCGAGCAGCGTCACCTGAAGGTTCCCCGGTCGGCGCGCTATGCAATTCTGGGCTCGCCGACGGCAGACCTGAGCGAAGTATGGTTCGTCTGTCACGGTCACGGACAATTGGCGGCGCGTTTTCTCTCGCGTTTCCTTCCACTCGAGAGGGAGGACCGTCTCTTCATTGCGCCCGAGGCGCTATCGCGCTATTACCTCTCGCCGCCGAGTGCGGGCCCGCATCCACCTGGAGCGCCGATTGGCGCCAGCTGGATGACGGCGGAAGATCGCGACGCGGAAATGAACGACTATATCGAGTATCTCGACCTGCTGCACGATGAGATCTTCAGCGCCGTCGATCGCACGAGAGTTCGCGTTTGGGCGATTGGTTTCTCACAAGGAGCAGCAACCGTGACTCGCTGGGTAGTGCGCGGAAAAGTCGAGCCAGACCGTGTCGTACTGTGCTCCGGTATGCTGCCTGCGGAGCTGGATAGAGAGGGTGCGAAGCGTCTCGTGCGGCGGGCGCCACTGACCCTCGCCTTCGGCGACGCCGATGAATTTGCGTCACCGGAACGTGTCGCTGCCGAGGAAGCGAAACTCGATGACTTGGGAATCCCGTACGAGATCATGAGGTTCAAGGGCGGGCACACCATAACCCCCGAATTGCTCACTCGGCTCACAGAGAACGCCGGCGACTGAGATGCGGACCTTCCGAGCAATGATGCCCGAGCCGACGTGGCGCAACGCGATCATCGCGTTGCTGCTGATGTCGTTGCTGGTGCCGCTCATAATCGGATCCGGTTTCTTTTTTCCGTACGTCGTGCCGCGCAACATTTTCTTTCGCGTCGTCGTCGAGCTCGGCATAGCCGCGCTCGTGTTCGCCGTCTGCTTCAGCCAAAAAACGATCGATCTGCGCGGCGAACCAATTTTCTGGGCGCTGCTGGCATTCGTTGCGGCGTGTTTCCTCTCCGCGATTTTTTCGCCGGCGCCAATGCATAGCCTTTTTGGGGACTTCGAGCGTATGGGCGGCGCGTGGGCCTGGCTCCATCTGCTCCTGTTTTTCGTTTTGCTGCGCACGCTGCGCGACGAAGACTGGCCTTTGCTACTCAACGTTGTTGTCGCGGTCGGTCTTTACGTATCGGTCAGCGCAATTGTGGAGCATTGGCGGTACGTGATCACCGGCGGCATCGTCGCGCCTAGCTCCGCGACGCTCGGCAACGCAGGGTTGGCGGCTGCGTATCTTCTCCTCGCCATCGGTGCGGGTCTCTACTTGACCGTGACGAGCACGCGCTGGCGATTGCTCTATGCCGGTGCGACCCTTGTCTATCTTCCCGCGTTGGTCTACGCCGAAAACCGCAGCAGTCTGATCGGTTTGTTGCTCGCGGCCATTCTGGGCGGCATCATCTATTCGTCGCTCGCCGCCAAGTCACGCTTCCGGCTGGTTGTTCCGTCGATCGCAGTGCTCTGCTGCGTCGCACTGGGCGCTGGTGTAACCGCCGCTCGCCAATTTCCGGACAGTGCTTTCGCACGCCACGTTCCTCTCGTCGTTCAGCGGTTGACGCTGACGAATCCGCGAGAGAACGGCGATAACCGCGCGATGCAGTGGCGCGCTGCAGTTCAGGGATTTCAAGACCGACCATTTTTCGGTTACGGTCCCGAGAATCACAACCTTGTGTGGAGTGCGCACTTCGATCCCGACATCTATAGCCTCGACACCGATATTTACGACCGCACCCACAATCAGTACCTGGAAGTACTTGCGACGGGCGGCCTCGTCGGGATCGCGGCATTCATCAGCATTTGGATCGCCATCGGTGTCACGCTGACGCGCGCGTACCGGGGAGGCAGATTGAGCGCTGCCTCGCTTGCCGTCCTGGTCGGTATTCAGATCGCCTATGCGTTTTATCTCGCCCTTTGGTTTTTCGATCTGAACTCGACAATGCTGTGGATAATGATCGCCGCGCTGATTGCCTCGCGCGCAACGGTCGGCTCTATCGTGCTCGAGCCAACCACACCGGAGCCTGCGATTCCGCGCGCGAAACCGGCTTTGGCGATGGCGGTGCTCACCTTTGTCGTTGGCGCGCTCGTTTGGGAAGGATGGGTACCGCTGCGCGCTGACCGCGCGCTGGCAAGACTCGATTCGGCGAGCGGGTCGATTGCTTCATCGCTC
>Ga0075424_100005225_pt1 | contig 12371 bp, 10 predicted proteins | sample SoiMethybrSBSTD3_FD_75301 | JGI IMG/M metagenome (GOLD analysis project Ga0075424, IMG submission 75301) | Bulk soil microbial communities from a Populus tree surrounding site in Tennessee, USA - Soil MetaG P. TD hybrid SBSTD3 | ecosystem: Environmental > Terrestrial > Soil > Tree plantation... | reverse complement strand
CGACCGCCACCGCCGCGATCTCGAGGAGCGCATCGCGCGACAGCACGGCGCCGGTCGGGTTGTTGGGCGTGTTCAGGTAGATGCCGCGCGTCTCGGGCGCGAGCGCCCCTTTGAGCCGCGCCGCCAGCACGCCGGGTGCCAACGTGCCTTCGAGCGCGTCGAGATAGACCGGGAGCGTGCGGTAGCGCGCGCCGTGCGACAGCGCGACCAGCTTCGGGATCGCCATCCAGTGGGGCGAGAGCACCAGCACCTCGTCGCCCGGGCCGAGCAGGCTCTGGAACAGCAGGAACAGCGCGTGGGTTCCGCCCTGCGTGACCACGATGTCGTCGGGCTCGCAGCGGATGCCGTTGCCGCGCTCGAGCTTCTCGACCAGCGTCTGGCGGAACGGCAGCGAGCCGCGCGCGTCGGGATAGTGCGTCTCGCCGGCGCGCGCCGCCGCGCCCAGGGCCTCGACGATGTGGGGCGGGGTCTCGAAATCGGGCTCGCCGCGCTCGAGGTGGAGCACCCGTGCGCCCGCCTGCTCGCGGGCCTTGGCCGCCGCCATCACCTGTCCGAGCTCCGAGGTCAGCTTCAGAAAAGGCCGGTCCGCGATCAGTCTGGGCATGGGGATTCCTCCGTAAATCGCTGGGGGCAACGTGCCGATGAACTGTAGCACGCGCCTCCCGCCCCCGACATCCGCGGAGCGGCCTCGAGAGCCGGCACCGCTGGTGCCCGGGAGGGCGTGCCATCGAAGCGACTCGCCCGGCAACGAATGCGTTGCGGTGCCGGGCCTTCCTTCCATTGCACGGGGGGTTCTCGTGTCCAAGTTCGACCTGCGTGACATCTCCCAGCGCCTGTCCGCATCACGCGACACCGAGGCGCTCGTCAACGAGTTCCTGGGCTATCTCGAGACCGTGCGTCCCGACTGGAACGCATCGCTCGCGTTCTACGAGGTCAGCCAGGACGCGCTCGTGAGCCTCTACCAGCGCACGTCGCGCCGGCTCTCGCGCAAGGATCTCAAGCTCCCGGTGGATCAGCTGCCCGCGCGGCTGGTGCGCAAGTTCTTCCACCCGAGCTCGTTCTTCCAGATGGGCAACCGCACCCTGCTCTCGAACCTGCTGCAGACCTCGCCGCACTACGAGGTCCCGCAGGTCGAAGCCCAGGCGATGCGCGCGCTGGTGCCGATCTCGCAATGGCAGTCGTGCGTGTGCCTGCCGCTCGCGGACCAGGAGGACCTGCTCGCCATGCTGGTGCTGGCGAGCGAGCACCCGAACGCGTTCGGCAGCCGCGTGATCGGTGAGATCCTGCCGATCCGTGCGGTGGCGTCGCTGGCGCTCGCGCAGCACCTGCACCGGTCCGGGCGCGTCCGTCCCGAGCCTAGCCCTGAGGAAACATCCGCGGCGGCCGCCGGGTTCCAGGCGCGGCTCCAGCGCATCGACGAGCAGGCCGCCCAGGCCGCCCACAGCGTGCCGGCGGAGGCCGAGCGTCTCGACCAGCTCGCCAAGGAGCTGGAGATGCTCGACCACTCGAAGAACCATTACAAGAAGGAGCTGGAGAGCGTGAAGGGCAAGATGCTCGCGCTCGAAGAGCAGACCGTGGCCGCGACCCAGCACCTCACCGACGCATACGAGAAGCTCGACCTCACCAGCGGACGGCTCTACGCGATGCAGCGCACCGTGGGCTTCATGAAGGAAGTCTGCCAGGTGCTCTCCCAGGAGCACGACCGCCAGAAGTTCGCGCGCACGCTGGTGTCGTGGTTCTGCGAGCACTTCGGCGTCGAGCGCTGCAGCCTGATGCTGCTCGACGAGTCGCGCGAGACGCTCACGATCGCGGCGCAGCGCGGCATCGATCCCGAGGTGGCCTCCAAGGTCAAGGTGCGCACCGGACAGGGCATCGCGGGCTGGGTGGCGCACAACCGCAAGCCGCTCTACGTCCGGGTGCGCGCCGACGCCAAGGACGTCGCGCACACCGGGCAGGACGCATACAACTCCGACTCGTTCATCTGCGTGCCGCTGATCTACAACAACCGGCTGTGCGGCGTGATGAACCTGAGCAACAAGAAGAACGGCGAGCCGTTCGAGGACTACGACCTCGACCGCGCGCAGATCGCGGGCTCGCTCATGGCGGTGGCGCTCGCCGATCTCGACAAGGCTCGCCGCGCCGCGGCCTGGAGCTGACGCCGCCGAGCCCGCGGCCTGGAGCTAGTGCACTAGCCGGGGTGTCCGTTCAGCTGGGCCAGCGCGCGGCGGTGCGACTCGAACGCGATCGCGCGCGGGAGCCGGGTGAGCGGATAGTACTTCGCGGCCAGCGCGTCGTCCCCCGGCTTCAGCTTTCCGCCCGCGCGGTCGGCGGTGTACAGGATCAGCACCGCGCGCGCCCGTGGATCGTCCAGCCCCGCGTACACGCCGAACAACCCGGTGAGCCGGGCGATCAGCCCGGTCTCCTCGCGCAGCTCGCGGCGGGCGCAGTGCTCGGGCGTCTCGCCGTACTCCATGAACCCCGCCGGCAGGCACCACGTGCCGGCGCGCGGCGCATAGCGGCGCCGCACCAGCAGCACCTCGCCCTGCTCCACCAGGATCACGCCGGCGGCCGGCACCGGGTTGCTGTAGTAGATGAACCCGCAGTTCGGGCAGGTGGGGCGCGGGCTGCCGTGGTCGTCGCGCTTCTCGAGGCGCGTGCCGCAACGCAGGCAGTAGCGGGCGATGCGGCGGACGGTCATGTCGCGCACGCTACGTTGCCGGAACGGGGCGGCGCAAGCGCTCGCATCCAACGAAGAACCCGGCCGTCGTCGCCCGGCCGGGCCTTCGCACTCGCCGCCGCTTGAAGGAGCGCCGCGCTGCTCCTTCCTATCCGACGCATCGCCCCTTGCAATAGCTCAGTGTTCGGACAGGTTGGACGGCGCTCCCTCAATGGCGGCGGCGAGACCGCTCGATTCCTTACGAACTTCGCTTCGCAACTCCCCTAGTTGCGATTCTTCTCCTCCAGCTTGCTCTTGAGATCGCGCAGCTCGCGGCGCAGGTCGTCGAGCTCGCGGCGCACATCGTCCGGCACGTCCCGCTGAATGCGAATCTCGGGGGCGCGATACGACATCGGCCCGCGGCGCACCCGCACCATCGGATCGCGCAGCTCCGACTGGATCGTGCGGCTGGCCTTCTGACGCATGACCGTGAGCGTCACCTTGCTGTCGGCGTCACGCAGCGCGCTCACCAGGTCGTCGGAATCCTCCACCTTCTTGTCGCCGACCTTGGTGATCACGTCGCCGGCCTTGAGCCCGGCCTTCTCCGCCGGCGTGTCCTTCAGCACATCGGTGATCAAGACGCCCTTGCCGTCGGTGATGCCGAAGTAGCTCCCGAGGTCGGTGTTGAGATCCTGGACCCGCACCCCGAGGCGCCCGCGACCGCTGAACATGCCGGGCATCATGTCGTTGAAGTTGAAATCGAAATCACCATCACTGTCGTAGTGGTAATGCTTCCCCGAAGCTTCGGGCGCATCGGTCCACTCGAGATCGTCCGCGGGGCGCACCGCGAGCTTCGCATTCAAGCTGCGGCGCGTGCCGTCCCGCACGATGCGAACCGAGACCGACTGCCCGACCTTGAGCTTGCCGACCGCGTCGGTGAGATCGGACGACGACTCGATGGTCGTGGTGTTGAGGCCGACGATGACGTCGCCCTTCTGCACTCCGGCCTTGGCAGCCGGGCTGTCTTCGACTACGCGGCTGACCAGGGCGCCGGTTCCGCTGTAGTTGAGCCCTTCCCGCAGCTCGGCGGTGAGGGTCTGGGTGTAGACCCCGAGCCATGCGTCCTCAGGCACTGCCGCCTCGGGCGCCTTGCTGGTGGTTGCAGCACCCGCGACTCCCAACCCGAGCACGAGTACCAACGCAGCGACGCCGGACGCCCACCTCAATGAATGCCAACGCATTGCAAATCCTCCTGTGCTAGGCTCCGTCCATGAATCACGAGGCCGGGACGGAACCTGGCCTTTAGAGCCGGGCGGTCACGAGACCACCGGCGCCTCGTGTTACAACCGCATTAGACGGTCCCCGGTTCCCGGAAGTTGCCCCGCGCCCCTCGAGCACCCATGAGAGTCAACGAGCTGTTAACCATTCCGATCGCGGATCTGGAGCTGGGCGGCAAGGCCGTCGCCCGGCACGACGGCCGGGTGGTCTTCGTGGATCGCGGGCTCCCGGGCGACGAGGTGGTGGCGCGCGTCACCCGCGCCAAGCGCACCTTCGCAGAGGCCCGGCTGGAGCGGATCGAGCGCGGCTCGGCCGACCGCGAGCCCGCGCCCTGCCCGCACGTCGAGCGCTGCGGCGGCTGCCGCTTCCAGGAGCTGCGCTACGAGCGGCAGCTCGAGATCAAGGAGCGCCTGGTCCGCGAGACGCTCGTGCGCATCGGCGGGATCGAAGCGCCGCCGGTCTCGGCAATCGTCGGAGCGCCGGAGCGCTTCCACTACCGCAACAAGATGGAGTTCAGCTTCCAGCCCGACGAAGCCGGCGCCCCGGTGCTCGGGCTCCACGAGCGCGGCGCGTTCGACCGGATCTTCGCGCTCGAGACCTGCCTGCTGCCGAGCCCGCTCACGGTCGAGATCGTGCACATCACCCAGCGCTTCGCGCGTGAGCACCGCTGGCGCGCCTACCACCCGCGCCGGCACCAGGGCGTGGTGCGGTTCCTCACCGTGCGGCATCTGCCGAATACGGATGAGTGCGCGGTGCACCTGGTCGCGGCATCGGACGAGATCGAGGCGCTCGACGCGTGGGCGCGCGAGGTGGCGGCGGCATCGCCGGCGGTGCGCACCGTGACGCTCATGATCAACGACTCGCGCGCCAACATCGCCGTGGGTGAAGAGCGCGTGCTGCTCGGCCCGGGCGTGATCGTGGAGCGGCTCTCAGGGCTCGAATTCGAGGTCTCGGGCAGCGCCTTCCTCCAGACCAACAGCCGCCAGGCCGAAGCGCTCTACGCCCGGGCGCTGCAGGCCGCCGCGCTCGCGGGCGGCGAGAGCGTGCTCGATCTCTACTGCGGCGCCGGCACGCTCACGCTGCTGCTGGCGCGCGCGGCCGGCGAGGCGGTCGGCGTCGAGAGCGTGCCGGAGTCGATCGCGCGCGCGCGCATGAACGCGCAGCGCAACGCGATCGCGAACGCGCGCTTCGAGCTGGGCGAGTCGCGCGCGGTGCTGCGCGAGTGGGCGCGCGGCGAGCGGCCGCGGGCGCCCAAGCCCGACGTCGTGGTGGTGGACCCACCGCGCGCCGGGCTCCACGCGCGCGTGGTCGCGCGCGTCGCCGAGCTGCAACCGCGACGGATTGTCTACGTCTCGTGCAACCCCGCGACCCTGGCGCGCGATCTCAAGGACTTCGCCGCGCGCGGCTACGCGCTCGCCGAGGTGGCGCCCTTCGACCTCTTCCCTCACACTCCGCACATCGAGTGCGTGGCGTCGATGACGCGCGCGGCATGACCGCGCGCCAGGAAAAGGAGGATCACGCGTGAGCCAGATCTTGATCGGAAAGGGCGAGCAGCAGGTGCAGCTGCTCAGCAAGTACGGCAACCGCCACGGCCTGGTCGCGGGCGCGACCGGCACCGGAAAGACGATCTCGCTGCTGGTGCTGGCGGAGGGCTTCTCGCGTCTCGGCGTGCCGGTGTTCATGGCGGACGTGAAGGGCGACGTCGCCGGCCTCGCCATGGCCGGCGCACCCAACGACAAGATCCGCCAGCGCGTGCAGCAGATCGGCATCGAGAGCTATGCCAACGAGGGAAGCCCGGTGGTGTTCTGGGATCTGTACGGCAAGCTCGGGCACCCGGTGCGGACCACGGTGAGCGAGATGGGGCCGAGCCTGCTCGGGCGCATCCTCGAGCTGAACGACATCCAGGAAGGCGTGCTCGAGATCGTGTTCAAGCTCGCGGACGACCAGGGGCTGCTGCTGCTCGATCTCGACGACCTGCGCGCGCTGCTCGCGTTCGTCGGCGAGCACGCCAAGGAGATCTCGACCCATTACGGCCTGGTGAGCACCGCTTCGCTGGCGGCGATCCAGCGCGCGCTGCTCACGCTCGAGCGCGAGGGCGGCGACGGCCTGTTCGGCGAGCCGGCGCTCGATCTGATGGACCTGATGCGGACCGATCTCTCGGGGCGCGGCGTGATCGGCATCCTCGCCGCCGATCAGCTGATCCTGAAGCCGCGGCTCTACTCGAGCTTCCTCCTGTGGCTGCTCTCCGAGCTGTTCGAGAGCCTGCCCGAGGTCGGCGACCTCGAGCAGCCCAAGCTGGTGTTCATGTTCGACGAGGCGCACCTGCTGTTCGACGACGCACCGCCCGCGCTCCGCCAGCGGGTCGAGCAGGTGGTGCGGATCATCCGCTCGAAGGGCGTAGGCGTGTACTTCTGCTCCCAGTTCCCGGACGACGTGCCGAACGAGATCCTGGGCCAGCTCGGCAACCGCATCCAGCACGCGCTGCGCGCGTACACGCCGCGCGACCAGAAGGCGGTGCGCACGGCGGCCGAGACCTTCGCGTCGAACCCGAAGGTCGACGTGGCGAAGGCGATCGCGGAGCTGGGCGTGGGCGAGGCGCTGGTGTCGACGCTCCAGGAGAACGCGGTGCCGCTGCCGGTCGAGCGCGCGCTGATCTGCCCGCCGCGCTGCCGCATGGGCGCGATCACATTGGAGGAGCGCGCCGCGGTGCGCGCGCGCAGCCCGGTCGGGCCCAAGTACGACACGCGCGTGAACCGCGAATCGGCGTACGAGATCCTGAGCCAGCGCGCGGCGGCGGCGGCGGCGCCCGCGGCGCAGCCGACCGCGAGCGGCTCGTTCACGACCGGCGGCGCGGGCGGCGCGCTGGCTGCGGGCGGGGCGCTCGCGGGCGCGCTCGGCAGCATGCTGTGGGGCACGACCCGCCGCCAGGGAATGGTGGAGGCGATGGCCAAGTCCGCCGCGCGCAGTGTCGGCAGCCAGGTGGGCCGCCAGATCCTGCGCGGCGTGCTGGGCGGAATCCTCGGTGGGTCGCGGCGGCGTTGATTCCGGGCCTAGAACGCCCCCTGCCTCCACGCCTGCATCCCGCCTTCCACGGTCATGACCTGCTGGAAACCGGCGGCGGTGAGCGCTTGACTGGCGTTGCGCAGCCCCGTTCCGTCGCGGTCCACGACCACGACCGGTTTGTCCTTCCACGAATCGATCTCGCCGATGCGCGAGCCGAGCTCGCCGAGCGGGATCTGCCGCGCGCCGTCGATATGGCCCAGATCTCCATCCCAGTCCGAAGCGTCACGCACGTCGAGGACCAGGGCCTCCGGGTGCGCGGAGAGAAAGCCCCGGGCCTCGCCCGCCTGCAGGTGGCCTACGCTCGCTGCCCGCATGGTGTTGAGCCCGACATGCGCTGCCTGGCTCACCTCGTTGTCGCCGTGCGAGCCGCAGCCGGCCACGCCCAGCGTCAGGGCCAGCACAGCTGCCCAGCTTTGCAAACTGCCTGACATGGGTTCCTCCCGCGTCATGGTACGGTGAACGACGTGAATATCCTGCTGATGCTCGGCCTGGTCGTCGGAGCGCCGGTGGACTCCGGTGCCGTTATCGACCAGGGCACCTTCAAGGTGTACCAGCGCGGTCGCGCGCTCGGCACCGAGTCGTTCGAGTACGACTCGCGGGGCGACAGCCTCACGATCTTCAGCCACATCGACCAGGTCCTGCCGGGCCCGAGCGGGGACGTGCCGCTCAACAAGGAAGTCGTGCTGATCGTAGGCTCGTTCGACTACGAGCTCCGGTTCTACCAGTCGAAGATGAAGGTCGCCGGAAAGGACCTGCTGCGCGCCCTGGTCGTGAACGACACCGCCTTCACCTCCTACCGGGAGTCGAGCAAGGCGGGCGGCATGGGCGATCGCTTCGAGAGGCCTCCGGGGCGGTTGTACGTGCTGGACGGCCAGGTGTTCATGTTGTTCGACATCATGTGCCGCGACCTCGGTCGCGCCTCCTTCACGGAGCGCCCGGTCTCGGTCGTCCTGCTGCGCGACGAGGAAGACCAGGTGACCGAGATCAAGGCCATCGACATGGGCGCCGACACGATCCGCTGGGCCGCGCGCCCGGTGGTGGCGCGCAAGCTGCGATTCGCGGATTCGTATTCCACCTTCAACGCATGGGTCGGGCCACGGGGCAATATGCTGAAGCTCGAGCAGGAAGGCAGCGGGCTGCGCGTCGAGCGCGAGCCCTCGCCCGCGGTCAAACGTGCGGAGAAGGCCACGCCGCGCTGAGCGCGGCATGAGTGCCGACGGCGCGCGCGACCGTGGCCGTCCGCCTTAGGGTTGCCAGCCCCGGCTCCCCGGTGATAAGAGCTATCCCGACGCCAGGGACCGGCCGATAACCCACCCGGTTCCTTGCCAGCTCTCAAGGCCGCTAGAAGGAGGTATCGGGATGTTTCGATCCAGCAGAATCGGGGGCGTGCTGGTGATCGCCCTGGCGCTCACCGGATGCGCGCAGAAGTCCGAGCAGGCGACGAACGACACGGCCAGCGACAGCCTGCTGGCGGCGAATCCCGTCGAGCCGCCGCAGACCGGCATCACGCCTCAGACCCAGTATCAGCCGGAGCAGACGCCCAAGCAGGAGACGCCGCCGGCGCCCAAGCCGGTGGCCGCCAAGCCCAAGCCGAAGGCCAAGCCGCCGGCGAACGAGACGCCGTCGGAGCCCGTAGCGCGTGGCGTTACGGTGCCCGCCGGGACGGGCATCAAGATCAGCATCGCCGCGCAGATGACGAGCGAGACGGCCCAGTCCGGTGACACGTGGAGCGGCGAGGTAACGCAGCCGCTCGTGATCGGGACCTCGGCCCCGATTCCCGCGGGCAGCAAGGTGTCGGGCGTGATCGCATCCGCGAAGGCTGCGGAGAAGGGCTCGCGTGCGCATCTCGTGCTCGCGGTCCGCACCATCGAGGTGAACGGTCGCACCTATCACATCCACGCCACCGCGGACAGCCTGATCGCGGGCTCGACGCGCGCTCGCAACGTCGGCGCGGTCGCGGGCAGCGCGGGCGCCGGTGCGCTGATCGGCAAGGCCATCGGTGGCAGCGGCAAGGGTGCGCTGGTCGGCGGTCTCATCGGCGGCCTGGTGGGAACGGGTGCCGTTGCGTCGAGCAAGGGCTACCAGGTGGTCGTCAAGGAAGGCACAGAGCTGACGTTCACGACCGACGACGTGGTGGTGATGAAGGAGTAACGCTCGCGATCGCTCGCGAAGCGAAAGCGGGGCGGGGCTCGCAAGGGCTCCGCCCCGCAGTCTTTGCTCCGGGCCTCCCAGTGTCGCGGGCCCGCAGGGCGATGGTCTCCCCTTCGCCGCCCCGGGCGGGGCGCACGGCTGAACCAGCCTGACCCTTTCGGTACACCCAGGGCCCAGCGCGTCACCCCCGGTCCGATGGGGCAAAAGGGGTTACGCGATCACACTCCGCGGCATGGGGAGTGCAGTGTCGGACGGTTCGGAAGCGTATTCCTTGCCCTGAGGAATCCCGCCGGCGCATCGAACCGCCCGCGGTACACGTCGAAGGAGGATGGCGCGACATGAACTCACCGCTCAGACTGTCATTGGCCCTGCTGCTGCTCGGAGGGCTGGCCGCGGGTTGCGGCAAGAACGCGGGCGCTCCGCTCGCGCCGTCCAGCGGCGCATCCGGCAGCTCGTCCGGAAGCGCGAACGATCAGGCCGAGATCTCCCAAGCCATGGCGGGCGCCCCGGAGCTGGTCGAGGACGGCCAGTACGAGAGCCCAGACCAGACCCGGATCGACGGCCCCGCGGGTGCGGCGGCCGCGATCAACCCGCTCTATTTCTTCCGCAACATCACGAGCGTCGAGCGCCAGTTCGAGTTCGCGTTCGCCGACACCGATTCCACCGGGCGGCCCACGACCGCGCTCGTCACCATGCACAAGTACCTGCGCGGAACGTTCAACATCGCGACCGGCCCGCGGGCCGAGGGCGTGCGCGATAGCGCGCGGCTCCTGGTCGTGCGCAAGCCGCTGGCGGACCACTGGGTGCGGCACCTGCTGCTCAAGCGCATCCCGCTGGCCACGGCTTCGGACCCGGCCGGAGCGCTCGCGCGCCCGCGCTGGCGCATCGCGGCTTCCTCCGGCGTCGAGGTCACGTCGCGGGCCGCCACCACGCGCATCGTGAGCCTCGAGATCAAGACCGCGGCCCGCGACACCGTGATCGACGATCCGCTCGCCCTGTTCCGCCTGCGCCGCGTCATGAAGTTCGACGCCGGTGAGGAGATCACGCTGATCGTCACCACCGCGCGCAACGACGACGTCGTGGTCCTGGTGCGCGCCGGGCTGCGCGGGCGGTTCCGCAACAACGGCGACAACACCTACACGCTGGTCTGGCACGCTCCGTCGCGCGCCGGCCTGTTCCACGTGGGCGTGAACGCGCTCTCGAACGGCACGCTGTTCGACGACCAGGCGCCGTACGATTCGAAGGCGTGGATCGTGCCTTCCGTGGTGAGCCCGACGGTTCTGGCCGAGTACGTTCCGTAGGCCTCGGTCCATCCAGGAGAACCTGTCGCAGCGATCGGGCGGCTCGCATGGGCGAGCCGCCCGTCGCGTCTCAGCTCGGCTCCTCCTCCGGCTTCGGTCCGCGGCGCCGGAAGATCTCGGCCCACTCCTCGATTTCCTTCTTGGAGAGTCCGGCGGGCTTCTCGGGATTCTCGGGATCGGCTCCGCCGACCGGGCCGAGCAGGCTCGCCACGAACAGGTCCGCCAGCGAGACGTCGGCCCCCATCGCGCGCGCGTGGCGCGCGACCTCGAGATCGCCTGTGACCACGGTCACCGACTCCTCGCGATCGGTTCGTTCCACCACCACCGCGCGGATCACGTCGTCGGCCTTGTCCGGAGGCTTCGAGTAGCGCACTTCGACGCGCCCCTGCCGCCCGTCCTTGCCGTGGACGTCTGCGCCATCGAACACGACGAGGAAGTTCACGCCCGGATCCACCGCCCACGCGAGCAGGCTCAGGAGCTTGCCGCGCGACTGGCTCAGCGTGCGCCCCTTCTCCGGCCGGAGCGCCGGGGTGCGCAGGATCAGGTTGTAGCCATCCACCACCACGAGCCGGTCGGACATGCGCCCACTGTAGCCGGGGCGCGGCGCCGGCCGCCAGCGCCTTATTGGCCGCCGGTCGCGGTATGGAAGATGCGCCCAGCGTCGCCGACCACCCAGCCGCGCAGCCCGTCCACGAAGTAGACCGAGCGCAACGTCACCCCGGCGGGCATGTCCTGGGATGTCCAGTTCACGCCGGCGTCGTCGGTGCGCAGCACGATGCTGGTGCCGTTGAAACCGACCGCGTACCCGGTGACGTCGGAGGTGTAGAACACGTCCTCGAGCTGGTTCGATGCGCCGGTGTTCTGCAGCTCCCAGGTCGGAACCCCGGCCACGTTGGTGGTGCGCGGCACGACGCCCTGCTGCCCGGCGGCAAACGCGACGAACTCGCTGCGGCGCACCACGCCGCGGAACGATACCGACGTCAGCGACGGCTCGATCGTCCAGGTCACGCCGCGGTCCACGGTGCCGAGGATGGTGCCGTTGTCGCCCACCGCCCAGCCGAGCAGGGTCCCGGCGAACGCCACCGCGTTGAGCGGCGCCGTCGTCGGGTTCTGCTTCTGCCACGTCCCGCCCGCATCGACGGTGCGCAGGATGGCGCCCGCCGTGCCCACCGCCCAACCGGTGTCGGGATACGCGAAGAACACGTCGCGCAGGCTCTCGCTCGCCCCGGTCGGCTCCGGCGTCCAGTTGGCGCCGCCGTCTAAGGTGTGCACCGCCATGCCTGCGTTCCCGACCGCCCAGCCGTCGTTCGCGCCGGTGAACCACACCGCGTTCAGGTTGAAGAGGGTGTGGCTCTCCTCGCGCGTCCAGGTCACGCCCGCGTCGGTGGTCGCGAGCACCGCGCCGCCGTCGCCCACCGCCCAGCCGTGGCGCCCGTCGGGATCGAAGTAGACGTCGTTGAGCGGCGCGCTCCAGTTGCTGGTCTGGAGCGCCCAACCGCTCGTGCCCGGCAGGACCAGCACGTCCACCGTGTCGGCCACGCCGGAAATGTCGGCGATCAGCAGCGCCTCGCCCTCGCCCACCCCGAGCACGCGCCCGTCGCGGTTGACCGCGAACACCTGCTGCAGCGTGCTGCGCCACGTGAACGGCAGCCCGGGAACCGGGTTGCCGCTCAGGTCGTAGGCGGTCGCGTCGAAATCGACATGGACGCCGACGTTCAACGTGTCCTGGACCACGGTGGTGTCGGCCCCGATCGAGATCACGACCCGCGAGAGCGGGGGGATCACAATCGAGGTCGTGCCTTTTCCGCTGCAGCCTGCAGCGAGCAGCGTCGGGGCGATCAGGCAGAGCCCGACCAGGCTCCGGACGGCAACAGGGTGAAGGGGCTGCACGATCTTCATGGGGTCGGACGATCTCCGGTGCC
>Ga0075424_100005224_pt1 | contig 12372 bp, 12 predicted proteins | sample SoiMethybrSBSTD3_FD_75301 | JGI IMG/M metagenome (GOLD analysis project Ga0075424, IMG submission 75301) | Bulk soil microbial communities from a Populus tree surrounding site in Tennessee, USA - Soil MetaG P. TD hybrid SBSTD3 | ecosystem: Environmental > Terrestrial > Soil > Tree plantation... | reverse complement strand
GGCGAGCGCCAGCACGGCGCCCGCACGCTCCACGGAATTCATCATGGCTGGTCTCGATTGTCGACAAAGCGGATCGCGATCGGCCGACCCGCCACCGCACCGCCCAACCCGTCGGTGAACGGCAGCGGAGTGCAGCGTTCGAGCGCGGCGCTGATGGCGTGAAGATATGTTTCGCGCGCCTCGGGCGGGGCGCCGGGGCTGACATATGTCACGCGCGGCGTCGCAATGATTTCGCCGCTGCGCCTGAAGGCAAATCGCACCGACATCTGCATGCCGGCCCGGGCTTCATCTTTTGCAGGCGGAATCCAGCAGGCGCGCAGCGCGTCGAACATGGCGCGTAGCGTGCCGAGCTTGTGCTCCGAGGCGTCGGACCGATCGTGGTCGCCGCCGCCGGCCCCGTGCTCACCCGTGGGCGCACTCTCGATGGTCAATCGCAGATCCTGTCCGATCCAATAGTCGGGATAACAGGGATGGCGGCCGAAGACGCCGCACACGGTCGGAAAGCACGGATGCCTGGCAAAGACGCCGCACATGGCTTCTGCCGGCTGCACCGGCGGCGCGGTTGCAGCCAGCAGCAACGTCCCCATTCCTATGAGCGCCTGGGCCGCGCGCACCTCATCTCCTGGCTATTTGGCGTCGGCGGCCACCTGCACGCGCGTCATGCGATCGGGATCGGCGACCGGCTCGCCCTTCTTGATCTTGTCGACCGCGTCCATGCCGGAGAGCACTTCCCCCACCACGGTGTACTTGCCGTTGAGAAAGGCACCGTCGGCATACATGATGAAGAATTGCGAATTCGCCGAATTCGGGTCGTTCGCGCGCGCCATCCCGACGACGCCGCGCTTGAACGGCACGTTGGAAAACTCGGCCGGCAGGTTGGGATACTTCGAGCCGCCGGTGCCATCACCGCGCGCACCGTCGCCGGTCTGCGCCATGAAACCGGCGATGACGCGGTGGAACGGCACATTGTCGTAATACTTCTCGCGCGCGAGCTGCTTGATGCGCTCGACGTGCTTGGGCGCCAGATCGTTGCGCAGCTTGATCACGATGCGTCCGTATTTGGTGTCGATCAGCAGCGTGTTCTGCGGATCGGCGCCGGCCGGCAGTTGTTGCGCAAGGGCGGGCGCCGCACAGACCAGCACGGCAAGGGCTGCAAGCAGACGGATCATGAAGTCTCCCGGGATCAACGGCCGGACTTGCCGGCGAATTTTGCTTTCAGGCGGGCGGCCACCGACGACGGCACGAAGTGCGATACGTCGCCGCCCATGGATGCGATCTGCCGCACCAGTGTGGCGGTGATCGGGCGGCTGATCGGCGCCGCCGGCAGGAACACCGTTTGCAAGGCCGGCGCCATGGCGCCGTTCATCCCTGCCATTTCCATCTCATAGTCGAAATCAGTCGCGCTGCGCAGCCCCCGAATGAGCAGCGTCGCCCCCTCCCGCTGGGCAGCGGCCACCACGAGATCGGCAAAGGTGACGCAGGCGAACTCCCCGCCGCTCGCGCGCATCACCGGACCGCAGGTCTCCTCTATCATGTCGCGGCGCTCGTCGATGCTGAACAGGGGCGTCTTGCCGGGATGGGTGCCGATCGCCAGCACCAGCCGGTCGGCGAGGCGGGCGGCCTGTCGTACCAGGTCGAGGTGGCCGTTGGTGACGGGATCGAACGATCCCGGGAAGAGCGCGGTGCGCGGCATGGAGCCGGGGTCTAGCGCGCACCCGTAACGGCCGCAAGATCAGGACAACGCCCGCGGGCCGAGCCGAGCGCCGACCCGCGGCCGCCTCCGGGCCCAGTCGGGCGGACTGGCGGCCATACTAATTTGCCATGTCGTCAGTGCCTTACAGGCCGGGGCCGATCTGGATTGTCAGCCCTTCTTGGGTGGCTCGCTGCATTCTTTGCGCGCGGCTGCGCCGCTCGCGCGCGGTGCTAACATCCCCACATCAGCAAATGGATTCGGACGCGATGCAACGGCGCAGAGTTCGGACGGCGGTCCTGGCCTTGGGTCTCGCTACCCTCGCCCTGGAAGCAGCCGACGCGCAATCCTATCCGGCCAAGCCGGTCAGGCTGATCGTGCCATTCGCGGCGGGCGGTCCGATCGATGTCATGGGCCGCCTGGTGGCGCAGAGGCTTTCGTCTACGCTCGGGCAGCAGGTGGTGGTCGACAACCGCCCGGGCGCCAGCGGCGCCATCGGGACACGGGCCGCAGCGTCGGCCGAGCCGGACGGCTACACCCTGCTGATCGGCAGTGTAACGACGCTGGTCACGGGCCCGCTGCTTTCGCGAAACGCGGGTTACGATCCGCTCAAAGATTTTGTCCCGGTCGCCCGGCTCGCCAGCACGCCGTTCGCGCTCGTCGTCGCGCCCTGGCTACCGGCCAAGACCCTGGGGGAGTTCATCGCCTACGCGCGTGGAAACCCCGGCAAGTTGAACTTCGGCACACCGGCCGGAACGTTGGCACACCTGACCGGAGAATTGTTTCGGGCGCGGACCGGCATCGACATCGTGGTTATCCCCTACAAAGGCGCCGCCACCGCCGTCACCGATATTTTGGGCGGCCAGGTCGACATGACCTTCGAGCCGACCTCGGTGCTTGTGACCCACATCCAAGACGCCAAGGTGCGGCCGCTGGCCGTCACCGGTGCGACCCGCAATCCGCAACTTCCGGAGGTGCCGACGATGATCGAGAGCGGGTTAGCAGGCTTCAGTTCGTATTCCTGGACCGGGATTCTGGTGCCTGCAGGGACGTCGGGGGAGATCGTGGACAGGCTCAATGCGGCCATCAATCAGGGCTTGAAATCGCCGGAGATGAATTCGAATCTGAAGCGGCTCGGCGCCGAAGCCGATGTGGGATCGCCGCGGGATTTTGCGGAATTCATCGCCGACGAGACACGGAAATGGGGAGCGATCATAAAGTCGTCGGGCGTGAAGCTCGATTGAGACATCACCCTGCCTGTGGTCCAGGGGCGCTGCCATGACACGAAACCTTGTCACGGTTTTCCACGCGACCGCCGGGCTCTTGGTCTGTGCCGGACTTGTGGGCGACGCCTTCGCGCAAACGCCGCCGAGCGAGCGGGAACTCCGCATCTATGCCGGCCTCCACGACGCCGCCGCGCGCGGGGATGTCGCCGCGATCGAGCAACTGATCGCGGAAGGAGAAAAGCCCAACCTTCAGGATTCCAAGAGCCGCACGCCCCTCCACGTCTCGGTCTTCATGCGCAAGAACGACGCAGCGCGCGCGCTCCTGCGGCTAGGTGCCGACCCCAACGCACTTGATGCCGAGCGCTACGACATCGTCACCATCGCCGCCGTCAACAACGACCTCGACATGCTCAAGATCGCGCTCGAGGGCGGGGGCAATGCACGCGCCATCACCAGCCCCTATGACGGAACCGCCTTGATCGCCGCCGCCCATCGCGGGCATGTGGATGTCGTGCGCGCCCTGATCGCAGCCAAGGCGCCGCTCAATCATGTCAACAATCTCGGCTGGACGGCCTTGCTCGAGGCGGTCGTGCTCGGCAACGGCGGCCGGGATCACACGGCGGTCGTCGAAGCGCTGGTCAAAGCGGGCGCCGATGTCACGGTGCCGGACCGGCACGGTACCACGGCGTTGGGACATGCCCGCACGCGCGGTTATTCACAGATCGCGCGCATCCTCGAAAATGCTGGGGCGCGCTAATTCAGCGCGCTCATGAGCGGACGCGGCGCGCTGATCCACGGTATGATGGATGCACCATGGAAGCGGGTCGTCGTTGACTTCATGCGACGAGTTGGCTTCGCGCGAGATGGAGTGAAACGTTGATGTATGATCGCAGGGATTTTCTGCTTGCTGCTGTCCTGATCGGCCTCGGCACTTCCGCGCAAGCACAGGAGAAGTATCCGACGCGCCCGATCAGGCTGCTGGTGCCTTTCCCTGCCGGCGGGCCGGTCGACGTGATGGGGCGCCTGATCGGTCAAAAACTGTCATCGACGCTCGGCCAGCAGGTCATCATCGAAAATCGTCCAGGCGCCGGCAGTACGCTGGCCGCGCGCGCGGCCGCCAGCGCCGACGCCGACGGATACACTCTTCTCGTCGCGAGCGCCGCCTCGCTCGCGATCGGTCCGGCGCTCTACAACAATATCGGTTACGACCCGGCTACGAGCTTCGCCCCCATCGCGCTGGTATCCAGCGTGCCGTACGTGATGATTGCCGGGCCGAACGTGGTCGCCAAAACCCTTCCGGATCTCGTCGCTTACGCCAAGACGAACCCGGGCAGGCTCAATATCGGCGTTCCGAACGGCGCGCCGCCGCATATGATCGCGGCGTGGTTCCGGTCGGTGACGGCCACTGACGTTGTGATCGTGCCCTACAAGGGCGCCTCGAACGTGATCACCGATCTCATGGGCGGGCAGATCGATCTCGGCTTTGAAACGACGTCGGTCACCTTCGGCCATGTGCATGAAGGCAAGGTCAGGGCACTCGGTGTCGCCACGCGGTCGCGACTGCCGGAGCTTCCCGACGTGCCGACCATGATCGAAAGCGGCCTGCCCGACTTCGTTGCCAGTTCCTGGACTGGGATCGTGGCGCCCGCGGCCACGCCGAAAGACATCATTGGCAAGCTCAATGCCGAAGTGAACGCGGGGCTGAAATCGCCGGAGATGCGGGACCGCTTCAAGAAGCTTGCCGCCGAGGCAAGTCCCGGCACGCCCGAGGACTTCGCGGCATTCATTGTGCGGGAGGTGCCGAAATGGCAGGCGATGGCCAAGCTCGCGGGCGTGAAGGCCGAATAAGCACGCCGCGCCGAGGCAACGAGGGCGCGAAACCCCTCCTGCTGCGCCGGCTGTCATTGTTTGCCGCCATCCTGATGGCGGCGCTTGTCGCCGCGCCATCGGCCCGCGCGCAGGCCTATCCGAACCGGCCGATCAAGCTCGTTGTGGCCGTGCTTCCCGGCGGACCGATGGATGTCATGGGGCGGCTGATCGCGCAGCATCTGTCGTCGACGCTCGGACAGGTATTTGTGGAGAACCGCGCCGGCGCGGGCACGACCCTGGGCGCCAAGGCGGTGGCAAGCGCCGAACCTGACGGTTACACCCTTCTGCTGGGAAACGCGGCGACCTTGGCGATCGGCCCCACTTTGTATAAGAGCGCCGGCTACGATCCGCGCACGAGCTTCGCGCCGGTGGCATTTCTCGCGAGCGCGCCTTACGTGCTGATCGCCCAGCGTGCCAGTGCGGACGGTGTCGGAGCTTGTCGCCTACGCCAAGGCTCATCCCGGCAAGCTGAGCTTCGGCGTCCCGAACGCTGCGCCGCCCCACATGCTGGCCGCATGGTTCAAGGCGCTGACCGGCACCGATGTCGTGATCGTACCCTACAAGGGCGCGTCCGCGGTGCTCACCGACCTGCTCGGCGGCCAGATCCAGGCCGGATTCGAGACCACATCCGTGCTCTTCGGCCACCTGCAGGACAAGAAGATCAATGCACTCGCGGTTGCAACGCCGGCGCGGCTTCGCGACCTTCCGAACGTGCCGACGATGATCGAAAGCGGTTTTCCCGACTTCGTCGCCAGTTCCTGGACCAGCGTCATGGCGCCGGCCGGGACGCCAAAGGACATCGTCGGCAAGCTCAATGTGTCAATCAATACCGGCCTCAATTCTCCGCAGATGCAGGCCCGCTTCAAGCAGCTCGCCGCCGATGCGCGACCCGGGACGCCAGAAGAGCTTGGGGCCTTCGTCGCAAGCGAAATTCCGAAATGGCAGGAGATGGCGAAACTCGCCGGTGTCACCGCCGAGTGAATCCAGGACGGGGTTGTTGCCGCTCCGTTCCAAACCGGGACGAGGGTGAAAGAAACGCCTAGCGGGCGCGCCCCGCGCCTACTCCAATCGCATCGTTGGCGCACGAGATGGCGGCGGCGACGTTCGGGTTAGCGAGAGCGCGCCGGCGGCCGCGACGAAGCTGCCGAGCAACACGATCACGTCGCGTCCTGCGGCCAGCAGATGGCGTCCTTCGGCGGCAAGGGTATTGTAGCCGGAACCAGTCAGCACCGCGAGCCGCCAGGCGAGCAGCGACGAGGCGGCGGCTACGCCCACGCTGATGCCAAGCGAACGCATCACGTTGAGCAGTCCCCCGGCCTCCCCCGTCAGGCTGACCGGCGCGGCGGCCATGATCGCGCTGTTGTTGGGCGAGATGAACAATCCCTGTCCAATGCCGAAAATTGCCAGCGCCAGCATCACGGGTAAAAGGCTTCCGTGGGTGCCGTCCATCACCGTGAACAGCAAGGCCAACCCGATCACGCAGATCAGCATGCCCGACGCGGTGAGCAAGCGGGCGCCGAGCCGGTCGTAAAGCGCCCCTCCCACCGGTGCGACCAGGCCAAGCATCACCGGCACGATGGACAGCCGCAGCCCCGCGGCAAAAATCGAGTCCCGGTAGACCCGCACGAACACGAACGGCATCAGAAAGAAAAGTCCGAACAACGCTGCGTAGGAGAGTAGGCCGGCGATGTTGCCCGACAGGAACGCGCGCGCGCGAAACAACATGAAGTCGATCAGGGGCACCTCGGCGCTCCGTTCGCAACGAACGAATAGCGTCAGCAGGATCACCGCCAGCGTGGCGCAGCCGATCAATGTTGGCGACGTGAGCCCCCAAGCGTAGCCTTCGTTCAGCATCGCCACCAGGGCTGTGAGCGCGGGCGCAATCAGGAGCGCGCCCTTCCAGTCGAAGCGACCCTCTTGCGGCAGGTCTTTGGTGGGCGGGAGGAGGAACCACCCCAAGACGGTGCCGGCGATGCCGACCGGCACATTGATCCAGAACACCCATCGCCAGTCCAGGAGATCCAGCACCAGGCCGCCGATCGCCGGTCCCGTGCTCAAGCCGACGGCCTGCGCCGCCGACAGGATACCCAGCGCACGGCCACGCCGCTCCGGCCCGGCAGCCGCCACCACGATGGCGACGCTGTTCGACGACAGCAGCGCCGCGCCGATGCCCTGCAGGACCCGAAAGGCGATGAGCACCGGCAGGCTTGGCGCAAGGCCGCAGAGCGCCGAGCTCAGCAGGAACAGCAGGAAACCGCCGGTATAGAGGAGCTTGCGCCCCATCATGTCGGCGAGGCGACCAAAGATCGGCAGGAATGCCGCCATGGCGAGCAGGTAGGCGACCGCAACCCAACTCACGGTGCTGAGTCTGGCATCGAATTCGAGTTCGAGCCGCGGCAGCAGCAGTTGCGCGATGCTGGAATCGACTTGGCCCATGAAGGCGCCGATGCAAACGGTGCCGATCACGAACAGCCAGTAGGATGGCAGCTGTGCGACGATCTCCGCCGGCGGCGGTTCGCGTCCTTTCTGGACGGCGTCGCGCAACGCCGATATCGAGGCCGGGCCGTGCGCTACGGCATCCATGCTGCCATCGTTACCAAATCATTCCGCCAAAGTATCCGTATACGGCAGCCCTCTTGTCGATCGGGTGTGCCGACGACACGAAATGCACAGATAGTTTGATCACGCCCCGCGCTCTTCGCGCAATATTCTGCCGAGTCTGCGCCAGACGGCGTCCTTGAGGCCCACCAGCGGGGGCGGCCGCAACACCGTCAGCGGCCCGGTGTTCTTCCGCGCCGCCGGCACAAGGCGTGACATCCAGATTTCTCCGTCGGTGTAGTAGGTATCGCCCTCGCCGTTGCGACCGTTGAGCGTGGGGCCGATGCCGGAGACCTGATAGGTCGCTTCGACCATGCCGGCCTCTTCGAGATCGTTGCTGAGCAGGCCGCGGGCCGCATCGATATTCGGCGCGATGTGATGAGTCACTTGCCCGGTCAGGTGGCTGACGCCCACGCCGCGATCGAAGGTCGCCGCGCCGAGCCACACCGGCCGGCCTTCCGCTCCATCGTCGAGGACCAGCCAGAAACGGACATGATTGCGCGCGTTCGCGCTCTTCCCCGCCGGTTTCTCGAAGGCCAGATCCTCGCATCGATGATCGTAGTAAAGATTGCTGACGGGCGCGTCCTTGTAGGGCCGATCAAGGACAACGCTCCCGATGATCGCAATGCTCGAGCGTAACGTGATGGGATCGGCCGGGTACCAGCCGGCTGCATGCATCGCCTGAATCAAGTCGCCGCGGCTGCCGACCATGCCGACGTTCATCGGATCGCCGGGGATGCCCTGCTTGGTCTGAGTCGTCATGGGACGGACCGCGAGGCCTGGCTGGCGCTCGTGGTGCGTCCACGCCGCCGGCAGGATGACATAGGCGATGAGCCCATATGCCGTGAGCAGTGCTGCCAAGGCGACCGCGATATGCCAGCCCTCCATGTGGCGACCCCTTGGCAGCTCCCGCAATGACGGTCACACGGGTATATTGCTCGCGATCAGGGAATCAACGCTGCCGATGCATACGGGGAAAGCTATTGCTGGCTGCAATAACGCAAGGCCGTTGTGCTGCGCGCGCCGGCAGGCATGCAGATCTCTATCGGCGCCCGCGGCCGGTTTGCACCCGCATATGCGCTAGCAGGGCTCGTCGCCCCGTTCGATGCGCCGCATGAGCCGCTCGAGTTTTTCCGAGGGCTTGGTGCGCAAATCCATATCGTACATCTGGCGAAGTTGCTCGGCGATCGCAAACAGCGTCTCGGTCCCCAAGCGAATGACGTTGTCGCCCTGTTCCTTGTCGTCGGTCTTGGTGTCGTTGGGCAAGGACATCTCGGATCGGCCTACCTCAAAACCCCAGCCGCGGTCGAAAGTAACCAACGCTGGCTCAGCGCAAAGGTTCCACTCGGCGGCTTGCACGCCTTGTGGCGCCCGTTTGGAGTGCGTCTAAACTGAACATGCGGGCTTATCAATCGCACGCCCATCCCAAGATCCTTATAGCTGGATCATAGGGAGTCTCGCACCGGAGGACAAATGACCGGCAGTTCTGTCTTGTCGGGGGCCATTGTGGCCCTGAGCCTGTTAGTGGCTCATTCCGGGCACGCCCAGCCCTACCCGGCACGTCCAGTGAAGATCATCGTGCCGACGGTCGCCGGCGGCACCGTCGACGTCATCACGCGTTTGATCGCGAGCGAGCTGTCATCGCGGTTGGGCGCGAGCTTCATTGTCGACAACCGTAGCGGTGCCGGCAACACGCTCGGGTCGCGCGAGGCCGCGCGAAGCGATCCCGACGGCTACACCCTGATGATGAGCAGCGCCAGCGGCCAGGTCATCAGCCCGTTGGTCTACAAGGCCATCGACTATGATCCGATCAGGAGCTTCGCGCCGATCGCTCTCGTTGCCGAAGGCTCGATCATTCTCGTGATCAATCCATCGTTGCCCTGGCGAACGGTGGCGGAGCTGGTGGCCGCCGCCAAAACCGCTCCGGGTCGGCTCAATTACGGCTCCGCCGGCAGCGGGACCGTCCCGCATTTGAGCGGTGAATTGTTCAAATCGGCCGCGGGCATTGATCTCGTTCACGTGCCATATCGCGGCGGCGCATTGTCGATCGCGGACGTCATCGGTGGAAACGTCCAGATGACATTCGAGGCTTCGAGCCCGCTGCTGCCGCAGATCCGTGACGGTCGGCTGCGCGCGCTTACGGCGTTGAGTAGAGCGCGCCTGCCCGATCTGCCCGACGTTCCGACCGCGCTGGAGAGCGGCTATCCGGACCTGGTCGTGACGACCTGGACCGGGCTGTTTGCCCCTGCAGGCACTGATCCGGCCATTGTCCGCAAGCTCAATGGCGCCATCAACGAGGCGCTCGGATCCGCCGAGCTCAGGGCCGCACTCGCCAAGGTCGGCAACGTGCCGATAGGCGGCCCGCCTGAGGCGCTCGCGCAGTTGGTCGTGGCGGAACAGCAGAAATGGGCGCCGATCGTGCGCGCTCTCAATCTCAAGGCGGAATGATGCGACGGCGTTACGCCGAGCGGCGTCAGCTTGACCGCCGCGCCAGCGACAGCCACAGCCCGCCGCCGATCAGAGCCACGCCCGACAGCCGGCCGAGCAGCTTCGCCCGCCACGACTGCATGAACCACGCCCGCCCCAGCCCGGCCGCGATCGCCCAGCTGGAATCGGTAACCGCGGCCAGAGCGACTGCAACCGCACACATCACCGCGAGCTGCCGCCCGGCCGGCAGGCTCGGATCGACGAACTGCGGCAGGAAAGCCGTGAAGAAGGCGATCGTCTTCGGATTCGAGAGCGCAACCAGAGCACCACGCCAGAAATGCACATGCCGCCGCGGCGGGGCGAGAGCGGCGCTCGTGCCCGCGTGGCGCCAGGCCTGGACGCCGAGCCAGATCAGATAAGCCGCGCCGACCCAGCGCAGGATGTCGAACAGCATGGCTGCGTTCGCGAGGACCCAGCTCAAGCCGAGCGTGATCGCTGCGAGCAGAACCGCGTTGCCGAGGGTCGTGCCCGCGACCGTGGTCAGCGCCGCGCGGATCCCTTGGCTCGCGCCGGTCGCGATGACCAAGGTCACGATCGGGCCCGACGTGATGACAAGAACGGCGGTGATCAGCAAAAAAGCAGCGAACAGTTCCCAATTCATGACGACATCCGGCCGGTGTGCTCCGGTGTCATCGTCCGCAAAATCCGATGATCCGGCTGATGATCTTTACGAGATCGAGGCTATGTCCTCCCGCGTTGGTCGCGCGGTGTAAGACGCTTCCGCCGGCATGACGTCAGCTAGCCGCCGTTCTCGTCGCCTTCTTCGCTGATCCGCTCAACCGAGACCACACGCTCGCCTTCCGCGGTGTCGAACACGATGACGCCCTGGGTCGAGCGTCCGACGATGCGAATGCCTTCGACGCGGGTGCGGATGAGTTGACCGCCATCGGTGACGAGCATGAGCTGATCCCCGTCCTCGACCGGAAACGAGGCGATCAGCTTGCCGGTCTTTTTCCTGATCGTGCCATCGCGTTCGCGGACGTCCATGGCGACGATACCTTTGCCGCCTCGGCCGGTGATACGATACTCGTAGGAGGATGAGCGCTTGCCGTAACCGCGCTCGGAAATCGTGAGCACGAACTGCTCGGCCGCGGACATCGCCACGTAACGCTGCTCGCCGAGTTCAATCGCCTCGTTCCCAGCCGATTCCGGCGCCTCCTCCGCATCGGGCGAGCTTTCCTCGGCGTCGGCGCCGTTGAGGCCCCGCCGCACCGCGGCGGCGTGCTTGAGATAGGCGGCGCGCTCGTCGGCGGTCGCATCGGTATGCCGGAGAATCGAAAGCGAAATGACCTTGTCGCCCTCCGCCAGCGCGATGCCGCGCACTCCCATGGACGTGCGCCCCTGAAACACGCGTACGTCGGTGACCGGGAAACGAATGCACTGGCCGTCGGCCGAGGTGAGCAGCACGTCGTCACGCTCGGTGCAGATCTGGACGTCGACGATGCCCTCGCCGTCGTCGAGCTTCATGGCGATGATGCCGGAGCGGCGCACGTCGACAAAGTCAGAGAGCTTATTGCGCCGCACGGTGCCGCGCGTGGTGGCGAACATTACGTCGAGCTGCGCCCAGGTCTTCTCGTCCTCGGGGAGCGGCATGACGGTGGTAACCAGCTCCCCCTGTTCTAGCGGCAGGATGTTGATCAGCGCCTTGCCGCGCGCCTGCGGTGCCGCCTGCGGCAGCCGCCAGACCTTTTCCTTGTAAACCCGGCCATGAGAGGAAAAGAACAGCACCGGGGTGTGGGTCGAGGCCACGAACAGGCGGGAGACGAAATCCTCCTCGCGGGTCTGCATGCCCGAACGGCCCTTGCCGCCGCGCCTTTGCGCTCGATAGGTGGAGAGCGGCACGCGTTTGACGTAGCCGAGGTGCGAGACTGTCACCACCATGTCCTCACGGTGGATCAGATCTTCCTCGTCCACCTCGCCTTCCTGGTCGAGGATCACCGTGCGGCGCGGCGTGGCGAACTTCTCGCGCACGGCTCGGAGTTCGTCCTTGACGATGGTCTGGATGCGCGCGCGCGAGCGCAAAATTTCGAGATAGTCGGCGATCTCCTCGGCGAGCTTGTCGAGCTCGGCCTTGATCTCGTCGCGACCGAGGGCGGTGAGGCGCTGGAGCCGCAGGTCGAGAATGGCTTTGGCTTGCTCGGCGGAAAGCCGGGCAGTGCCGGTCGCGGTCACCTTGTGGCGAGGATCGTCGATCAATTCGATCAGCGAGGCCGCGGTCGTGGCCGGCCAGTCACGGCCCATCAACGCTTCGCGCGCCTCGTTGGCGTCCTTCGAGGCGCGGATGAGCTTGATCACCTCATCGATATTGGCCACTGCGATTGCAAGCCCGACGAGAATGTGGGCGCGATCGCGCGCCTTGCTGAGCAGATATTTCGTGCGCCGGGAAATCACCTCCTCGCGGAACGCGATAAAGGACGTCAACAGATCCTTGAGCGTCATCACCAGCGGGCGGCCACCATCGAGCGCGACCACGTTGGCCCCGAAGGTCGATTGCAGCGGCGT
>Ga0075424_100005220_pt1 | contig 12376 bp, 12 predicted proteins | sample SoiMethybrSBSTD3_FD_75301 | JGI IMG/M metagenome (GOLD analysis project Ga0075424, IMG submission 75301) | Bulk soil microbial communities from a Populus tree surrounding site in Tennessee, USA - Soil MetaG P. TD hybrid SBSTD3 | ecosystem: Environmental > Terrestrial > Soil > Tree plantation... | reverse complement strand
TTTTCTGAAATGAAGAATTGCATTTCCGCAGGAGCCAATTCGTTTTGGTTTGATAACCTAACCCTCAGAAGAGAGAACAACACCAGAGAATTTCCTTGGCCGCGGTTAGAAATGCAGGACCGGATCGGGATGGGAGCGAGACGACGATATGGGGAGGCCAAAGCGCGGAAGCGCAAGAGAATCAATTGAACGGCCAAGATTGAGCCAGGAGACGTAAGCAGAACTTGCTCCTGACCGACGGCAAATTTCCTGGGGGGCATTTAGGGGCACTAAGAATTCCCCTCCATTCCTTTCAGTTACTTAGAAGGCCAAGCTGCGCCGCAAAACTCCTTTGTTTCCATAAAGCTGGTGGATTCGAATCCCACCCTCTCCGCCATCTATTGACCTTTTTCTTTCGATCCGATAGTCGATTGCTCAAGGGGCGCTGAGGGGCATTAAGCCGTCTTCGAAGGCCGAGCGAGGCGCACAACTTTGCCGTGCGCTTCCCGCTCACTTTTCTCCCTGGCCTTGCCATGAGCGGCGCCATCTCGTTGGGTGGCGTCGGATTTCGTGTGCTTCTGGATACAGGGGCAAAGCTGTTCAAGTTTGTCAGGAAAACGATAGCCCCTGAATGACGGAAAGTTCCAGGGCCGAATCACTCGAGGGTAGCGGGGCTGGTCATGGCAACCTCCCGTAAGCCTTCAGTGTACTCCGCTGCGGCGCTCCGCCCATCCCTCTCTCTCCGTGGCTGGCGTTGTCAGTCGCCGCTGGTCCTCAGGATTCGAGACCAAGTATCGGTGCGGCCAATGCCTTGGCCGCACGCACGGGGTCAAAATATTCGCGTAGGGACACAATCTTCCCGGCCGCAGCACGTAGGAACACTACATAATCCTGGCGATAGATTCGTCCCGTAGGCTTGACGAGCCCCTCTGCCTTGAATTCGGCGACTGCCGCTTCAGGATCGGCAAAGGCATACACCACGATGTCGAAGAAGCGGAAATTCTCCACCGCTCCCAAGAACCAATTCACGTGACGCATGACTTCCTCCCGCCCCGTGAGACGCGCCGGATGGCCGATGCTGGGTGCATAGGCGAGTTCCCACAAGAGATCATCGGCGATCAGCGTCTGCCATCGCGCGTTGTCATCAACGAGCGTCTGGATATGTTGCTGCAAGAGATCGGAGGCAATCGTCATAGAAGTCTCCTACCTCGCATTGTGCCTGCTAAGTTCTATAAAAGGGGAAGTCAAGAAAAAACACCACTCCAACGGCTGGAGTTGCCGGACATGTGCTTTTTGGGCCGCTTGATGTCATAACAACGCCGGCCTCGCAACGGTCCGAGTTAACTGTTCGGTGTTCACCCTACAGTGCTGTTGGGCAGCTCTCTTTTTTAGTCGCTAGTATGAATCACGGAACGTAAACTGGGAGACGTCGTGATCGAGCAAAAAATTAATGAATTCTTTGGTGATGCCGAGTCTACTGGCTTTGGAACTGGTTGGTGGAGCGGAATATTGTCGGTCTTTTTTGGATTTCTTTCCTTCGGAGGAGTTTTGTGCCTGCTGTTCCCTCAGCTACTAACCTCTCCTGAACTGCGTCCACATTATCCGATGCACACCATGCGCGTTTTAATCCAATGCCTCATAGTGGGGGCAATTTTATTCGGAGTCATTTCTTCGATTCTGCGCAAGAAAAGGATTTTGGCATTGACTGGAATGTTGTTTGCCATCGCGGCCACGGCTTTGGGCGGATCAAGCGTACAGATTAACGAGGCCTTACGCGATGGGCCTGCGATCGGTCTGGATTGGTTTTTGCTTGATTTGTTTTTGATGGCACTCATCTACGTGCCACTCGAAAGACTCTGGCCCCAGTATCCAGAACAAGGAACATTCAGGAAAGATTGGACTTTGGATATGGTCTATTTTATGTCCACTCATCTCCCGCTGCAGATCTTATCGTTTCTGGTTTTATTGCCCGCTACCCAGGCCACTAAATATTTGGGTGTTCCGGTTCTTCAAGAATTGATCGCTCGAATGCCCTGGGTTTTGCAATTTTGTTTGGCGGTTGTGGTTGCGGACGTTGCTGAGTATTTTATTCATTTGGCTTTGCACAAAGTGCCCTTTCTGTGGCGTTTTCATGCCGTTCACCATTCTTCGAAGGCGCTGGATTGGATCGCGGGCTCACGCTCCCATTTTGTAGACGACACACTTGTTCGCGGATTTATCCTTGTTCCTCTCATGCTTGGATTTTCGCAATCGATCATCCTGGCGTATTTGGTTTTTGTCACTCTTCACGCGACTTGGACGCATTGCAATTTCGGTCCCAACGCGAAATGGCTCGAAAAGTTCCTGGTTATGCCCAGATACCATCATTGGCACCATACTTCTCAAAAAGAGGGCATCGACAAGAACTTTGCGATCCACTTTCCGTGGATCGATAAGATGTTTGGAACTTATTACTATCCCGACGTATGGCCGGAGCGGTACGGTCTAGACGGCGAAGAAATTTCGCCGAACTTTCTTGGGCAAACGCTTGAACCGTTTACAAAAAGAAAAAGAACGCTCTAAAAATCTAGTGCGGCTAATGGAACGTCCTTGGGTATCTGCGCACCCGTTGTCGATGCCCTCACCAAACCCAAAGATTTCATAAATTTGACGGTTAAAAATCCAAAGTCGTATTCAGATTTGTCATGGCTCAGTCGCAAAAGGCCCGGATAGTGGTGATGGTTATTTTGCAGACAGGCGCTAAAAGTCGCCGTTACCGGCAGCCACTCACCGATGTTCATGGCGTTATCTTCTTCGTCGTGATAGCGCCGATATCCAAAACCTCGAGTGTGGGTCCAGTAGTTTTGAATCATATTGACCCACAGCGCGAAGATTCGCATTCCAACCCACATCACCACCGCAAACTTCAGATCTCGGGCTAACTTCCATAACAGATAAAAACTGAAGGCTTGCGCAACTATTGCAAACAATGGGTTCGCAACGAAGCGAAAGGTCCGGGACTTCAAGATATTGTCGCCGGCCAAATTCTCTTTGCATTGATACGGCATTACACAGAGATATAGGGTCCGCCAAAAACCGTCGCCTGAAAGTTTGTTGGGATCCCCAGGATGGTCGGCGTGTTTATGATGCAATCGGTGGCGATTCACCCAGGCGATCGGATCTACATAAATCCCGAAGGTGTTATTCCCGACAGTAACGGCTTTTACGAACCATTCCTTATAGTCGAGAGCACGATGAGCGATTCCCATATGAAGAACATCGGCCAAATACAACCCGGCAAGAAACCAACAAAAGATAAAATAGATTCCGCCTATCAAAAGCCCAATCCAAGGCCCCAGCTGAGGCGGGGCGGAATACATACAAGCCAGCATGTAGGCAAAAATAATCAGATAGCCTGTGATGTCGTATATTTTCATGATAAGTCCCCGTAGGATTATGCAAACAGAGATCGCAGTTCCTTTCAAAATAGGTTACGGCGTTTCTTCACCTGGGCAGAGTCCGAATCCTACCCTCTCCGCCACTTTTCTTCGCCACAAATTACGCAGGAGTCGTTTTCACAAACTCTCTTCCGTGTGCTTCCGTTCCGAGCGAGAGCAGTATCGCCAGCGAGACAATCGTAACGACCTCAAATCCCGCCAAGGCCCACTGGTAGCCGAAATGGTCGCGCAGCGCGTACTGAATGCTGTTGGTCGGTGAAGCGAAGAGAATTCCCAGTTGATAAGCGAGTCCGGGCATTAAGCCACGCGCGGCGTCTGCAGAAAGCTCGTTCAAGTGAACGGGAATAACGCCCCAGGCGCCTTGCACGCCCATTTGCATCACGAACGCGCCAATCACAAGCATGGCAACGGAATGGCTGAATGCCCACACGGGAATCATCAAAAGGGAGAGCGCGAGGGCGGCGATCATACCTTTCCGGCGACCGGCAGCTTGCGACAAAAAACCGAACAGAATCGCGCCGACTACTGCGCCGATGTTGTAAATGATGGCGATGTTGGCTCGCGCCGCGCCGGTTATGTTATGAACTTCATGCAGGAAGTCGGGATATAAGTCTTGTGTTCCGTGCGACAAAAACATCATAAACGTCATAAGCACCACGAGGTACGCAAAGAGCTTCCACTGGCTGGCGACTACCCGCAAGACTTCTCCGGTGGTTGCGACGCGATGCTGCTTCCAGGCTTCGGACTCAGGCACTTTGCTGCGGATATACAGCGCCAACAGCGCCGGCAAAGCACCGATCCAGAACATCCAGCGCCAGCCGGCAACCGGCAGTAAGAAGCGAGCCGCAATCGCGGCCAGCAAATATCCGATAGAGTAACCGCTCTGCAAAATACCGCTTAGAACGCCGCGCAGCCGCGGCGGAGCCGCTTCCATTGCCAGCGAAGCCCCGACTCCCCACTCGCCACCCATGCCGATGCCAAAGAGCGCGCGCAAAATCAGGAAGACCGTGAAATTCGGGGCGAATCCGCAAAGCAGCTCAATGATGGAAAAATAGATCACGTTGGCCATCAGCGGGATACGCCGACCATAGCGGTCTGACAAAAGGCCGAAGATCAACGCACCGACAGGACGCATGGCCAACGTAACGGTAGTGGTGAGGACGATGTCCTTTTTGGTGACGCCAAAATGCTGCGCAAGCGTGTCGAACAGAAATACGACCACAAAAAAATCGAATGCGTCGAGGGTCCATCCAAGGAACCCGGCCAAAACGGCGTGGTGAGAAGCGGCTGGCTTTCCGGAATTGATCACGGCCATGGTCAGGTCAGTAGCGACTCTTCCTTTGTTGCTGCGCCTATTGCACCGGCGCGCGCGCCGCACGGCCCGGGAAAACCTGATCAACGGTTTTCCCCTGATCCACCACAGCGACACCGTTCACCAACACATACGGGATGCCCGCTGAAAATTGTAACGGCTCTTCGAAAGTCGCTTTGTCAATAATTGTCCCAGCGTCGAACACAGTGATGTCAGCGTCCGCTCCGCCGCGCAGTCTACCCTTGTTGCGAAAGGCCGGGGCTCGCTTCTCTAGGCGCTGCGCCGGCATCAACGTCATCTTACGCAGCGCGGTCATCAGGTCCAATGCCTTCTGCTCGCGCACGTAGTAGCCGAGCACCCGCGAAAATGTCCCCTGGCCGCGCGGATGAATCTTCGGCCCGGTGATCGGCATGCCGTCGCTGCCAATCATTACGATGGGGCTGGAAACAGCGGCCAGCGCGGCTTCCGGCGGGATTTGATGAATGACCACGACGCCGCCTTGCTTGCGATATTTTGCAAATGTTTCGGCCGTAAGCCTTTCGCCGGTGGCAGCCCATTGCAGGTCGTGATAGGTGATGCCGTATCTTTGCTGCCAGCCTTCATCGAAAATCGCTGATTCCAGGCTCGTGCTCGAAGCGGTGTAGGGATAGCACTCCGTGGTGACGTCGAGGCCGTGTTTTTGGGCACCTTCCACCATGGCGATCAACTGCGGTGTAAATTTCAAGCCCATGCTGGTGATGTGCACCACATGTAGCGGTGCCCCGGTTGTTGCGGAGGCAGCAATCACTTCTTCCAGTGCCGCTAAGCCGGTCTGCGGTTCCAGCAAGCTTGCGTAGCGCAAGTGAACATGCACGGGCGCTCCGTATTTCGCCGCGACCTGAAACATCTCGAGGATTTCCGGACGCGATGCACCCGGTGTGTAGTTGATGCCCATCCCTTCGGCCAGCGCGCCGCGGCGGAATCCCTTTTCCATCTGCTCCACCATGCGCTTCAGTTCTTGCGGTGCCGCTTCGCGGTGAGCTGCCGCAGCTTCCGCCCGCATGGCTGCCTGATCGTCTTTATCCAGGATTCCTTTTCCCTTTTCCGATTGCGTCAGCACCGCGCTACGCACAGGAATGTGCCCGATGCTCACACCGAAATTGATCAGAGATTTCCCTTCGCGCGCGGCGTACCAAGTGTCGACGTCGTCCGTTCCGCCTTCCAGTTCGAGCGAAGTGGTAACACCGTCATGTGCCTGGAACTCATAGTTGCGTGGCTCTTGCCCGTGTTCATGTAGATCGATAAAGCCCGGCGCCACCACCAAGCCGGTCGCGTCAATCGTTCGTGTCCCGGTCAAGGGATCGCTGGTTACGGCGCGGATCTTGCCGTCTTTGATTCCAATATTTCGAACCGCATCGAGCCCGGACTCGGGATCCATCACGCGCCCATGGAGAATAACCAGGTCCAACGTCTCTGACGACTTCCCATCGCCCGCGAGCCGGCCGGCTCCCAAGAGCAAAACCAGGCACACCAGGCCAGCCAGACTCGGTGTCCAGTTCCGACGCGTTGCTACCGTTCGCGCTTCTCTCAACTCCGCCGCCTAACCTAAATTTGCAAGCGCACCAGTCTCTTCGCGAAGCGTTCGTCTGTCAACGTGCGGGTAAGAACAAAAACCCCGGGAAGCTGGGGGAAGGCTTCCCGGGGTGGGGTGCGACTGAGGGGGGCCGAGGGAAACTCTCAGTGGACCTGCGCTGTCATCTGGCAAATCTGGCGAAGCTCTCGGTACGTAAAAAACGTTTCTTCTTGATTTCCCGCGCGTTCTTTGTGTCCCAGACCCGACTCTTGCGAAATCCGGCTAAGCTCTTTTTCCGGGATGCCGAGCAGCGCTGCCGCGCGTTCCTGCGTGACGTAACGTAGTTCCATCTCCTTCATGCGGCCTCCTTACGCTGGGATTAATGCCATGGCGTCTTCTTCCACCGCCATAACCATTGTTTTGTAGATGTCTACGTCCCAACCGTCGCCGATTCGCATGCGCAGGGTTTCACCGCCATCCTTCAGCAAACGACCCCGCAGCGGAACCTTGATATCTCCCAGCGCCACTTGCAGAACCACGGCCTGCCCAACCCACGGCTGATATGCAGTGTCCATCGTCGCTCCCTCAGAATTGCCGCCCTGCACGAACGAGAATGCGGTTTGCCACCGAACGCGGCAATGGTACAGAGGGGATACGGGACTAGTATTTCCGTACTGTTTGGTATTACGCCGCAGGATTTAGTGCAGTCCTGGAACAGGTACGTCCGTACTGGAAGTCCGATACGCACGTTCCATTGGGAAGCTGCGAGCGTTCGCGCCAAACTCTTCGCGTTGTGAACGACCTTCGACACAGCGCGGCGAACCGTGCGAATGAGCAGCCCGCTATCGGTTTGGCGCTTGGTGGCGGATTCGCGCGCGGATTCGCTCATCTCGGCGTACTAAAGGTCCTCGAACAAAATCACATTCGTCTTTCACACATTGCCGGAACGAGCGTTGGCAGCGTGTTTGGAGCAGCGTATGCCAGCGGGGCTCCGCTCGCGCGAATCCTGGCGACCAGCCGCACGATACGTTTTCGAGACATCGCCCGGTGGACCGTTTCCCGTCTCGGGCTGGCGAGCAACCACCGCTTGGCGGACATCATCGAGCGCGTGTTTGACTCGCAGCGGTTCGAGGATATGAAGATTCCCGTAGCTGTCGTAGCCACCGACTTGGCGAGCGGCGAGCCGGTTGTGTTTCGCCAGGGTCCGCTGGTCGAAGCGATCCGCGCGAGCTGCGCCTATCCGGGGCTTTTCGAACCGGTACAAATTGGAACGCGCTATTTTGCCGACGGCGGGCTGGTCGCGCCGGTTCCCACCCAAGCCGCGCGGCAGCTGGGCGCTTCTCTTGTGGTCGGTGTTTCGCTCGGCACCCAGGATGGCAACCGCACGGCTCCCAAAAATATTTTTCAAGTGGTTGCGCGGGCTGTCAGCGCTGCGCAGAAGCACCAACTGGACACGTGGGAGCGTCACGCGGACCTGGTCATTCGCCCGGACGTGCAAAGCCTGGCGTGGGATGACTTTGGCCGCGCGAATGAAGCGATCGAAGCTGGCGAGGCTGCGGCCCGGCTCGCACTTCCCCGAATCCAGCAGTTGCTTGCGGCCTCCGAGCAGTCAGCGTCACGGCTGCGTAGCGCTTCATGCGCGCAAGCGTGGCTGACCGGGAGCCTCCATCCCAGCGGACGGCTGACATGATCGGACGCGCGCTGCTACTCACGCCTGTTTGCAACTTGCTTCTTCGCCTGACCGAAGCGGGCGGCGACCCGGGTATTTTCTGCTACCGTATGGGAGTGGACTTTTTGTCCACAGATAACGGGCGCTTCCTGGCTCCCGTAAACGTGATGGCCAACTGGGCCGCACGTACCCTAGTCGTTTCCAAAAGGAACCGGGTCGCTTGCTCGAATCTTTTTTCCACTTTCTCCACAAGCTTTTCAATGCAGAGGAGCTGCAAGCACTTATCGGTCAGGCTGGGCCTCCGCTAGTCTGCGCGATCGTTTTCGTCGAAACCGGATTTTTTGTCGGATTTCTTCTTCCGGGCGACTCGCTTCTCATAACTGCCGGGATCGTAGCGTACGGGGTCCTTCAAGTTTCTCCGCAAGCGTTGCTAACCCATTGGTTGTTGCCCGTGATCGCTTGCGCCATCGTAGGAGATCAAGTGGGCTACTGGATTGGGCGCTCCGCGGGCGCCGCGCTGTACAAGCGCGAAGACTCATGGTTCTTTCGCAAGAGCCATCTGCAACGGGCTCACGATTTCTATGAGAAATACGGAGGCCGAGCCGTTGTCCTCGCGCGATTCGTGCCGATTGTTCGCACGTTTTGCCCTCCCGTGGCGGGTGCTGCAAAAATGCCCTACGGGCGTTACCTGGCATTCGACGTTTTTGGCGGCATCTTCTGGGTCACCGCCACCCTTGTGGGCGGTTACATGCTTGGCCGTTCGGTTCCCAATATCGGCAAGTACATCCACTACGTCATTGCGGTGGTCGCGATTATTTCGATCTTGCCCGCGGTGATCGGCGTAATGAAAAGCCGCAAGACAGGCGGCCAGTCGAGCGCGACTTCGTCCGAGAAGAGTTGAGCATGGCTGAGGCTTTCCTTCGGGCGGTGATTTTCGATATCGGGCGTGTGTTGGTGAGGCTCGACGTGGCGCGCGCCGTTTCGCATCTGTCTGACGGCATTTCGCTCAGTCCAGAGGAACTCTGGTCCATCATTCAAACGGACCCGCGCTGGGCGGACTGGCAAGAAGGCCGGATGTCGCCACACGACTGGCACTTACACATCACCAAGCGGCTGGGCAGCCCACTTAGGTTTGCTGAATTCCGCGACGCCTGGAATCGCACTCTCGACCCACAGCCAATTCAGTCTGACGATCTCTTCGCGACTCTGGCGCGTACGAAGCGCTTGGCGCTGCTTTCGAATACCGACCCGATCCACGTAGCGCACATGGAAGCCAACTTCGGCTTTTTCCAATTCTTTCCGGCCGCGGCGCGCATCTACTCCTGTTCCGTGAAGGCTAGCAAACCGTCCCCGGTGATTTTCCAGGCAGCTCTAAAAGCGGTCAAAGCGAAGGCTCCAGAGACAGTCTTCATTGACGACATCCTGGAATATGTACAGGCGGCTCGAGCCTTGGGCTTGCACGGCATCCATTACCAGAACCCAGGCCAACTTCGCGCCGATTTGCGCGCTCTCGATCCCCGGCTCGCCGTCTAGGGGATTTCGCCAGCAAAAATTCCAGGTCCACATTACAGCCGGGTAAAGATTGCTAGGACTAGTACGAAGCCTTCCGCCGTTCCGTTTTTCCACCAAGATACATAACTCCCCTGATTGCAATTGGTTGCAGCCTCTCACGCACGGCGGTGGCGAAGTCCTTTCTTTGGCGCGGGACATGCACTTTTCCCGAGCATCAGTTGGTTATCTTGAAGCAATCGTTTTGGGAGTTCGGACCGGGATTTGGTCCAAAGGAGAAGGTTCGCTATGAGCGACGAATATAACGTGGAGAGCAAGAGCGGTGCCTCCTGGCATTTGCCAGCCATCATCGTTCTGGGACTGATTGCGATTGGCGGTTTGGCATTTGGCTGGAACGCATCGTCGAAACTGGATGCAACACAGCAAGCTGTAACGGCACAGGTTAATTCTTTCAAGCAAGGCGTTGAGCAGGACATGGGCTCGCTGAAGGATCGGATCGCGCAAGACGAGAAAACCAATACCGATCTGCAGGGCGATCTGAAGGTCGTGACCGACAAGCTGAAGATCACCCAAGGTCAGTTAAAGAAGGCGCGCGCCGAAGCGGCTGCCGCCAACCAGGACACCGTTCAGAAGCTGACCGCTCTTGATACCGGTGTTCGCTCCGAACTTGCGACCAAAGCCGCCACTGACGACCTGAAGAACGTGGACACGAAGGTCGTGGGTGTTCGCACCGATCTCGATACCACCCGCGAAGATCTGAAGATGGCGCGCAGCGAGATGGGCACGCTCATCGCTCGCAACCATGACGAAATTGACCAGCTGCGCCGCCTCGGCGAACGCGACTACATCGAGTTCACCATCGCTGGGAAGAATAAGCCCCAGAAGGTCGGCAACCTGACCGTCGAGCTGAAGGGCGTTAACGAGAAGCGCGGCCAGTTCAGCGTAGCCATGACCGCCGAAGATCGTCGCCTCGAGAAGAAGAATCGCGCGATGAACGAGCCGATCTTCTTCTACCTCAGCGGAACCAAGATCCCTGAAGAGCTGGTCGTCAACAAGGTCGGCAAAGACACCGTAAGCGGATACATCAGCATCCCGAAGGCGAACTCGCAGCCTGCGTCTGCTTCCAGTTCCGGAAAGTAAATACACGACATAAGGCCAGGCTTAGCGCCAGGCCTGCGACAGGCGGGCAGCTTCCACTGCCCGCCTTTTTTATTGCCCACGAGGGCTGCACTGTTCCAGGTATTACCACATCGAAAAATGCCAGGATTTCTCTTAGGCGTACCAGCGGAGCAGTTGGCTACACTTGGTAGTCGGCAGGAACGGTGTCGCCGCCGCTCTTCCCGCCGCGCTTCATAGCTCCTGTAAATCCAGCAAGAACGATGCACCGCAAACTCGAACCCCGATACGTCGGCCTGGTCATTGCATTCGTTGGCGTGTACTTCTTCGCCGGTAAGCTCGGCCTCAAGCTCGCCTATGTGAACGCCAGCACCAGCGCGGTCTGGCCATGTACTGGCATCGCCATCGCTGCAATGCTGATTCTGGGCTATCGAATGTGGCCGGCGATTTTTGCGGGAGCGTTTCTCGTTAACATCACCACGGCCGGCAGCGTAAGTACCTCGCTGGCCATCGCCGGTGGCAATACTCTTGAAGCTGTCACCGCCGCTTATCTCGTCGGCCGCTACGCCGACGGGCGCAAGGTCTTCGAGCGCTCGCACAACATTTTTAAATTCGCGCTTTTTGCGGCTTTCGGCGCGACGATTAGCGCGACCATAGGAACAACCATTCTCAGCTTGGGCGGCCTCGCATCCTGGCCGCGATACAGCTCGATCTGGTCAACCTGGTGGTTAGGGGACGTCGTCGGGGCCGTTATCGTCACGCCCTTCCTGCTTCTTTGGATCGAGAATCCGCGCCAGGACTGGACGCGTCGACAAATTATTGAGCTTCTCTTCCTGTTCGCAGGCCTGTTCACCGTCGCGTGGATTATCTTCGGTGATGGATTGCATTTTGTGGTGAGCAACTATCCCTTTGAATATCTCTGCTTCCCTTTTCTGGTTTGGGCTGCTTTTCGCTTTGGGCGCAGAAAAGCCGCAACCGCCATTGTTGCGCTGGCTGTCGTAGCGACGTGGGGAACCTTCCACGGATTTGGTCCGTTCGCTCGCAATTCGCAAAATACCTCTCTGCTCTTGTTGCAATCGTTCATGGCGATTACTTCGCTCACGGCCCTGGTGCTTGCAGCGGAGTCTACTGAACACCGTCGCGCCGAAGAACACGTCCGTCACCTGGCCGACAGCGACCCTCTTACCGGACTCGCCAACTACCGGCGGCTGGTGGATGCCCTCGATTCCGAAATCAAGCGCTACAACCGCTCGCGAATTCCTTTCGCGATTTTGCTCCTGGACATGGATCACCTCAAGAAAATCAATGACACCCATGGCCATCTTGTGGGCAGCCGCGCACTCTGCCGCCTAGCTGATATTTTGCGTTTGAACTGCCGCGAAATTGACGTCGCGGCGCGGTATGGCGGAGACGAATTTGTATTGGTGCTTCCGGAAGCCAGCGGCAACGCCGCGCTTCACGTCGCGCAGCGAATTTCTGACCGCTTACGCAATGACGGCCTTGAGCCGCCGCTCTCCGTCAGCATCGGAGTCGCAAACTACCCGACCGACGGCACCACGCTCGAAGAGCTTCTTTCCGCCGCCGACCGCGCGCTCTACGCAAACAAGCACGCGGCTGAGGCCAAGCCCTAACTCAGGCAATTTTCTTTCGCCACGAAATTGTTCAGATTGCGCCTGTATAGTGTGGCTACATCAACCCGCTTTGACGGGCCAGTTTCAACGCTTCAATCGCCGCGCCGCGCGCGCCCGCGGTGTCTCCATTCGGAATGACATAAATGGGAATGCCCGCCTGCTCTTCGCGTT
>Ga0075424_100005218_pt1 | contig 12379 bp, 8 predicted proteins | sample SoiMethybrSBSTD3_FD_75301 | JGI IMG/M metagenome (GOLD analysis project Ga0075424, IMG submission 75301) | Bulk soil microbial communities from a Populus tree surrounding site in Tennessee, USA - Soil MetaG P. TD hybrid SBSTD3 | ecosystem: Environmental > Terrestrial > Soil > Tree plantation... | reverse complement strand
TACCTGCAGACGGACGCGCCGCTTTATTACTACTCGTTCACCGACGCGCTCATCGCGACGGCGTACAAATCGCTCACGCCCTCGGAACAAGCCCGCTTCGATCCGATGATCACCGGCTTCAATCCGGCGGACATGTACGCCGCCGATCACGTCCGCCGCGTGCTGACGACGTTTCCCGGCGTGTTCTCCGGCATCGGCGAGTTCACGATCCACAAGGAGTTCGTGTCGTCGAAGATCGCCGGCGAAACGGCGAGCCTCACCAATCCGGCGCTCGATCGGCTGCTCGACTTCGCTGGCGATGCCGGCCTCGTCGCGCTGCTGCACAACGACGTCGACATGCCGTTCCCCAAACCTGGCCAGGAGCCGTACCAGCTCGCGCAACTTCGCGATCTGTTCCGCCGGCATCCGAAGACGACGATCATCTGGGCGCACATCGGCCTCGGGCGCGTCATCCGTCCGGTCGCGGATCAAATTGCGATCGTCGAACGCCTGCTCGCGAATCCCGATCTCAAACACGTGCACGTCGACATCTCCTGGGACGAGACGGCGAAGTACATCGTGTCTGGCCCGGAATCGATCGCGAAGGTGGCGGATCTCATCAACCGCTATCCCGATCGTTTCCTGTTCGGGACCGACGAGGTCGCGCCGGGCAGTCAGGACGCGTATCTCAAGGTCTACACGCAATACGCGCCGTTGTTCGCGCGGCTGACGCCGGACGCGAGCGAGAAGGTGCGCAGGAAAAATTACGAACGCCTGTTCGACGACGCGCGACGCAAGGTCCGGGCGTGGGAACAAGCCAAATCGAAGGAGACTCGACGATGACTGACCGACGGCGGACCCTGCGACCAGCGGTCCGCGCCGTGCCCCCTGTGATGGTTGCCGTATGTGCGCTTGCGTTTGCGCCGGGCGCCCGGGCGCAAACGCCGCCGGCGCCCCCACCGCCACAAGCGCAGGAGGAGAAGCCCTCACTGGAAATCTACGGCTTCGCGCAAGCCGACGTGATTGCCGACTTCAAACAGGTGAACCCCGACTGGTACGACGTCATGCGGCCGTCGCGGCTGCCCTCGTTCCACAACGAGTTCGGCGAGGACGGGCACTTCTGGGTGAGCCCGCGCCAGAGCCGCTTCGGTGTCCGCGCCACGTTACCGACCTCCGACGGCGATGTGAAGGCGACGTTCGAGATCGACATGTTTGGCACCGGTAGCGACGCCGGGAAAACGACGATCCGCCTGCGCCACGCCTACGGACAGTGGAAGCAGTTCGGCGCGGGACAGACCAACAGCCAGTTCACCGACGTCGACGTCTTTCCGAACTCGCTGGACTACTGGGGACCGAACGGGATGCTGTTCTTCCGGAACGTGCAGCTGTTCTACGAAGTGTTCAACGACGGCTCGTCGAACGCGCGCGTGGCGCTCGAGCAGCCGGGCGCGAGCGGCGACGCAGGCGTGCTCGGCAATCGCATCGAGCTGCAGAACATCAAACCGCATTTCCCGGTGCCCGACTTCACCGGCCATTATCGTCTCGGGCGGAGCTGGGGATACGTCCAGCTCGGCGCCGCCCTGCGCTACATCGGCTACGACGATCTCATCACGACCGATCAGTTCAACCTCGGCGGCCATGTGTGGGGCTGGGGCATCAGCGTCAGCTCGAACCTGAAAGTGAGTCCGGCCGACGTGCTGCACCTCAATGTGGTGGAGGGCGCCGGCGTCGAGAACTACTTCAACGACGCGCCGATCGACGTCGGCATCAAGGCGAATCCGGGCAACCCGGTGACGCCCGTGGTCGGCGAAGCGCTCGGTGACTTCGGCCTCGTGCTGTTCCTCGATCACACGTGGAACGACCGCTACACGACGGCGGTCGGGTACTCGCGCGTCGACATCTCCAACAGCAACGGGCAGGCGCCGAGCGCCTACAAGAACGGTCAGTACGCGCTCATCAACCTGCTCTGCACGCCGGTGAAGAACGTGATGATCGGCGGCGAGCTCCAGTGGACGCGCCGCGAGAACTTCTCCGACGGGTTTGCGGTCAACGACGTTCGTCTGCAGTTCGCGTTCAAATACAGCTTCGCCACCAAACTAGGAGGGTAGTCATGGACGCAATCACACGGTTCGCTCGGCGGCGGTGGCGGCTCGGCGCTGGTGTTGCCGTGATCGTGGCCGCATTCGGTGCGTCACTCTTCGTGTCGGCGCAAGGTAACGCCCAGTCGGTCGTCAACGCGGCCTTCGACAAATACAAGACGCTCAAGGAAGGCAAGAACGCCGACTACATTCCGGCCCTCGCGAAGGTGGACCCGAATCTGTTCGGCATCGCGCTCGTGACGGCCGACGGCAAGGTGTTCACCGCGGGCGACGTCACGACCGAGGTGTCCATCCAGTCGATCTCGAAGGTCTTCACGATGGCGCAGGTCATCCAGGAACAGGGACCTGACGCCATCGAGAAGCGCATCGGCGTCGACGCGACAGGCATGCGGTTCAACTCGATCATCTCCGTCGAAGCGGTGCGCGGCGTTGTCGGCGCCGGTGCGCCGGAAATCAATCCGCTCGTCAATCCGGGCGCGATCTCCGCGACCAGCATGGTGACCGGCGCCAATGCGGAGGCGGTGTGGGCGAAGATCATCGGCTTCCACAACGACGCCGCAGGTCGATCGCTGACGGTCCTCCAGGACGTTTACAAGTCCGAGTCCGATACCAATCAGCGGAACCAGGCGATTGGCGCGCTCATGTTCGCGTACGGCTACATCAAGACCGACTGGCACCAGGCCGTGGATCTCTACACGCGTCAGTGCTCCATCGGCGCCAACGCGAAAGATCTCGCGACGATGGCGGCTACGCTGGCGGCGGCGGGAAAGAATCCGGTGACCGGTAAACAGGTGATCGACGCGAAGCACGTGCCGGGCGTTCTGGCCGTGATGGCGACCGCCGGGCTCTACGACGACTCCGGCAAGTGGCTGTTCCACACCGGACTGCCCGCGAAGAGCGGCGTCGGCGGCGGCATCATCGCCGTCTCGCCGGGCAAGTTCGGGATCGCCGTCGTCTCCCCGCCGCTCGATGACGCGGGAAACAGCGTTCGCGCGCAGAAGGCGATTGCGGACATTTCGAACGCGCTGAACGGGAATCCCTTCGCGACGGGCGGCTCCCGTCCGGTGTCGCACTGACCGGCGCAGATCGCGGTCCTGACCGAAAGGATCGCCGCTGTATGCATCCGTTCCGACTTGCCCTTGCCGGCGCGCTCGCCGTCGCTCTGCTGTCTCCTTCTGCCCTCCGTGCACAGAGTGATGCGGGCGCGCCCGGCGCGAAAACGCCGGCCGCGGCGCCGGCCGAGGTGTCAAAGGACGCGCTCGGCCGCGACACGCCCCGAGGAGCGCTGCTCGGTTTCATGCGTACGGCGCGTGACGGGAACGACGAAGCCGCTGCCGCGTATTTGAATACGAGCCTGCGCGGTCACGCCGCCGAGAACCTCGCGCGTCAGCTCTACATCGTTCTCGACAGCCGTCTGCCGGCGCGGCTCAACGAGGTGAGCGATCGAGCCGAGGGCGGGCTGGCGAACCCGCTGAAGCCCGACATCGACGTCGTCGGCAGCATCAACACTGCGTCAGGACCGCTGTCAATCGTGGTCGAACGCGTGGGGCGCGCGCCGTCGCCTCGACTCTGGCTGTTCTCGCGGCAGACCCTCGACGTCATCCCCGACGTGTACGACGAAGTCAATCGCGTGCGCGTCGAGGGATATGTGCCGAGGTCTCTGAAGATCCGTATCGGAGGCATCGGCCTGTTCCACTGGGCGCTGTTCTTTCTCGTCGTTCCGTTGCTGTATCGACTGATTGGCCCAGTCGGCCGGCTCGCCAATCCGATCGTCGCCCGCTGGCGTCGTCGATACCCAAGCACGGGGACCGCCTCTCCCGGATCGGTGCCCGGGTTCGTCCGCCTCCTGCTGCTCGCCGTCGCGATCCGCTGGCTGCTCGCAACCCTCGATCTGCCGTTGCTCGAACGTCAGCTCTGGTCGAACGTCGCGGCCATGTTCGTGATGGTTGCTGTCGTCTGGATGGGGCTGCTTGCGAACTCGCAGCTCGAGCGCTATCTGCGCCGGCGACTGGGGGCCGCGGGCCACGATCAGATCGCCACGCCGCTGCGGCTCGTCCGCCGCGTGGCCGACGTGCTCGTCCTGGCGGCCGGCGGAATCGTCACGCTGAAGTTCTACGGCTTCGATCCGACGGCGGCACTGGCGGGCCTCGGCATCGGCGGCATCGCGGTCGCGCTCGCGGCACAGAAGACGCTCGAGAACGTCATCGGCGGGCTGTCGATCATCTTCGACAAGGCCGTGAGAGTCGGCGATTTCCTGAAGCTCGGCGATCTCTCCGGCACCGTCGATTACGTCGGCCTGCGCTCGACGCGCATCCGGACGCTCGATCGCACGGTGCTCAGCGTCCCGAACGGGCAGATTGCGAACGCCACAATCGAGACTCTGTCGTCGCGCGACAAGTTCTGGTTTCATCACTTCTTCGGTCTCCGGTACGGCACCACCGCGCTGCAAATGAGCGCGGTCCTCGACGGCATTCAACAGCGGCTGGGGTCGCACCGGTCCGTCGAGCACGCATCCGCGCGTGCGCGATTCGTACGCGTCGGTCCCTCGTCGCTCGACATCGAGCTCTTTGCGTACCTCTTTGCGGACGATTGGGTGAAGTTCCTGGAGATCCAGGAGGCGCTGCTCCTCGACGTCATGGAGATCGTCGAACGGGCCGGCGCCGTCATCGCATTTCCATCACAGACGTTGTACTTCGCGGATGCGAATCCGTTCGCGCCGGTCACGGGCGGAGCCGCCACTGCCGCAGTCAATCCACGAGCGAGGTAGAGCCATGAACGCCGAAGAATTACGACTGCAGGAAGATCGAGAGCTGCGGACGCCGTGGAAGAAATGGGGACCTTATCTGAGCGAACGGCAATGGGGCACGGTTCGCGAGGACTACAGCGAGAGCGGCGACGCCTGGGATTATTTCAGCCACGACCAGGCGCGCTCGCGCGCCTATCGATGGGGCGAGGACGGCCTCGCCGGTATCTCCGACGACCAGCAGCAGATCTGCTTCGCGCTGGCGTTGTGGAACGGCAAGGACCCGATCATCAAGGAGCGATTGTTCGGCCTGACGAACAGCGAAGCGAACCACGGCGAGGATGTAAAGGAGTACTACTTCTATCTCGACTCGACGCCGACCCACTCGTACATGAAGTACCTCTACAAGTATCCGCAGGCGGCATATCCGTACGAGAACCTCGTGACGACGAATCGAGGACGCAGCCGCGGCGACTTCGAGTACGAGCTGCTCGACACCGGGGTCTTCGACGACAACCGCTACTTCGACGTGTTCGTCGAATATGCCAAGGCGTCCGCGGACGACATTCTCGTCCAGATCACGGTCAGCAACCGTGGTCAGGATGCCGCGGCCATTCACGTGCTGCCGACGGTGTGGTTCCGCAACAACTGGGCGTGGACCGGCGCGCTTCGTCCGGAGCTGCACGAGGAAACGCACCGCGGCACGAAAGTGATCGCTCTCTCGCATGCGGAGCTGGGGCGGCGATTCCTCCATGCTGACGGCGCGAACGAGCTGCTGTTCACCGACAACGAAACCAACAATGAGCGTCTGTTCGCGGCGCAGAATCCGACGCCGTACGTCAAGGACGGCATCAACGACTACATCGTCAACGGCCGTGGCGATCGGGTGAATCCCGATCGCAAAGGGACGAAGGCCGCAGCTCATTACGCCGTGACGGTGCCGGCCGGGAAATCGCAGGTGATTCGCCTGCGACTGACCGACGCGAGCCCCAACGCAGCGACATTGAAAGGGAGGGGCGGACCCTTCGACGATTTCGAGGCGGTGATGAACGCGCGGCGGCGCGAGGCCGACGAGTTCTATGCGGGTGTCATCCCGTCCTCGGTGAATGCGGATCAGGCGAACGTCATGCGGCAGGCGCTGGCCGGCATGCTGTGGTCGAAACAGTTCTATTACTACGACGTCGACCGGTGGCTGGGAGAGCGCGGCGCCGATCCGTTCAAGGCCCAACGCCACGCGCCTCGCAACGAGCACTGGCATCACATGTACAACGCCGACATCATCTCGATGCCGGACAAGTGGGAATACCCGTGGTACGCCGCATGGGATCTGGCGTTCCACGTCATCGCCCTCACGATGGTCGATCCCGACTTCGGCAAGAGCCAGCTGGATCTGATGCTGCAGGGCCAGTACCTGCACCCGAACGGACAGCTTCCCGCATACGAATGGAACTTCGGCGACGTCAACCCGCCGGTCCATGCATGGGCGACGATCTTCACGTACCGGCTCGAGCAAATGAAACGCGGCCAGGGCGACATCCAGTGGCTCGAGCGCTCCTTCCTCAAGCTGTTGCTGAACTTCACGTGGTGGGTCAACCGCAAGGACCGCTCGGGTCGGAACGTCTTCGAAGGCGGATTCCTGGGGCTCGACAACATCGGCGTGTTCGATCGCAGCTCGCCGCTGCCGACCGGCGGGTATCTCGAGCAAGCGGATGGCACCGCGTGGATGGCGCTCTTCTGCCAGAACATGCTGGAGATTGCCGGTCAACTCGCCGAACACAGTCCGTCGTATCTGGCGATGGTGCGCAAGTTCATCGAGCACTTCCTGTGGATCGCATCCTCGATGGTTCACGCCGGCGAGAGCGTCGGCATGTGGGACGACGAGGACGGCTTCTTCTACGACGTCCTGCGGCTGCCGGACGGCTCATCGCACCGTCTGAAAGTGCGTTCGATGGTCGGACTGCTGCCGCTGTGCGCGACGACCGTGTTCGAGCCGAACAGCACGTGGCAGGACTCCGAGACCAAACGACGATTCGCCAGGTTCCTCGAACAACGTCCGGAACTGCGGGCGAACATTCACGACCCGGTCCGCGAAGGCTATGCCGGCCGGAAGCTCGCCGCCATCCTCGACGAAAACAAGCTTCGGCGGGTGCTCTCGAAGATGCTCGACGAAAACGAATTTTTCAGCCCGCATGGGATTCGAGCGCTCTCGCGGTACCACGCCGACCATCCGTTCGTGTTCTACGTGGGCGATCAGAGATACGACGTCGGCTACCTGCCGGCCGAGTCCGACACGGGCATGTTCGGCGGCAACTCGAACTGGCGCGGCCCGATCTGGATGCCGGTCAACGGCCTGATCGTCCGCGCGCTGCTGCAGTACTACGCGTACTACGGGGATGATTTCACGATCGAATGTCCTACGGGATCCGGGCGGCAGATGACGTTGTACCAGGTTGCCGAAGAGATCACCCGGCGCCTCGCCGGCATCTTCCTGCGCGACAGCAGCGGGCAGCGGCCGGTCTACGGCGGAACCGCAAAATTCCAGGACGATCAGTACTGGCGCGATTGCATCCTGTTCTACGAGTACTTCCACGGCGACAACGGGGCGGGCCTCGGCGCGAGCCATCAGACCGGATGGACCGGAATCGTAGCGAGGCTCATGCACTTGTTCGCGACGAGGACGCCCAAACAACTGCTCGAGCTCGGCAAGCGGGCGGCAGTCGCGGAAGCGGCGGCGGCGCCGGCCCGCAAGACCGTTGGCGTGTGAGATCGATGGGAGCCTGAAGTGCGCTGCCGCTCGTCCTGAGCTTGTCGAAGGACGAGCGGCATTTACCCGATCAGCTTCATCTTCTTCATCTCGCCGACCGCGGCATTCACGAGGTCGGCGATGAAGTCCTGAAGCTGTTTCGGGTTTTTCGTCTCGCTGGTTGCCGCCCACACCAGCCGGTCGCGCGTCAGGTCGTAGATCAATGTTTCGACTACGACAGTCGTCGTGTCCGACGAGGAGCGGGCGACGTACACGCTGCTCCAGCCATAACCGTAATAACCCCAGAACGACTGGTAGTATCCGGACGACCAGACGACTGGCGAGTACGATTTCTCCGTCTCGCGGCTCACCGGCCGAAGCGCGACGACGCCCTGGACGCCCGCGCGCTCGAACCAGCCTCGCGCCGTGTCGGCGTTCTTCAGCTCTTCGCGCGGCACGAGGCGATAAGACGCGACGCCGTTCGTGTTGCGCGCGGTCAACTCTCGGGTCAACGCCTCCTCGCCAGACATCTGCAGCGATTGATCGTCGGCGATGACGAGCGCGGCGATTTTCCTGCCGGCGAAGTTCAGCCGCGAGATCTCCGGCGATCTCCACACGTCGAGGAATTTCGGTTCCGATGCGGCGACACTCGCGGCGATCGTGATCAGAGCACCGACGCACAGATTGCGAATGCGGATGGTCATCGTTATACGCGGCGTCGACGCTTGACGTTCAGCTGCGCGAGCGCGCGTGCCAGCGACGCGTTCACGGTCGCGACTTCCTCGTCGGAGATCTTGTCGCGCAGCCGCGCGGCCGCACGCTGTCGCGCCTCTTCGGCTTTGGCTTCGTCGATATCCTTCACCGACACCGCCATGTCGGTGACGATGGCGACGTGATCGCCGGTGATCTCGACCAGCCCGCCGCCGACGGCGAGGAATTCATCGGCGCCGTTGCGCCGGACGATCATCTCGCCCGGCGTGACGCGCGTCAGCAGCGGGACGTGATGCGGGTAGATGCCGAGCTGCTCCTCGACGGCCGGCAGCGTGACCATCTCCACATCCTGGGAGTACACGACCGCCGCCGGCGTGACGATCTCGAGCTTCATCGTGTCGGCCATAGGTCACGCCGCGGGCGCGGTCACCTCGTCGATGCCGCCCTTCATGTAGAAGTTGTCCTCGGGTACGTTGTCGTGCTTGCCGTCGAGGATCTCCTTGAACCCGCGGACGGTCTCGGCGACCGGGACCTGCTTGCCTTCGCGTCCCGTGAACGCCTGCGCCGTGCTGAACGGCTGGCTGAGAAAACGCTGAATCTTGCGGGCGCGGAGCACCGTCACCTTGTCCTCGGGCGAGAGTTCGTCCATCCCGAGAATCGCGATGATGTCCTGAAGGTCCTTGAAGCGCTGCAGCACTTTCTGCACGCTGCGCGCGACGTCGTAGTGATCCTGGCCGACGACCGCCGGCATGAGCGCGCGCGACGTCGACGCGAGCGGGTCGACGGCAGGGTAGATGCCGAGCTCCGCGATCGACCGCTCGAGCACGAGCGTCGCGTCGAGGTGCGCGAACGTCGTGGCCGGCGCCGGATCGGTCAGATCGTCGGCCGGCACGTACACCGCCTGGAACGACGTGATCGATCCCTTCTTCGTCGACGTGATGCGTTCCTGCAATACGCCCATTTCGGCGGCGAGCGTCGGTTGATAGCCCACCGCGCTCGCCGTGCGTCCGAGCAGTGCCGACACCTCCGAGCCTGCCTGCGAGAAGCGAAAGATGTTGTCGATGAAGAGCAGCACGTCCTGGTTCTTCTCGTCCCGGAAGTACTCGGTGATGGCCAGGCCCGCCAGCGCGACGCGAAGACGCGCGCCGGGAGGCTCGTTCATCTGGCCGTACACCAGCGCGATCTTCGACGCGCTCAGGTCCTTCTCGTTGATCACACCGGCCGCGGCCATCTCGTGGTACAGGTCGTTGCCTTCGCGCGTCCGCTCGCCGACGCCGGCGAACACCGACACGCCGCCGTGCAGCTTCGCGATGTTGTTGATCAGCTCGGTGATGACGACCGTCTTGCCGACGCCCGCGCCGCCGAACGCGCCGATCTTGCCGCCCTTGAGAAACGGGCAGATCAGATCGATCACTTTGATGCCGGTCGCCAACACCTGCGGCGAGGTGGACTGGTCTTCGAGCCGCGGCGGCGGTCGATGGATCGGATAGGTCTTCGCGGTCTCGACGGGGCCGCGCTCGTCGACGGGCCGGCCCGTCACGTCGAACACCCGTCCCATCACCGCCTCGCCGACCGGCATGGCGATCGGCCCGCCGCTGTCTCGGACGTCGTACCCGCGTTTGAGCCCCTCCGTTCCGGACATCGAGATCGTCCGCACGCGCCGATCGCCGAGATGCTGCTGGACTTCGAGCGTCAGCGTCACCGGCTCGTTCTGCACGCGGTAGTCGACCGACAACGCGTTGTAGATCGCGGGAAGCCTGCTTGGAAATTCGACGTCCACGACCGGACCGTTGACTTGAACGATTGTGCCGGTGTTCATACTCCTGCTTTCCGCGTCATTGGGCCTGACCGCCGGCAATCTCCAGCAGTTCCTGCGTGATGCGACCCTGGCGCAGCTTGTTGTATTCGAGCGTCAGGTCCCTGATCATCTCGGCGGCGTTGTCGGTGGCGGCCTTCATCGACACCATGCGCGCGCTCTGCTCGCTCGCTTTCGCGTTCAGCAGCACCAGATGGACCATGACGTTGAGGTAGTGCCCGAGCAGAAACTCGATGACGTTGTCGACGCTCGGCTCGAAGAGATACTCGGTCGTATCCGCTGACATCTCGCCCGGTCGCGGCACGCCGGGAACTTCGACACCTCTGATGTCGCCGACCGGAAGCAGTTCGAACTTGACCGGCTGCTGGACCAGCGTGTTGACGAAACGGGTTGCCACGAGGTCGACGGCGTCGACTTCGCCCTTCAGGAACAGATCGCGCGCCATGGCGGCGATCGCCCTCGATTCAGCGAAGCGCGGCGTGTCGCCGTAAGGGAACTCGGCGACGAGTTGACGCCGCGTGCGCGCGACGAACTGCGCCGCCTTGCGTCCTGCGGCGATGAACAGCGTCTTGTGCGGATCGTAGCGGCCGGCGAGACGAAACAGGTTGCTGTTGAGGGCGCCGCACAACCCCTTGTCGGATCCGACGAGGATGATCGCGCGCTTCCGGATCTCGCGCACTTCGATCAGCGGGTGCGTGAACTCCTCGTCGACGAGCGCCGTGTGCGTCGTCGCGACGCGTTGGATGCGGTAGAGCATCCGCACGAACGGACGCACGTCGATCGCCGCCTGCTGCGCCTTCCGCATCTTCGACGCGGCGACCATCTGCATGGCGCGCGTGATTTGCGAAGTGCTGCCGATGGACCTGATCCGCCGACGGATGTCGCGACCGCTCGCCATGAGGTCAGGTCCAGCTCTGTTTGAATTGCTGTGCGGAGGCTTCGAGCTCGGCGACGAGCGCGTCGCTCAGTGTTTTTTCCGCGGCGATCTTCGCGAGCAGGTCGCTCTTCGACGTCGTCAGGTACTCGGTGAAGCGAGCCTGGAAATCCTTCACGCGCTCCACCGGCACGTCGTCGAGGCATCCGTTCTGAACGGCCCACAGCACCGCGACCTGAAGTTCGACCGGGACAGGGTTGTACTGCGGCTGGTTGAACAGCTCGATGATCCGCTTGCCGCGATCGATCTTGGCCTGCGTCGCGGCGTCGAGCTCGGAGCCGAACTGCGCGAAGGCGGCGAGCTCACGGAACTGCGCCAGCTCGCCCTTCAGCCGTCCGGCGACCTGCTTCATCGCTTTCAACTGCGCGGCCGAGCCGACGCGCGAGACCGAGATGCCGACCGAGATCGCGGGCCGCGTGCCCTGATAGAACAGGTCCGTCTCGAGGAAGATCTGACCGTCGGTGATCGAGATGACGTTGGTCGGGATGTACGCGGAGACGTCGCCCGCCTGCGTTTCGATAATCGGCAGCGCGGTGAGCGAGCCGTTTCCGAATTTTTCGCCGACGCGCGCGGATCGCTCGAGCAGCCGGCTGTGCAGGTAGAAGACGTCGCCCGGATACGCTTCGCGGCCGGATGGGCGCTTGAGGACCAGCGAGACCTGCCGGTAGGCGACCGCATGCTTCGACAGATCGTCGTACACGATCAGCGCGTCCATGCCGTGGTCCATGAACCATTCGCCCATCGCGGCGCCGGCGAACGGCGCGAGGTACTGGCTCGTCGCCGAATCCGCCGCCGGCGCGGCCATCACGATCGTGTACGGCATCGCGTCGTGCTCCTCGAGAACCGACACGAGCTGGGCGATCGTCGATTGCTTCTGGCCGATTGCGACGTAGATGCAGTAGAGGGGACGGTGGTTCTTGTCGCCGGCCCGTTCCGCCGCACGGTTCAGGCGCGCCTGGCTGATGATCGTGTCGACGCAGATCGTCGTCTTGCCGGTGGATCGGTCGCCGATGATCAGCTCGCGCTGACCGCGGCCGATCGGGATCATCGCGTCAATCGCCATGATGCCGGTCTGAACCGGTTGACTGATTTGTTTGCGCCGCATGATGCCGGGCGCGACCTTCTCGACCGGATAGAACGCGTCGCTCGCGACCGGACCTTTGCCGTCCAGCGGTTCGCCGAGTGTGTTCACGACGCGGCCGAGCAGCCCTTTGCCGACCGGCACCTGCAGCAGCTTGCCGGTCGCGCGGACCTCGCCCCCTTCTTCGAGGCGCGTGTCGTCGCCGAGGATGATGACGCCGACGTCCGTTTCCTCGAGGCTCAATGCCAGGCCGGTGACGCCGTGACCGAGATC
>Ga0075424_100005214_pt1 | contig 12383 bp, 14 predicted proteins | sample SoiMethybrSBSTD3_FD_75301 | JGI IMG/M metagenome (GOLD analysis project Ga0075424, IMG submission 75301) | Bulk soil microbial communities from a Populus tree surrounding site in Tennessee, USA - Soil MetaG P. TD hybrid SBSTD3 | ecosystem: Environmental > Terrestrial > Soil > Tree plantation... | reverse complement strand
CGATCCGCTATGAGGAGAAGGCAACCAATCTGGAGCCCCTGCTGACATGTTCATACCCGGCATCGATTGCATCGAATGTTCCTGATGATCGTGTGCTGGCATCTCTTGTTCGGACTGCTGCCCTGCCGCGCCCCTTACGCCGATGAGCATCAAAAGGGACAAAACCACTATTCGCACGATTCCGTCTCCGATTCTCGAAATTAAAGATGGACGCATACGCCCAGTGAGGCGTGCGTACTCTTCGAAGAAGGAGGGGATCTATACTCGCAGCGGAAGCACGCGGGGCGGATCGCCAGAAGACACCCTCAGGCTCTCCACGATAGCAATTAGGGGGCGGTGCAACGACGATTCCAACGGCGGAGTGGTAGCGAAGCTTTGCACAACCGGCTGCACCAGCGAAAACGCAGGCATGATCGCCGAGTCGTGGCCATAAAGGCAACACTGATAGCTCGCCGGCGACTGAGCCGGGGGCTTCTCGCGGTGCTCGTGGCAACCGGCCGGTCGCTGATTCGAGGCAATGGCGAGTGCCTGCGCCGGTATGCTGCCTAGACAAACAGCCAAGAGCAGCACCCAAACCTCGCTTTTGGTAGCAACATTCATCGTTCCTGATCGGATGCAGCAAGGTCGCGGAAGGTCGCGTTGACAGACGAAATTATCCGGCAGACCCCGGTCGTGCCGTCATGATCCAGTGATCTTCAGGCGTAACTCTTCCGGTAATCGTTCGCGAATTTCCGGGGGGAGCCGGTCATGAACTCGCCGGGCGCCGAGGCGCGCTACATCCACCACGGTCATTGGAGCCGGGGTCGCGACCGCGACGACGAGCCATAGCAGCGCCGAGAGCGCAAATCCGGCTAACGCTCCCAGTTCAAACCAAAGTGCGTGTTTCGGACCAAAATGGCGGATGACACCAAACGCCAACAGAAAAACAGCGGCCGATAGAGATGCCAACACGATCAGGGAAACATCGATAATCCGATGAATTTTCTGGCGGCCGCGGCAGTGTTCGCAATCTTCGAAGTGATGCTCGTAGTCCTCCCGCATCTCAGGCGCCAGACCGGAAATGTCATAGCGCCAGCCGGCCAGAATCTTGCCTACGAGGGGGTCGACGCACTGGCTCATACGAATTTGACTACAGGCGGATGGGCTCCAAGGGTTCGGTCTGTGTTGCCAACCTTACGCGGTTGCGGAGCAATGTCTGGCGCGGACCCAGGGCCTTCTCCGCTGCTCTCCGCGCGATCTCGGGATGATTGTTGTGCTCGGAGAGATGCGCCAATACCACGTATGCTGCTTCTCCATCATAATCGCTGGTGAAGAATTCCGCGAGAGCATCGTTGGAGAGGTGCCCCACCCGGCTCATCACCCGCTGTTTGACCGACCACGGATACGGCCCCACGCGCAGCATCTCCAGATCGTGATTCGATTCCATGACCAGCACTTCGCAGCGCCGTAGATGATCCTTAACACTGGCCGGAAGATAGCCCAGATCGGTCGCAAAGCCGATCTTCACTCCCTCGGCTCGGAACGTGAAACCTACTGGATCGGCAGCGTCGTGGGGAATGGTAAAGGGAGTAACTTCGATGTCTGCGATTTGGAACCGCTTGCCCGAGGCAAAAATCTCCAGCCGCTCCAAATGCGGACGAACTCCATTTTCGTCGCGCATCGACCTTGCCCACGTCAGATGGGTGGCTCCCGTCATAAACACGGGAACTTTGAGCTTCTTAGACAGAGTGAGCAGACCATACACGTGATCGGAGTGTTCGTGCGTGATAAGAATTGCGGAAAGGGAGCGAGGATCCTCGTCAAGGGCCTTGAGCCGCTTGAACGTTTCCCGACACGAAATTCCGGCATCCACCAGAATCTTCGTCTTCGACGTTTGCACAACGGCGGTGTTGCCGCGACTGCCGCTGGCCAATACCGCGACGGACACTCCCATAGGATTATGTTCGAAGCATACCCGTTATACCTGTGGAATCGGGAGTAACTTTCTGGTTAGCCGAGACTTCGGTGCGAGCGGCAGGCGGGAAATTGAGAAAATTCGTAACCGCTGATCAAGTCATTAGGGGGCCGAGGTTCTAACCCAGATCCCGCCAAAAAACGCGTAGCGTGACTCCGCACGCACAGTTGTCGTCACGAGTCCAATACCCAACACCGAAGACCTGAGACCCAAGACCTGATTTTTACTTCCCCGAGAAGAGATTGTCGCTAGCTCGTCTGAGCAGAGCTCCTCCATATGCGCCCGCCATCCCCGGCAGGAATGCCAGAAAGGACTCATAGACCTGCGTGCGAGAAGGCTTCTGGGCAAACACCAGGTACGTCCCCAACACCACTAATGGCACGCAGATGCCGACGACTACAGCCCAACGCCACGGCTTCACCGGGCGCATAACACTCAGGATCATACATGGAGCAAGAACCAGCAGCGTGGTGAACAGAAGATCACCCACATGCAGGTCGGCCCAACCCGCAAAGATGCCCGCAGCGCCCGCGAACACATAGAAACCGATGTCTCGTTCGCCGCGCGGTCCGTCGTCTGGCAGCACGCGGCCCCATACAGTGGTCATCTTGGATTACTCGAACCTCCACTCCTTAAGCTGGGTCATACCGCACCGTTAGTAGCGATAAAAACCCCGTCCGCTTTTTCTGCCCAGCCACCCTGCGTCTACCATCTTTACGAGCAGCGGACACGGCCGATACTTCGGATCGCCCAGCCCCGCGTATAGGACGCGCATGATGTCGAGACAAACATCCAGCCCAATAAAATCCGCCAACGTCAAAGGCCCCATCGGATGGGCCATGCCGAGCTTGAAGACTTCGTCTACCGCCTCAGCGGTAGCCACACCTTCCATGACCGTGTACATGGCTTCGTTCAGCAAAGGCATCAGCACCCGGTTGGAAACGAAACCGGGCGCATCATTCACTTCGACTGGCGTCTTGTCGAGAGCAGTAGCCAAATCACGAACGGCTTCAAAAGTCGCTTGCGAGGTCGCCAACCCTCGAATCACCTCTACCAGTTTCATCACCGGAACGGGATTGAAAAAGTGCATGCCGATCACTAGGCCCGGACGCGCCGTTTGTGCGGCCAGCTTGGTGACCGATATGGAAGAAGTGTTGGACGCCAGAATCACCTCCGAACGCATTGTGCGATCCAGCTTTTGAAAGATTTCTTTCTTGATCTCGAATTTTTCGCTGGCTGCTTCCACGATGAAATCGCACTCCGCAAGTTGGCCCGGGTCAAGCACTGGGGTGATACGCTCGAGCGCTGCCTTCTCCTGTTCGGTTGTGAGTTTGCCCTTGGCTGTCTCCCGCGCCAGGTTCTTCGCGATCGTTTCCAACGCGCGATCCAGAAAGCGTTGCTCGATGTCATATAGAGTCACCGGATAACCAGCACGCGAAAACACATGGGCAATACCATTGCCCATTGTGCCCGCGCCCACGACGCCTACCTGTTTGATCTGCATGAATATCCAGCCTGCTAAGTCGCAGCGGAAAAATCCCATTTGCGGGGAACGAAGCAGTCTAGCAGAACATATTTGAACCCGTGGGTGACACGAGTAACGTACGGCTCGCACCAGCGTTACATGTCGAGTTGGAATTCTCGCTTGCTGTGGGAAGACCTACGATCCGAGGACGCAATTTCGTGTTTGCGCATTGAACCCGGCACCTGGTGGAAAGTTGCGCGACCGCATAAATACTAGCTTTCTTTCGTGTTTTGGCTTTCGAATACAGCTTTTTCGCGGACCTGCTCCGGGCATCGCCAACTTACTTTGCCGCATCCATTTGGTCAGATGGCAGGCAGTGTTTGATGTCGGAGGTGACTATGTGGCAATCGCTGAGGATGGCAGCCGTGGCGATTTCAATGGTGGTGGGGCTGAGCACGTTCACATTCGCGCAACGCTACGATTGGGACGACTACGATCGCGGTGGCAGCGTGGCGCAGAGCCGGCAGTATGGTTACGACAATGGTTTCCGTGACGGTGAGAAAAAGGGCCGTCACGAAGGTCGCGAGAACGACCCGCTCGACTATCGCACTCCCGACTGGCGACAATCGACTCACGGCTACAAGTCGTGGATGGGTCCTGTCAACGCGTTCCAGAGTGGCTACCAGCAAGGCTATCGGGATGGCTTCCGCTCAGGCTTCGCGAGCGAACAGCACGGATGGCGTGACCGGAATCGCGATGGCTTCTACCGTGATAATAGCTATTACGGCTCGGGCTATGGTTCCTATACGCGCTTCGGCTACGACACCGGGTATCGGGACGGCGTGACCCAGGCACGCGAAGACCTGTACAAGCGCAAGCCCTTTAACCCAAACCCACGAGGCCGTTTCGATGACCGCGACCACGGCTACCGCCGCGAATACGGCGACAAGAGCGATTATCGAGCTCAGTATAGCGACGGATATCAGGCCGGGTATCAGGCGACGTTTGATCGCAGGTACTAGGTTCAATCTCTAGTCGTAGTCGCTAATCTCTCAGAAGCGCAGTCGATTTGGGCGACGCAGTGACGCTGTGCAGCGACAGAAAAAGCCGCCGGAACAATCCGGCGGCTTTTTCTTGCTTCTCAAACTCTTGTCACTTCGGGCGGAGCTACCTGGCTGTTTGCTTCAACGGAACCGTCGGACTGTACCCTGTGAGAGTCGACCCCGTCAGTGACTCGCTGGTGTCTGCCCTTCCTTCGCCGCGGCTTCCAATCGGGCGTTGGCTCGAGCCAGGGCATTCTGCGCTCGTTCGACATCCACTTCGGGATCGCCGCTGGTCAAACGCTGCTCCGCGCGCTCTTTGGCTTTCTGTGCCCGCGTACAGTCTACGTCCTCTCCGCGCTCGGCTGTCTCAGCAAGGATGGTTACCTTGTCAGGCAGAACCTCCGCAAATCCCCAAGCTACGCACAAGTAATGCGCTTCTGTCCCGGTTCGGTAGCTGATCTGGCCAACCGAAAGCTCGGTGATGAGCGGAGCATGCCCCGGCAGGATGCCGAGATACCCGTTTTTTCCAGGTATTTGCATCTCCTCGGCCACTTCCTTTACGACCAGCTTGTCGGGCGTGACGATTTCGAGTTGAAAAGTATCTGCCATGGATTGGTCGTCGGTCGTTAGTCGTCGGTCGTCGGCAAAACCACTCGGCCTTCAATCGTTTGCACATTCCGTCGTTCATGGGCTTTTGCCAACGACCGACGACGTTTTTTACGCCGCTTTCATCTTCTCCGCCGCTTCCAGCACCTCATCAATTGTGCCCTTCATGTAGAAGGCCTGTTCGGGAATGTCGTCGTACTTGCCGGCAACGATGTCGCCGAATCCTTTGACCGTGTCGGCGACCTTCACGTAGCGGCCCGGTGAGCCGGTGAACTGTTCGGCCACATGGAAGGGTTGCGAGAGGAAGCGCTGAATCTTACGAGCACGCGCCACCGTCAGCTTCTGGTCTTCACTCAGTTCGTCGATGCCGAGAATAGCGATGATGTCCTGTAAATCCTTGTAGGTTTGCAGAGTCTTCTTGACGGCCTGGGCAACGTCGTAGTGTTCCTGTCCCACGATGCGCGGGTCGAGAATGCGCGATGTCGAAGCCAGCGGATCGACTGCCGGATAGATTCCGATCTCCGTCAAAGCACGCGAAAGAACGGTGGTCGCATCCAGGTGCGCAAAGGTGGTAGCGGGTGCCGGATCGGTAAGGTCGTCAGCGGGTACGTAAATCGCCTGCACTGAGGTGACGGACCCCTTCTTCGTGGACGTGATGCGCTCCTGCAACTCGCCCATTTCAGTCGCCAGGTTGGGTTGGTAGCCAACTGCGCTGGGCATGCGGCCCAGCAGAGCCGAGACTTCCGATCCTGCCTGCGTGAAGCGGAAAATGTTGTCGATGAAGAGCAGCGTGTCCGCGCCCTCCACATCCCGGAAATATTCGGCCACCGTAAGTCCGGTCAGCGCCACCCGCAGGCGCGCACCAGGCGGCTCGGTCATCTGACCGTAAATCAGAGCGGCTTTCGACTTCGATGGATCACCCGGCTTGATCACGCCGGACTCGCTCATTTCGAGCCAGAGATCGTTCCCTTCGCGCGTGCGCTCGCCCACGCCGGCAAACACGGAAAAGCCGCCATGCTGCTTGGCAACGTTGTTGATGAGTTCCTGGATGAAAACCGTCTTGCCCACGCCTGCGCCGCCGAACAATCCAATCTTGCCGCCCTTGAGGAAAGGCTGGATCAGATCAACGACCTTAACGCCGGTTTCAAACATCTCGGCCGTGGTGGCCTGTTCGTCGAACGTCGGAGCCAGCCGGTGGATGGGTAAGCGCTCCTTGTATTCAATCGGGCCCAATTGATCCACCGGTTCGCCGATCACGTTCATGATGCGCCCAAGCGTTCCGTGCCCGACAGGAACCGAAATCGGCCCACCCTGGTCGATGGCCTTCATCCCGCGCACCATGCCGTCGGTGGCCTCCATCGCAACGCAGCGAGCGCGGCCCTCTCCCAGGTGCTGTTGCACTTCGAGAATGACGTTGATGGGTTGCGGCACGGTAAAGCCGTCGCTGACCACTTTCACCGCTTGGTAAATCGGCGGCAGGCCCCCCTCGGAAAACTGCACGTCCACTGCCGGTCCTGCGATCTGGATTACGCGTCCAATATTGTCTGCCATGAATTTCAGCTCTCAGCTTTCAGCCGTCAGCTCTCAGCAACGACACAAGCTGTTCGACTCGTTTCTGCCATCCGCAATGATGGCCCGTGCAAAAACCGTTTATAGCCACGAACCTGCTGACAGCTGACGACTGACAGCTGATAGCTGCCTTACTGCGCTGCCGCTCCACTCACAATCTCAATAATCTCTTTCGTGATCTTTGCCTGCCGCGCCCGGTTCATGGCGAGCGTCAGCGAATCGATCATATCCGTGGCATTGTTCGTGGCCGACTCCATCGCGGTCATACGTGCGGCGTGCTCGGCTGCCACCGACTCGAGCAATGCATGAAAAATCTGGATGCCGACGTATTTCGGCAGCAAGTCGCGGAACAACTCCGCCGGAGATTGCTCATAAATGTAGTCGACCTGGGCAGTGCCGAACTTCGCCGCAGCTTCATCAAATTCGCGGCCTTGGGTAGAGCGCATTCCAACTCCAGCAGAAATAGCCGCTTTCTGCGCTTCTTCTCTCTCCTTGACAGTTAATTCACGTGTCTGCTGCACATCGGCTACGCCAATCTCGACGATGGGCAGAACCCGTTCTACGACCAGACGCTGCTGGATTACCGACTTGAATTCGTTGAACAGCACATACACCGAATCGATCTCGCCCTTGGTGTAACGCTCGATCACTCGCTCCGCTAATTCTGTGGCGAGGGCATGATCCACTCTGTTCAGGACACCGATTTTTTCGCCGATGATGGTCGTGCGGATCGCTTCATTTGAGTCCTGAGAACGCGGTTCGGCCGTGGGGAAACGGCGTCGTAGAAAATCCCGGCCCTTGCGCCCGACGGTTTCAATCTCGACGTTCTTCCCCGCCTTCTCGCCGAGAAACTGCATGGCAGACTTCAGAATGTTCGTGTTGAAGGCTCCAGCCAGTCCCTTGTCGCCAGTCACAACAATTAGGAGAATGTTGCGCTCCTCGCGTTGCGCCAGGAGCGGATGCCGCGGCTCACCGGTTTCTGGATCGTAAATTTCTGCGCGCGAAACCAGCGACTTGAGCACGTTGGTCAACATCTGCGCATACGGGCGCGACGCCAATGCGCGATCCTGCGCGCGCCGCAGTTTCGCCGCCGAAACCATCTTCATGGCCTTGGTGATCTGCCGCGTGTTAATTACGCTGCGGATACGGCGTTTGATGTCGAGAACGTTTGCCATTGCTTCAGTCGTCGGTCGTTGGTCGTTGGTCGTTGGCTATTCGGAATTCCGCCATTATCATCGTTTTGAGCAATCAGCAACTATTCAGCCGGTCGACGGCACGGTGTGTTCACAGGGTGAATGCTGAGTGCTGAATGCTTTCACGGTACTCGCAACTCGATACTCAGTTACTTCTTCCTCGCAGCCACAAACTGCTCCTTGCACTCCTTAATCACCTTCGTCATCTCAGCCTTCAGACCGTCATCGAGGATCTTTTTCTCCATGATCCTCTCCAGGAGGCTCGGATTGGCCGTATCCACGTATTTGTGCAGTTCCATTTCGAATGGACGGACCTGCTCCACAGGCATGTCGTCCATGAAGCCGCCCGTGCCGGCGAAGATGACGAGAATCTGCTTCGAAAAGGGAAGCGGAGAGAACTGGTTCTGCTTGAGGATTTCCACCAGTCGCTGCCCGCGATTGAGCTGGTTCTGCGTTGCTTTGTCCAGGTCGCTGCCAAACTGCGCGAATGCCGCCAGTTCGCGGAATTGTGCCAGTTCCAGTTTCAACGATCCGGCCACTTGGCGCATGGCTTTGATCTGCGCGCTACCCCCGACGCGGCTCACCGAGATTCCTACGTTCACGGCCGGCCGCACGCCCGAGTTGAAAAGGTCGGTTTCCAGAAAGATCTGCCCGTCGGTAATCGAAATCACGTTGGTCGGAATGTAGGCTGAAACGTCGCCCGCTTGCGTCTCGATGACTGGCAATGCCGTCAGTGATCCGCCGCCCATCTTGTCGCTCATTTTGGCGGCGCGCTCCAGCAAGCGGGAATGCAGATAGAACACGTCTCCCGGATACGCTTCGCGCCCCGGCGGCCTTCGCAACAGCAGCGAAATCTCACGATAGGACGCTGCGTGCTTCGAAAGATCGTCGTAGATGACGAGAGCATGCCGCTTATCGTCGCGGAAGTATTCCCCCATCGCGCACGCGGCATAGGGCGCGATGTACTGCATCGGCGCAGGCTCCGACGCCGACGCAGCGACAACAATCGTGTATTCCATCGCTCCGGCGTCTTCCAGAAGCTTTACGACCTGCGCGATCGATGACCGCTTTTGTCCAATTGCGCAATAAATGCAGATCAGGTCGTTGCCTTTGCTGTTGAGAATGGCATCGAGCGCAATGGCAGTCTTCCCCGTCTGTCGGTCGCCGATGATCAACTCGCGCTGCCCGCGGCCGATAGGAATCATCGAGTCGATGGCTTTGATGCCGGTCGCCATCGGTTCGCGCACCGGCTGGCGGTCGATCACGCCCGGGGCGATGCGCTCCAGCGGGATGTATGCCTTGGTGGTGATCGGTCCCTTATCGTCGATGGCCTGACCGAGCGAGTTCACGACCCGGCCGACCATGACATCGCCCACCGGCACGCTCATGATGCGCCCTGTGCGCTTGACCTCGTCGCCCTCGCGAATCTCGGTGTACTCACCCAGCAGTACCACGCCTACCTGGTCTTCTTCCAGGTTCATGGCGAGTCCAGCAACGCCATGCGGGAACTGGAGCAGTTCGCCGGCCATGACTTTGTCGAGCCCGTACACGCGTGCGATGCCATCGCCCAGCGTGATAACCGTGCCGACTTCGTCCACGGCGATCTTGGTTTCGTAGTTCTCGATTTGTTCGCGAATCAGCTGCGATATCTCGTCTGCCTTGATTTGTGCCATAGAATCAGCTTCTAGCCACTAGCTCCTAGCCGCTAGCCTTCTGGTTGCGTTCCAAAACAGTGTCCTGCCCTCAATGGTCCCGCTCAACAACGCTTCGCGATCCCTCTGCGGTTAAAGCTTTTCCCGGATCGATCCAACCCAGCTTCTTACAAGGCGCCCGCCGGCAGCCAAAAGGAGTGGCCCGCGGCTAACCGGCAATCTGCTGCCGAATTCTCTCCAACTGCCCGAGCACCGACCCATCATAGATAGTGCTGCCCACGCGCACAATTGCACCACCCAGAATCGTGGTGTCCCGCGAATACTTCGCCCGCACCTTCTTGCCCGTCAGTTTGCCAACTTGCGCCTCGAGGGTGCGCTTTTCCGCATCACTCAGATCGCGGAAACTCGTGACTTGTGCCTCGGCAATGTCCATCCGAGCGTCAAGTTCCTGCTGCAACTGCCCCACAATGGCATCGAAGAAATGGATCCGGCGGTTATCGATCAACACGGCCACGAAGTTTCGCACCGGGGGCAAGATCTTTTCTCGCGCCGCAATCGTGTCGAGAACACTGCGCTTCTGCGCGGCCGTGATGGCGGGATTCTCCCAGACTCTCCGCAGATCGGGAATCGTCTGAAGCAACGCGCTCAGCTCGCGTAACTGGTCGAGGATCTTGCCGCTGTCCAGACGCTTCTGGAACACGACGTCCGCAAAGGCCCGCGCGTAAATGCTGGTCACCGAGGCCATCGGCTAATTCTTCCCCTCCGCGCCACCTAACTTGTCTACGAAGTTGCGCACCAGTGACGCATCAGTTCCCGTATCGACATGAATCTGCTTCTTCGCCAGACCGACCGCCAGGTCCGCCGCATAAGCGGTCAGGTCGCGCCGAGCAGCCTTGGCCGCTGCGGCGATCTCCTGTTCCGCCGACTCCACAATCTTGCGTGCATCTTCATCCGCAGCGGTCTTGATTCGTGCTTCCTCTGCGGCCATATCTTTCTCGCCCGCGGCCTTCATCGAGGAAATCTCATCGCCGAGGCGCGCAAGGCGTGATTCAATTTCGCCCAGCCGACGGTTCGCTTCTTCGCTCGCGCGGCGCGCCTCTTCCATGGCTTTTTGGATGGAAGCCGTCCGGGCGCGGAACATTCCCGGCAAGAATTTGCGACTCGCCCAAATCAGCACCCCCGCGACCGTCAGGAAATTCAGCATCACTGCGAGCCAGTAGGCGTACTGAAGGTTACCCCCCGTCAGTTTCGAGAGCAATCGCACAGATGCAGACTGCTTGAACTGTGCCGTCTCGTCTTCTTCACCAGCAGCTTCGCGCGTCTCTTTGGCCAACTGCGCGCCAAATCCAGGATGTTCTTCGGGCTTCTTCGTATCCCGCTTTTGCTCTTCGGGCTTTTCTGCCGAAGAAGGAGCCATGTCAGGAGCATTCCCGGGTTCCTGTCCGTATGTTAACGCGGACACGAAAAGCAAAACCGCGCAGGCAGCAACCCACCAGCTAAGGCGACGTGTTATGGCGCACATGACTTGCATCATCGTGCATCCCCTGCTGGACCAGCCGTCACCGGACGCAGAACGCTGCGTACAATCTCCGCCGCCAATCGAGCAGACTCCCCCTGCAGGCTTTCCTGGGTTGCGATCTTGTCGCGCTCCATTGCCGACCGCGCTTGCTGGACCTGTTCCTGGGCGCGGGTGCGGGCCGCAGCCACCGCCGCGGCCCGCGCCTGCGTCGCCTGCTGCCGTCGCATCTCCTGGCTTTTGAATACCGCCAGCCGTGCCTCGCGCAAACGCTGCTCGTACTCGGCGGTTCTGGCTTCTGCGGCAGCCACGTCGGCCCGCGCCTTTTCAATCGCCCCCTCGGTCTTCGACCGGCGCTCCGCCAGAACCCGTGCTAGCGGCTTATGCACGACAATGGTGTAGATCCCGTATAGCAAAAGCAGCATGACCACCGTGGGTATGGACCCAAGCAGTAATCCGCTTAGCTGTCGAAGCGTCTCATCCATGGCTTAGCTGATTGATCCGGAAGTAAGAGGGCTACAAAACTTCTAAAGTTAACATCCTAGGGCGTTTGTGTCAATGAACCCGGAAGTTAGCGAGCCAGATTTCGAGGTTCTAAGGCGAAATTTTTTCCGGCCTGTCAAGTATTCTTTTGGCGCTATTGGAACTATTTCTTGACTTCCTCCCAAAGGGGAATAGGATGAATACATCACCTCCGATCCAATTCAGGATCGAATGGGCCGGCAGCCAAGAAAAGTCACCGCTTTTTGGCTATCGGCCCATTTAATTTTCAGCTGCTAGCTCCTAGTTTCTGGCTTGGTCTCTGGTGTCTCCTATGAGCTTCCAAAGGCTCATTCGTTGGCTGCCTCTGATCCACATCCTGCTAGCGTGCGGTCTCATTGGCCTTGAGGAGTCTCGCGACTGGCGACTGCACCTCATGGGCGTGGATGCAGTGGACTGGATCGCCCGGTACGACCAGCAACACCACAGGATCCACAGCAAAGCAGCACAAGAGCAGGACGCGGCGTTCCAAGAATCAATCCGCATGGAGTTTCGTGCTGCCGCCGCTGCCCCGCCCATCTAGGGCGTTGAACTACCGGCCGCATTGCTCATCGGTTGGTTTTGCCACCCGATCAGCACAGAACTCGGCGGCTACTTGCAGCCTTGGCTTTTCGATGCAACTCTGGGCATGCCCGCCGCAACGAAGGTCTTACTTCTTGATGGCATCCTTAATCCTGGCGATCGGCACACAATGGTTGCTTGTGGGAATCTGGCTGAACGCGCGACGACGAACCAGTCAGAATGATGAATTTCCCCAGAAGGTCGCGATGGCAATCACCGTTGCCGGCATCGTCTCAGCTTCGCTCTGCCACGTGAGATGGTTGGACTTGTTCTCAGTATTAGCA
>Ga0075424_100005212_pt1 | contig 12384 bp, 14 predicted proteins | sample SoiMethybrSBSTD3_FD_75301 | JGI IMG/M metagenome (GOLD analysis project Ga0075424, IMG submission 75301) | Bulk soil microbial communities from a Populus tree surrounding site in Tennessee, USA - Soil MetaG P. TD hybrid SBSTD3 | ecosystem: Environmental > Terrestrial > Soil > Tree plantation... | reverse complement strand
TGGGTCGACGAGCGCGGCGTGGTCAACTACTCCAACACCCCGCCGCCCGCCGCGGCGAAAGCCACGCACGGGATCGCCGAGCGCGTCTCGATCATCGAGTCCGATCCCGCGCTGAAGAGAATCGCCTATTCGCCGACGCCATATGAATTGATGCTGCAGCAGGAATGGCTGCAGCGGCAGCGACTGATGGCCGAGCAGCAGAACCTGCAGGCGCTGTATCCGCAGGCCGATCCGTTCTACCGGGACACTAGATTTCTCTGGCTTTCTTCCAGGCCAGCCGTACGCCCCAGGCGTATACCAGCGCGAGCGCGATAAGGCACAGCACGCCGACGGTGACGAAGCGGCGCACCAGCGCGCGCTGCTCCCAGAGGTGCTCGCCGAGCAGCCGCGCCGCGTCCGAGAGTCCGACGCCCTCGATCTCGCCGATCGGGATCGCATAAGGGTCGTAGAGCGCGGTGGTCCACGTGGCGAACATGTCGACGAACGCCGCGGCGCCGATCGCGAGGAAGCCCCAGCGCAGCGAGCCCTTGTAGAGCTGCGAGCGCTTGCCGAAGAAGAACGACGCCATCAGCAGCGTCGCCAGCACCATGCCGATGCCGTCGCCGCCGAAGGTGTAGATCGCGACCGCCTTGTCCTCGCGCAAGGCGAAGGTGCCCACCGCCTGCACCACCAGCAGCACGACGCCGAGCACGACGAGGTAGGTCTTCTCCGCGCGCCAGGCGGCGACGATCATCCAGCCGAGCGCGCCGGCGAGCAGCACCGGCGCGATGAAGCTCCGCTCCTCGGGAATGATCGTCTTCCACAGCGTCGGAATTGCCCAGAAGCCCGTGAACCACGCCGAGACCGCGTGGCCGAGCTCGTGCACCGGCATGCCGAGCGCGATGCGCTGCACCCCCGGCGTGAGGAAATGGAACAGCAGCGCCAGCAAGAGCATCGCCGGCAGCGCCGCGATGCAGAACTTGAGCTCGAGCGCCGGATCTTCGACCACGGGATCCTCAAAGGTGGCGGCCATCAGGATTCCGGCTTGACGTTGGCTTCGCGCATCACCCTCCCCCACTTGGCGAGCTCTTCGTCGAATTCTGCCGCGAGCTCGGCGGGCGTGCCGGGTTCGATGCGGATGCCCTGCGCCGCGAGCTTGCCGCGCAGCTCCTCGTCGCGCAGCACCGCGTTCACTTCACGGTTGAGGCGCGCGATCGACTCCTTCGCCGTGCCCATCGGCACGTACACCGTGTAGTCGGTCTGCGAGAGCACGCCCGGCAGGCCGACCTCGGCCATGGTCGGCACATCGGGCAGCTGCGCCGAGCGCTGCGGCGACGCGACCGCCAGCGCGCGCACCCGCCCGGCTTTGAGGTGGGTCAGGTACGCCGGCAGGCTGTCGAGCGCCATGTCGATGCGGCCGTCGAGGAGATCGGGAAGGATCTGCGTCGTGCCCTTGTACGGCACGTGCGTCATGTCGACGCCCGCCTGCTGCTTGAAGAGCTCGCCGGTGAGGTGGATCAGCGCGCCGGTCCCGGACGAGGCGTAGGTCATCCTGCCGGGGCTCGCCCTGGCGAGCGCGACCAGGTCCTTGACCGATTGCGCGCGCGAGGACGCCGGCACGATGAGCGCGACCGTGCCGTAGCCGATGCGCGCCACCGGCGCGAGGTCGCGGCGGAAGTCGAAGTTCCGCCTGCCGTGCATGAGCTGCACGATCGCCTGGCTGCCGACCGGGCCGACGTACAGCGTGTAGCCGTCGGGCGGACTCTTCGCCACCGCGTCGGTGCCGATCTGCATGCCGGCGCCGGGCTTGTTCTCGATCACGATCGGCTGGCCGAGCCGCGGCGAGAGCTTCTCCGACACCGCGCGCGCGACGATGTCCACGCCGCCGCCCGGCGGGAACGGCACCACCACCCGCAAGGTTTTCGCCGGCCAGGCCTGCGCGAGCGCAATCGCCGGCAGGAAAAGCAGCGCGGCGAGCAGCCTTGACATATTAATCCTTTTGGGTGAATATCGGCAGGCCATGGACCTCGACAATACCCTGATCGCGCTGGCCGACGATACCCGCCGCTCGATCCTGAAGCGGCTCGCCTCGGGCGAGGCGCGCGTCACCGAGGTCGCGGCGCCGTTCGGCATCTCGCTCAACTCGGTGTCGAAGCACATCCGGCTGCTCGAGCGCGCGGGCCTGGTGCGCCGGCGCGTCGCCGGCCGCGACCACTTCCTCGCGCTCGAGCCGAAACCGTTCGACGACCTCACGCGCTGGATGCACGAGACGCGCGAGTTCTGGAACACCCGCCTCGATCACCTCGAAGCCGCGCTGCGGACCGAGGACGCGATCGAGAAAGCGCGCAAGTCTTCTTCGAAAAGGAAAAGGAAATGACCCGACCCGTCACCGTCATCGAGCCCGGCACCGTGAAGCTGGAGCGCCTCCTCCCCGGCCCCGTCGAGCGGGTCTGGGCCTACCTCACCGAGTCCGACAAGCGCGTCAAATGGCTCTGTGCCGGCGAGTTCGACCTGCGCGTCGGCGGCAAGGTGCGCCTCGAGTTCAACAACAAGCGGCTCGCGGGCGACGAGGTCATGCCGGAAAAATACAAGGGCCGGGAGCAGAACGTCTCGGAAGGCGTGATCACGCGCCTCGAGCCGCCGCGGCTCCTCGCGCACACGTGGCTCTGGAAGGACCAGGACACCGAGGTGAGCTATGAGCTCCAGCCGCGCGGCAAGGAGGTGCTGCTCACCATCGTCCACCGCCGCGTCCAGGGCCGCGACCTCACCGCCAGCGTCATGGGCGGATGGGACGCGCACACCGGCATCCTCGCCGACGTGCTGAACGGCGTCGCGCCGCGCCCGTTCTGGAAGACGCACTCGAAGCTCGAAGCGGAATACGGGGCCTCGCTATGAAGAAACCGGATTTCACGACCGCCTTCCTGGTGGACCAGTCCCCGGAGGAAGTCTTCGACGCGGTCCGAAACGTCCGCGGCTGGTGGTCGGAGGCGATCGAAGGCGCCACCGACCGGGTCGGCGGCAAGTTCAAGTACCGCCACGCCGATCTTCACCGCAGCACGCAGAAGATCACCGAGCTCGTGCCCGGCCGGAAAGTCGCCTGGCGCGTCCTCGACAGCGAGCTCAGCTTCGTCAGGGACGGCGCCGAGTGGAAAGGCACCGACATCGTCTTCGACATCGCCCGGAAGGGCGCGAAGACCGAGGTCCGTCTCACCCACCGCGGCCTGGTTCCGGCCCTCGAGTGCTTCGAGGCCTGCTCGGGCGGCTGGGCCTTCTACTTCAGCGACAGCCTGCGGCGCCTGATCACCACTGGCAAAGGTCAACCCGACTCGACGCGCTGACACGCGCTGCCTCAGGCGGGCTGGGCCGCGGGGGCGCCTTTCAGCTTGCCGACCAGGCCTTTCATGATGCGATCGAAGAGCGGCTCTTCGGGCGCCTCGTCGAGCCGCACCAACTCGCCGGCGCGCAGCCGGCGCACCAGTTCCTGGCGCGACAGGGCGACCGTCTGCTTGCCGTTGCGGTCGGAGAAGATGTAGCTCGAGCGCTTGGGCGTGTGGAACAGCAGCTTCCTGGCGAACGGCTGCGCGCCGTCTTTCGGGCGGAACTCGACCCAGTCGCCCATCTCCATGTTCGCCGGCGGGTCCGACCTGGCGACTGGCGCGGCGACCTGCACCTTGCCTTCGCCGTACGGGTTCTTCACCGTGACCGGCACGGTGAAGTCGAGCGTCGCCGGCCCGGTGGGCTCCTCGTCGACCGGCGCCGCCGCGGGCTCCGCCGCGGCGGCGGCGTCCTTCGGCGCGGGGTGCAGGATCTGCGTGTGCACCTTCACCAGCTCATCGAAGAGCCCGGTGCGCACCTGCTCGGGCGCCTCGAGGATGTGCAACCCGGCCGAGATGCGCTTCAGCAGCCCCGGCACCAGCGCCGCGAGCTTGCGCCGGTCCTCGGGCGTCGGCTTCGCCTCCAGGCTCCAGATCATCTCGTCCATCACCGCGAGCGCGTCCTGCCACTCGGCGCTCTCGGGCCCCACCTTGGCGTGCAGCACGAGCAGAAAGCGCAGCCACTCCTGCGCCAGGAACTCGACCACCGCAGCGGGCAGCTGGTGCGATTGCACGCGCGGCCGCACCTCGTCCTCCGCCGCGCTCTTGGCGACCTCGAGGTTCTCGGCCTGCTCCGCCTGGTCGGTGATCGCGCGCGACTCGACCGCGACGCGCACGTCTTCCTCGGCGATCACGTTGTGCAGCTGCTGGTCGGCCGATTCGAACACCGCGACGTCGTCCTGGAAGGCGTCGACCACGTACTGCACGATCGCCTCGACCTTGACGAACACCGGATGCTCCGGCGCGAAATCCGGCGGCAGGCGCAGCGCGATCTCGCCGAAGGCGTCGAGCATCGTGCGCGCGGGATGCGTCTTCGTCGCGAAGAACGACTTGTCCGCGATCGCCACCTTGAGGAGCGGGATCTGCAGCCGGCCGACCAGGCCCTTCAGCGCGATCGGCACCTTCGGGTCGTCGAACAGGATGTCGAACAGCATCGCCACGATGTCGAGCGTCATGGCGTCCATCTGCCCCATGCCCGCGCCGAAGCTCGAGCTCTTCAGCTCGCGCAGCACGTTCGCCGTCTCGGCGCCGGCGGTGCCCGCGCCGCCCGCGGCGAGCGCGATCCCGGTCAGCCCGCCGCCGACGCCGGCGACGTCGCCCTTCTGGATGCGGGTCAGCGAGCCAAGCAGCTCGGCGCCCTGCATGATCTGCTGCCCGGGCGCGAGCCCCGGCGCGGCGCCGATCGCGAGGCCGGCCGCGCCGGCGTTGGTGGCGATGAGCTGCTGCAGCATGGCGAACAGGTTCGCCCCGGCGTCCGCGGGATCGGCCGGCTCGTCCTCGTCGTCTTCCGCGTCGCCGGCGGCTTTCTTCGCCAGCTTCTTGCGCGACATGTTGCCGGTGGTGTCCTTGGATTTCGTGGTCTGGTACCTGATCCTCGGCAGGATGCCGTTCTTCACCAGCAGGGCGTTCAGCGCCTTGTAGATCGCGCGAAACGCGTCCATCACGTGGTCGTCGAACAGCGTGCGGAGCACGCCGCGCACGCGCGCGTCGGCGGCGGTCTCGTGGCACGCCTGGAGGTACGAGAAGCAGACCGCCTCGGGGCTGAAGGGATTCGCTTCCGCCGCGAGGTTGGCGTCGCCGAGCAGCACGCCCACGCGCTGGTCGAGGGCGGCGAGCTCCTCGTCGCAGTAGCGGCGCAGCTTGGTCGCCAGGTCCTTGAACTTGAGCGTTTCCTCGAGGTCGTCGTCGCCCACCAGGGTGAGCGAGCGGGCGAGCTCCGAGAACTTTTCCCCGCTCGCGCCCGCTGCCTTGCCGCGGGCGCTGAACTCGTGACCGTACGCCTTATGGAACTCGACCTCGAGCTTCTTGCGCCCGGCGCCGAGCATCTTGCGCGTTTCCTGCAGGACGGCCTGCGCGTCGCGGTCCTTGCTCTCGGTGATGAGCGCCGTCAGCGTCTCGTCGGCCTTGTCGAGCATCGACCCGAGCGCCGTGCCGAGCTGCCGGGTGAACAGGTCGCGGCTCTCCGCGAGGAGCTTCTCGAAAGTGCCGCCGTGCAGCGCCGTGGCCTCGGTCACCGCGCGACTCTAGGGGCTCCCACCCCCGTTTGGGAGGAACAAGTTGACAGCCTTGCTGGCGCCCGGGCTTGTCCGGACGCGCAGATAAACCGCAGCGCTACGAGTTGCGGAGCGCGACCCGGTAACGCTTCGCCGCGAGCTTCAGCGCGCGGGTGTGGCGGGCGAGCTCCATCCTTGCGCGCTTCTTCAGCCTGGCGAGCTGGACCTTCGCCTTCTTCAGGTTTTTCTGCGCCTTGAGCTTCATCGCTTTCGATGCTTTCGACATCACGTCCTCCTCTCCCAGTGGGACTTGAATACTACTGCGCCACGAGCGACGCAGGCAGTTCCGGCAGCCGCATGCCGCCGCGCATCAGCGCGACCACGTCGCACGGCATCGGCGCCGGCGGCGCCGGGTCGACCTCCGGGCTGACGATCAGGTTCTCCGCGCCGGCGGCATAGCTGATGCCGGCGAAGCGCATCGGCTCGCTCTTCTCGCCGTGGCGCAGCGCGACCTCGCGGAAGAACGGCTCGGCCTCGAAATCCAGGCCGCACAGCCGCGACCGGCCGAGCAGGCGAAACGTGTCGAGGTAGCCGCGCAGCAGCTTGCGGTAGTCGGCGCGCTGCGACTCCGACAGCCCGTCGACCGGGCGCGCCTTCTGCGCCCACACCGGGGTCCCCACGGCCAGAACGAGGAGAAAAACCATTCGCACAGCGCGAGCTTATCGTCATCCCCGCGCAGGCGGGGGCGGCATGGCGCTTGCAAAGAGCATTGGGCTTCCCGTCTCTCCACCACTCTTTCAGAGGAGTCTTCGATGCTCAAGACCGTAACTGTTACCACCGCAGCGGCACTTTTTGCCCTGTCGTCCCTCGCCTTCGCGGCGGACAATGCCAAGGATTCCAAGTCCGGCGCGACCTCGCCGTCGGCCGCGAGCGGCAGCTCGAGCTCGCCGAGTTCCAGCTCCGGCAGCGCCACCACGCCGAGCTTCTCGTCCGTCGACACCAACGGCGACGGCCAGATCTCCCGCGCGGAATGGGATGCCCACTTCAACAAGTCGGGTTCCTCGAGCTCGAGCGGCGGCACCAGCTCGTCCGACAGCAGCAGCACCTCGGGCGGCAGCTCGAGCGGCTCGATGGGCGGCAGCTCCAGCACGACCTCGCCCGCGGCGCCGAGCACCCCGAGCACCGGCAGCGGCTCCGCCCCGGCCAAGAAGTACTAAGTCAGGAGGAGTAACCGACGGGTCGCGCCGGCAGGCGCGGCCCGTTTTTCATTTCCCGGGCGTAGACTTCCCGCACGTTTCCAGGGGAGGTCCACGCCATGCGGTCATTCGCTGTCGCTGTTTCGCTTTTCGCCGCCGCTTCCGCTCTTGCCGCCGATCCCCTGCCGCGCGCCACGCCGGAGTCGGTCGGCATGTCCTCGCGGCGCCTGGCGCGCATCGATGAGGCGCTGAAGGCGGAGATCGACAAGGGCCGCATGCCGGGCGCGGTCATCGCCGTCGCCCGCCGCGGCAAGCTCGTCTACTACAAAGCCTACGGCTGGCTCGACAAGGACGCCGGCACGAAGATGACCACCGACGCGATCTTCAGCATCGCGTCGATGACCAAGCCGATGGTCGCCGCGGGCGCGCTCACGCTCGTCGAGCACGGCAAGCTGCAGATCGAGGATCCGCTGGCCACGGTCTACCCGCAGTTCGCGAAGATGCAGGTCGCGGTGCTGCGCAAGGACGACGGCGGCGGGCAGGGCTTCGACACGGTCGCCGCCGCGCGACAGATCACGATGCGCGACCTGCTGACGCACACCTCGGGCCTCATCTACGGCGCTCGCGGCACGACCGCCGTCCACAAGATCTATCCGCCCTCCTCCAGCGGCGCGGGGACGACAATGACCGGCCGGGAATTCCTCGACAAGCTCGGCACGCTGCCGCTCCTGCAGCAGCCCGGCTCGACCTGGGACTACGGCTTCGGCCTCGACGTGCTCGGCCTCGTGATCGAGAAGGTCTCCGGCCAAACGCTCGGCGAATACCTGAGCGGCCAGATCTGGAAGCCGCTCGGCATGGGGGACACCGGCTTCGCCGTGCCCGCCGACAAGCTCAAGCGCTACGCGAAGGGTTTCGCCAACGATCCCGACACCGGCAAGCCGCAGACCGTGCTCGATCTCTCCAAGCCGCTCAAGTTCCAATGCGGCGGCGGCTGCGCCGCCTCCACCGCGGCCGACTACCTGCGCTTCGCGCAGATGCTCCTCAACGGCGGCCGGCTCGACGGCACGCGCGTCCTCGGCCGCAAGACGGTCGAGTACATGCTCGCCAACCAGCTCGCTCCGGGCACCGTGAACCTGATCGGCAACGCCGACCCGACGCGCGCCGACATGGGCTTCGGCCTCGGTCTCGCGGTGCAGACCACGCCCGGCGTGGTGCGCACCGTCGGCTCGGTCGGCTCCTTCTCCTGGCCCGGCGCGTACGGCACCAACTGGTGGGGCGACCCGAAGGAGCAGCTCGCGGTCGTGTTCATGGCGGCCACGCCCGGGCCGATCCGCTGGCACTACCGCTACATGATCAGCACGCTCGTCAACCAGGCGATCGTCGACTAGCCCGCCGCCTGCGCGCGATAGTTGCCCGGGAACATCGCGCGCTTGGCCTCGTCGTCCATCTCGGTCTTGAAGGTGTAGCGGTCCTTGAGGGCGATCGCCTTCTGCGCGGCCGGGTGCGCGCTGATCTCGTCCACCAGCCGCTTGATGTTGACGAGCTTCGCCGCGTGCTCGCCGAGGATGTTCGGCACCAGCCGCGCCCAGCCCCACAGCGCCATGTCCACGACGGTGTAAGTACTGCCCACCATGTACTTGCTCTTCGCCAGGCGCGCTTCGACGATGTTCCAGTGGCGTAGCGCCTCGAACTCGTAGCGGTTGAGCGCGTAGGCGATCTTCTCCGGCGCATAGTTCTTGAAGTGCACGTACTGGCCGGTGAAGGGCCCGATGCCGCTCGCGACGAACATCAGCCACGACATCATCGGGCCGCGCTGCGCGGGCTTCGCCGGCAGGAACTTGCCGGTCTTCTCGGCGAGGTAGAGCACGATGGCGTTGCTGTCGAACATCGTCACGTCGCCATCGACGATGGAGGGCACCTTGGCGTTGGGGTTGATCGCGAGGTACTCGGGCTTGTGCTGCGCGCCCTTGCGCGTGTCGACGGGAATCGGCTCGTAGGCGAGCCCCATTTCCTCGAGGCAGAGCGCCACTTTCATCGGGTTCGGGGCCGTGCTGTAGTAGAACTTGATCACTGGTGTCTCCGTGTTGAATTGAATGTACCGTTTACTCCGCGCGCAGTCCTTTGTCGCGGATGATCTTGCCGTAGCGCGCGAGGTCCTTGTCGATCAGCGCCTGCAGCTCCTTCGGCGTGCTCGCCTGCGGCACCGCGCCCTGACCGATGAGCTTTTCCTGGACATCTCGATCACCGACCGTTTCCCGGATGTCATTCGAGATTTTCTGAATCACCGCCGCCGGCGTTGCCGCGGGCGCGAGCAGCGCGATCCACGAGCCCGACTCCCCGCCCTTCACGCCCGCCTCGGCAATCGTCGGCACGTCTGGAAGCGCCACATTTCTTTTTGCATGGGTGACCGCCAGGCCCTTCAGCTTCCCCGCCTTGATGTTCCCCGAGCCCTCGAGCACGGAGGCGAACAGGATGTCGACGTGCCCCGCCATCAGGTCGGTCATCGCCGGGCCGCCGCCCTTGTACGGCACGTGCGTCATCTTCGTGCCGGTGAGCAATTGAAACAGCTCGGCGGTGAGGTGCGGCGAGCCGCCCTGCCCCGAGCTCGCGTAGGTCACCTTCTCCGGGTTCGCTCTTGCGTACGCGACGAGCTCCTGCACCGAGTTCGCCGGCAGCTTCGGGCTCGCCATCAGCACGAACGGCAGCTCGCAGATCAGCGAGATCGGCGCGAACGCCTTGTCCGGGTCGTACGGCAGCTTGGGATAGAGCGCGGGGTTGATCGACGTGATGCCGACGTTCGCGATGAGCAGCGTGTAGCCGTCGGGCTTCGCCTTCGCCACGACATCGGTGCCGATCACGCCGCCCGCCCCGCCGCGGTTCTCGACGATCACCGACTGGCCCCACTTCTGCTGCAGCCTCGCGCCCACCGTGCGCGCGGTGATGTCGGTCCCGCCGCCGGGCGCGAAAGGAACGACGAACGTGACCGTCTTCGCCGGATACGCCTGGGCGAAGACGTTGCCGGCCGCGAAAAGGACGAGCGCGAGAAGGATCTTCATGGCCGGAGCATAACCGGAAGGCAACTAGAATTCGCCATGAGGTTCGTCGCCGCCGTGCTCGCGCTTTTCGTTTCCGCCGAAAGCGGCGCGCAGGCCTGGCCGGCGAAGCCGATCCACCTCATCGTTCCGTTTCCGCCGGGCGGCGGCAACGACACGGTGGCGCGGGCGATCTCCGCGCAGGCCGGTCCCGCGCTCGGGCAGCCGATCGTGATCGACAACCGCCCGGGAGCGGGCGGCATCGTCGGCGCGGAGGCGGCGGCAAAGGCGCCGCCCGACGGCTATACGCTGTTCCTCGGCGGCGTCGGCAGCCACGCCGTCAATCCGAACCTGCATGCGAAGCTGCCCTACGACGCGGTCAGGGACTTCGCGCCGATCACGCTGGTCGCCTCCGCCCCTTCGGTGCTGGTGGTGAATCCTTCGGTTCCGGCGCGCAGCATCGCCGAGCTCACCGCCTACGCGCGCGCCAATCCCGGCAAGCTCAACTACGCCTCGAACGGCAACGGCAGCTCGGCGCAGCTCGCCGCGGTGCTCTACGAGACGATGGCCGGCGTGAAGATGGTGCACGTGCCGTACAAGGGCCTCGCCCCCGCGCTCAACGATCTCCTCGGCGGCCAGGTGCAGCTCATGTTCAACAGCATCCTCGGCGTGATTCCGCTCATCCAGGCCGGCAGGCTGCGCGCGCTCGCGGTCACGAGCCGCAAGCGCTCGGCGCTCCTGCCGGAAGTGCCGACGCTCGCCGAATCGGGCCTCGCGGGCTACGAGGCCGGCTCGTGGTACGGCATCCTCGCGCCCGCCGGCACTCCGGCCTCGATCATCCAGCGCCTGCACGCCGAGATCGTCAAGGCAGTCCGGGAGCCGGAGGTCTCGAAGCGACTCGCCGCGGAAGGCGCCGAGGTGATCGGCAGCACGCCGGATGAATTCGCCGCGCACATCAAGGCCGAGCTCGCGCGCATGCACGAGGCGATCCGCGCCGGCGGCATAAGGATGGAGTAGCCTGCGAGGCATACCGCATGCGCTGGCTGCTGCTATTGGCGTTTGTCTGCACCGCGGCGAGAGCCGAGCCGGCGCCGGTGGCGCTGATCGCCGTCGATGGCCCGATCGGGCCGGCAAGCGCCGACTACGTGCATCGCGGGCTCGAGCGCGCGGCGAAGGCGGGAGCGCAGCTCGTCGTGCTGCGCATGGACACGCCCGGCGGGCTCGACAGCTCGATGCGCGCCATCATCAAGGACATTCTCGCCTCGCCCGTGCCGGTGGCGGCCTATGTCGCGCCGAGCGGCGCGCGCGCCGCGAGCGCCGGCACTTACATCCTCTACGCCAGCCATCTCGCGGCGATGGCGCTGGGCACGAATCTCGGTGCGGCTACCCCGGTTTCTCTTTTCTCTTCAAAACCCAGTAACGAAAAGAAAGAAGATGCGGGTCCCGACGCCATGACGCGCAAGGTCGTGAACGACGCCTCGGCCTATATCCGCGGCCTCGCGCAATTGCGCGGGCGCAACGCGGACTGGGCCGAGCGCGCGGTGCGCGAGGCGGTCAGCCTGTCGGCCGACGAGGCGCTGAAGCAGAAGGTGATCGACGTCGTCGCCGCCGACGTGCCGCAGCTGCTGGAGCGTATCGATGGAAAAGTCCTGGATTTGAACGGTAAGAAAATCACTCTCTCTACGCACGGCGCTGCAACTACCGCTTTCGACCCCGACTGGCGCACCCGCTTCCTCGCGGTCATCACCGACCCGAGCATCGCCTACGTGCTGCTGCTCGTCGGCATCTACGGGCTCATCTTCGAGTTCATGAACCCGGGCCTGGTGATGCCCGGCGTGGCGGGCGCGGTGGCGCTGCTGATCGCGTTGTACGCGCTGCACCTGCTGCCGGTGAGCTTCGCCGGGCTCGCGCTGATCCTGCTCGGCATCGGCCTCATGACGGCGGAGGTGTTCCTTCCCACCTACGGCTCGCTCGGCATCGGCGGGGCGATCGCCTTCGTCGTCGGCTCGGTGATGCTGATCGACACCGACATTCCCGGCTTCGGCGTGCCGCTGCCGCTCATCGTCGGCATCGCCGCGGCGAGCGCCGCCTTCCTCATCGGCATCGCCGCGCTCGCGCTGCGGGCGCGGCGTCGCCCGGTGGTGAGCGGCCGCGAGAACCTGATCGGCGCCGCGGGCGAAGTGCTGGAAGACTTCGCCGGCGAGGGCTGGGCGCGCGTGCAAGGCGAGACCTGGCGCGTGAGAAGCGCCGCGCCGCTCAAGGCCGGCCAGCGCGTGAGCGTCGCCGCCGTGGATGGATTGGTTCTTCAGGTCAATCGAGTGAACGGAGCGTGACCATGCCCTACTTCGGCCTCGGCGCAGCAATCGTCGTCCTCATCCTGCTGTCGATGTCGCTGCGCATCCTGCGCGAGTACGAGCGCGGCGTGGTGTTCCAGCTCGGGCGCTTCTGGGCGGTCAAGGGCCCGGGCCTGATCCTGCTGGTCCCGGCGATCCAGCAGATGGTGCGCATGGACCTGCGCACCGTGGTGCTCGACGTGCCGCCGCAGGACGTGATCACGCGCGACAACGTCTCGGTGAAGGTGAACGCGGTG
>Ga0075424_100005211_pt1 | contig 12386 bp, 7 predicted proteins | sample SoiMethybrSBSTD3_FD_75301 | JGI IMG/M metagenome (GOLD analysis project Ga0075424, IMG submission 75301) | Bulk soil microbial communities from a Populus tree surrounding site in Tennessee, USA - Soil MetaG P. TD hybrid SBSTD3 | ecosystem: Environmental > Terrestrial > Soil > Tree plantation... | reverse complement strand
CATTCTGCAACTCCAACTGATAGGTCCCGCTGAGAAACGGACGAGCGCCGGCGACGCGTGAGATGTTCACGATCCGGCAACGATGGATGCGCAAAAACTTTTTCGGATTGAGGGTCTTGTCCAGGTTAGTGAGCGTCCCCGCCAGAACATGGTGTTTGGAACCACAATGAAGTACGACATAGTTGTTCGCTGACTCGATCCAGTCGACTGCATCTACCGGAACAAACTCCAGCCGATCACCCTCCCGCACCACGAACCGGTCTGGCGACCTTTGCTCTTTTGTTTCAATAAGAGCCCGAAGTTGTTGTAACAAGGTTTCATGGTAATTTCCGGAGATCCTCTGTCTCGCTCGGCTCACAGCGGCGTGCAAGCGCTCATCATCGAACGGTTTTAGCAAGTAATCCACCGCGTTCAATTCAAAGGCGGTTACAGCATACTCGTCGTAGGCCGTAATGAAGACAACCGGGGGCATGTTCTGCGGACCGATTTTGCGGATGACGTCCAGTCCTGTGCAATCCGGCATCTGCACGTCCAGAAGAACAAGGTCCGGGGGATGGGATAATATCGCGTCGATCGCTTGGGATCCTGAGTCGCATTCGCCGGCAAACTCCAGGCCTTCCATGCCCGTTAGCGCCCTGCGAATCCCCTGGCGTATCAAAGGCTCGTCGTCAACGATTAACAACCTCAGGCGGTTCACCGGGAACACTCTCTTCTTTGCGTGGATCTCAAACGGTACGGAATGGCTATGCGAACCTCGGTTTCGCCGCTGTCGGTTTTTCGAATCGTGAACTCGTGCTGCCCGGGGAACATTTTGCTGAGCCGTTCGCGAGTCGAGCTGAGCCCCAACCCGACCCGGTGGGCCCCTCCACCATGGTCCCGCCAGCCAGCTCCGTTGTCGGCTACGGTAACCACCAGCTGATCGCCTTCTCGTTCCGTGCGCATGGCAATCCGCCCGGCCTGCGACACTCCGCGAAGCCCGTGGATTACCGCATTCTCCACCAACGGTTGCAATAGGAAGCTCGGGATCAACGCTCCATCAGTATCGGCTGCCACCTGGGAAAGAATCGTGAGTCGATCGCCGAAGCGCATCTTCTCTACCGCCAGATAGTGCTGGGTCAAAGCGATTTCGTCTTTCACCGTCGTCTCCGATGGAACGTCGCGGCGAAGCGCCACTCGCAGCAGGTCACCCAACCGCGTGAGCATGCTGCTGGCGAGCTTTGGATTTTGCTGCGCGAGAACGGAAATATTCTGCAGGGTGTTGAACAGAAAGTGCGGGTTGAGGCGCATCCGCAAAGCCTCAAGTTCGGCTTCCCGCAGGCTGGTTTCGAGTTGGGATTTCTCGAGGGCCAGCTGAGCGGCCTGGTTCGTGCGTTGTTGAAATGCCCGAACCGCGTAAATTGCGCCCATCGTCGACCAGAAGAAGAATTGCTCAAACCAGAACTCTCCCAGCTGCAACGGCCAAAGCGCCTTAGCCAGTGAAAAGGGTTGGCCGAATGCGGCAAACAGAGCTGCGTGCAAAACGCTCGTGATTTCCAGAACGACGCAACACGTAATGACGCTGGCAGGGAGGAGAACCACGAGGCTTCTATTCCATGCATTCCGCTTCAGCGGGAAATACTCGCCAAGGCGACACATCGCAGGCGTGAGCATCGCCCATGGATAGAAGCACGCCTGCCAATCCAGAAAATCGATCCATCCCTTGCTTGAAAGTCCCAGGTGCTGGACTTCAATGTAGTGACGGCCATAGCTGAGCGTCGCCACAAACGTCCATAGCAACCATATGCCGGCGTGAAAGCGTGCGTTCTGTCGTATTCGCTCGGCGTTGATCACAGTACTGGGGCCCATCCCAGGGAGCAATTCTGACGCCACCCCGTTGGATCGCGCAACTCTGACAGGGTGAACGCACTGTTTTGTTGGGCGAACGCCACAAAGATCGCTCTCCAAAGCGGCGGCCCTATCGCATTGGTGACTGTTTCTCGTGGCGAAGACTAGTGCTGCTGATTTCCCCAAATCCCACCGATCATCCGCCCAAGCAATCGTGCCGTTCGCCCAGTCTCTCTTGTCCGCAGAATCGCAACGCAACAGACTGCGCCTCATGATTCCAACGGTTCAAACCAATCGCTATGTAATGCTGATGTTGACCACTGCCGCGCTGGACCTGCTAATCGCCTGCAGCGACGGTTTCGCGTGGGTGCAGCCTCTTCCCGAATCTCAACCGGACACCCACCACCTGTCTTGTAGCAGTGGGTACGATCGACAGGAGTGCGAAGAGCACCTTGCGAAATTGAAGACCGTGCTCGTCCAATATCCGATCGACCGACTGAAGGGTTGGGACTGGATCGTCGTGAGTTCCGAGGAATGGCAGCCGTTGTTGCGCCGGCTGCACCTCAATAGCCGCAGTATCGCGTTCAGCAGTGTCGAACAACACACGGTTGTCTTCGAGGAAGCGATTTTCTTGCGGGGAGAACGTACTGAGAAGCTGGCTCACAATCTGCGCGTCCCCATCGACCAGCTGATTTCGATGGCGGTCAGCCACGAACTGGGCCATATACTTTGCCACGACGGGAATGAGGAGGCGGCGGATCGCGTAGCGGAACAGCTCCGCAAAGGAAAACATTACGAATGTGGTGGCGACATGAAGTCGCTAACCTCAATGCAAGAGTTGATGTATCAGCAGTCACGGATTCTGGGAGGGCCTTTCCGGCGCTGAATTGCAATGGCTGAGCCGCTTCATTGACTCGCTTCCGCTCCCCCCGTACATTTCTTGCGGGGGAGTGTTCTGCTCGGGAAAACCATCTCGCATTACCAGATCGTGGAAAAGCTGGGCGGCGGCGGTATGGGCGTCGTCTATAAGGCCCAGGACATCAAGCTGGAACGGTTTGTCGCCCTTAAGTTTCTTCCGCGCGAAGTTGCTGGCGATCCTCAAGCACTGAGCCGATTCCAGCGTGAGGCCAAGGCTGCCTCGGCCCTCAACCATCCGGGCATCTGCACAATTTATGAAACGGACGAGCATGAGGGCCACGCCTTCATCGCGATGGAGTATCTGGAAGGCGTTTCCCTGAGGGAAATGATCGGGCAGGGGCCGCTGCCGATCGATACTCTATTGACGCTGGGCATCGAGATTTCGGCGGCGCTCGAAGCCGCTCATTCCCGCAGCATCGTTCATCGGGATATTAAGCCCGCCAACATTTTCGTGACGGCTTTGGGCCACGCAAAAGTGCTCGACTTTGGCTTGGCGAAAATCGCTGCGTCGGATGTGTCAGCGAACGAATTTGCTGAGGCGGAAACCCTTACGGTGGTGGATGAGCAGCATCTGACCACTCCCGGAATGGTTGTTGGAACCGTCGTCTACATGTCACCCGAACAAGTCCGTGCTCAGCCTCTGGACGCGAGCTCGGACCTCTTCTCATTCGGAATTGTGTTGTAACAGATGGCGACCGGGCGATTACCGTTCCAAGGCACAAGTACGTGGATGGTATTCGAGGCGATCGTTAAGAAAACACCGGAGCCGCCTTCGCTCTTGAATTCCGAGGTGTCGCCAGAGCTTGAGCGGATCATCTTAAAGGCGCTCGAAAAGGATACGGAACGCCGTTACCAACGCGCCGCCGAGATTCAAAGTGACTTGCAGGCCTTGCGCAGGGCTCGAGAGTCGGGACAAGCAACCGCTGTCTCGCCGCCCTTGAGGCTCACTCGTCGCTGGAAGATTCTGCTCGCGGCAGGTGCATTAATTGTCTTGCTGGTCGCCGGCTATTTCCTCATGCCGCGGCGTCCTCACGCTCTCAATGTGCGAGATACCCTGGTGCTCGGCGAATTTGCGAACTCCACGGGCGATCCGGTTTTCGATGACACGCTCAAGCAAGCGCTCAGCATTGAACTGGAGCAGTCGCCGTTTCTCAACGTGCTCTCCGATCAGAAAGTCGCGCACACCCTCAAGCTGATGAATCGGCCTGTGACCGAGCGCCTCACCGGTGAAGTAGCCCAGGAGGTCTGTCAACGCGCCAACAGCCGGGCGCTGTTGACCGGCACGATCGCCAGCGTCGGCAATCGCTTCTTGATCGGGTTGCGCGCGGTCGAATGTCGTACCGGCGATACATTGGCCAGTACACAGGCCGAAGCAGCGAGCCGGGACGACGTACTGAAAGCTCTCGACGAGGCCGGCAAACGCATGCGTGGCAAACTTGGTGAATCGCTCGTTTCAGTCGAAAAATTCAACAAGCCGCTGGAGCAGGTGACAACCTCCTCGTTGGAAGCGCTGCAGGCTTTCACGCAGGCTCGAAGAACGCAGCGCGCCAAGGGAAGCGCCGACGCGCTGCCATACAACAAGTTGGCGGTCGAACTCGATCGGAACTTCGCCCGCGCCTACGCCTCTCTCGGGGCGACCTACTTTAACCTCAACCAATCGAGCCTAGCCGCAGAAAACTACACGAAGGCTTACCAGCTGCGCGATCGCGTGAGTGAGCGCGAGCGCTACTACATCGAAGGAAGCTACTTCAGCTTTGTGACCGGAGAACTGGAAAAAGCCGACCAGAGTTTTCTGGCGTGGGTGCAGGCCTATCCGGGCGACGATGTGCCGCACACCAACTTGAGCGTCAACTACGCATATCTGGGCCAATACGAGAAGGCTGCTGGTGAGGTGGAGGAATACCTGCGTCTCACCCCCGACAGTGTCATCGGATACGACGGCTTGATGTACCAGAATCTGGCTCTCAACCGCCTCGACATCGCTAAGACCGCGTTCGAGCAAGCGCGATCGCGGAACTTGGACGATGCTCCCTTGCGCGCCAATCGCTACTCCGTTGCATTCCTCGAGGGTGATTTGCCGGCGATGGCTGAGCAAGTCACCTGGGCGGCAGGGAAGCGAGGTGTCGAGGACCTACTCCTTTCCGTACAGTCAGACACCGAGGCCTACTACGGTCGTCTTAAGAAGGCCGATGAACTGTCATCGCGGGCAGTGGAATCCGCGAAACAGAACGACGCTCCGGAAACAGCTGCCCTGTGGCAGGGAAATCTCGCTATCCGCCATGCAGAATTCGGGGATTCGGCGGGCGCGCGCCGCGCAGCCGCAGAAGTCCTGGCCTTGAATCCGGGACGCGATGCCCGGTTGATAGCTGCACTGGCTTGGGCGAGAGCGGGAGCCAGTATCCAGGCCCCGAAACTAGGAGAGGATCTTGCGCAGCAATTTCCGGTCGACACCATGATCCAAGGCTATTGGTTGCCTACGATCCGCGCTGCTTTGGAGCTCAATCGTGGGAACCCTTCCCACGCGATCCAACTTCTGGAGGCGGCGTCGGCGTATGAACTCGGAGGGGTTCCGCAGTTCTCACCCGGAACCATGTATCCAGTCTACGTTCGCGGAGAGGCGTATTTGAATGCGCACCACGCTCGTGAGGCCGCTACTGAATTCCAGAAAATGATTGACCATCGCAGCCTCCTCGCGAATTTTCCCTTGAGTGCCTTGGCGCATCTGCAGCTCGCACGAGCATTCGTGCTCGCCGATAACAAAGCAGGAGCTCAAAAGAACTATCAGGAGTTTCTTTCCCTATGGAAGGATGCTGATCCAGACATCCCAGTTCTGAAAGCGGCGAAAGGGGAATTTGCCAGGTTGAAGTAGGCGCGATGCCAGCCCTGGCATTTTCAGTCCGCTCTCTGGAGCAGCCGTTTCACTGCGCAGTCTGCGCGAGGTGTCCTGTCCCCAACATGCAGCGAACTGGTATCCTGACGAGCGCTTTTCCTAAGTTTTTAGTTCGGAGGAATGACATGAGTTTTTCCCGCCGCGATTTCCTGACAACCACCGCACTTGGATCGCTTGCCCTGGGTTTGGATGCTGAGGCGCGAGATGCCCTTAAGAATTCCGTCCACTCCGCCGCCGGTGAGCCACAGGCCAGTGCTGGTTCAGGAAAGCGTCCCATCATCGTTTGCGCGCACAACGGCTTCGCCTATCTTGATCGTGCCTACGAGCATTTGACCAGAGGTGGGGACACATTGGACTCCGCCATCCGCGTAGTTACTGGCCCGGAGGACGATCCCAACGACGACAGCGTTGGATATGGGGGCCTGCCGAACGAGGAAGGTGTGGTCGAACTCGATGCCTGCTGCATGCATGGACCAACTCGGCGTGCCGGTTCGGTGGGTGGGGTTCGGAACATCAAGAACGTTTCCAAGGTAGCCCAGACGGTCATGCAGCATACAGGGCACGTCATGTTGGTTGGGGAGGGAGCGGAACGTTTTGCTGTTGCGATGGGATTTCCACGCGAGAACCTGCTCACCGAGCGCTCACGCAAGGTCTGGATGCTGTGGAGGGAATATCACTCGAGCGGCGACTGGTGGGGACCCGGGCTGGCCGACCCGAAGTGGCAGGCTCCCGAGGAAAAAGGGGAGAAACCAAAGGCAGACTTGATGCAGGAGCGCATGCTGCAGCTCTCCGAGCGAGCAGCCGAACTGGGAGTCGAGCCGGACTTCTGCATAGCATCGGCGCGTCGAGTACTCAGCCCGCCAACCGGGACAATTCACTGCTCCGCGCTCAACGAGAAAGGCGAGATTTCCGGAATCACGACTACAAGCGGGCTCGCGTTCAAACTTCCGGGGCGTTGCGGCGATTCTCCCATCATCGGAGCTGGTTGCTACACCGATCAGGATGTAGGATCAGCGGGCGCGACCGGCAGCGGGGAAGAGAACATTAAGATCGCAGGCGCGCATACCATTGTCGAGAACATGCGGCGGGGAATGTCACCGCAGGAGGCCGGCATGGACGCGCTCAAGCGCATCGTGCGCAACTACAACAACGACATGAACAAGTTGCGCTTCGTCGACATGACGTACTACGTTCTGCGAAAGGATGGCGCTTATGCGGGGGTGTCACTGTGGGAGGGATACTCGCAAGGCAATCCCCACAAGATCGCCGTGCACGACGGCACCAAGCGTTCGGAGGAAACCGCCCACCTCTTGAAGGGGTATTCGGAGTCGTTTCCACCCTTTCCGAAAATTCCTGCGGAGTTGAAGAAGGATTCCGAGTACCTCAAGTAGGAGCGGCCATAACTATTGAGGTTTTGCAGGACATAGTGACTTTATCCGTTAACTTCGCGATCTTTGCGACTCCTTCGCGAATCTGGGGTCAAAAGGTTTCAACTGCGAAGGTCGCAAAGAACAGCCGCCAAGATCGCGGAGCAGGCCTCTTCTCCTTCGCTATGCGAAGCGCACTTTCACATCCGCCCCCTTTTCCAAGTGGATGCTTTCAATGAACCGGACGCGCCCAGTCTTTAACGTCATGATGACCGAGGAGGTCCGGATCCCTTCCCCGAAGAACCGCACGCCCTTCATTAGCGCACCATCTGTAACGCCAGTAGCCGCGAAGATCATCTGATTGCCAGGCGCGAGGTCCTGCGCTTCGTAAATCTTGTTCTTGTCCTTGATCCCCATCTTCGCGATTCGTTCCTCCAGTTCTGGCTTGTTGATGACCAGACGCCCCAGCATGTAGCCGTTTAAGCAGCGTATGGCCGCAGCAGTGATCACTCCTTCGGGTGCGCCGCCCGAGCCCATCACGCAGTGGACTCCTGTGCCGATGACGGCGGCAGCAATGCCAGCGGAGAGGTCGCCATCTCCAATCAGCTTGATCCGGGCGCCCGCTTTACGAATGTCAGCGACGAGTTTCTCGTGGCGAGGCCGATCAAGCACGATAACGACCAAGTCGTCCACGCCGCGCTGCAAACGGCGAGCGATGTTTTTCAAGTTCTCGGCAACGGGCGCGTCCAGATCGACCGCGTGCTTGCAGGAAGGGCCTACGACGATTTTCTCCATGTAGCAATCAGGAGCATTCAGCAGACCTCCTTTTTCCGATGCAGCCAGCACCGTGATGGCGCCCGGTGCTCCTGTGGCGCAGAGATTGGTTCCTTCCAACGGATCGACCGCGATGTCGATTTCCGGGACCTGGCGTCCATCCGGAAACTCCGCACCCACTTTCTCTCCGATGTACAACATGGGTGCTTCGTCGCGCTCGCCTTCGCCGATGACAATGTTGCCGCGCATCGGAACCGTGTCCATGGTTTGCCGCATGGCTTCGGTAGCAGCCTGATCGGCCATCGGTCGATCGCCCTGGCCCATGGTGCGAGCCGAGGCAATCGCTGCCTTTTCCACCACTCGCAAAAATTCCAATGCGAGATCGCTTTCGATATTGACCCCGAAGCTCTTCACTTTTGCTTCGGGACGGGTCTCTGTAGCCATGAATGCCTCCGCGTATAAACCGGGGGAGACTATACCGCTTCGAGGGTGGAGAGGGGAAGGAGTCGGGAACTTGTCTAGTCAACGGAAGTTCACGATGGTGCGAGCGGACTTTGAACACGCAAGGCGACTATCAGCCCGCCAGCGGCAAAGTACAATAACGCGATCAGTGCAAAGCTGGCCGTCAGCGCATGTGTTCGGTCATTTAGCAAACCGATTAGGTAGGGACCTGCGAGGCCACCGAGTTGCCCGACCGAATTAATGAGGGCGAAGGTGGCAGCCGCCGATGATTCGGTCAGGATCGTGGTTGGAATGGCCCAGAAGACAGGATAGAACGCGAAGAAGAGGCCGCTGCCGAGCAATAAGAAAAACATGATCAAGGGTACATTGTGGCCTGCACAAAGCAGGAGGCCATACATCAGCCCGGATGCCAGAAGCGGCAACGCACAGTGCCAGCGTCGTTCTCCGGTTTTGTCGGCGTGCCACCCGTTAACAAGGATTCCCGCGATACCGATTACCGCAGGCAGTACCAACAGAGTCGTCACACTTCGAACTGGCAGTCCCGAGACACGCTTTGTAAAGGTGGGCAGCCAGTAGAGATTGCCGAGTGCCGCCGACAGAGTCAGAAACCACGCAGTCATGAGCCACAAAACTCGGCGATCACAAAACGCTTCGAGAATCGTGTACTCCCGAAGTCGTTTCTTCGCTTGCAGTTCAGCTTCGAGTTCACGAGTCAGCCAGTCCCGTTGCTCCTGCGGAAGCCAGTTGGCCTGTGCTGGCCGGTCGGTCAGATAAAAAACAGTAATCACGCCGAAGACGATCGCAGGAATTCCTTCCAGAATAAAAAGCCAGCGCCACCCCGCCAGTTGAAACCAGCGAACCCCGAGCAGCCAGCCTGCGATGGGAGACCCAACCAGCGATGCCGTTGGAACCGCAGCATACAGACATGCGATGGCACGACAGCGCTCGCCCAAGCGAAACCAGTGCGTAAGGAAAACGATCATGCCGGGAAAAAAGCTGGCTTCGGCTAGTCCTAGAAAAAATCGGGCAGCATAGAACTCTCCGGCGTTGTGTATGAACCCGGTGAGGATGGTTACCACTCCCCAGGAAATCATGATGCGCGCAATCCATTTCCGCGCACTCCACCGCTCCACAATAATGGCACCAGGAATTTCAAACAAAACGTACGTCACATAGAAGACACCCACGCCGAGACCGTAAACGCGGTCGCTGAAGCCCAGATCGGCGCTCATGCGGAGGTTGGCGAAAGATACATTTACGCGATCGATGTAATTGACGATGTAGATCAGGAAGACAAACGGCAGCAGGCGGTAGGCAACCCGCCGTCGGGCGCGAGCCCCCACATCCGGTGTGCTCGATATCGAGGTCGTTGTCATTACGCCGACAAGTCTATTCAACCCGGAAGGCGACTATCTCCCGATCCGAATCGTCGCGAATCGCCAGCGCACGAACTTTGCCATTGCCATCGGAAGCGAATGTGAACTCCCAATTATCTTTCGTAAAGAATGTAGTCTCTGAAACAGGAAACAGGTCGGCCTTCTCCCCGCGCATGTCGTAGGAGAGGCCGTCGTCCCTGCGAGTAATCGTGATTGGAAAGTTGGGCCCGCTGTAGGAGCCAACATAGCTGTCGAGCTTCGCGAGGGCAATCTTCTCTTGCAGTTTCATTGGAGGATAGCAACTGTCAGGCGCCTCCCCGGGCACGTGATTGCCTCCATTCACAGGAAGCAGGATGGCTGAAGGTTGTGTGGCCGAGTGGTACACGCGCTGTGTGGCCTTCTGATAATCGGAAGCCGTGGCTTTGAAGATGTTGGGCACATAGCGCTGTGGGTTGCGATCGTAAACCGGGAACCATGTGCTTTGTACCTGAATGCCAATGCGGTGCTTTTTACGGAAGACGTGATCATTCGAATGCAGATCAATGGTGTATTTCACGGCTTCATTGGCGGGCACGGCTTTTGGATCGCTCAGACTGTCGCGGAAACGGCCGCGCAAAATCTCAGAATTGACCATCAACTGAAACGCCGCCATCGGTTGCCGGGTAGCAGGGTTGTGGGTGGCGTCGGCAGGGCATACGTCGATCAACTTGACAATCCAATCGCTGTCCGTGCCAGAGGTGGATGCGAACAGCTCGGCTACAACGTTTCCGGTGATGGTGACATCCTCCGTCAGTGGTTCGGTGGTAAAAGTCAGCACGTCGTGTCGGCCATCGACGAAGACCTGGTCTTGCACCAGCCAAACTGGCCACTCCGGTCCCGGATAAGTGGGCATCACAGGGCGTGGCCGGTACGGGACCGGGTGAACCGGATCGCTGACGTATTCGTCGTATCCCTTGGTTGCGCTCGTCGGTGCATCGAAGGAAAGCTTACCTGACGGTTGCAGATAGAGGTGTCTCGTCGCAATGCCGTTTCGCGGAGGCCACGCGTCGTAGCTTTCCCACCGGTTCGAGCCTGTCTGAAAAACTTGCGCCTCGGGAAAATCGGACGAGCCCTTGCCGTGTAACCAGTACGCTAGCCACTTCCGGTAGATCTTTTGGCGATAGTATTCCGACGTGTCTGAGCCAAACTGGATGGGGCCGAGACTCAACCCAGTGCCACTCCACTGCCCGTGGTTCCACGGACCCGCAACGAAGAAGTTGCGGTGGTTTGGATCCCGTTCTTCCATGGCCCTGTATAGGGTCTGTGGACCAACCATGTCTTCCTGATCCCACCAGCCCGAGACGTGCAGAATGGGAAGCTTCGGTTCGCCCACGTACGTCGTCAGTGCGCGTTCCCGCCAGAAGGCATCCCGGTTGGGATGCTTTACGAAATTGTCCCAGGTGGGAATCGAGCCGTGGAAATAGTTGGCGTCAATGTTCGAGAGTGCTCCCAGCGTCAGGTACCAATCGTAGGTGTCACCGCGATCAAACTTGAAATCATGATTCTCAGTCTTTGAGGTTTCCAGAAGCGCGGAATACTCAAATCCGTAGCTTAGGCGGAATGCTCCGTTGTGATGGAAGTCGTCATTCGCAAACATGTCCTCTGGAGATGCCTGCTCGACCGCCGCCTTGAGCGCTGGGTGAGGATTGAGAGTGGCTTCCATCACCAGCCAGCCATCGTAGGAAGTCCCTGCGATACCGACGCGGCCGTTGTTGTTGGGGACATTCTTTACCAGCCAGTCGATTGTGTCCCAGGCATCGGTGACTTCGTCGGTAGCTTTTGGATTACTCAAGGACCGTGGCGGTCGAACCATTTCAAATTCACCTTCCGATTCGAACCGGCCGCGGATGTTCTGGACCACCCGAATGTAGCCGTCGGCGTACACGCTGGTCGCATCCGGATGAAATCCCGCGAAGGCGTCTCCCTTGGGTACTCCATAAGGCGTGCGGCTGAAGTAGATGGGCAAAGCTTCCTTCTGATCTCTCGGCGTAAGAATCACCGTCTCCAACTTCACTCCGTCACGCATCGGGATCATGACCTTCTCATACTTGAAATAACCCTGCGATGGAGGCTGGGACTGCGCGAATGCGCAGACCTGTAACAGGAGCGCAAGTAGTCCAACAGAAGACAGAATTCCGGATCGTTTGATTAGAATCATCTCTTTAATCTCTTGGTCTCGGCTAAACAGGCTGCGGAAAAATCCTGTCGTGAGTCGCTGCGAGAAGGGCACGAGTTCACTCGTGCCGCCATGTCACAACGATAGCGTCGCTTTAGCGACTGAGGTTTGCTCTCTTTCGAAGAGAATGTTCGCAATCCGTAATCAAAGTTTGACTGAGGTTTGAAACGAACGGCTCACCTCAGGCGCTCAAGCGCCGCGACGACGACCTTTTCTGGCACGACTGAAGTCGTGCCCTTCCCGGATTTAGTCCCCAAAGAGTTTTTCGCAGCCTGTAAAGGGGTGCTTCATCTTACAGCAGGCGACCGCAGACCGCTCAACAAGACATCGACCAGAGAGAACTCGGCTGACGTTAAAGTGCCTTCTCTGTGACTCTGTAGCTCTGTGGTGAAACCGTGGTCTGCCCCTACCGAACGCCTCTGTGGTCGCCACTTTCAGGGCAACCCTCTTTGACGCGACCGACGCTCAGACCTATACTTCGTCGGTCCCAAAAGATCAACGGAGGAACTCATGCCTCGCTGCCTAATTGCCGCTATTGCATTCATCGCTCTCGGGACTTC
>Ga0075424_100005207_pt1 | contig 12390 bp, 10 predicted proteins | sample SoiMethybrSBSTD3_FD_75301 | JGI IMG/M metagenome (GOLD analysis project Ga0075424, IMG submission 75301) | Bulk soil microbial communities from a Populus tree surrounding site in Tennessee, USA - Soil MetaG P. TD hybrid SBSTD3 | ecosystem: Environmental > Terrestrial > Soil > Tree plantation... | reverse complement strand
CGATCATTTGGGCGGCCGGCGTCAAGGCGTCGCCCGCCGCCGAGTGGCTCGGCGTTGCGAGCGACCGTGCGGGGCGCGTGAAGGTGCAGGCCTCGTGCACGTCTACTTCCTTATCGGCTTTCGCAACCGCCTGGCCGTCGCGATGAGCTGGTGCTGGAGCTACGTCACATTTCAGCGCGGCACCCGCCTGATCACGGGCATGTGCGGCTCGCGCATCGAGGACGTCATGCCCGTCGTGATGCCCGCACCGCCGATGGCCGCTGGGCTCGAATCCTACGACGATAGTCGAGTGTCCAGCCCCGCGGCGAGCCCGAGCCCAGGCTGACTAGGTCGCTCCCACATGGGTCATTTTGGTTGGCGATGTTCTGGCACCCCCAGGGCCAAAAGCGATATTCTGAGGAACCCTGATGTCTGTTGCCGACCCAACGGAGCTTCGGATGAATGCCAATGTCGGCGGAGAGAGCTTCGATGAGGCATTCAAGCGCGTGCGCGACATGGACGCCTCGTTGGATGAGCAACTCCGTGCCTTTGCGGACGCCGCGCGACAACGGCGGCCAGACTTCGCTGCCGCGGTAGATCGGCTCGTGGAACGGCTTCGGCAACACGGTGCCGGCGATGCGGCGCCACATGTAGGGGAGCCGATACCGCCTTTCGTCCTGCCGGACGACGCCGGGCACATGGTTAGCCTCGACCAGCTGCTGAATCATGGACCGGTCGCGGTCACGTTCCACCGCGGGCATTGGTGTCCCTACTGCCGCATCAACATCAATGCGCTGGCGCAGGCACACAAGGTGATCGCGGCGGAAGGCGGTCAGATCGTCGCCATCATGCCCGACCGGCAGAAATTCGTAGCCGACTTCAAGTCGCAATCGAATGTGCCGTTCCCGATCCTCACCGACATGGACAATGGTTACGCGCTGTCATTGAACCTCACGATTTGGGTGGGCGCGGAAATGCAGAGGATGATGGAAGGCCGCCAGGACCTTCCGACGTTTCAGGGCAACACCTCCTGGATGCTTCCGATCCCGGCGACGTTCGTGGTCGGACGCGATGGGACCATCAAGGCGCGGTTCATGGACCCGGATTATCGCAAGCCTATGGCCATCGCCGACGTACTGACGGCACTGCGGAGCTGAGCTTTAGCCCTAATTCGCGTAACGCGACCAGTCGGCCGCGCGCAGCATCTTGAGGACCGCCGACGCAACTGCCGTGCGCTCGCGGCCGGCCACGCCGTAGAGATAGACCGAGCGGTCTAATTCGACGCCGTCGACGGCAGCCTGCTTCAACGTCTTGGGGCACGCAATGCTGCGGGGCGCAAAGGCGACGCCGAAATCGGCCTCGAGCAACGTGATCAGGTCGCGCTCCGATGTGAGCTCGTGGCCGTTGGCCAGGTCGAGGTCATGGCTGCGCAGCAGCACGGCAAGCCTTTCGGCGCGCTCGCAATGGGCGCTGCGCAGGAATCGCTCCTGCCGCAAATCCTCGATGCTCACGGATGCATGCGTCGCCAGCCGGTGGCCGGCGTTGACCAGGAGCTGAAAGCGCTCGGTGAACAGCGGCCAGCGGTCGAGGCGGTCCCATTCCTCGTCGATATCCGCGGCAACCGCGAGCTCAGCTTCGCCCTTTTTCAGGAGCTGGACGATCTCCCCGGGGGTGCCGCGCAACAGCTTCAACTCCAGTCGCTCGAACAGGCGCTTGAGCTCGAGCAGGCAGGGAGTCAGCAACTCCAGATTGATCGTCCGCGACACGCCGAGCCTGAGGGTGCCAACCTCGCCGCTCTTGATGGCGGATGCCAGCGACCGCGCCCCAAGCGCGCTCTCGTAGCATTGCTTGAGCAGCGGATACATGCGCTGGCCGAGCTCGGTCAATTGCGCCTGCGGCCGCTCGCGGCGAAACAGGTCGCCGCCAAGCTCGTCCTCGAGCTGCTTGATGGCGCGCGTCAGCGACGGCTGGGTGACGTTGCATCTGTCGGCGGCCTTGGTGAAGTTCAGCTCGCTGACCGTCGCCAGGAAATATCTGACCTGATGCATTTCCATAGCAGAAATCTATCAAACCATTAGCCAGCAGGCATTGGCCTTATACCGCCGGGGTCGGCAGATTGGCTCAAGAGAATGGCGGGGAAGCGCCATCCCAACCCAGGAGCCTGCGGGCCATGAACATCGCCGTTAGGCCGCATAATAGCAAGATCGGGCAAGCGCTTGAAGGCAAGGTATCGCTGGTCACAGGGTCGACGAGTGGTATCGGGCTTGGCATTGCCCGAGCCTTGGCTGCCGCCGGTTCGGAGATCGTCCTCAACGGCTTTGGCAAGCCGGAGGAGGTCGCAGACTTGCAGGCCAAAATCGCCTCGGACTTCAATGTTGGGGTGTCCTACTCACCCGCTGATATGTCGAAGCCTGAGGCGATCCGCGAGATGATTGAGGCCACATTGCAATCGTCCGGCCGGATCGACGTCCTCGTGAACAACGCAGGCATCCAGCATGTGGCGCCCCTGCAAGATTTCCCAATCGAAAAGTGGGACGCCATCTTGAGCATCAACTTATCGTCAGCCTTCCATACGACGCGGCTGGTGCTGCCTTCGATGCTCGGGAACAAGTGGGGTCGCATCATCAATATTGCGTCCGCGCATGGCCTGGTGGCATCGCCGTTTAAATCGGCTTATGTCACGGCAAAGCACGGGATGGTCGGCCTCACGAAAGTCACCGCGCTCGAGACCGCCGAGCAGGGCATCACCTGCAACGCTGTCTGCCCCGGTTACGTCTATACGCCCCTCGTCGAGGCGCAGATCGAGGGCCAAGCAAAGGCACATGGTATCCCGCGCGAGCAGGTCATCCGCGATGTTCTGCTCGCGCAACAGCCGAACAAACGTTTCGCCACGGTCGAGGAGCTAGGCGCCCTTGCCGTCTTCCTCGCGAGCGACGCTGCAGCATCCATCACCGGCGTGGCATTGCCCGTGGATGGCGGTTGGACCGCGCACTAAGTGCTCCTTCTTTTGCACTCAAACGTCGTTCCAAGAATAATTTCGATATTTCGCTGGGGAGCCACCAGGCGCACTTTGGGAGGAAAAGATGAACAAGATGCTGGACGTCAAGCATCCACGGTTTAGCACGAGCGCAGTGGAGCAAGGCGCGCGCGCACCAACGCAGAGACAACGCCAGGTCGTCCTCGTCTTCCAAGGCGGCGGCGCGCTCGGCGCCTATCAGGCAGGGGTCTATCAGGCCTTGCACGAAGCCAGCATCGAGCCAGATTGGATCATCGGCACGTCGATCGGAGCAATCAACGCCAGTCTGATAGCCGGCAACGAACCGCAGAATCGTCTAGACCGGCTAGAGGAATTCTGGCGTCGGATGCGGAGCAAAGATGTTAGCGCGTTTTGGACCTGGCCAGGGCTGACCGACACGACGTCCTACTGGTCGACCCTGCTCGGCGGCATTCCGGGATTCTTCGAGCCCAATCCGCTCGCTATATTCGGGGCGCATTATCCGCTAGGCCGGGATAAGGCTGGCTACTACTCGACAGCACCGTTGGAAAAGACGCTGACCGAACTCGTTGACTTTGCGCTCGTCAAGCGCTGCATGCCGCGATTGACAGTGGGCGCCGCCCATGTGCGGACCAGTCAGATGCGCTACTTCGATAGCCGCGAGATGGCAATCACGGCCCGGCACATCATGGCGTCAGGGGCGCTGCCGCCGGCTTTTCCGGCCATCCGCATCGATGGCGAGCTCTATTGGGACGGGGGGATTCTCTCCAATACGCCAACCGAGGCGATTTTTGAGGACAATCCGCGTCGCGATTCTCTGATTTTCGCGGTGCATATGTGGAATCCGATCGGGCCGGAGCCTGAAACCATTTGGGACGTGCTCAATCGCCAAAAGGACATTCAATATTCGAGTCGCGTCGCGAGCCACGTCACGCGCCAGCGACAAGTGCATAAGTTGCGCCATGTCGTCTCGGAGCTAGTGAAGTTCATACCGGACGGTGACCGCAACCATCCCGTCGTCAAAGATTTGGCCGAGTACGGCTGCAAGACGCAGATGCATGTTGTGCGACTGCTCGCGCCTCGGCTGGACAATGAAAACCACACTAAGGATATCGACTTCAGCCCAAGCGGCATACGCCAGCGCTGGGAGGCGGGCTATGCCAATACGATGCGGTCGCTCGAAAGGGCCGCATGGAACGACGATTGCGATCCGCTCGAGGGCGTTATTCTACACGATCCGACGCCTGACACCGCGCCGGCACGCGAATGACGCGGCTGGAATCACCTGTGCTGGTAGATCTTTACTCCTGCTCCTGCGTTGCTGCGTGAGCGCGCTACACGGCTTGACCTTATCGCCAGCGCACCGAAAGCCGATCGAAAGCCCAGGACCAACGATCAACGGTCGAACGACATTGGGCTGACCGCTTCAGACGGAGGGCAGACGGGCAAGGCGGATGTCCAGCTGTGTCCACTCTTGTGCATACCCATATATTGGACACATGTTAGACACGACATTTTAGTCTTATATCTAACCCATTGAAATCACTGGCGCTCCCTAGGGGACTCGAACCCCTGTTTTCGCCGTGAGAGGGCGAAGTTCAGGCGCTACTTCATGGTCGCCGCACTTTTCCAGCATGCCCTCGATCGCGCGTTTGGCCTGCGCGAACTCCGTCCAAGGTCGGCGCGTAGCACACTTGCCCGGACCATAGGTCAACCGCCCCGTTTTCGCCCCGTCAACCCGAGAACAAAGCGCGTCAAAACGGGGCGAACGCGACAGACGCGCCTTGTCTTCATTGGGGTTTTTTGCAGAGCGTTCCCTTCACACGGGAGAGGTCGTAGGTTCAATCCCTACAGCGCCCACCATCGCTCCCTGCAACCCTCCGCGCACGCGCTGTTGTGTGCGAAAGGCCCTCCGCACAGCGGACAGCGAACGGGCGCAGCCTGAGTTCAGCAGGCCTACATCCCGATATCTTTCGCGCTTCGGGCGCTGGCGCGCGGCAAAGCCACCGAGGTCTCAACCGCCATACCTAAGCGCGGCTCGCAGCCAGTCGCTACAAGCCATCCGCCCCTTGCGGGCACAAAGCTCAGTGCAAACAGATCGGAGAGCACTCGACTCCGGAAGCGACCAGCGCGCACTGATCAACATCAGTCGAATCGTCTATTGCGCCGCGCAGTGCAATCGATTGAGAGACTGGCAAATCCGCCAGCAGAAAACCTTGCAGCCGGTGCCGCATGGCAAGCCAATGCTTTTGGTTTCTGGAGTCGCTGGGGAAGCTTGGTGAGCGAGGCCGCGGACAGGTTCACCTATTCATCTTGACCAATCTCGCCGGTGCGACGACATTGCCCGCGCAGGCTGCGTCCGCGTCGAAGCGCGCATTTTGGCAGAAACTCATTTGCGTTTGCGGCGGGATTTCTTCGCCACTGGCCCCTTCCGCGCGACCGCCAACTTGTTGATGGCGAACTCGTCGATCTTGCGACCTTCCTTCATCAGCGCCGTGAGCCACCGCGGCCGGGCACCACGACCGGCCCAGGTTTCGCCGCCCGGTCCGCGGTATTTCGGCGCGACCTTTCGCCCTTTCATCGCTGAGCGCCGGCCGGATGAACCCCAGCCGCGCGCATGCCCGCCGGCACTGCTTTCAAGGCCTAGGCGAGAAAGCTGCTGTTCAAGTTCGCTTCGCTTCTGGCCCAGCCTCTTGTCAATTTCGGCGCGAAGCGCGAGCAGCGCATCGACGTCCATGCCCCTTAAATTGATCGTAGGCATAACAATCTCCCGTTCGTAGCGAGTTGCGGTTTGATAGAGCTATTCAACTGAAAGGCAAGCACGCCAAAGTGGCACGGAAATGAGGGACATACTTACCCCGATGCGCGATCGTGCTCCAACCCCATAGCGATACCATTGTCGTGCCGGCTTTCATGGCGTGGTATCGTCGCCTCACTGCTCCAGCTTGGGAGGGAGACTTGCAGCGACGCAGCTTCATAGCGGGCACGGCGGCTTCGCTCACCGCCGCCGTCGTGCCACGTGCGGCACGCGCCAATGTTCCCGCGCCCTATAGCTGGGACCTGCAGCCTCCGACCACCAGCCGCGAAGCTTTCATCAAATGGGCGGTGGAGAATCGCGGCGAGAATCCAAGGATCCTTGCGGCGCGCTGGGACCGCTTCGTTTTCCTGCGTGCAAACAACGATTTCATAAATGCACGCAACGGCCGGGCCTTTCTGTTGACGCCGCGCGACGAATTCGTGCTCAAGAGGGATATCGGACGCGCCTACGAGCGGGACTTCCACGATATCGGCTGGGGCGTGACCATTTCAGGGCCGCTCGTGGTGAGCCGGATGACCTCGACCATCGATGTGCAAATGGGCGAGAAGGTGCTCGAGATCGGTACTGGCTCGGGCAACCAGTCGGCCTATCTGTCCAATCTCACCGACAAAGTCTGGACGATTGAAATCATCAAGCCGTTGGCGGAACGCACCCGCGGCATTTACGACGATCTTATCGCGCGCGGTTATACCGAGTATAAATCGATCAACACTAAGAATGCCGATGGTTACTATGGCTGGGAGGACGCCGCGCCGTTCGACAAGATCATTGTCACCTGCGGCATCGATCACATCCCGCCGCCGCTGCTCCGTCAGTTGCGGCCGAACGGCATCATGGTGATTCCGGTCGGCCCGCCGGGTCAGCACGTCATCTTGAAGGTGGTGAAGCAGCAGGGTGCCGACGGATCGATCCGCGTCGCGCGCTCCAATGTTTACAACAAGGTCGTCCCGTTCGTGGCGTTTACCAAGCTCGATGGCGAGGCCATCAAAGGCACCCATAACGGTAGCCGATAAGACCTCAAAGCCGGTTCAAACCTCCACATTAACCTTTCTGTTCGCCTGCATGAGGACGACACGGCGGCCGCTGTCTGGCTGCTCGCCTCTCGGCGGGCGTGCGGTACGATAATCCTTCAGTAGGGACAGCAAGCATGCCGAGACTCGCGCCGACAGCGGCTTTTCGGCAACACCGCACCGCAAATCTGCGCGCGAGCCGGCGCGAACCGTCGACACCCATCCTGTAGCTTGTAGACTTCTAAGTTCCGCCTGAAGGGAATCGACCCCAACATCTAGTACTCAATCACACGAGGTCTTGCGATGCTTGCGCGCTTCCTCGCCGGCGCCGTGTGCGCGGCCGGCCTCCTCGCTGCAGTCTGCACTCCCGCTGCCGCCCAGGCATATGGCTCGGACGGGCGCTCGTTTTTCTCCAGCATGTTCGGCTCGTCGACCGGGCGCACCGTCGTGAGCTATCCGGGCAGCCAGAAGCCCGGCACCATCGTGATCAACACCCGGGACCGCCGACTTTATCTGGTGCTCGGTAACGGCCAAGCCTTGAGCTACGGCATTGGCGTTGGCCGCGTTGGCTTCACCTGGAGCGGCGTCACCCGGGTCAGCGCCAAGCGCGAGTGGCCGGACTGGACGCCGCCCACGCAGATGCGCCAACGCCGGCCCGACCTGCCGCGCCACATGGCTGGCGGTCTCGCCAACCCGCTCGGCGCGCGGGCGATGTATCTCGGCTCCAGCCTGTACCGCATCCATGGTTCGAACGAGCCGGAGACGATCGGCCAAGCGGTGTCGTCGGGCTGCTTCCGCCTGACCAACGATGATGTGATCGATCTCTACAGCCGGGTTCGCGTCGGGGCGACGGTTATCGTTCAGCAATAGCAAACGATGGAGGACAGGGGACAGGCGGCGAACCACCGTTCTGTCCCTCTTCTTCCTCCGCGCGTCAGCGTTTCAGGCCCTTGCCGGCAAGGTCGTCGAGATAGTCTTTCCAATAGGCCTCTCGGTTCCGCCCGAGCGCAAGCAGGTAGTCCCAGCTATAGATGCCGGTCGAGTGCATGTCGTCGAAGACCAGACGCACCGCGTAGTTACCGATCGGCTTGACCTCCAGGATGGCGACATCAGCCTTGCCGGCGACGGTCTTGCGCTCGTCGGGAGAATGGCCCTGAACCTCGGCGCTGGGACTCTTGACGCGGAGGTATTCGGCTCCGAGCTCGAACGTCTCGCCGCTGTCGAAGGCAATGGTCAGCGCCTTGCCTCCCTTGCTCAGGCGCAGCTCCGTCGGCCACGGTTTTGACGCTGCGTCGGTCATGTCGATCTCCCCGGGGCGTGAGCAAATCCTGCCGGCGCCCCTGCAGGCGTGCGAAAATGTCATAGCTCGCCGGACAGCTCCGCGCCACCGTCAGGCCTGGACATTGCGGGCCGCCGTGCCCGCCGCCATGATGATGACCCGAAGTTGCGGCACGCATCGTGTCATGAAGGTTACCGCCGCCCTCACCGTCTTCGTTCTTGCCGCCACGGCGATCGTTGCGGCGGCGGCGGAACATCACGAGATCAGCAGCCGGCGCGCCACCGAGCGCAAGGCGTTTAGCGACGCCGAGATTACCGACGGTTTCTTCAAGACCGCTTTCGGCGCCGAATTGCATCTCGCCGGAGCGGTGAACCGTATTCGCAAATTCGATAGCCCGGTGCGGGTGTTTGTGGAGAACCATGCACGGCCCGACCGCGGCGCCCAGGTCCGTCAAGTGGTCGAGGACATCCGCACGCGCATTCAACATCTCGACATCGCCATGACCGAGACCGTCGCGGAAGCCAACGTGGTGGTTACCCTCGTGCGCGACCGGGATCTGCCTCGCGCCATCAACAAGATCTATGGACCCGACCGCGCACAGCTCATCCAGCGCTCGCTCGTTCCGCAATGCCTCGCCAGCTTCCGAAAGGACGAGAGCTTCCGCATCACGCATTCGGATGTCATCGTCGTCGCCGACTCGGGCGATTTCATCTTCTACGATTGCGTCTACGAAGAACTGCTGCAGGCGCTCGGACCGATCAATGACACCAGCCTCGTGCCCTGGACGATGTTCAACGACAACGTCCAGATGGGCTTCTTCGATATCTACGACCAATACATTCTCAACGTGCTTTACGATCCGCGCATCCGGCCCGGGATGAACATGGAAGAGGTGCGCGCGGTGTTGCCGCAGATCATGCCCGCGGTGCGGGCCTGGGTCGCGCGCGTCAACGAACTCGAACCGTAGTTGGTCGTGCGCAAGTCGGGCCTCGCCGACTTGCGTTCCGACCCGGGCGACCATTGCGCTCGTTTGCCGACGGCTGCCTCAAGCTCCAGTCGGGCGATGGCCAATTCCATCCGACCGCTCCGGCGGCGGCTCGACGTGAAAATCGATCACGCAGACACCGCCTGATTTGAGCACGGCGACGCCCTTGGCGATTGCCGCCTTCACCTCGGTGGCGGTCCGAACCGGCCCAATCCCGACGGCACCCTGCGCTTCGGCAAGCTTGGCGATATCGGGCGCCGGATCTTCCATGCGCAAGCCGATCCAGCGGTTCTTGACTTCGCGTCCGCGCGTGCGCGCGACCGTCTCCTGGTGCAGCTCGTCATTGAAATAGGAGCGGTTGTTGTTGATCAGGACGAGGAGCGGGATGCGATGGCGCACCGCGGTCCAGATCGCCGTGGCGCCCATGCAGAAATCGCCGTCGCCGAGCATCGAGATGGCGTGACGACCGAGGCTTTGCAGCGCGAGCGCCGCGCCGACCGAAAGACCCGGCCCGGACCCCAGCCCTCCGCCGCCGTCCTTGCCGAGATAGGCGAGGCCATTCTGAAACGGCCAGATATCGATTGGCCAGCCGCGGCCGAGCGTACAGAAGCTCACGTTTTCGGGATCGTTGAATTCCGCACGCAGCGTCGAAGCGATGTGCTCCATGGTGATGCCCCGCCCGTCGGTCGCCCTGGGCTTTGCCGACGGGCGGGCCTTCCACGGCTCCCGCCGGCGGTCCGACCCCAACGCCTCCAGCAAGTCTGCGACGGCGGCATCACCGGTCGTCGCCATCGATACGTCCACGGCGGGAAGCGCCTGATATTCCATGTTGGCGCCGGTATGCAGATTTTGGTCAAGCGTGGCGGCGATGATCTTGGCCGACACCTTTCCCACCGAACGGGCCTGCCGCAACGCGCCGCCGAGATCGATCCAGTCCAGCGCCAGGATGACGTCCGCCTCGCAGAGAAGCTCGCGGGCCGGTTTGGGGAGAACGTTGAAGGGCGGCAGATAGTGCGCCGGATGGTCGGTCGGAAACATCGCGCCCTGCTTGAGGTCGCTCACCACGCAGGCGCCGAGCCGCTCGGCAAGGCGGATGCGCGATTGCCAGATTTCCGGCTTACGCGAGCCGCGTCCGAACATGACCACCGGCCGCTCGGCGCGCGCGAGCAGGGCCACGGCCTGATCAATCGCACGCTTGCCTGGCCGCGAGGGTTCGGCCGGCACGAAGCGGGATATGTCGGGCCACTCCGGCGCCTTGTCGAGCCGGGATTCCTGCAATCCGGCATCGAGACAGATATAGACTGGAGCGGTCGGCGCCGTGCGCGTCGCGATATTGGCGCGGCACATGGATTCCACCAGCGCCTGCGGCGACGATGGCTGGTCATCCCACTTGATGATCGAGCGGATAAAGGCGCCTTGATCGCGCGAGGTATGGATCCAGTCGATCCAGGGGCGGCGCTTTTCGGCATCGAGCGGGCCGGTCGCGCCCAGCACGATCATGGGTACCCGATCGCACCAGGCATTGAACAAGCTCATCATGCCGTGCAGCAGCCCGACATTGCTGTGCAATACGCAAGCCATGGGCTCGCCGGTCGCCTTGGCGTAGCCATGCGCGATGGCGACCGAATGATCCTCGTGCAGGCAAAGCAGGATGCCCGGCCGCTCATTGCCGAGATGGTTGACGAGGCTGTCATGCAACCCGCGATAACTCGCGCCCGGGTTGAGGCTGATATAGGGAATGCCCAGGCGGCGGAGCATTTGCGCGGCAACGTCGCTGCCCCAGGCGACAGTCTCGTCGGGTTTTCCTTCAATCCGGTCCAATTGCATCATTCACCACCTTGTTAAACCCCAGGCGAAGCCCGCCGCGTGCCCGATCTGATCCATCGCGCCATGCCGGCCGCATGACGCACCATCCGGTGCGGCCCGTCAAAAGTGCCGCACTCGGGTAAGGCCCGGCACCGCGCCAAACGGCTTTCCCATCAACAGATCTTCTGCTTACATGACAAACAAAATAAGTGAAGCCGGGCGCCATGACGTCCGCAGGTCGGTCGTCACAAAGAGCTCGGGGAGGGGCGGACAGTCAGATGCGAACCCAATTTGGCGTGATGCACGCTTTCATTCCGATGTCCTGATCGGGCCCTGCAAAGCAGAATGCAGGGTCGAGCGCGGGTGCGCGAGACGCATTCGTCGCTGGCTCGCGCGCGCGTGACGGGATATCGCGGAAAGGGCGGATGAGATGGAAAGTATCGTGGGGGAGTTCGGCTTCATGGCCGCCTCCGCGGGCAAGGCCTTCCTGACGCTGATGGAGCCCCACCGGCTGATGTTCCTGGGGCTCGGCTGCATCATGGGCCTCGTGCTCGGCATCATCCCGGGGATCGGCGGCCTCACCGGGACGGCCATGCTCCTGCCGTTCACCTTCAACATGGATCCCTACTCGGCGTTCGCGATGCTGCTCGGTCTCGGCGCGACGACCGCAACCGGCGATCCCATTCCAGCGGTTCTGTTCGGCGTGCCCGGAGGTGCCGCCTCCGCGGCAACGGTGCTCGATGGCTATCCCATGGCCAAACGGGGCGAGGCGGGCCGCGCGCTCAGCGCCGCCTACATGTCGTCACTGATGGGCGGCATCTTCGGCGCGCTGTTGCTGGCGATCAGCATCCCGATCCTGCGCCCGGTCATGCTGTTCATCGGATCGCCGGAGCTTCTGGCCTTTTCGATCCTCGGCATCTCCATGGTCGCCGTCCTGTCCGGCAACGCGCCGTTGCGTGGGGTCACCGTGGGCTGCCTCGGCGTCATGATCGCGATGATCGGCACCGATCCGCAAACGGGAACGCTGCGCTGGACCATGGATAGTCTTTATCTGTGGGACGGCTTGCCGCTGACGCCGCTCCTGCTCGGCGTGTTTGCGCTGCCGGAGCTATGCGACCTGCTGATCGCCCGTGTGGCGATTGCGGCAAAGACCGACGGCGCCAGCATCTACAAAGGCCAGTGGCAGGGTGTGAAGGACTGTTTCAACAATTGGTGGCTGATCATGCGATGTTCGTGGATCGGAGGCGGTATCGGCTCCATCCCCGGCATCAGCGCATCGGTGGTGGACTGGCTCGCGTACGGCCACGCGCTCAAGACCGAAAAGGGCGCGAGCGCGACCTTCGGCAAGGGCGACGTGCGCGGCGTGATCGCGTCCGAAAGCTCCAACAATGCCAAGGAAGGCGGCGCGCTGGTTCCCACCGTCGCCTTCGGCGTTCCCGGCAGCGCCACCATGGCCATCCTGCTCGGCGCGTTCCTGATCCACGGATTGGTGCCGGGCCCCGACATGCTGACCAAGAA
>Ga0075424_100005203_pt1 | contig 12394 bp, 8 predicted proteins | sample SoiMethybrSBSTD3_FD_75301 | JGI IMG/M metagenome (GOLD analysis project Ga0075424, IMG submission 75301) | Bulk soil microbial communities from a Populus tree surrounding site in Tennessee, USA - Soil MetaG P. TD hybrid SBSTD3 | ecosystem: Environmental > Terrestrial > Soil > Tree plantation... | reverse complement strand
TACTTATTTTCGTGATTCTCTTGCCAAGCCGTTTGGCATAACGATCGATCAGGTATTCAGCCAGGATCTGAATGTCGTCCGTGCGCTCCCGCAGCGCCGGCATGCGAATCGGAAAAACGTGGAAGAGCCGGCTATGAAAATCGTGCGACATGACTTCTTCTGCGCTCATGCCCGAATAATCAAGCAGCCATTTATTGACATAAAGGACATTTCCGTCCGGGTCCAAGACGGCAATGGCTTGTGGAATGACATCGACAATCTCTCTCAGCTCATTCTCGGATTTCTTGATCTTCTCAAACGCCAACGTCAGCGCGGATTTGGATCGATCGCGCTCGATCGCAATTCCGGCGATCCGGCTCGCGTCGTCGATCAGTTGAATTTCGGCTGGGCCCGGCTCTCGAACTTCACGGTAAAACATACCGTAGGTGCCTAATACTTTGCCCTCGTGGGAAATGATTGGCGATGACCAGGAGGCGCGCATCCCTGTCTGCACAATGAGGTCCCTAAAAGACGCAAAGTGCGGGTGGGAGAGCACATCAGACACAAATACGGGCTGTGCGAGGTATGCCGCAGCGCCACACGACCCGACATGAGGGCCAATGCTCACACCGTCCGTGGCGATTCGATACTCATCGGATAGTGTTGGGGCCGCGGCGTATCGCAGGTGCACACCGTCCTCATCAAGAAGGAAAACCGAGCACAACGCTCCTGGAGTGTGAGCCTCAATCAGGAGAGCGATACTCGCCAAGACATCGTTGAGCGGCGCCCCGATGAGGATCATCTTGAGGGCGTCGAGCACAGCCTCGCTGGAGAGAGTGTGCGCGTAGACGGGCGACGTTGCTGATGTCTGATCCTGGAGGGTTGTTGACGTTCGGGCGTCTGTCATAACAAAACCGGCAGGTTGCGGAGTACACGCCGCCGAAGCCGCCGCTGAGGATCAGTATCTTGGCTTTGTTGCTCATGAGGCCGCTTAATGGTCGGCTGACTTTGGTTTGGGATCATTTGCTTCTCCATTCAGCGCGTAGGTAGCCCGTCGCGCGGCTGGAACAAAACAGTTGATGCTCCGGCTTGATGTGGGCACGGTGAGAATCTACGCTCAATTGCCCTATCAGAAAAAGATCGAGCGATTCCGAATGAAAGCGCCGATCCAGAGCACGACGATCGGGATGAAGGGATTAGCCTTCAGGGCGTTGTGCGATAGCTCCGTCGCGATCGCACCGGCGAAGTAGCAGGACGCGAGAATAAACCCCAGCTTCATCGTGGGCGGTATGACGAACAGCGCAGCGAACGCAATTTCCATTACGCCGAGCATTCGAAGATAACGTCCGACCCCGAGCGTCGACATCGTTTCGACAATCTTCGGATTGACCATGAGCTTCAGCACGCCTGACAGCGCGATCAACAGCGCTGGGATCCAAGTCGCAAGTAGGTTGATCATAGGCCCCCTCTTACAAGTTACTTTGGTACACTGGAGCACCTCGGATGCCGTCGCGCCGGCCGGGTCCAGTTCTCGGAGCTGAGTCTCGGCCGCCTTGCAACCAATCTTTACAGCCACGCCGCGAAGCGTTGAGCGGGACGATGAATGGCTCCCGATAACATCAGGCCACACAACCCTTGACCGGTCCACACTTGGAATCGATAGATACCGCTTCCAGACTTAAACACCCCCAGCAAACCTGCCTTCTTTTCTGACGAATCAGAATTTTCTGACCGCGTCGTCATTCCTCCGGATGCACGACCAGTGGAGATTCTGTGAGTTGATCGATGGCCCTTTCTTTGCACCAGGCAGGAACGAGAGGACGAATGTTAAAGCTTGAACCGACCTCGGAAGAGAACGAACCACCACGATTCGCCTGATCGGGCGCCGAGGCCAACCATAATACAGCCGACAAAGACAGGGGAACTGATATGCGTGCAATGAGAGCGGAACAATTCAGTGGCTATGAAGGGTTGAAGCGCGTAGATCTTCGAAAATCGGCGATCTCAGATGGAAAAGTGTTGCTGCGAGTAACTGCAGTCGGCGTCACGCCCTTGGAGCACACGATTCTCTCCGGCCAATTCCCACTCGCGAAGGCGCCGCTGGTCCTAGACAGCGAGGGGGGCGGGCGTAGTGGAGGACGGAGGTGGAACGAAGTTCCCTGCCGGTTCACGTGTGATGTTCACTGGGACGTATGGCGTTTTCGAGGATGGAGCTTACGGCGAGTGGCTCGCCGCGTACGTGGCCAGCAAGTGGGGAGTGCGGGGATTGACCAAGACGGCCGCCCTGGAGCTCGGGCACGACAACATTCGCGTCAACTCGATTCACCCGGTGCTTTTCGGACGCCGATCCTCGCCGATCATGCGCCGGACGCCGCGGCGATGGCGGCGACGATGGCTGGGGCAGGGTAGGGTTATCGGCGATTCCACGCATCGCCGAGCCTGAGGAGATCACGCGCCTGGTGCTGTTCGTCGCCTCCGAGGAGGCCAGCTTCTCGACCGGCTCCGAGTTCATCGCCGACGGCGGGCATCTGCTGGGCCCTGTGCCGCAGCATGAGCGCGAGACCTCCGTAGCCTGAGCAAAGAACCGAGTGGACTTCCAAATGAAGGAACTCACAATCAGACGAGTATGAATAAGAGGAGCAAATACATGAACAAGCTTGAAGGAAAAATTGCACTCATTACTGGTGGCAATAGCGGCATTGGTCTCGCCACGGCAGAGCAGTTTGTGAACGAAGGCGCGTACGTCTTCATCACCGGCCGACGTGAGACGGAGTTGGCCTCGGCGGTTAAGGAGATCGGAAGAAATGTAACAGGCGTACAAGGGGACGTGTCGAATCTTGGCGACCTTGATCGTCTCTTTGCACAAATCAAGCTAGAAAAAGGAAAGCTCGATATTGTCTTCGCCAATGCCGGGGTCGCGAAGTTAGCAGCCTTCGGCACAATCACCGAGGAGCTCTATGACTGGACTTTTGACATCAATGTGAAAGGCCTCCTTTTCACGGTGCAGAAGGCGCTTCCCCTTCTGCCGGATGGTGCCTCGATTATTCTGAATGCGTCGATCGTCGCCAGCAAAGGGTTGCCAATCAATAGTGTTTACAGCGCCACCAAAGCCGCCATTCGTTCGTTCGCGCGGACATGGACGACGGACTTAAAAGACCGCCGCATTCGCGTGAACGCAGTGAGCCCAGGGTCCATTGATACGCCCGGACTGAGTGGCCTTCTGGGTTCCTCCGAGACGGGCGAGCACAGCAAGAAGATGCTTTCCAGCGTCACTCCGCTCGGCAGGTTTGGTACGCCCGGAGAGATCGCCAAGGCTGTCGTGTTTCTCGCCTCCGACGACGCAAGCTACGTCACAGGAACGGAATTGTTTGTGGATGGCGGCTTCGCGCAAGTGTAGGCGAATTCATTCGAAAGAGTGATTCACGTCAGGGGAGGCAGCACGCTAATGAAACTGTTTTCGTCGTTGGCGCTGGCGTGGCAGGGCTTGCGGGCCGCCATGGTTACTGTTGGGAGTTCGGCACGCGCAGACAATGGCGAGGAGTTTCTTATGAGCGATCGCAATGAAAGAGCAGACCCTTCAAGCCGGCGTGACGCTCGAGCGGCTGCAGCAGACATTGCTGCACCTTTAATAAGGAGAGCCAAAACCGTGACGTATAGACGCTTCAGTCTGGACAATTCGACACCGTCGCTCTGGCGAGTGACCTTCGACCACCCGCCGATCAACTTAGTTGACTCCGTGATGATCAGTGAACTCGGCGAATTGTTCGCCGAAGTCGAAAGGAACGAAGGGCCGGCCGTATTGATGTTCGACAGCGCCGACCCGGAATACTTCTTGGCGCACTACGACATTACCGCCGCCAACCGCTCTCTCGTCAACTTATTGCCACAAGGGCCAACCGGCTTCCACCCCTGGGTGGACGTCGTGGTTCGGCTGGGGAAGCTGCCCGCCGTCACGATCTCAGCCGTCCGCGGACGAGCCCGCGGTGCCGGCAGCGAGTTCGTTCTGGCTTGCGACATCCGCTTTGCCAGCCGAGAGCGCGCCGTGCTCGGTCAGATGGAAGTCGGCTTCGGCGCCGTTCCAGGAGCCGGGCCAGCCTCTTGGTTGCCTCGTCTGGTCGGACGGGGACGAGCGTTCGAGATCCTGCTGGGGGGTGAGGACTTCGATGGCGATCTTGCTGAGCGATACGGGTACGTCAACCGCGCCATTCCAGACGGCGAGTTCGAAAACTTCGTCAGCCGCTTCGCTCGCCGAGTCTCGACGTTCGACCGTCAGGCCCTGGCGGATATTAAGCACTTCGTTAACAACGTCTCCCGTCCGGCTGACGAGGAGTTTCCCCCGCAGATGGACGCATTTTGGCAAGCAGTGGCGCGCCCACTGCTGCAGGCGCGAGCCAGCAAAATGTTCGAACTCGGCTTGCAACAACGCTCCGATGTCGAACTAGACCTTGCCGAATACGTCGCACGGATCGCGGAAGCCGATCTGTCGCGAGCGTCTAGCAAGCCGGGTGGGTCGGCTGACTGACCGCCTTGCGGTCGCTCGATCTACACGGGCCGAACCTGTCGAGAGCCCACGCCGAGACCTCATGTGTCGAGCCCATACTCGCTGTCCTTGCTCGAACGTCACGCTCCGCATCGACGGCACACAGCGAGCGAGTGATTTATACAGGAACAAAGGAGGAACAATCATGAGAAAGACGGGACTTGAGGTGGTGCCTAAAGGTCAGGCGATCAATGAGAGAGTGGTATCACCACGGAAGAAACGAAGATCTACTTGTTGGCCGAATCGACAGTACTGGAGCCGCTGCCAAACTTGGAGTTCCGCGGTTCAGGCACGATTTGAAAATCAAAACAGCTCAACATAGAGAAACACACCCATCCGGTAACTCGCTCTTATGATTGCCAGATGTTTCGCTCAAATAGCAGTGATCCGGAGTGAAACGCAAATGACAGACAGGCACATACGAGGCAGTGGTCAATATCGTCACGAATACTTTGCGTCCGAGGGGCAACGCGCGCCTTGTCATGGAGACATGACGTTACCTATATTTAGGTGATGGCTTCCACAGGACATGCCGCCGAACAGGCTCTACCGGCACCGGACGTTCGCCTCGTGGTTGACGCGATCCCCACGCTCGCGTGGTCCGCACGTTCGGACGGCTCCGCTGACTTCTTCAATCAGCGCTGGCTCGATTATACCGGCCTCTCGATTGAGCAAGCGTGCGATTGGGGCTGGACGGGTGCCCTTCACTCGGACGACCTGAACCGACTTGTGGATTACTGGCGATGCGTTCTGGCTTCGACCGAGTCAGGTGAAATTGAAGGACGTCTCCGGCGTTTCGATGGTGTGTATCGTTGGTTTCTCTTCCGTGCGACTCCGTCGTTCGACAATGATGGGAGAGTTGTAAAATGGTTCGGAACGAACACCGACATTGAAGACCGAAAGCGCGCGGAATGCTTGCTCGGCGGAGAGAATCTCGTTCTGGAAATGACTGCTAAGGGCAATTCGCTCGAATCCATTCTCGAAACCCTTTGCCGCGTAGTCGACCAAACCGCCAGTGGATGTCACTGCAGCGTTATGTTAATCGATCCTAATGGGTCGAAAATCCAGCAGGTCGTTGCGCCGAGTCTTCCATCCAGCTACAACGACCGCTTTCCAGGCACACCGGTGGATCGCGAAGGAGGGCCCTGTACCAAGGCAGCGCGCGGCAAGACACAAGTAATAGTGTCGGACGTCACTTCGGACACGCAATGGGACACATATGGGTGGCGCACGGCCGCGTTGAGGCACGGTCTGAAAGCGTGCTGGTCGACCTCGATAGTGGCTTCGAACGGCCTTGTACTGGGCAACTTCGCGATTTATTGGCGCGAGCCGCGCAGCCCAACCGAGCAGGATCAAGAAATCATCGAGCAGATGACGCATCTCGCGGCGGTTGCGATTGAGCACAAGCGCAGTGAGACGGCGCTCCAGGAGAGCGAGGAGCACTTTCGCCTGATCGTCAACACCATCCCCGGGTTTGTGTGTACCTTGAGTGCGGCAGGCGAGGTCGAACTTCTCAACCGTCAAGTCTTGGAATATTTCGGCAAGACGACTGAGGAGTTGAAGAATTGGGCCATGAGCGATGCTGTCCATGCGGACGATCTTCCTCGCGTGGTCGAGGCATGGAAGCGCTCGGTCGAAACCGGGGAGCCGTATGATCTTGAGTTCCGTCAGAGGCGTGCCGATGGCGTGTACCGCTGGTTCCAGTCACGCGCGCTCCCCACGCGAGACACGAAGGATCGTATTACAGGCTGGTACATGGTGCTGACGGATATCGACGACCGGAGGCGCGCGGAGGATGCCCTCCGCGCGAGCGAACAGGATTTTCGGCTGATCGTCGATACTATTCCGGGTCTCGTTTGGACGATGACTGCCGCAGGCGAAGTTGAACTGGTCAATAAACAGATGATGGATTACTTCGGCACCCCCCTAGATGAATTGAAAGAGTGGGCGCGCTTTCTACATCCCGATGATTGCGACCGTGTCATCGCAAATTGGGGCCGCATTATAGAATCCGGCCAGCCGTATGAAGTTGAGCATCGTCTCCGTCGAGCCGATGGGGTGTACCGTTGGTTTCAGGCACGCGGCATCCCGCAGCGTGACCGCGAAGGTCGTATTGTCCGCTGGTATAACTTACTGACGGATATCGACGAGGGCAAGCGCGCGGAGGATGCCCTCCGGTCGAATGAGCAGAGCCTACGCCTGACCGTCGACAGCATTCCCGGGTTTGTGTCTACCATGAGTGCGGCAGGCGAGGCCGAATTTGTCAGTCGCCAAGTTTTGGAATATTTTGGCAAGACGATTGAGGAATTGAAGGATTGGGCCACCAATGACACCCTCCATCCGGATGACCGTCCTCGCATGATCGATGCCTGGAAGCGCGCGATTGAAACTGGGCAGCCGTTTGATCTTGAGAGTCGCAGGCGTCGAGCCGATGGCGTGTACCGTTGGTTCCACCTGCGATCTCGTCCGCAACGCGATGCCGCAGGTCGCATTGTCCGTTGGTATAACTTGACGACGGACATCGAAGGCCGGAAGCGGGCGGAGGCTCTGCTCGCAGGCGAAAAACGGCTGCTCGAAATGCTGGCGTCGGAGAGTTCGATGTCGGGAATACTCGAAGCGCTTTGTCAGCTCGTCGAAAGCACCGTCAGCGGGTGTTACTGTAGCATCGTATTGGTCGACCCGAGCGGCACGCGTCTCGAACACGGAGCCGCACCGAGCCTTCCCGCCAGTTTCACCACCTCTATTATTGGCCGGCCCGTCAACGTCGAGTCGGGTCCGTGCGCGATGGCAGCGTATCTGAACGAGCAAGTCATTGCAGCTGACCTCAGGTTGGAGACACGGTGGGCGGCGTACGAGTGGTGCCCAATGGCGTTGGCGCATGGTCTGCAGGCGTGCTGGTCAACGCCGATCTCGTCTACAGCCGGCAAGGTCTTGGGCGCATTCGCCATCTACTACGACGAGCCGAGAACACCGACGGATTTGCAACAGAGTCTGATCGAGCGATTCACCCACATTGCGAGTATCGCCGTGGAACGCGCGCAAGGTGACGCCGCGCTGAAGAGGAGCGAGGCGTTTCTCACCGACGCGCAACACCTTAGTCGCACTGGCAGCTTCGGTTGCAAAGTCGCTACCGGGGAGATGGCTTGGTCAGAAGAAACCTTTCGAATCTTTGGATACGACCGAACCACTAAGCCCGCGGTGCAAGCGATCCTTGAACGCATTCACCCGGAAGACAAGGCTATGGTTGGAGAGGCGATCGATCGTGGGACCAAGGAGGGTAAGGATTGCGATCTGGAATATCGCCTGTTATTGCCTGACGATTCGGTCAAGCATGTCCACGTCGTGGCTCATGCAGTGAACGATGAATCAGGCCGCATTGAGTTCGTCGGCGCTGTAATGGATGTGACCGAACAGTGGCGAGCTCGAACTGAATTAGAGAAGGCTTTCGAAGAAAACAAGCGGCTGAAAGACCGCCTCCATGACGAGAACGTTGCACTCAGGGAGCAAATCGATCAGGCCTTCATGTTTGAAGAGATCGTGGGCTCCTCGCCCGCCTTGAAAACTGTGCTCTCCGGCATCGTGAAAGTCGCTCCCACCGACTCTACTGTGCTGATTACGGGCGAAACAGGTACCGGGAAGGAACTGATTGCGCGCGCTATACATAAGGGTTCGCAGCGTGCTCGTCAGGCCTTTATTACCGTGAATTGTGCCTCGATTCCTTCTTCGCTCATCGCCTCAGAATTGTTTGGCCACGAGAAAGGGGCATTTACCGGTGCCGTCCAGCGCCGACAAGGTCGTTTTGAGTTGGCGCACTCGGGCACGATTTTTCTCGATGAAATCGGCGAACTTCCCGCGGAAACTCAGATTGCATTGCTGCGAGTGCTCCAGGAGCGCCAATTTGAACGAGTGGGGGGTAGCCGACTCATTCCCACTGATGTTCGAGTCATCGCTGCTACCAACCGCGATCTGGCGGCAGCCATTGATTCAGGAACATTTCGCGCCGACCTCTTCTATCGCCTGAATGTTTTTCCGATCCACGTGCCGCCTCTCCGGCAACGAAAAGAAGACATTCCGATGTTGGTCGAGTACTTCGTGAAGCGTTATGCGGAGAAAGCGCGAAAGCAAATCAGCAAGATCGACAAAAATACGCTGAAGCTTTGCCAATCCTATCATTGGCCAGGCAATATTCGTGAGCTGCAAAATATCATCGAGAGATCAGTAATCCTCTGCACTGGGGATACCTTGTGGATCGATGAGTCCTGGCTTTCGAGTCAGGACTCACCTCGCCTGGAGTTATCAGGTCCTCTGACACAAAACCTCCGGAACTATGAAAAGGAACTGATCGAAGCGGCTCTTGCGGAAAGCAATGGAAAAGTTGCTGGGCCAAATGGAGCCGCTGCCAAACTCGGAATTCCGCGGTCGACGCTGGACTTGAAAATCAAACAGCTCAACATAAAAAAACAGACCATGCGGTAAGTCCCTCGTGAACTCCCGGAAATCTGGCACTTCCTAAGATTCTGTCACTCCGATTTCTCTTTCGAGCCCTGTTTTTCAGTTAAATCCAATTGGGTACTCGGTTGCACTTTTCATGATCGATGACTTTTAGGATTGAGACTGCGGCGCGAGGGAAATTCACCGTGTTCATCCTCAGTGGCCGAATCGAAAAACAGGCGATAGCCGAGTTGGAGAGAGTGTTTGAACTCCAAACGGACTACCGCGACATCATTCTAGATTTGAAAGACGTAAGCCTGGTCGATCGCGAAGTAATGAGCTTTTTGGCGCGTTGCGAAGCGGATGGCGTGAAGCTTGAGCACTGCGCTCCATATATTCGCGAATGGATGGAGAGAGAAAAAGATTGAGTTGGCATGGACGTGGCAGTGACGCGCTTGTTGCTCAGCCAGAGTGAAATCCAGATGAGAGCCTTATACAAATGAAAAGCAGATACAAAGCTGTGGAACGGGACGTCGCGCAATTCGCAATAGACGTCCCCGGCGGCCTTGAACGCTGGAATAGCTTCATCACCCTATCAGGCCAGGTCGCGCTGCGGACCAGCCAACTTGCTGCGGCTAATGAAGAGCTTAAACGATCGGAATCTTTACTCAGCGCGGAAAAGCGAACGCTTGAGATGATCGCTAACGGCGCGAGCCTGTCCGAGGTCCTGAACGATTTGTGCGATGCTATCGATGCCCATGCACCAGACACCACTTCAATGGTTTGCTTGATGGATCCGGACGGGAAGCAGCTGTTGCCCGGGGCCGGTCCTCGCGTTCCCGCCGCATTTACGACCGCCATCACGCCTTGGCCGATTGGTCCCGGCAGAGGTTCGTGCGGCACCGCGGCATTTACGAAGCAACGAGTGGTTATCCCGGATATATCCAACGATCCGCGATGGCCTGATGAGGCTCGTGATTTGGCGCTGAACCACGGGTTCTGCGCGGCTTGGTCCGAACCACTCATTTCGAAGGATGGCGACGTTCTTGGCACCTTCTGCCTGTCTTACGCGGAGCCACGGACTCCGAACAGTCGAGATCTTGAGTTGATCGAGGCAGCGGGCAACATCGCGCGCATCGCGATTGAGAGTGAACGAACACGCGTCGCGTTGGCAAGGGCGCTCGAGAATGTCAAGAGATCAGAAGGACAACTTCGAAACATTTTCGACAGCATTCCCGCGTTTATCTGCTCCACGAGGGCAGCGGGTGAAGTCGAGATTGTCAATCAACGAATCCTCGATTATTTGGGAGTGACCCTGGAGGAGCTAACAGATTGGTCCGAGGTTTTGCACGAGGATGATCGCGATCTCGTGATCAACGAATGGAGGCGCTCGGTGGAAACCGGGAAGCCTTACGACATTGAGCATCGCATCCGTCGGGCCGACGGCGTGTATCGCTGGTTCCAGGTGCGCGGCCTCCCCGTGCGCGACGCGCAAGGTGACATTGTCCGGTGGAACATGTTGGTTGCTGATATCGACGATCGGAAAATGGCCGAAGAAAAGCTCCGGCGGGACGAGCAGGAGCTTCGGTGGATGACCGACGCCATCCCGCAGCACATCATGGTGCTTGCGCCCGACGGAACCGCTGTCCACGCCAACCAATCGTTGCTCGAGTTTACCGGTCTCACGATGGGAGATGTGGTGGCCGATGATTTTCGCACGCGTTTTTTTCACCCGGAGGACGTGGAGCAACTGCGCGACGAACGCGCGAAGGCGCTCGCGCGCGGCCTTCCATTTGAGAACGAGCAGCGGGCCCGGCGCATAGACGGGCAGTATCGTTGGATGCTGATCCACTACAACCCGTTCCGCGATGAACAGGGTTGCGTGGTGCGTTGGTATGCAACCGGGACCGACATCCACGATCGTAAAGAGGCGGAGGAGCGGATCCTAAACGAGAATCTGGCGTTGCGCGAAGAGATTGACCGCTCTTCGATGTTTGAGGAAATCGTTGGTTCGTCGGAGGCATTGCGCAAAGTACTGTTCCATGTCTCTAAGGTGGCGCAGAGCGATTCCACGGTTCTTATCCTGGGCGAAACCGGAACAGGAAAAGAACTGATTGCTCGCGCAATTCACCGCCAATCGAAGCGCGCCGCCGGCGCTTTCATTCGCGTCAACTGCGCAGCGATTCCGCCTTCGTTAATTGCTTCCGAGTTGTTCGGTTATGAGAAGGGCGCCTTCACTGGCGCTCTCCAACGGCGGCCGGGGCGATTTGAATCGGCCGACGGCGGAACTATCTTTCTGGACGAGATCGGCGAGTTGCCCCCAGAGACGCAGATCGCGCTCCTCCGCGTACTACAGGAACGAGAGGTTGAACGCATTGGCAGCAACCGGCCTATTTCCGTCGATGTGCGCGTCGTTGCCGCCACGAACCGCGATTTGAACGCCGCGGTCGCCTCAGGCGAATTCCGCCGCGATCTGTTCTATCGATTGAATGTCTTCCCCATTCAGTTGCCGCCTCTGCGCGAGCGCACGGACGACATCGCTTTACTGTCGGAATATCTGATCGCCCGATATGCCAAGAAAGCCGGAAAGCGTATACGGAAAATCAGCCGGCTGACGATGAAGATGTTTCAGACCTACGATTGGCCCGGCAATATACGCGAACTGCAAAACGTCGTGGAGCGGGCCGTGATCCTTTGCGAAGGCGACACGTTGTCCGTAGACGGGACTTGGTTGAAGCCTGAGATGGCGGGGCGAGCGGGAGGGGACGCCGCTTTTGCGTCCAGTGTGATCGATCGCGAAAGAGAAATAATCGAAGCTGCCCTGGAGGAATCGCGCGGGAAAGTCGCCGGCTCTAATGGAGCCGCGATCAAGCTTGGAATTCCTCGGCAAACGCTGGATTCAAAAATTAGGAGCCTTCGAATCGACAAACGCAGATTCCGGGCGCCATTCGAGGAATGATGCTCTCCTCTGCATCTTGAAGCCGCTGATCGAATTGTAGGAGCGGTCTATGACGTCTATGCCCGCCCGCGATTTCCAGCCTGCAAAATACTAGGCGGTCATAGACGTCATAGACCGCCCCTACAAGCTACGTTTGAGCAGGACTTGCCGCATCGGCAATCGCCATTTTGCTGATCCCAGCCTCTTTTTACATGGTCCAGCGTCTCACGCACCGCCGGTTTAGATTCTAGCGGTTCGTCGATGGGCCTTGCTTTGCTCCAGGACGCTACAGATGCTGACGCTCGAACGCCTTGGGATAAGGAATGAACGAGGACACCGCGACACCGCGACATCGCCTTCGGTTTGCTCGTCTACGGTGTTGCGCTTACAGCCGCCGTCAGATCAGGAGCGTGGTTTGGTCGAGAGCGCTTCCGGACCAAGGGCTCGATCTGAAGTGACGAGCGCCTCGATTTGTTCTTTGCTGGAAAGACCAACCAGGCGATTCG